>OGFG01001584.1_pt1 | contig 22025 bp, 25 predicted proteins | sample 1570761 | NCBI WGS metagenome assembly OGFG01 (sample SAMEA2581938, study PRJEB24529) | metagenome | biome: Human gut stool | place: China | collected 2011 | reverse complement strand
TTCTTACAATTTGTGCTTCTTCTGGTATGATTACAAGCCTTGAGTTTTCTAGTGCATATCCTAATGGTGGTGTCCCACCGTTAAATTTCCCTGCCTTAGCTCTTGCTTCCATTCCCATTGCAACATTCTCCGCAATACCATCTCTCTCAATTTCAGCTACCATCCCAAGCACCTGTGCATGAAGTTTTCCAGAACTTGAATTTGGGTCAATCTCACCATCCTTTTCAAAATAAAAGATACAACCGTTGTCTTTCATTATGTCAAATACATCTAACAAGTCTTTTAACTTTCTAAATGTTCTTGACATCTTCCACGCCATCAGTACATCAATCCTATTTGTTTTGATATCCTGTATAAGACGCTTCATTTCTGGTCTGTCAGTAACATTTTTACCACTAATGCCACCATCTCTATATACTCCAACAACTTCAAAACCTTTTTCCTTTGCTCTTTCTAACAGACGTACTTCCTGTTCTTCAAAAGAATATCCATCTTCAACCTGCATTTCTGTAGAAACTCGTATATAAATAGCACATCGTTTTCTAATCATTTTTAACACCTTCCTTTTTCTTCAGTTCACTAAGAACTATGTTCCCAAGCAATTCTATTATCTGATCTACAATTTCCTTTGAGGTATTGTCATTCATCCTGATTCCTCCTATAAATAATATAATGACAGAAATTATTTAGTTACAGCTCCTATGCCATTATCAGCATAGGAGCCTTATTATTATGCAGCTTTTCCATCATAAAATTTACAATAGTAATCTAAAGTATACAGTGCAGAACTATGTCCTACTTCATTGGCAACAGTTCTAGGATCTACACCATCCGCAATCCTATTATTTATATACGACCATCTAATATCGTGAAATCTCAGTTCATTGCTAAAATTGTCATCTGATGATACAAACTTTCTAAACCGTTTGCTAAAATAATCTCTCCCAAATGGCTTTCCCATAGCTGTTAAACATACATAGTCGGTGTTTGACACTGATATTCCGATATCTTCTCTCTTATTTTTTATTGCGTACAGCAATTCTGTTAATTTTCTTGAGACATTAACTATGCGGCTTGCTTTCTCTTTTCCTTTAGTAAATACATGGTTTTTACTACTAACTACACTTTTATCTACAAGGATTGTATGCTCTTCAAAATCTATATCCTTCCATGACAAAGCTAATATCTGACACCTCCTGATTCCAGTATCAATGGCGATTGCTATTGGTAGTTTCAAGTCCTGTGGAGCATCATCATATAACAATTTTAATTGATCTCTTCCGAGCAAAATCGGCTGATGCCTTTCTGCCAGCGGCATTTTAAGGTCGATACATGGGTTCTTTACAATAGTTCCATCTTCATAAGCTCTTTTGCAAACTGCCTTGAAGATATCTACATTCGACTGTACTGTCTTTGCAGCATACTTCCTGTTCATTTTCTCAATACAATTCTGTACTTCACCTCTACTGATATCTTCCATATTCCTGCTTTGCAACAATCGTTTCCAAATATCCAGTCTGGTTCTGTATGTTTCAACCGTTGTGATTGCTCTAGTCTCTCTCATATTATCAATATATGTATCAAAGTAAGCATCTACTTTCATGTCTCTTATCTCCTTCCGTTTGTTCCTAAAAATTTTTACCTATCGTGTATTCCTACAGCTAGATAATGCAAGGCAACTTAAGGAGCTATCCGCTATATCCGAAAATCCGCTTTTTTTCAATGAACACAGTATGTAGATATATTTTATTTTGTGCTTGTAATTAGCTTATTTTATCCAAAGCTGCTAATTTTTAAACAACCTAACGACGATTTTTTTTAGACACGTCTGTGGGTGTTTCTGAATGTCTGAGGGGTATTTCTGGGACGCGTTGGACTGGGCATTTTCGGAAATCCACATTCCAAACCACACACAGCCAACCACACTAATCATCCACATCATCGCAAAGCAAACTCTTCACATTTTCACTATACTTTTCCTCATTACTATTCTGCAGCTCCTTTTCCAACTCATTGAATTTTTGCATGTACCGTAATAATTTCTTCTTTTGCTCATCCTCCAAATCTTCTTTTATAGCAAATAACATATTGATATCTTTTTGGATTGCTTTTAAATCCTTCGATTTAAACTTTTCCGGAAAACTCCTGAAAATATGTGTAGCTTTTTTGCAGATTTTCATTCTCACAATTTCAGCATTATCACCTGTCAAATAAACTCCAACATAATCTAAAGTAATCCCTCTGTCAAAAGTCTTTCTGACATATCCCCTGTCATTCATACATTCCGTATATCCTTTTTTCTTTAGATATTTACGGATTGCCTTTTCATCTTCATACCCTAATCTTTTAACCATTCTCTCAAATACAGGTCTGAAAATATATGCAACTTCCTGTACATACATACCATCTACTTTTATTTTTTGGTCAACACTAACGATGTAACCCCATTTATCTCTAGGTAAATCCTCTGAGACAATATCTCCTTCTGAATGTAATACATTCTTCTTTTTGCATGAACTGATACGCTGGAACTTTGACATATTACTTACAATATATGCAACAATTTTGTCATAACATCCTGCATACCCCTCACGCTGATCAACATTAGAGTTTTCATTATCAACCATGAACTGACACAAAGCTTCACTGTCTATCTCAAAGTTAAAAAATTCATTTGAAAACTGAGCAGCCAGCAAAATCAATCCGTAACGGGATGACATTCTTTCTCTACGCTCCTTTGTATCGCATCTGTCGCAATAGTACCCCCGCCAATAATTAAACCGATCAACAAGATGCGTCAACTTATTCACTTGTATATATTTTCCTAATTTTAATCCAAACTCTTCTGCGGCAAACCCGTAATTCTGTTTGACTATATTTTTAATTTTTTCACTCGTCTCACTATCTTTCGTCCACATTTGGTCATCCATCTCCAAGACACGCATTGCCAAACCTATATTTCCATTTGTACGTCCAAGCAATGATGATTCGCCTGTACTCATTAAAATATAGGTACCAGTTAAACGGTCTTGTGTCTGAATATTAGCAGTCAAACGATCCCTTTCAATACCTGATGTAATTGCATATATCAAATTAGTGCAGTCCTTAACTTGTAACATACTGAACTCATCCAAGCCATACAGATTTCCACCCTTTCCATTACCATGACTCATCAGTCTGCGTAGCAATGCATTTTGTGTTGCGTTCCATGTTGAAATCAAACCATTACGACAATGTTCATCAGGGTTTCCAAACACACTAATTGCAAGGTTGAGCATTGTAGTTTTACCACTACTCGAATCGCCACGCAAATGCACAATTAGGTTGTCGAGATCAACAACATTCTCTTTTAAAACTCCCATCAGAATTGCTCCAAAAGCTACACAAATAACAAACGAACCCTGAACAGACTCCTTCACCAAATTTTTAACTAATGCAAACCAAGCATCCCGACTTCCCTTTGGTTGCAAATCAAATTTCCCTATATATTTACTATGCGAAACAGGACACTCAGCACCTACATATACCATGAGACTGTCGCCATTTTCATCCTGATGTATTTTCACACCTGCTTCAGAATGCACTCTGAATATCGGTAGTCCTTCTTCAACATAATCATCCTCCATTATCTGAAACAGCTCCGTTACAATTGCTCTGTTTGCATCATTCACATCTAAACCATACTTGTGATATTTTTTTACGTTGTTTATGTCGATTGCATCTGACTTTGGAATCGTAAATACTTTATTCTTTCCAAGTTTCTGACACTCCACATCGTAGAAAACTTCATCAGTATCTATATCTTCTGCAATCTTCGTAATTTAAAAGCCTTTCCACGCTCAATATACTCGTCTTTTCCATTTGCATATTTGTAGAGTTGACCAAAACTTACATCATCATATTGAATTTCAACAGGCATTTTTATTCCTCACTTTCTTTTTAATAATATGGCAGGAAAGGGTTACACGATCCCCTCCCCGCCACGTCAAAATAAATGTAACTTTTACTTTTTACTCTTTAGAAAAACCGACAACATTCGCAAACGAATTATCTTCTGTAAACTCCACCGTAACACAGCATTTTTTTCCAATTACTGCATCCATACAAGTTATGTCAGAAAATGTGTCAATAAATTCTTGTGTAATTCCCCTACCATAGTTATCTTTGGGCACCCAGCCATTTATCATCGGATAGCAAATATTCGGATCATCCAGGTCATACGGACGCACACAAATTCTATATGATTTCCCCTCATCAATCACGTCCATAATCGTGCCACCATATCTACCAGCTTCTGAAATCTCTTGCACCGTTGCGAACTCAAAATTGTTATTTCTTTTTCCTCTTGCCATGTTAAACACCTCACTTTCTAATTATTTAATTTTTCAGTTTCTTCAACAAATACGCCCTGTTTTGCAGCATAACTTTCCAATTTTACTATCACAAATGGAATGTTTTTTGTAGTCTTCTCAAATTTGATATCTTTGAAACCTACAGTTCCCGATCCTTTCAGCTCTCTATCAATAAGTTTCAAAATTTTCTTACCTGTCGATGCAGAATAGAGTTCAACTGCAGATAACTTTCCACCTAGAACGTTGCCCACATTACCTGTCTGTTTGTAAATCATAAGCTCTTTTTTCTTGTCATTCATGCAAATTCTTGCCCTAGATTTACCCATACGACCAAGATCATCCTTATTAATTCCTAAATAATTGACTACTCGATCATGCAAAACAAGCTTAATACCTGCTACAAGAGTAATATCCGATGAGCCACTTGCATAGCTCACCTCCTTAAAATCTCCAAGTTGGTCGAAATCTTCAATTGTATACGCCATTTCGTATACCTCCTTCTTCTATATTTTTGTACAACTTCATCATCCTAAATTCTTATTTGACGATATTATTCTGGTTGCTACGATTGAAATATTACCATAAACATTTCAAGCAAAAAAGGGATTTACCGCCTATTTTAAACATCGTATCTAACATCGTATCTAATATCGTATTTTTCTTTTCAGCATACTTTTCCTATCCAGCAGAACCACAAAAAAAGATTGTCTTCTTCTTAAAAGAAAAAGCAATCTTTTTAGCATATTTCAAATATATTAACTTTTTAATACAGTACAATGTTCAAGAATCCCCCAAATACACATGTCTTAGTCCATTACGCTTATAGAAGAAATTTAAACATCGTATCAATTTTCAAAATAATCTTTATACTCTTTTATTAGTTTTGCATTTCTGACCGTATCATCTAACACTAAAATTATATTTTCACCAATGTTAATATATAGATACTTACTATCCTCCAAATTTCCTTTTACAATCCTGAACTCCATTTTCTCTGCAAGTTCATCAATTTGACAATTCCCTATATTTGTAATTTTACTTAGCTTTTGTTTTATTTTTTTAAAAAGTTCTTTCCATTGATTTGAATAGTACTTACTTTCCTCCTGATCTTCATCTTGTAATTTAATACAAGTCAAAGGATAGGTAACTAAATTATAACGCTGATTTTTAAATTTATTCACACCTCCATAAGAGTCTAGATAGACAGGCAGATTGATTTGAAAATCGTTATATTCTTTGCCAACTGTCTGAATAGTCACATTATATTTTTTAAAACGCAGATTGTAACCAATAAAATCATTTATTTTTTCATCTGTAAAGTCACTTTTGAATTTTATGTAAAAAAACTTTTGTGAAATATAACTATCTGGTAACTTTCTTTTTTGTTCTATAATGTAATTGTCTATAATTTCCTTACATACTGATTTTGATACTTCCAGTCCTTTTATACCAAATATACTTTTGCCAAATTTAATATAAATCGTCCCATTACATTTTTCATTCAAAACTTGCCGAATTATTTTATCATTCCAACCCACTTCTTCTGACAAAAAAAAGTTCGGATCAGCATATACATCTAAAAATATTTTCAATATCTTACTTTTATCAGCACCCCTTTTTATTTGTAAAACACGATATTTAAATTTTTGTTTTTTTTCATCGTAACACTTTATTTCTTTCCTTACATCTTCCGTATATTTTCTGATACTATTTTCTGATATCTTCTTATTGTTTTTACCGGACTCTTCTTTTTCATATATATCAAAAATTGTTTCTCCATCAACAAATCTCATTTTTGCATATTGATATTTTTTTACTTCTGGATATAAATATGCTAAAAAATCATACATATCTCTATCCCTTTGATTTGGCTTATTATATGTTATGCGTGGCTCTCCTTTTATACTCATCAAAATACACCTCTTTTGTTAAAATATATCATTATTATATCGGAAGTTTTCAATAATATAAAGAAAAAAAAGAGACACGTAAATGTACTATTACAAAAAACGTATCTCTAATTCAAAAATACAGAAATAAAAATGTCAGAAAATTTCTATTAACAAAACACGCCACAGATTTTCATCTGTTGGTATCCTAATTTTCTGACTTTTTACTCTTCTAAAACATTTATTACAGCATATTTATCCATCTGATTTTGTATAATCATACTTTTCCAACATATAAAACATATTCCTCCCACTTGTATTATCTCCTTTTTCTCAAAATTAGTCGATTGCGTTTAAAATCATACTCCATATCATACTCTTTAACGATTGCTACCAAAACAGAACCTAGTGCCACAAGCAAAAGTAATGTTTCAGTACTTACTCCTGCCACTGGTAATGCTAATGCCGACGCTACTCCAACAGAAAGTCCACCTGTCGGAATTGCTGTTGCAGCTCCGATGCCAGTTATTGCCAAAAGTGTACCTACTGCCGTTTTGCTCATTGTCTTAAACACTCTTGCCTGATAAATTTCCTTAGCCAAATTTCCTAGCACAACAATTTCTTCATAACCACTCTGCTGTGCCATTTTTAATTCATCTTTTGTACGAACCTCTACTATTGATTCCATTATATATCACCTCTTAGTATTCACTTGCTAACAACATTGTAATGTAATCAGCACCATCATCAATCACATATACTTTTTCATTTATACCTTTATCCTGAATTGGCATTTCTAATTTTTCACTATATTCTGGTTCTTCCTGTCGATGATTAATTATTTGTACATCTTCTCCTTCTATACTCTGTACACTAAGTTCAAAAATCTGCAGATAATCAATATCTATCTCACTTACCTTCAATTCATTGATTGCAGCAAACATTACCATCTGATACAGTAATGGGATGTCTGATTGAATGCCTCTAGTTATATATCTTTTCTTTTCTGTTGTAAAATACTCCATTCAACAATCCTCCTCTTACTCTAATGCCTGAAATACAACTATAGAAGTATCATTTCCATGTATCCAAAGCGTTTCCATGTAATTGACTTCATCTGTTTTTCGTTTTTCTCCAACAATTTCTGAATATTCATACAAATCTTTATTCAAATGATAATATTCCATAATGCTTTCCAACTCTTGCTCAACATTATCTGTGATAATGATTACTGATACAAACTCACCCCCATTTATCAAATATGGTGTACCAAATGCTTCTTCTAATATTTGAAACCGTTCTTCTATTGTTTTAATCACAATTTCTGGTATTTCATCTTTCCACTGTCTTTTTAACAGCTCCAAATCATATGTATCTGATAATTTTAAAATCATTTTGTTCTCCCTTCTTAAAAAGCAAAAGAAGAAGCAGCTTTTTGTATAAGCTACTTCTTCTTTTTCTAATTCAATAAATTTTCTACTTTTCTAAAACAGTTATTCTTTCCAGATTGTAATCTCATTCGTGTGCAAATTGTAAATGTATAAATTTTCGCTCAATAACTCTTCTGGCTCTACTGCAAAAGCATTTACTTCACGAATCATGGTAACTAAATCCTTGCCCGAAGCTATATTTTCAGGATCAATTAAAAGTATGCATTCATGTACAGAACTTGGAATAATAAAAATTTCTTCAATCTGGTTATTTTCAGCAATTTCCTTCAAGCAATTTTTGTATAAAATTGTAGCAGCACCATTGATTTTTGCTTCATTTGTCTGTATTAGCATATCACAATTCATTGATGTTTCTGGCGGATTCATCATCTCCGCAAATTTATCATCACCAACAAGATCTTCAATCATCTGCTGAAGTTTAACTCTTTTAATCGGAAATGTTGTTTGCATAACTTCCAAAGTATCATCCAACACTTCTTTTAATGGTTTTCCCCACATTGCTGCAATATTCTCTGGCACCGCAATAGATGATATTCCCTGTTCATTATTGCTGATTAAATTATAAAATACAATAGCAAGATCGAGCCACGGTATATATGCTTTTCCTTCAAGAAATTTTTTACTTTTTTCTCGATTTATCAATCTTATATAGATATGACCATCTAACATGTAATTATAGTCTAACATTTTTATTAGCAGCTCCTCACTCTCTGAAAGCTGTTTTGACTCAATTTTCCTAGTTTCTATAAGATAATCCCCTATTTCCTCAATAGTTTTTCCTGATGTATACATTGGAAATAAATCTTCAATATAATAATTTTTAGCTCCTGCCTCTTCCTCCTTCCGCATTGTTATACTATGCATTAAAACATCATTTGTTTTGATTATCCGTTGAAAATCAACCTTGATGTCTTTGTGCAGTTTTCCTTCCAAATACTTGATTAACTTTTTTGCAAAGCTCTCCTGTTCCATGACTAATTTATTTTCTGCCATAGTTCTTCTACCTCCTTAAAAAATAATATTTATAAAGTATCAGATTGATAATATATGTATAATCTAGCCACCTTAACGATTTTGCAAAAAAAATCAAGATATACACCTCATGTGTATACCTTGACTAATTACATTATATTTTCTACATCGGGATCTAAAAGATACTCTTCCAACTGTTTACGATCCACCAGAATCCTTTTTCCATTTCTAAGCGTTTTAAACCTCCCTGTTGTAAAAGCCCGTATTCTTCTTTTTGATACTCCTGGAAGATAATACATCTGGATTTGCTCAATATCTACATACATAGATATCGGCATCCGAATATTTTCCTCATTCATTTCTGCTGCGTTCATTGCTCATTTCCTCCTTAAATTACCGTAACTATCTATTGGATTGTTATCTCTACATTTTTGCCTTCAAAGAGCAGGTATCTATCCAAAGAAAAATTTTTTAATGACGGATGTTTCCCCATTCTTTTTCCAATTTCTCTAGCTTGTCCCGTTGTAATTGGTGTAGAAATAATATAACTGTCCGTCAATACATAGACCACCGCATCTTCACAAACACTATGAATACAGTCTTTAATAATGTCAGAATATTCCTGTAAGTTTATTTTTTCTCGATATTCCGCATTGGCAAGAGAATATATTCTTCCCTCATTAGTTTTTGTTCCTACAAACAATACTGGACGATTTACACATAATGATTTCATCGGAGATTTATAATTTGAAAGTTCTTTTCCAATACCTCTGCTATCTGCATTAGTAATTGGGACATTAACTAATACAAAACAATTTTCTTCTACAAGAATATCTTCCTCTGGAATATCTATCACTTTCCTCACACATGATTTAATAGTCTCATCATACATTTTTAAATCAATCTGTTTTCGATTTTCTCTATCTGCTAATCTGTATTCTCTTCCCATGACTGTGGTATTCTTTTTTCGTAATCCCATATATATCTGCTCCTTCCTAACTACAAAAAAATTTACGAATAAGAAAAAGCGTCAGCGTCCTCTCGACCGCTGACGCTTTTTCTATTAAATTGTTTTTATATTTTAGGCTATTTTTTGTATTTTTCGGATTGCTATTTGCTTATTTAAACACTTATAGTATTTTTAGGTTCTTTTAATACCACTTATGACACTTTAACAATACCAACAATATTTATAAATCATCAGATATAGCAGAGACTTTTCCATATAAATATAGCCTTTATCTATGTTCCTTAAACTGCCCTCTCTCCCTATGATAATGTGATATGCAGTTTTCTATGTTCCTTTACAAAAGAAAAAAGCCATGATTAGCAAGTAATCATGACCTCGAATGAACCCGAAGGTTCATTCTATTATATGATATATATTTCAATCCAGCTTTAATTCATATTTTTGTATCGAACAATCATTCTCAAAAAAAATCCAGCTACTAATACCACTCAAGCAACTGGATTTAATCTCATTACAGATAATATAATTATTCACCTGATTTTACAGTCTTCTTACGAGTCTGTTTATTCTTCACAGGCACTTCTACAACATCATCTTTTGGTGATACTTCTTCTAATATCTGTTTAACAGGACATTTTGCAACAAACCATGATTCTGACGCACAATGCAAAGCCAGCCATAACATGTGAGGAGCTATCTGGTTATCATCTTCCAAAGTGTCTGTTATGATATGTTTTATTGAGTTTTCCCATCCATTTTTAATCAACATTTGTAATATCTTATATTTTATTAGATTAGTAGTAGCATTCTTCTTTAACGAGCCACCCCATGCAAGTACAAAGTCAGTCTCCTTTGGATTTAACTCTGTTAGTAATGATTGAATGTGTTCCATATTTTCATCACTCTCATGCAAACGCTTTGTTGATGGTTTTGTCTTGAATACTGTACTATATAGATTGATAATCCTGATATCATTATACCCCAGTTCATGAGCATGATTTAGCAAATAGTTTGTGCTATTATCTGTATTCATAGGATTCAACAATGATACTGTAGGATATAGTGCCAATATTATTGCTGATTTACCCTCTACATTATATTGCTTGCGTACCTCAAATACTTCTTTTCCGTCTGCTGTTCCTATTACTGTAGTCTCCACATTAAATTTAAATTCATCCATTGCGTTTTCCTTTGCTTTCCACATTTCCATTATCCATTCCTGTCCTTCTGATTTTTCCATCTTCTTGACTTTCAGTCAAGAAGCATCCCTCGCTTTCAGCTCGGTCAATCAAGAATCATCAGTCTGATACCGTTATCCTTGAACCATTGCAACTCCGCTTTTATATCTGCTTTATTTCTAGACAGACGATCTAGGCTCATGATGTATAGTGTGTCACCTCTACGCAATACAAACCGCCCTTTTAATACCTAATATCCTCCTCTCTCTAAGTCTTTACCTGATTGCTTATCAGTAACAATGTTTTCTTCTGGAACATACTTTACCAACTCCGCCAGTTGTCTATCTAAATTTTGTTCTGTTTATGATACTCTAGCATAGCCAAATATTCTTCCCTGTGATATTTCACTCACGGTTCACATTCTCCTTCCTTAAAAATATGAAAAAGGATAAAGAACATATCGCTCTTTATCCTTTTTATAATATTATGTGTTTTATGTATCTAATTTTACTATAAATGTTCTTCATGTCAACAAACTGGAATTGATCACTCTCTAAAGAACTGACACATCGGTTGCTTTTTTATTCCGCTCTCTAATCGAAAGAACAGTTGCCATTACTATAATAATTATTTTACAAGCATAAGATACATTTTGATTACCACCTACTACTAATTGTGAGAAAACATTGATTAACGAATGTGTCATCACACATATCCACAAACTGTTTGTCTTTATAAATAAAGCGGATAAAATAAAGCAATTAGTCAACAATCCAAACAAAAATCCAAACACCTGTACTTGTGGCAATGTTCCTTCAATGTAGAAATAAGAAAAATGCCATATTCCCCATACAGCAAAAGTAATTATCGTTGATGTGATATAATTATGGCGTTCCTGTAAAACAGGTTGAAAAACATATCTCCATCCTACCTCTTCAATTCCACCAAATATGATTGCTTTAAAAAATAGAACAAGTGGAATATACCACGCACTTAGCACTAATTTTCCATTAAACACAACATAGCAAAAATCCAATAACAAGAATAAAAGCACAAATAAATAACTGCAAAATTTTTGTTTTACAGCGAAAAAATCTTTCAGTATTTTCTTTATACTGTATTTTTTGTACTTTTCTGCGATAATAGTGCCCCACAGAGCAGATGAAACTCCTCCAATCCCAATAGCAACCATTCCAACAAGAGTCGTATAATCTACAATCATACCACTACTACGCAATATAAATACTATAATACATATCATCCATATTTGCCCCAAAGTTCCTATCAAATAAAGGGCAATTGCTTTATTTCGGCTCAAAAATATCACCTACAACTTTCGATTTGTACATATTCTATCATACATTTATCTTTCCAACAATCACTTATTTTTCACCCCATCCACTGAGGAAACTAATCTTCAGACACTATATCTTGTCATTCCCACTCTCTCATCATACATCATCTGGTATAACACAGATTACCTTCCTCAATGCACCTTCAAAATCTCCCTATAAACAGATGCAATCCCTCACCAGAAACAACCACATCACAAGTAATCACTTATCCTCACTTGCGTCAATCCCATCAAAACGTATATCAGCTATTACATTTTTCAGCAAACCCCCGTTTCACACCCATTTACAGCCACATTCCTGTAAAAAAATTGGAAGAGTAACCAAATCAGCCACTCTTCCTTATACTTTCTATATCTTTGAAGTTTTAATTTTCTCATTTGTGGTATGGTTCCCCTGCATTTATCCTATATGCCCTGTATATCTGCTCCAGCAGAACCACCCTCATAAGCTGATGCGGAAATGTCATTTTTGAAAAACTCAACAATTCGTTTGATTTTTTTAGTATATCTTTATCTATCCCTATTGAGCCGCCTATTATAAAAATAATATGACTTACCCCGTTTATCCCAAGCTTGTCTATCTTGTCCGCAAATTCCTCTGATGAATATTGTTTTCCCTGTATGGCAAGTGAGATAACATATGCCCCGTCTTTTATGTATTTTGTGAGTCTTTCCCCTTCTTTTGCCCTTATTATATCTTCCTCATGCTCACTGGCATTATCCGGTGTCTTTTCATCTGCAACCTCTATTATTTCCAGTTTGCAATACCTGCCAAGCCGCTTTTTATATTCATCTATTGCCATTGTAAAGTATTTTTCTTTTATCTTTCCTACCGTCAGAAGTGTTATTTTCATCGTTCCCTCTTTTCCTTGTTTTGATTATCTTAAGCATCCTTCCTCAAGTGCAAGGCTTATGCAAAGTGCATGATTTATCCTCTCAAGTATCTCATCATCGAGATGGCAGACCTTTTCACGCAATCTTGATTTATCTATAGTCCTTATCTGTTCAAGCAATATCACTGAGTCTTTGATTATGTCATACCTGTTCACCTCAAGTGCTATGTGTGTCGGCAGTTTTGCCTTGTTCATTCTCGATGTTATTGCCGCACATATAACTGTCGGACTGTGTTTGTTTCCCATATCATTCTGTATTATAAGCACAGGGCGTATCCCTCCCTGCTCTGAACCCACTACCGGTCTTAAATCTGCAAAATATATATCTCCCCGCTTTATATTCAAAATTTTCACGCTCCTATCACAATAATCTGGAATTGACTGAGCAGCTTTAAGAGTTGTTTCTTCATTGAAATCCAAAAAGACAAACTCTATCAATCGCTCTTAAACTGGATTTGACTTAGCAGTTCTGAAAACATTTCCTGACTTAACATCAATAAAATGTACTCTTACAACTGCTCATAATCCGGAATTGCATTTTATGTAATTCTTTATGCATCCTATAGTGTTATTTCTTTCCATTTTTATCGTTTTTATACATATGTATCTTTAAAAAGCATGAATTTTTTACTATAGCCAGAGACTTATTCTAATACTCCGGATAAAAATCTTTTGTCGCAACTACTTTTCCGCCTCTGTAATACACTCTCGGTATTCTTTTTCCTATGTCGCAAACAAATTCATAATTAAATGAATATGACATATCTGCCACTTCTTCTATTGATATGTACTCATCTTTGTCCCTGCCGACAAGAGTTACCTCATCGCCCTGTTTTATATCAGGCTGACTGCTTATATCTACCATAAACTGATCCATGCATATTCTTCCAATTATCGGAAAACTTTTTCCCTTTATAAGAACTCTGCCCCTGTTTGACAATACTCTTGAATAGCCGTCAGCATATCCTACCGGTATCGTTGCCACTACCGTTTCACCGGTTGTCGTATATGTACCGCCATAACCTATCTCTACTCCGGCTTTAAGTGTCTTTACAAATGACACATAAGATTTTATCTCCATCGCCGGTGTTAGTTTTAATTTTGTTTTATCTACTTCCTCAGACGGATACATTCCATATACACATATTCCGTCTCTTACCATATCGAGGTTTACTTCCGGCTTTTCTATTATTCCGGCACTGTTTGACACATGTTTTACAGGTATTTTAATGCCTGCATCTTCTATTCTTTTTACAAAATCCATATATCTCTCAAACTGCTTCATGGCTTTTGTCTTATCTTTTTCATCCATTGTCGCAAAATGCGTAAAACAGCCCTCGATTTCTATTCCGGGAAGCTCTGCTATCTTTTTTATAACCGCAAGACTTTCATCGTCCTGCTTAAATCCTATCCTGCTCATTCCGGTATCCAGTTTTATATGAACTTTAGCTTTTTTCCCCATTTTTTCTGCCGTATCCGACATTTTTTTTGCCATATCATACTCAAATACCGCTGTTGCTATATCATATTTTATCATTGCACTGTAAAGAGGTGCCGGCGTATATCCAAGTATAAGTATAGGTTTATTTATGCCTGCCTGCCTTAACTCTATTCCTTCCTCTAGTATGGCAACACCGTATGCATCCGCAACATCCTCTAATGTTTGTGCGACCATGACAGCTCCGTGACCGTATGCATCTGCTTTTATTATAGCCATAAGTTTTGTTCCGGGTTTTGTAAGTGCTTTTGCATTTACAACATTTTCATGTATCGCATCAAGGTCTATATCAGCTTTCACTCTGTAGTATTCTTTTATTTTATTCGTACTCATTTTAATCCTCATTTCTCAGTTTTATTTACCATAATCTCCACTATCTACCTAGGCATTACATCCTGAAGCATATCTATTATATCAGATGCCGTCATACTGTACCTGCTTTTTGTCTCAGTGTATTTTTCTGCCGTCAGTCCGTGAACATATACCCCAAATGCAGCAGCAAGTGCCGGCTTCATTTTTATGTCCTGTGCCGCAATGCCTGCTATTATGCCACTTAATACATCGCCTGAACCGCCTGTTGCAAGTGCATTATTTCCTGATGTATTTATATATATCTTTCCGTCCGGTATGTTTCTTCCCTCACCGACAACTGTTCTCGCATCTTTTAAGACTATGTTACATTCAGCCTGTGCCGTTGCATAGTACGGCATATCATTTTTTATCTCATCCGTTGTCTTCCCTGCAAGTCTGCTCATTTCTTTTAAATGCGGTGTCAATATAAAGTTTGTTCCAAGATTACCGAGGTCATGCTCTTTATTTTCTATAAATTCAGCTAAAATATTTAGTCCGTCGGCATCTATGACAACAGTTTTGTCTTTCACTTTTAATATGCGTTTTACAAGCGACTTTGCTTTAATACTTTTTCCAAGTCCCGGACCTATCACAATAACATCAGCCCAGCCGATTGCCTCTTCTACCTCTTTTTTAGGTGTAAAATCTATGCCATCCTCAAATTCTTCATCATAGCTTCCCACTATAGCTTCAGGCAGTTTTGTCTTTAATATCTGCATATTTTCTTTTGCCGTAAGGACTCTCACCAGACCACATCCTGCTCTATAGGCTGCTGCGGCACTGAAATAACAGGCTCCGCACATTGCCTCGCATCCCGCTATCACAAGAACTTTGCCGTAGCTTCCCTTATTTGTCCGCATTTTTCTCTGTGGCAGCATACAGTAAAGGTCATTTTTTTCAAATGTATATGCTTTTGGTGACACGCTTTCTACTGCTTTATCCGGAAAACCTATGTCTTTGACCTTTATCTCGCCTGAATACACTGCACCCGGAAACAGCAACATTCCTCTTTTTAAATTTCCAAATGTAACTGTCATGTCTGCTTTTACGGCTGTTCCAAGTATTTTCCCGCCTGTGGCATCTACTCCCGACGAAATATCAACAGAAACAATATAAGAATTGCTGCCGTTTATTTTCTCTATAATTTCTCTATATTCACCTGTTATCTCTCTTGACAAACCAATTCCAAAAATGGCATCTACTATAATATCATATTCATTTTTTTTCATGTCCGTGACAAAAGAAATCCCAAGATTTTTTGCTATTTCAAGCTGTTTTTTCATTTCTTCACTTGCGTGTTCAATATTTCCTACAAGCTTTATCGCAGTTTTTATCCCGTCATGTTCTAACATTCTTGCTGCCGCTACTCCATCGGCTCCGTTATTTCCCATTCCTGCAACTACAAGTATTTTTGAATTAACATTTTTTAGTTCCACAGATTTTTTGCACCTTTGCGAATTCAAAAAATTATCTTCTGTTTTTCTCTTAACACAGGCATTAGCAGACAATTCTCCATATACCTTTTCAATCTCCTCTACAACACCAAGTGCAGCTCTCTCCATCAGTACAAGTGACGGAATACCAATCTCATTTATCGAAATATTATCTATCTGCTTTGCTTCTTTTGCATCAGTTATATATCTCATGTCTTAATCCCCCTCTGCTACCACATATGCCATTGCCAATTTATCCGTATCACTCAATGATATGTGAATTTTTGTTATACCTTTTTCTTTTACAATTTTTTCTGCTTTTTCGGAAAGATTTACATATGGTTTTCCTTTTTCATCTCTGAGTATCTCAATATCTTCAGGCATACAATTTAAAAAGCCGGTTCCAAAAGCTTTTGCTACTGCTTCTTTTCCGGCAAAATTAGTGGCAGCACAACTCTTTCTTCTTTTTATAAGTTCTCTTTCTGCCTCTGTATAATATTTATTTAAAAAACTATGTTTTTCACAACTTTTAAGCACACGCCCAACTTCAACAATATCTGTCCCGACACCAATAATCTTACTCATTATTTTTTACTTGAAATGTTTTCTTCTACATTTCCCTTCCATACATGATTGTTTTTATCAAAAATTTCTACTATCTGTGCTCCAAGAAGATTATGCATATATTTATACAACTCCGTATTTCGCATCTCCTTGTCCTGCTTGGCAAGAATCCTGTTTTTTAGTTCTTCTCTTGCCGCATTTATCCACGCATCGAGTTCCTCTATAACGGCTGTATTTTCCGTAAGTTCCCTGTAACATACATCCATGCAGGCAATGAGCAGCTCTTTATTTGCAATCTGTATCTCTGCCGGAAGCTGTCTTTGTAGCTGCTGTGCCTCGGCTGTCTTTTGGTTTATCTCATCAATCATCTTCTGATTTGCATCCTGCTTTTTATTTCTCAGCTCTGCGTCAGGCTCATGCCCATCCGTCATATTGTTTACAATATTTTCCATGACGACTTTCTTGGCTTTCTCATATTCCTTTAAATCATTTGAGGACTGTCCCTGCTGCTTGATAAGATCAAGAAGATGTTCTTCAAGTTTTTTTATTTTATCAGTTTTTCTAAAGTCCGGAAATAACTCATGCCACTTTGGGTCTAATACCAACACAGGAATCTGTTTATTCTTAAGTGCATCTAAATAAAAGTAAGTCATATCCTTGCTCTGTTTCTTTTTCTTTCTGCCAAACATTAAAATCTTCCTCCCGAAGTAAAACGGACATTCGCAATCCGCTTCGCTGCTTGCTCATTAACGCAGTCGCTTTATTTTTAATTATATTCCGTCACTTAACATAAGTCAATTGCATAGTTGTTCATTTTTATGTATAATAGTAACTGTAACAATGTAAATTGGAACAAATTCTTAAACTACGGAGAAAGGACAAAAATTTATGAACTTTGAAAATGCAAAAAACAAACTTAAAGAATATGCACAGGAACACATTCTTGACTATTATGATGAATTAAATGACTCACAAAAAGAGGCTCTCTTAAGACAAATTGACGAGACTGATTTTTCAGTTACCTCTAAAGTAATAGATGGTAAAGCCGAGGATAACAGAGGAGTTATAACACCTATAAAAGCTATGACGCTGACTGAAATCAATGCTTCAAAAGAACATTTTAAATCACTAGGTCTTGAAGCTATCCGTGCCGGCAAAGTCAGTGCAGTTCTCTTAGCGGGCGGTATGGGAACAAGACTTGGTTCGGACAACCCAAAAGGTATGTATGACATAGGTATCACAAAACCGGTCTATATTTTTCAGCGTATTATCAGAAATCTTCTTGATGTTGTTGACGAAGCCGGTGTATGGATTCACCTCTTTATTATGACAAGTGATAAAAATCATGAAGCGACAACTTCGTTCTTTAAAGAACAAAATTACTTTACCTACAACCCTGATTATATTCATTTTTTCAAGCAGGATATGGCACCTGCCGCAACTTATGAAGGCAAGGTATATATGGAAGCAAAGGATAAGATTGCCACTTCCCCTAATGGAAATGGCGGTTGGTTCTCATCTATGCAAAATGCGGGAATTGTCGATATAATCCACAAAGAAAACATCGAGTGGATCAATGTTTTTGCTGTTGATAATGTTCTCCAGCGTATTGCTGACCCATGCTTTATCGGTGCAACTATAGACCAGAAATGCACTGTCGGTGCAAAAGTTGTAAGGAAAGCAGACCCCGACGAAAAAGTCGGTGTTATGTGCCTTGAGGATGGACGACCATCTATCGTCGAATACTATGAGCAGACAGAAGAACTTCGCAACACAAAAGATGAAAACGGTGACCCTGCATATAACTTTGGCGTTATTCTCAATTATCTTTTCCACGAACCTGAACTTGAGGAGATATGCAACAACGAACTCCCACTTCATATCGTAGAAAAGAAAATACCTTATATGAATGAAAACGGTGAATTTATCAAACCTGAATCTCCAAACGGATATAAGTTTGAAACTCTTATCCTTGATATGATTCATATGCTTGATACTTGTCTTCCGTTTGAGGTTGAAAGAAATAAAGAATTTGCACCTATCAAAAATAAAACAGGTGTCGATTCCATCGAAAGTGCAAGAAAACTTCTTAAGGAAAACGGCATAGAATTGTAATATTAGAACTTTTGTAATTAAAAAGAACAGGATTTATAATAATATACTTTAAATCCTGTTCTTTTCTACATTAATCTACTCAGCATCCTCAACAAAATGAGAATTGAAAAATTCTTCTGTCAGCATCTCAATAAATGAAACATTTAAATCCGGATACTTCTTTATAAGGATTGATCTGATATGTGCCATAACTATAAGGTCATTCTCCTCATCTGAAACAGAATCGTCAATCCACTTTTCCACTCTCTCTTTAGTAATATTTTCTTCAAGCCATTTATTTAACTCTTCTGTAAGGATTTCTTCCTCCGGAATCTGAAGTTTAATCTTCTTCGACTTGACTACTGAAACAACTCCCATAACTATAAATCCGACAAATAATGCCGCTATGACACAAAATACAAATATGTTGTAATCAATAGCGATAATATCAAGTTTACATAATGTAAGATATGCTATACCTAGAATACCGAATATGATAAATGTAATCCCTGAAAATTTAACATCCTTATACTCATCTTCTTTTTTTACATATGCCTTTGACGGTGTATATAAGATGTCCGCCGTATCTTCTTCTATCTCATCGTCAGTGATGACATTATCGTGAAGATCGTCCTCCTCAACAAGTTTTTCATCATCTTCACTCTCATCCTTGTTTATATCCCATTGCTGTTCTGTTTCATCAGCCTGAGTATCAGCATCTATTGCACTCTCCATATCCGTACCAGAGGACTCCTCTGTCTGGTCGAAATCGGCATTTTCTGTTCCATCAACTGAAACATCTTCTGAGTCCTGCTGTGCATATGCTTCTTCCTGTGCTTTCTTTAAAGCCTCCTGTTTCTGCTTTTCCTTGTCTTCCTCTAATGCAAGCTGAAAACCTTTAAACAGTTTTTCAACCTGCTTTTCATATCTTGATGGCACGGTCACTATAGTAATTCCGTCCCTTATGACTTTCTTAGCATTTTCAATCTTTGAATATCCGAGATACTCGATAAAATTTTCTGCCATTTCATCATCTTTTAAATCACAGATCTCAACTACATCAAAGTCATCCGCTGTACCTTCAACAAGTTTTTCACCGCAATCTGCACATACTGTTATACCGTCACGATATTCAGTTTTACATTTTGGACACCACATCGTTTTTCCTCCTGGTTTTTGCTTTGTAATTGATATAATGTTATCATACAGCCACAAAAATGACAAGCTGGTAAGCCTCTTTATCACACAATTATCACAAAATCAAAAACTATCTGCTTACAAGTCCGACTATCAAAAGCTCTACACCTATCTGGTCATCTAATATTCCTGTCTTAAACTTCTGCTCCGTGTCAAGACTGCTCTCTAATGCATTTTTAAGCTGTTCTCTTTTAAAACCTGCTGCCTGTCTCTGATAATTGCCGACAAAATAAGGTGAAATACCAATCTTTGCTGCTATCTCATTCTTTGCTGCTCCTCCTAGTGAACTTATCTGAAGAAGTATATTAAAATGTCTTATGAGCATATACAAAATATAAGATGGAGCTTCTTTTAACTCAATCAGTTCATTATACAATTTCAAAGCCTTATCTGCATCTGATGCACCGACCGCATCCACCATCTGAAAAATATGATTTTGGAGAAATGCAGGACATATCTCGTCTATATCGGCAATCGTCACTTCCTGCCTGTCTCCTGTATATGCAACAAGCTTGTCAATCTCATTTGAGAGACTGTAAAGATTATTGTCCACTCTTTGCAAAAAATACTCCATCGTCTGTCTGGTGAACACTTTCCCGGCATCTTTTAATCTTCTCGCCGCCCAGTTTAATGTCTCCTGTGCGTCCTTAAGTTTAATCTCAGCAGCTATTCCGTTTTTGTTTACATATTTATATAACTTGTTTCTCTTGTCGATCTCTTTTTCAACAAAAATAATAATCGTACTGTCAGGCATATGCTCAAGATAATCAGCAAAATCATTTGATGTTTTAAAAAGACCACTGTCCTGAATAACAATAAGCCTGTAATCACTGAAAAACGGCAATGTATCGGCTATGGACTGTACCTCACTTAAATCAATGCCTCTATTTTCAAATTTTGAAAAATTCATCTCATCACTGTTTTCCAGAATAAAATGCTTAAGATTTTCCCTGTAATTTTTTTTGAGCAATTCTTCACTGCCGTAAAGAAGATACAGATTGTGAAACTTCCTCTGCTTTATGTCATCCTTAATACGATTCATATAAGTTCTCCAAAAATAGTGTTAAATCAATGATATGTTCTAAATAAACCTACTACTTTTCCAAGTATATCGACATTGTCTACGATAATGGGATCCATAGTATCATTTTCAGGCTGAAGTCTGAAATGACCGTCCTCTTTATAAAATGTCTTAACCGTGGCTGAATCATCGACAAGTGCCACTACTAGCTCACCGTTTTCTGCAACACTCTGCTTATGAACAAGCACCTTATCTCCATCGAAGATACCTGCATTTATCATACTCTCACCACGGACATTTAAGATAAACGCTTCTCCCTTTGGCATATCTCCCGGAAGTACAGGCATATATCCCTCTATATTCTGCTCCGCAAAGATAGGCTCTCCTGCTGCCACTGAACCAATGATAGGAACATTTATGAGTTCTCTCCTCACCAGATTAAAGTCATCATCAATAATCTCAATGGCTCTTGGCTTTGTAGGGTCTTTCCTGATAAAACCGTTTTTCTCCAATGTCTCAAGATGAGAATGAACCGAGGATGTAGATTTGAGATTGACCGCCTCACAAATTTCACGAACTGCAGGCGGATATCCCTTATTTATAATCTCTGATTTGATAAAGTCTAATATTTCTTTCTGCTTTGCAGATATTCTTTCTTTTGCCATAACACTGCCCTCCCGAATATGTATTGTAATTTTGTATATTTTATCATATTTGCAAGACATTGTCAAACATATGTTCAAAGAATTTTCTATAAAAAGTAACAGTTCAGCCATAAAAAGATAATTGGCAATACAATGAGCTTGTT
>OGFG01001575.1_pt1 | contig 22163 bp, 10 predicted proteins | sample 1570761 | NCBI WGS metagenome assembly OGFG01 (sample SAMEA2581938, study PRJEB24529) | metagenome | biome: Human gut stool | place: China | collected 2011 | reverse complement strand
GGAACGAAAAATCTGCTATGCTCGATGCCATGTTTTAGAATCGAATTAGTATAAATCCAATTCAAAGGGGGCGGAAGCCCTCTTTTTTGATGCGCTGTTTTTCTGCTGATTAGGCGTCTTGGCGGACGAGCAAATCCACCGTGCATGGTGTATCTTCCCATATAATATAGGAAGAAACTCGCTCAATGGCGCGCGTCCCAGTCCTCCCGCAGCATTGCCCACAGCTCCACGTCGTGGAAATTGCCCTTGTTGAACACCTTGCCGCGCAGTGTCCCTTCGTGGCGCATACCGCATTTTTCCATCACGCGCCCGCTGGCAGGGTTGTCGCACTCGTGCATCGCCTCGACGCGGTGGATGCGCAGCGCGGTGAAGCATTCGCGCAGCACCGCCGCCAGCGCTTCGGTCATCAGTCCGCCGTTCCAGCAGGAGCGGGCGAGCGAATAGCCGAGTTCCACCACGCTGTCCGCGTCGCTGTAACTCATGAAGCCAATCGTGCCGACGACGCGGTTCGTTTCGCGCAGCACGATGCCCCAACTGGACGGCGCGCCGCTGTGGTACTGGCTGATGATGTAGCGCAGGCAGCCGCGCGTATCCGCCATCGACTTGTGCGCATCCCAGAGAACATGCCGAGCGACTTCGGGGTCGCGGGAGTAAGCGAACATATCCGCCGCATCGCGCATCGTCAGCGGACGCAGGAGCAGCCGGTCGGTCGTCAGGCGCGGCAGGGACGCGAAGTAATCCGCTGCGGGAATCGGCTCATTCGGCGGATTGCGGTGGGAGAGCCATTGCCCCAGCTTTTCATACATGGCGGAAGAAACCTCCGATGATTTGCGGCGAAAACGGCGCAAGCGGCACAGGGCGATTCCCTTGCTGACAGCCGACGACAAGCAGATACACACCCAGCGCCAGCATGAGCAGCATCAGCAGCAGAAAGAGAACATACAGGGGATGACGCTGCTTTTTTCCAGCCATAAAGCACCTCCGTCAGCGAAATTTTCCGAAAAAACGCGCAAAAATCCGTCCACACGATTGCAATTTGATGAAATATTTGTTACAATAAGCGTGGATGGAACAGAACGCGCGTTTCGCACGTTTATTGTTTGCAGGGGGCGGACAGCAGCTGCTGTACCATCAGGAGCGCCAGCGCGGTCTTGCCGTCACGGAACGTGCCGTCCATCACCTTCTGCACCGCGTCGGAAAGCGGCATCCGCAGTGTGCAGACGAACTCATCCTCATCCGGATGCGTCTTTCCAGCGTGCAGCCCCGTCGCCAAGTAGAGGTGGATGCGCTCGTTGCAGAAGCCGGGGGTCGTCTCCAGCACGGTCAGCTTGCGCCAGTGGTCGGCGGTCAGCCCGGTTTCCTCGCTCAGTTCGCGCTGGGCGCAGACGAACGGGTCTTCATCCACCCCATCGAGCTTGCCCGCCGGAATTTCCAGCGTCAAGCGGCCAACGGCGATGCGATGCTGGCGGACGAGAATCACGTTCCCGTCATCATCCAGCGCAACAATGCCTGCCGCGCCCGGATGGCATGCCACCTCGCGCAGGGCGGTTTCGCCGTTGGGCAGGCGCACATGCCAATGCTCAACGCGGATAATCTTGCCGGGAAAAACGACTTTCCCATCCAAATACTCTTCCGTCAGCTGCTTGTCGTCCATCATGGTCAATGTCCTCCTCAAACAATAGGATGATTTTCGCCATAGTGATTCGACAAGAGACGCAAAAAATCCTGCGAATCGCAAGGAAAAATGCGGCAGGGTGCGGAAGATTGACAAACCGCGCCGCTGCGGTATAATAGAATGGCATCAGGCCCGCAAAGGGCAGGAGCAAGGAGGAAACCCAACATGAGAAAATCCGGCGTCAAAGGTCTTGGCCGTCTGCTGTCTGTGCTGATGGTGGCGGCGCTGCTGATGACAACCGCGATGGTTCCGGCGCTGGCGCTGGATCGCTGGGAGGACGTCGTCGTGTCCGTCATTTGGACGGATTCGCAGGGACAGCAGCAGACAACGCAGGCGTTCCCCGTGCCTGACAGCGCGGAACATGCGTATTGGGCGACGCTGGATGCGTCCGCCCTTTTCAGCACGGTTCAGGTGCAGGTTGTATCGTCTGACCCGTCGTATACCTTCTACTTGAAAGATTATGCGTCGGAAATCATGTGGACGCAGGATGCGACCGCCCTTGACCCGATGTATTCGTATGAAGTGGATTATTACTGCAACAGCGTCTATGAAGGGATGTTCCCGCTGTATCTCTCGTCGCAGGGAATGCCCGAAACGCCCGCGCAGGAGAGCGTCAACGTGCCGGTGTACTATGTGACGGAGGATGGCCAGCAGCTGGATTTCCAGTACGCAAGCTGCCTGACGAACGCGACTACCCAAGTGTACGCCAATTCCAGCGTTGTGCCGTGGGATTATCTGCTTGTCAAACCTGCGTCCGGTGTGGTGGATGTGTTTGTGGACAGCATGGGCAATGCGTCGCCGAGCGAGGTGCGCTTTGTCTACGCCGTGCCGGAGCAGCCGACCGAAGCGCCGACGGAAGTGCCCACCGAAGCCCCGACCGAGCCGCCCGTCATTCAGGCGGAAGTGACCGTGCTGTATCAGCTGGATGACAACGGCACGATTCTGGACACGCAGTATGTGACGCTGAATCAGGGCGACAACTATGTCACCGCCAATAGTGCGATGACTGCTGGGTATCAGCTTGTCGGCGAGGACACGGTGCATGTGTGGGTGGACAACGGCGGCACGGCGAGCGTGAATCCCGTTGTGTTCCACTATGCCACGCCGCAGCCGGTAACATCCAACATCGACGTGTTCTACTATCACGAGAACGGCACGCTGCTGGATCAGCAGTCGCAGACGCTGACCGAGGGCGTGAACTACATCTATGCCGCCAGCGACCGCGTGGGCGGGTACGACCTCATCAGCGAAAATCCGCAGACGGTCACGCTGCGTCCTGACGGTACGACCGACTTGGCGAGTGTGTCCTTCTTCTATGCCGACCCGCAGCCGACCGAAGTGAACGTGCCCGTGCATTACCTCAATTCCGAGGGCGAGCCTGTTGCGATGGACGACACGCTGACACTGGGCGAGGGGACACACCTTGTGACGGCGAATCCGCAGGGCATGGCGGACGGCTATGTGCCGATGCCCGGCACGGAAAGCACGGTGGAAGTGAACGTTTCCGGCGGTATCGCGACGCCGAGCGAGGTGTATTTCTACTATTATATTCCCACGACGGAAGCACCCGCAACCGAAGCGCCGACTGATACCCCCGCGCCGACGGACACGCCCGCCCCGCAGCCGATGCCGGTGGCGATTCACTACTTCGACATGAGCGGCGTGGAAATTGCCGACCCGGTGGTGAAGGAACTGCTGCCGGGAACGTACCCGATGATTCCGGAGCGCGAAATCCCCGGTTACGAGCTGGACAGCACCCTGACGCAGTTTGACCTGACGGTGGATGCGAACGGCACGCTGTACATGGATGGCGAAGAAATTCCGGCGGATGCGGTCGGATTCTACTACCACCCGGTGCAGACTCCGACGGATGTTCCCGCGACGGAAGCGCCGACGGACACGCCTGCGCCCGCGACGGACGTGCCTGCGACCGACGTTCCGGCGACCGAAGCGCCGACCGATACCCCCGCGCCCGCGCAGCAGTTCGTGACCGTCACCATCCGCTACTACAACACGCTTGGCGAGGAGATTGCCGACGCAAGCGTGGCGGAGCTGATGCCGGGAACGTACCACGTCACGCCCGCGTATGACAGCATTCCCGGCTACGAGCTGGAAAGCAGCTGGACGTCGTTCGAACTGACGATTTACGCGGACGGCACCATTGCCATCAACGGCGACGAAGCGACGGCGGAAGACCTTGCGTTCTACTATCGCCCGGTTCAAAGCGCTGCGACGGATGTTCCCGTGACCGAAGCGCCCACGAATACGCCGATTCCGACCGAAACGCCGACTACTGCGCCCACTGAAGCGCCGATTCCCGTCGGGCAGCCGGTCAACCGCTACGCGACCATCAACGGCAATAAGGTGGCGTTCCGCAGTGAGCCCTCGACCAGCAAGAGCAACACGGTCATCAAGCGCTTGGCGAATGGCTCGAACGTCTACGTCGTCAACGAAATGCTGAATGACAAGGGCGAACGGTGGAGCGTCGTCATGGTGGATGGGCAGAGCGGCTACATCATGAGCGAATTCCTGACCATCATGACGCAGGCGGAAAGCGACGCGTATGCCGCATCCACCGGCGCAACGCCTGTGCCGACGGCAACACCGATTCCGACCAATACGCCGGTTCCGACCGAGACCCCGACGGCAATTCCGACCGAAATTCCGACGGAAGTGCCGACGGCCACCCCGACCGCCGCGCCGCAGAACGCGACCATCACCATCCAGTATCTGGACAGCTACGGCAGCCCGGTGGCGAATGCGCAGTCGATGACGCTCGCGCCCGGCACATACACCCTGCGCCCGATGCCGACGAATTTGCGGGATGGCTATGAGCTGATTCCCGGCAGCGAGCAAATCACCCTGACTGTTTTCCAAGACGGCACGCTGAGCATGGATGCGGCGGATATTGCCTTCTGGTATCGTCAGGTGGCGACCGCCGCGCCGACGCAGACCCCGACTGAGGCTCCGACGCCGACCGCTGTGCCGTACGAGGGCTATGCCGTCACCACGCGCGAAACCGAAATGCGCACCGGCATCGGCACGGGCAACTACGTTATGGCGACGCTGCAGGCGAATGTGCTGGTGTATGTGAATAGCCAGCTGAACACGGCAGGCGAAACGTGGGACATTGTGACCACGCTGGAAGGGACGTCTGGTTATGTGCCGGACGCGAACCTCCGCTACGTCACCGACGCGCAGGCGCAGGTGTACATTCAGCAGTGGAATCAGTCCCGCAGCACGCCCACGCCCAGCCCCACGCCGTACCTGACGCCTGTTCCCGCACAGGAGATGGGCTACGCCTACGCCGTGGGCAACAACGTGCCGCTGCGGCAGATGGCGGGCGACTTCAGCGCGATTGAGGCGTACCTGATGCAGGGTGAAGTTGTCTACGTCTCCGGCCAGGATTATCTGGGCAGTATGCCGTGGCACCGCGTGCAGTATAATGGGCAGTGGGGCTATGTGCGCTATGACATGCTCCGCTTCATGACGCAGGCGGAAATCGAGGCGTACCTGAACAACCTGAACGCCACGCCCGCACCCACGCTTGTCACCACGCCCCAGCCCTACGACCCGACGAACTACTCCAGCTACGGCTATGTGACCACGACGACCTCGGTCAACTTCCGTCAGCAGCCCAGCATGAACGCGAGCCGCATCAGAAAGCTGTACAACTACGCGTTCTGCTTTGTCCTCGGCACAACGACTGGAACGGACGGCGAAACGTGGTATCACATCCGCTACAATGACCAAGAAGGTTACGTCAACGGAAAATACTTCCATTGGATGACGGTGGAGGAGCTGGAAGAGTTCCTGCAAAGCAGCGAGTACATTCAGGGCATCCAGAATAACACGACGGGGAATGCTACTGCAAAACCGACCAGCGGTCTGATTCCGGAAGAAGACAAGACCATCAACGACTGGAAGGGCAGCGGCGCAACGGTCAGCTATGTGCCGTGGCAAGGCTTTTCAACGCCCGGCCCGCTGACTTCGCCCCCAACTGACCCTACGCAGGAAACCGCCACGCCGACGCCTTCCGCTTCGCCCACACCGACGCTCGAACCGCTGCCCACCGCAGCCGCGACGTACCCGGTGGTGAACGAGAGCGGCAACAGCGGGCTGGTTATCTTCATCGTGATTGCGGTCGTGCTGCTGCTGGGCGGCGGCGGATTCGCCTTCATGCAGTACCAGAAGAAACAGCGTGAGGTTGCCATGAAGGCGGCACAGCGCCGCGCACAGGCAGCGCGCAATGCGGATCGTCCGGTTGCGCGTCAGGCGGGTCAGCCGCAGCAGATGCGCACCGGCGCGTATGCGACTCCCCAGCAGCGTCCGCAGACGAGCAATGGCGTTTCGCCTGTGCAGGTGCGCCCGGCGACACCTGTTCCGCAGACGCAGGATGAGCAAAACCGACCGCAAGTCGGTTATCGTACGCCGATTCAGCCCCTGACGAAGCCGCAGGAGACCCCGTCCACTGCCGCGCCGAAGAGCACGACGACGATGGAGAATCCGTATGCGCGCCCGGTGGCGAAATCGGCAGAGGAAGCGCCGCGCCATCGTCGCCGTACAGATCAGTATCGCCAGGATGACGACAGCGCAAACCCGAATGGGTAACAGAATATTTGGCAGGAGCAGCACGATTTGCGGGTTGCTCCTGCTTTTTTTGTGAATCAACAATATTTTGCTGTTTTCTGTTTACCAAGTTTGGAATGTTACATTGAAAAAGACGAACGAATGACATGGAAACAAAGAAAAAAGCGGTCGAAAATTTGCACGCGCTGAACGAAAATTCCGAAAAATCGAGGAAAGCAACAGACAAAAGAATATTCCTATTACGATAGTTTTAACATGCAAATAACAATACTCAGGAAACTAACAAACCGTTAACAGGTGGAAATGACAAAATTGCCACACGAAAGTATGGCAAAACACACAAAAATGCACCAAATGAGCATAATGAATGTTATTTTTCCGTCTTGACAGTTGAAGATTTGATGGTATAATAAACCATGTAAGAATTCGAACTGTGATTTGCCGGAAATCTGGCGAATTACATATCGAGAAACGATAAATGTGTTACATGTGAAGGAGACGTGAACTGTGACAGAGAAGGAACTGCGGAAGCTGGGACGCGCGGAACTGCTGGAACTGCTGCTGGAACAGGCACGGGAATTTGAAGCACTGGAGCAGCGGCTGAATGCGGCAGAAGCGGCGCTGCAAAGTCGGCAGCTGCAGCTGGAAACGTGCGGCTCGATTGCGGAGGCATCGCTGAAGTTAAACGGCGTGTTTGAGGCGGCGCAGAAGGCCGCGGAACAGTATCAGCAGAATGTTGAGCGGCTGTGTCAGGAGAAAATCAGCGCGGCAGAAAGCCAAGCGCAGGAAATCCTCGCGCGCGCAAAGAAAGCCGCCAATCAGCAGTAAAGAAACATGGCAGAAGGGAGGGCGCGCAGGTGTCAGAAGACAAGAATCAGCAGAAAACGGGCAAACAATTGCTTAACGACACGCAGGAAGCGGCGGAACGCGCCCACCTGCTGCGGCAAATGAACCCCACATCCGCACAATTGGAAACGGAACTGAAGCATGAGAAACGCAAGCACAGCTACAACCGCGCCCTGCGCAGCACGCTCTATACGCTGCTGGTGGTGGCGGCGGTTGCGGTGCTGATTGCAACCATGGTCATGCCCATCCTGCAAATCACCGGCACGTCAATGACGCCGGTGGTCGGGCAGGGCGAAATCACAATGGTCGTGCGCGGGTCAAATCCGCAGCGCGGCGATATTATCGCTTTTTACTACAACAATAAGGTGTTGATTAAGCGCGTTATCGGCCTGCCGGGCGAGTGGGTCAACATCGACGGAAGCGGCAACGTCTACATCAATGGCGAACTGCTTGATGAGCCGTACATCACCGACCGCGCGCTGGGCGACTGCTCCATCACGCTGCCGTACCAAGTGCCGGACGGGCGGTATTTTGTTCTGGGTGATCACCGCTCCACCTCGCGCGACAGCCGAAGCACACTGGTTGGCCCAGTGTCCGAAGAGCAGATTATGGGGCGCGTAACGCTCCGCATTTGGCCGCTGAACCGCATTGGATTCCTGCAATAACGTAAGTACAATACAGCAAGAAGAGGAACACAGGTTCCAGAATCGGAGGATGCTGACATGAACCGCAAACTCATGGAATTAGCAGAAAAATACGTTGCGCAGCGGAAGCGCCGGATGCGTCTGCTTAAGACGGTCACGGCGCTGGCACTCGTTGTCGCCATCTGCACGTCTTATGTGCTGATGATGCCGGGCCTGACGATGGCGGCGGAAACGTACTGCGGGCTGGAGGAGCATACCCACACGGCGGACTGCTATGTGGACGAGCTGACCTGCCTGATTTCCGAGCGCGAGGCGGAGACAGTCTTTACCGATATTATGCGCTGCAGCTTTGAGCCGCACCGCCATTCCTCCGATTGCTACAATGCGCAGGGCGAACTCAGCTGCGGCTACTGGGATGGCTACATCCACGAGCATGACGAGAAGTGCTACGACAGCAACGGCGTTCTTATCTGCACGCTGGAGGAGCATCCGATGCACAAGCACACGGATGCCTGCTACAATTGGGAGAAACAGCTGATCTGCACGCTGCCGGAAAGCGAGGGGCACATCCACACGGATGCGTGCTATCGGGCGAAAGAACCGACTTGCGGTCTGTTTGAGAGTGAAGGCCATCAGCACACGGCGGATTGCGTGACGGAAACGCGCACGCTGATTTGCACCGAGGACGTTGCGACGAACTCCGACATGCCGCATGTCCATGATGACAGCTGCTACGAAGTGACCCGGACGTACACCTGCGGCCTGACGGAAGGCGAGGGCGCGCATCACCACACGGATGCCTGCTATCCGACGACGGAAGAACCGACTTGCGGTCTGTTTGAGGGCGAAGGCGCACACACACATGATGATTCCTGCTACGAGATGGTGCGCGGCGACCTGAAATGCAAGCTCTATCCCGACCCGGCGAAAGTGCACACGCATTCCGCGTCCTGCGTCGATGCGAAAACCGGTTACTACACCTGCGGCTACATTCAGGTGCTGCGGCATCAGCATACGAATGAATGCATTGTGACGGTGACGGCGGAGGATTCCGGCCATCATCACACGGCGGACTGCTACGAACGCCACTATATCTGCGGCAAAGAAGAGCACACGCACACGGCGGAGTGCTACTATGACCCGACCCCGAACCCCGATGCGACGGCAGCCCCCGAAGTGACGGCTGAGCCGACGGCAGCCCCCGAAGTGACAGCTGAGCCGACTGCAGCCCCCGAAGCGACAGCTGAGCCGACGGCTGCGCCCGAAGCAACGGCAACGCCGACGGAAGCACCCACGGCAACGCCCGCGCCTACGGAAGAACCGACGCTTGCGCCGCCTGTAACGCCCACGCCGACGGAAAACGCCGCCGAAACTGTTGCCCCGATGGACGAGCCGTCCCCGACACCTGCGCTTACGGTGATTCCGTCGATGGACGCTGATGCCGCGAAGCCGGACGACATGATGATGCCGTCGCTTGGACTCGACCCGGGCTTCCTGATGATGGCGAACGAACCGCCTGCCGTCAGCGAGAGCGGCATGCAGATTACCAATATTACGGTATCGAACATCATACTTCCGGAAAACGCCAATGCGTACAACTATAGCTTCGCGGCGGACTTCAAGATTTCGGATGAAGCTATTCTTCGCCATGGCGAAGGCAACAAGATTATTATTCCGGCAGAGAATACGCATATCAAAACGGACAGCACTTCTGTCTGGTCGGGCACGGACGCCAAATTCAGCAATGAAAAGCCGGCGTTTAAGTTCCAGTACAATCCCGAAACGAATAACGTTGAAATGTGGTTCACCGACGAGTATATGGACTTTGTCCGGAACAACCCCAGCCATGACGACCGCACCGGCACCATGAAGATGAGCGCCGAAATTCGCAAGAATGACGTTGCAGATTTGGGCAACGACGACCTGACCATCAAGTTCGGTGGCGCATCGACTACCGTGAAGTGGGAGGACATCGACAGGGGCAACAACTCCCTCCTCAGCGATTTGAAAACTTGGAAAAGCGGGGCTAATGTCAACTGGGAAAAAGGAACGATTGAGTATACCGTCAAAATCGAATCCACAAAGGGCACGAACGGCAAGAACGCGACTGCTCGAGACGTCATGACGGCGGTGAATAAGCAAATTGCCCTGACAAACATGACCGTCACGGAGGTTAAAACAAACGCTAACTGGAGTCAGGTGCCCGCTGTTGACTCTGCTTCGACAGAAATCAAGACGGACGGTAGTACATGCGCCTGCGGTACGACGGGAACGCACATTCACTACGTTTATGCGAACACGACGGACGAAAGCGGCAAGGTCTATACCATGACGACGGACTATGTGCTGCCGCCGCTTTCGGCAAATGAAACATACGAAATCAAGTATGAATACACGTTCGACAAGGACGGAATGACCGGTGAATACGATCAGCTGACAAATACTTTCACTGCGCAGAGTGGCGGAAAGTGGGACCATTCCCAGAATTCCTCTAACAGCAACCCTACTGACGTTCAGATTAAAAAGCTGCAAAAGAGCAGCTGGTACAACAGCAATGAGGGTTGCATTCAGTGGACGCTCACCGTCAACGAAAACCGTTTCAATATCAAGGATAAGACGCTGACGGACACGATGTTCGACCAGCTTGTGGACGAAAACGGCAGTCTGCTGTTTTCGAAGACGGACGGCAAGGGCTATGTGTCGCAAATCACGGCGAATAACACGCCTATCACCGCTGAAAACTACACGGATTACTTTACCGTGGAAACCGGCGTGGACGGCAAACCGCAGCTGAAATTCAAGGACACCACAGCTAAGATCGTAATCCAATACAAAACGCCGGTGGAAGCAACCGCGCAGAATCAACAGATTACAAACACGGCGGAATTCGACGGCGAACAAAAGACAAGCACCGTGACCGTAGGGCAGGACACGCGTTACAATGTGGTGAAGTCGGTTGACGCGAGTATGTCGGCGGATCCGACGAAGAACGGCGAATACACCGATGGTCTGTATCCGGTAGCGTGGAACGCGACGTACACCTTCCCGGCGACGAAGGATGTTCAGTATAAGCTGAACTTCGGCGATACGCTTGACAAGAAGGTGGAATGGAAAAACGGAACAGAAATCATGCAGCACTACATGACGGCGGCTCAGGCGCAGACGTTGCTCAACGACATCAAAAACCTCGATGTTGTGAAAAAGCATGATGCGCAGAATGTGCCGTACACCATTACGCTGCTGACCTGCGACAGTCAGGGCAAAAATGAAGGCACGATGGTGGTGTCTGCGGAAACGACGCTGACGGAAGGCTACTACTATGGTTTCCGGTTTGAAACGACGGGCGAGGGCGTTGTGCTGAACGACGCCAATACGGATGTGAACGCGACGACAAGCGTTACGCTCCCGTACCAGACGACCATCTATCTGGAAAAATCCCGCACTGGCTGGGTTGACTTCAAGAACACGGCTGTTAACGCGGGCAAGAACGGAGACGCGTGGTACAAGGTCGCCCCGAACGACCTGGTGGAGAAGAAATTCGGCAACCATGGCGTTGGTGATTTGAACGGACAGATCATCCATGAGAACGAGCTGTACTGGACCATCCTCCTGCGCAATGATGGCGTGGCGCACGACGAAATCACCCTGACCGAAACGCTCCCGCCGCACATTGTGGTGGATTACATCGAATACGGCAGATCGAGGTTGATTCTTAGCGAAACGGACAGCACGAAGATGACCGTTGTCAATAAGAAGCTGGACAATGCCGGTACGATTCCGGATGGCTATGAGGTCAGCAACGAGTGGGGCGAGCAGTGCATTTCCATCAAGGCTGATTTGACGACGGTGGGCGAAGGCGCACAGCAGCAGCAGAGAATCAACATCTCCATGAAGCCGAATGAGAATACCGGCGGTTCGGAAACGATCCTCAACGGCAAGGCGGATATGACCGTCAAGGTTCACTGCAAGATTGCCGACGACTTCCTGGCAAACGCGGTGAACGGCAGTTTGGAGCTGGGCGTGCTGAACAACCAGCTGGACGTGAGATACGACGCTACGCTCTATCACAAGGAGCAGAAGACCGAGCTGACCTACGAGGAAGAGACGGTCAAGCCGATCAACGTCCAAAAGGGCTACAGCGTCAAGGGCGGCGACCAGCAGGCGCGAATCACCTACACCATCGACATCAACCAGGCCGGCGCGGAGCTAAGCCCAAGCTCCAGCACCCTCACGCTGACAGATACGCTGTCGTATGACGTTGTTGGTTGGTGCAATAACTGGCCAAATAATTATATCTATCTGCGAGACGTCACGCTGGATGAAGGCTCCTTCAGGCTCTACGAGGCGCTGAAGGATGAAAACGGCAATCCGATTCTGAACGTTGATGAAAACGGCAAGGGACATTTGGTGCGCGGCGCAGAGATAGAGAAGTATCTCTGGAAGATGGAGTTCACGGAAACGGAGGAAGGGAATAAAACCTACCAGTATCCTGCGCAGGGAACGCCGAGCTTTAGCGGATCGACGGTAAACACGCGTAAGCTGAACATAACTGTCACCGTTCCGGACGGCAAGGCGCTGATTCTGGAATACACGGCGCAGGAGAACATTCTGCTGCCGCCTGAGGTGACGAACGAGTACAACTTCAACGACGTGAACCACAAGGGCATCAGTCCGGCGTTGAGAAACCACGCAAACCTTGAAGGAAAAGACAGCTCAAGTACCGAACTGAACAACAGCAATAACGACTACTTCAGTCAGGGCGGCGGCTACATCCACAACAATCTGGTCATCCGCAAGGTGGACAGCGCGAACACCTCGCTGCTGTTGCCGGGAACGGAGTTCACCCTCTACGCATGGAACACGGCAACCAACAAGTTCGAGGCGGTTGGCGGCGAAAATGGTAAGGTCTACACGGATCAAAACGGTATGATTACTTACCAATACAATTCGGAGAAGCTGAACGAGCGTCCCCTCGACCCGAACGTCGCGTACATGCTGGCGGAAACGGATGCAGTCGAGCCGTACCACCTCGTGCTGGAGGATCGCCCGCTGGTCGTCTTCCACATCGTTCCGAGAGCGGACGATACCGAAGCACATCCGGAGAGATACCCGGACGGTCTCAACAATGGCAACTTCGGCACGATTTCGAAGAGTCGGCTGCAGGAGCTCATGACTGCTTCTGGCATCAAAGGCGTGGTGGATGGCCCGCACACCATCAACGGCTCTGCGAGCATCAACATTCAGGTGAAGAACAGCAAGGACCGCCACGACATGGAGGTGCAGAAGAACTGGGCTGGCGACGACGCCCATGAGAATGCGCGCCCTGCCAGCGTCCTCGTGATGCTTCGCCGCTATGTGCTGACGCAGGAACAGTATACCGACGTGCTGAACACGGGTGCAACGCAGAATCCGCAATGCATCCTGTCGGCGGAAATGAAGGGTAACAGCAGCGCGTCGATTGCACGGCAGTTCCCGGAAAATCAGGAGGTTACGGTAACGCTGAACCTGTCAGGTAACGGACTTGGTGACACCGGGCGTATTGTGGCTCGCGTAGACGGAAAACAAATCGTTTTGCAGCCGCAGGATACGTCGAAGAAACAGTTCGTTTACACTACAACGATGGCGTATCAGAAAAAGGTAACTTTCAGTGTACAGTGGTGGCAAAGCTGGAATAATCAATGGTCGGCAGACTGTGGGTATGATGACAGCGTGAGCATCACGATGACCCCGGAAGGCACACCGGTTGACGAAGTGCCGACGCAGGTCACGCAGTTCACCGACGCCCAATGGGCGAAAATCCGCCAGCACCCGGACGACGCCTACGGTGGTCGCGAGGCTACGCTGACGGCAGCGAACGGCTGGCACACCCAGTGGTCGCAGCTGGAATCCACCGGCGCGGACGCGAACGGCAACAAGCTCTACTACATTTACTACATCGTCGAGGGCAAAGTGCCGAGCTACACCACATCCGGCATCACCTACACCATCGACCCGAACGCCAGCAAAACCACCGGCACGGTCACGGCGACGCTGACCAACGTCTACCGCCCGGAGGACAAGTACGGCGAAATCAGCATCGACTTGTCCAAGGAATGGTACGCGCCGGATGGCACAAAGCACACGATTACCGAGGAATTCGGCGGCGTACAGGTCGCGCTCTACAAGACGCGCTGGGATTACGTCAACGGCGCGTGGACGATGGGCAGCACGGAACGCCGCGACACGGTCACGCTGGCAGAAGCGAACAAATGGAGCGCCAAGTTCGAGGGGCTGGAAACCTACACGGTCGCCATGGAAAACGGCGTTGTCCAAAACGCCCACGCCTACACCTACAGCCTCCGGGAACTGAACGTGCCGAGCGGCTTCTACTGCCAGCTGGCATACAGCGGTCTCCCGCAGCAACCGAGCGAGTACTTCACGGACGGGAATCCCGCCAATCCGAAGGCGGACGCGCAGAACGCACGCGGCACGGCGACGCTGCGGAACTACGAGATCGCGAAGCTGACCATCGAAGCCGAGAAGCGCTGGGGTGAAGGCGCGAAGCCTGAAAACATGCAGGATACGCTGACCTTCCGCCTGACCCGCGAAAAGCAGGAGAACGGCGCGTGGGTCGCGGACGACAGCTTCCAAGCGGTCACGAGGGTCATGAGCATCAGCAGCCTGAACACAAGCAAGGTCGTGTTCGGCACTTTCCCGAAGTACGCTGTGACGGGCTTCGACGAGCAGAATCAGCCCATCAGGCAAAGCTACCGCTACAAGGTGGAGGAGGTCAAGTACCAAAACGAAGCCACCCTCCCGTTCAGCGTCAGCTATAGCCCGGCGGACGGTTTCGTGACGACGGAGGGCGATGCGAACACCAGCACCACCGTCACCGTGACGAACAACAAGCTGACGAGCGAGAAGGAAGGTCTGTACCGCTTCAACGTGGCGAAGCAGTGGCTGGACGCTTCCGGCAATCCCGCGGACAAGCCCACGCCGGAAGGCACGAAGGCGCAGATTACCGTGACGCGCACCCGCCATGTCTATGCCCCGGATACGGGCTGGACAGCGGAAACGCCCACCGCAAAGACAATCGAGCTGGACACCACAGCAACGTATACGGCGCTTTGGGCAGACTGGAACGAAACGCAGTCGGTTTATGCGCAATACAACGCCGACGGCACGGTGAAATCCGCGTGGGCGTACACCTACGAGGTGTCGGAAGCGGCGATTGACGGCTACTTCGGCACGCAGCATCTGCCTGCGGACTTCCCGCAGCAGCCGAGCGACTACTTCACAGACGCGGCACTGACCGATATCAAGGAGATTTATCGTCAGCCGCTGACGGACACGCTCCCGGAAGTGACCGAAAAGAACTACTACGTCGAGCGGTTCAACGTCAAGGTGGACAAGACTTGGGCGCGCTTCCGCGACAGGGATGAGCTGACCTTCTGCCTGATTCAGACGCCGGTTGTCGGCTACGACGCGGACGGCAAGGAGATTGTGGATGCGCAGCAGACGCAGTACTTCTACGCCACGCAGAGCCTGAAGGGCGAGGAAGCGCCGGAGTGGGTGTTCCCCAACCTGCCGAAGTACTACTTCACGGCCAACGAGGCGGGCGAAGCGGTGAAGATGCCCTACCAATACAGCATCGCCGAAGCGTGGGAAGAATACGGCAATTACCACGGCTATGGCTATCAGGTCATCTTCAGCGGCGACGTGCAGGAAACGACGAACGGCCATGAGTGGGGCAAGGTAGAACTGCCTGCGGACGGCGGAACGGCGAACATCCACGCGAAGAACGTGCCGCTGTACGAACAGGGTAAAGTTAGCATTCAACTGACGAAGCTGTGGGACAGCAGCATCAAGGAAACTCCCACGTCTGTTACCGTAAAGCTGATTCCGACGCTGCACGTCTGGAACGGCACGGAATGGGTCAGCACCCGCATGGAAGACGAAAAGTACCAAGAATCCATCACGCTGACGGCGGAGAATGGCTGGAAAACGACAGAATCGCTGCTGCTGTACAGAGTAGAGTACAACACGGATGGCACAATCGCAGCAGGTGACAAGGCGGCGAAACCGACCGTATGCACCTACGAGCTGGTCGAAGTGATTGCGGACGGAGCGAAGTACACGCCGATTTACAGCTACACGAGCTGGATTACTGGACCGGAAGATGTCTTTGAACTTGACTCCAAGACGAAAGCACCCATCAGTGTGAAGTTGAAGGCGGAGGACGGTTTCCGTGTTGACGAGGCGGAGAAGGATTCGGCTGAGGCGAACACGGACGGCGGAACGCTGTACACCATCATCGACACCAGCGCGACCATCACCAACGTGCAGACCGGCAAGCTCAACATTGTGAAGCAGTGGGCGAAAGAAGTGGAGTACGACGGCGCGCAGAACCCGCTGGGCATCCAGAACGTGTCGATTTCGCTCTTCCGCAACGTCTGGGGCGAAAACTGGACGGATTCGGACGGCGTGGTGCACTACGACTGGTGCTATGCCCCCTTCCAGCAGAATTACGTCCTGTCGGCGGAAAACGGCTGGAAGCTGACCATCGACAACCTGCCGTTGTACGACACGACCATCAATCCCGACGGCAGCCTGCGCAAGTACCGCTATTACATCCTCGAAAACACGAGCGTCGGCAACGACACGCTGGACCGCTACACGCCGGTGATTACCTCCGAAGGCGGCGAAATCGTCGGGTCGTTCCTGTACCTCATGTTCAAAGACACGACGGAAAGCGACGTGACCATCACCAACGTACCGAAAGCCATCAACATTGTCAAGCAATGGGCGGATGCGGACACGTTCGGCGAAGAGGGCATGATGCAGGACATCTACCTTGAAGTCATGATGAAGTATCAGGAAGTCTACTCCACGCAGTGGAAAACGGAAAACCTGCTGGAAAAGAGCTACTTCAGCCTGAAGAACGTTATCTGCACGCCGAGTTCGCTCACGGCGGAGCTGGTGCAGATTAACGGCGCGCCCTACCTGCATGTGTCGGGGCTGGCGAAGGCGGATGAACCGTGGCGCGTGACCATCCGGAATCTGCCGGGCTACGCCAGTGCGTCCTTCATCATCCGCGAAGTGGAGCTGGCGGGCTACCTGAACAACCTGCCGGACGGCAAGCTGGAGCTGGGCTTCAACGAAATCGGCACAATTACCAACACGCCGACGAAGCTGAAAATCACCAAACAGTTCAAGCAGGCGTATTTCCCCGCAGGCAGCGGAAGTGAACTGCCGCTGAATGTCCGCAATACCGTCGTGTACCTGCAAATCTGGCGCGAAAAGCGTGACGGCGCTGGTCTTACCCTATCCCAGGAACGCTACACCACGCCTTTGCTGGGCACGCTGGAAGCGAACATGGACGCGACGCTCCTGCCGGACGGCACCGTGAAGCTGACGGTCGGCACGGACACGCCGACGGACGCCGCAACGCTGACGCTGACACGCCTGCCGCGCTACTGGTTCGACAAGGATACAGGCGCAAGCGGCGAATGGTACTACTACGTCAAGGAAGTGGACGCGGAAGGCAACGAAGTCCATTCGGCTTCTGCCCCGACGAACGGCGAACAGCCGGATATCAACCTGAACGTCAAGAAGCTCACCGTCACCAACACCCTGACCGACGTCAGCGCCCGCAAGGTCTGGACGTCGCTGGACAATCAGTTCACGCTGAATCCCGCGAACCTCCCGGACATCACGCTGACGCTCAAGCAGACCACCGCGGAAACGGCGGCGGACGGCGACAAGATCATCGCGAACGTTACCCTTTGCTGGGACGCGGAAGCGGGGAAGGTCGTCACGAAGAATCTGGATGGCTGGCAGTTTGGCGAAGTGGTTGAATACACCGCGCCGGAAGGCAGCAAGAACATCTGGTGGGGCTACAAGTGGTACAATCTCCCGGCGTATGACGCGGGTGGCAACATCTACCGCTACTACGTCGTCGAGAAGACCCCGGTGGGCAGCGGCTGGCAGCTGGTGACGGACGACACGAACGCCACGAACACCGCGCCGATTCCCGCGAACAGCGAAAATCGCGTCTTCCAGATTACGAACACACCCATTACCTACACGCTGCCCGAAACGGGCGGCATCGGTACACTGCCGTACACGGCGGGCGGTCTGCTGCTGATGGCAGCGGCGGCATTGCTGCTGGGGCAGGAAATCAAACGCCGGAGGGAAGGCTGCTGAGCAGTCGGCAGCCCCCTTCCGGGGGATTCTCAATCCGTATACGCGGGCGAAAGCCCTTGTATAAACATGGGGAAGAAAACGACGGGAGGAGGAATGAAAAAAGCATAGCAGCTATACGTCAGGAGACCTCCCGACGTAGGCAACCCCGGTAATCCACGCAAAACGTTTCCCAATGAGTGAAAAACGACAACGAAAAGGAGAAAAACCATGAAAAAGTTTTGGGCAATTCTGCTGGCCATGATGCTCGTGCTGAGCATGGTCACTGTCGCGGGCGCTTCTGAAGTGACGGAAGGCGATACGCCGACTGCTACCGGTTTTACGATTACGGTGAATCCGAAGGACGATGTGGATCACGAATACCAGGTATACCAGATTTTCACTGCTGATGTTGTAGCAGATGAATCTGGTGCGAAAGTGCTGACGAGCGTCAAGTGGGGCGCAAACGCCAAGAACGACACTGCTGCGGTCACGACTGGTGATCCTGTGCCGGACGCAGTTCTGGAGGCTCTGAAAACTGTTTCGGGCACGAATCAGGAAAAGCTGGCTGAAATCACGAAGTACTGGAACGCTGAATCCGCTCCGGTTGATACGTTCTCTTCCACCAAAGCAGCCCCCGGCAAGAGCCAGAAACTGACCCCTGGCTATTACCTTGTGCGGGACAATCAGGCAAAGCTGGAAGGCAAGGACGGCGCTGCCACGCTGCTGATTGTAAAGGTGCTGGATCAGGACATCGTTGCGACTGCAAAGTCTGAAAAGCCCTCTGTGGACAAGCAGGTACAGGACGAAGTTGCTGATGCCGAAAAGAACGGCGGAGAAGTGAATCCGGAAGGCTGGGGCGAGAGTGCCGACCACGCGCTGTTTGAAAACTTCAAGTTCCGTCTGGTCGCAACCATTCCGGTCAACGCAGATTATAATGACTATCCGACGTACAAGCTGGTATTCAACGACACCATGTCCAAGGGCATTACCTTCGTTCAGATTGATTCTGTGAAGGTGAACGGCATCGCACTGAAAGCTACCGATTATGTTTGCACTGCAACGCCTGGTCAGAAGGGCGCAGGCAAGGTTGGTGAAAATCAGGATAAGCCGTCTTGGACGCTCACAATCGAAGACCTGAAGAAGGTGATGAAAGAAAACACCAGCATCCTTGTTACGGACAAGATTACGGTTGAGGTTGTTTACACGGCGTATCTGAACGAAGAAGCGCAGGTCTTCAACGCGAGCGCAACCAGCACGAACAACAAGAACAGCGTCGATTTGGAATACTCCAACAACCCCAATGCTGATGGCATGGGTAAAACGCCGGAAGACCATGTGTGGCTCTTTACCTATGTTGTGAACAACACGAAGTATGCGAACACGGCTGAAGCAGGCAAAGAACTGGCTGGCGCTGGCTTCACGCTTTATGACCAAAATGATCGTGTTGTTCCGCTGTGGAAGGATGCCGATGGCAATTACGTTGTCGCAGGCACCACGAAGCCGAATGATACCTATACGGATGTCGCAAACAATGAAATGATTACGGAAGCCAATGGTACGTTCAACATCATCGGTCTGGATCACGGCACGTACACGCTGAAGGAAACCACGGTTCCTGCTACCTATAATCCGCTGGATCCTGTCACCATCACGATTTCGGCAGACCACAAGGAAGCTGCTGGCGGTGCAAGTGCAGCTATGGAACTCACGGCGGCTTCTACGATGAACAACAAGCTCGTCAACAAGTCCGGCGCGACCCTGCCTGAGACCGGCGGCATCGGCACGACCATCTTCTACGTGCTGGGCGGCATGATGTTCGTGGGTGCGGCGCTCATCCTCATCGTTCGCCGCAAGGCCGAAGCGGACGAAATCTGATTTCTCTCCCGCAATTCGTTGAACATCCCCATGTTCTGATGAAACCCCTGCCGGGCGGTGCGCGCAATGCCGCCGCCCGGCATTCCCAAGTGGAAATAATGGAGCATGTTTGCAGAAAGGAGGCGGCTCATGAAGCGCAATATGACAACCATTTTGCTGTTTGTGGTGCTGTTTGTGGGTCTGGCGCTCCTTCTGTACCCGTCCGTGTCGGATTTCTACAATTCCTTCCACCAGTCGCGTGCCGTAGCCACCTACAACACGGTGGTGGAGCAGGAGTCCAAGAAGGATTACGAAGCGGATTGGGCGGCGGCAAACGCTTATAACGAAAAACTCCGCGCACAGTCCACCGTTGATCGCTTGATCATGACCGACGAGGAGCGCGAGGAGTACGACGCGGTGATGAATGTCGGCGGGTCGGGCATCATCGGGGTGATTGAGATTCCGCAGATTGCCGTGACGCTGCCGCTGTATCACTCGACGAACGCCAACGTGCTTCAGGTCGCCGTCGGTCACATTGAGGGCACAAGCCTGCCGACCGGCGAACCGGGGACGCATTCCGCCTTCTCGGCGCATCGAGGGCTGCCCTCCGCCAAGCTCTTTACCAACCTTGACCAGCTCACCTACGGCGATACCTTCACCCTCCGCGTGCTGGACAAGGTACTGACCTATGAAATCGACCAGATTCTCATTGTTGAGCCGCATGACGTCAGCGCACTGCAAATCTATGACGGCATGGATTTGTGTACGCTCGTCACCTGCACGCCCTACGGCATTAACTCGCACCGGTTGCTTGTCCGTGGACACCGGGTCGAAACGTCGCTTGCGCAGCTATCCGTGCGCATCTCCGCGGACGCACTCGTGATTGACCCCTACATCGTCGCGCCGATTGTCGCCGCGCCGATGCTGCTGATTCTCCTCATTCTCATGCTGGTAACGACCAGCCCGAAACACAAGAAGCGGAAAGGAGCTGAGCGGTCGTGATGAGCCGCAAACCCTCGCGCCTGCTGGCGCTTGTCCTGCTGACAGCATTGTGCTGCCTTCTGCTTGCGCCCTGTGCGCTTGCCTTTGAACGGGTGGATTTGACGCACCCCTTGACGTTCGCCATTCAGGCGGATGATAACGAGGATGATGCGCACCTGCCCGGCGTGACCTTCCAGCTGTATCAGGTGGCGGACATGGATGCGGACGCTCGGTTCGCCCTGCGCAGCCCGTACAGCACGCTGAATATCGACATTAACGCGCTGAAGAACGCGGCGGACTGGGCAGCCGCGTCCGAAGCGATGAAAGCCCTCACCGCGTCCGAAACGCCTGATTTCACCGGCACGACGGACGAAAACGGTCGAGTTGCCTTCGCGGGACTCAACCCCGGTCTGTATCTTGTTTCCGGCACGCCGGTTATCATCGGCGGCTGGGCGTACAGCTTCCAGTCCTTCCTGACCTCTGTGCCGACGCGCAATGTGGACGACGAGTGGCAGTATGACGTCCTCTCCACCATCAAGCTGGAGCGCTCGCCCGCGCTGATTGACCTTGAGTGCGTCAAGGTGTGGGACGACGACAACCGCGGCACATATCGCCCTGTGCAGATTGAAATTCATCTGATGCAAGACGGTCAGCATATCGACACGGTGATTCTGAACAGCGAAAACAACTGGCACCATATCTTCAAGGATTTACCGGCTGACCATGTGTACACCCTCAACGAGATTCTGGGGGCTGACGTGTACTATGAGCCGGAATATTCCATCGAAAACGGCGTGTATGTGATTACCAACCGCCGCACGGTCACGCCGACCCCGACCGCCCCGATTCCCGAAACGGGGCAATTGTGGTGGCCGGTGCCGATTCTGGCGGGCGCGGGCATGATTCTGTTCGTCATTGGCTGGATTCTGCACCGGAAATGGAGCCAAGAGCATGAAGAACCGTAAGGGCAATTTGCTGATGACGCTGGGGCTGGTGCTGATTTTGGCGGCACTGGCGCTGGTGGGCTACAACCAGTGGGATGCCAGCCGCGCGCAGCAGGAGTCGGATGATGCGCTGATGGCGCTGGAGCAGATTCGCATTCAGCGGCAGATGGAATCGCAGCAAACCGCTGCACCGCCCGTAGTCACCGCGACGATGATGCCGACTGACACACCCGCGACGGATACGCCGATAACCGATGCACCGACGGCGGATGCCCCTGCGACGGATACCCCGGCAGCATCCACGCCCTCCGTAACTGACGCACTGACGACCGACATTCCGCGTGATGACGTAACCGCCACGAACACCCCTGTGACGGATGTGCCCGAAACGGCGAATCCTGCGACGAATCCGCCGAAACCGACGAGCGCGCCAACGGCGAATCCTGCGACGAATCCGCCGAAACC
>OGFG01001562.1_pt1 | contig 22286 bp, 21 predicted proteins | sample 1570761 | NCBI WGS metagenome assembly OGFG01 (sample SAMEA2581938, study PRJEB24529) | metagenome | biome: Human gut stool | place: China | collected 2011 | reverse complement strand
GACTTTGTACCAAAGTCGTGTGCCAAGGGTGCTGCGCCCCTTTGGAATCCCTGCTCACATCGCCTGTGGGCGATGTGGATTCGCCGGACAGAAAGCTCTCACAAAAGGCATACCCGGTTGTCTGCGGCGAGAAAAAGGCACTTCTGCGGAAGTGTAATAACCCACTATGACACTTTCATCCCTGCGGTCTGCAAAGTGTAGTGGGCTCTCCGAGGGGGAACGGCTGTATAGGGTGCGTTTCGAGCAAATCGCTGTGTACGTGCGTACGGGAGAAGTTGGTACGCACGTACGCAATAAAACGGCCAAGTTCTCCTATATAGGGGTGTTCTTTCATTGGAGAGTATGGTATACTCGGCTTAGCCCAGTAAATCGAAATTTTCGGAGGCAAAGATTATGAAGAAAAAAGCAACAATAGTGTCTGTTATCATTGGGATTCTTGCTGTAGCTGCAATTATTGTATTTTCTGCATACCGGTCTTCGGAATCCTATAGAAAGGCAAAGGCAGCAATACAGTGGGACTGCTCTGTGACCTGTACAGAAGAATCAACTTCTGCTAAGTATGTAATCACATACTCTGATGTAAAAGTTTTATCCAAAACAGGTACACTAACAATTCAAAATAAAAATGATTTTGACATTGTAGTTCATTTGCTTTGCGAAGGTGAACAGGAAGTCGTATCTGACAATATTCCGGCGAACAGTTTTTATTCTTTTACGAATGTTACGGATAAAGAATATACGGTGGGTATTCATGCGGATGTTGGTGTAGCTGCTGACATTAGGGTCGTTGTATATGATGGAAAAGACACAGAGCCATATACCAAATAGCGCGACTAGCTAAACTCGATAAAATAGTACTTGCAGAGGTGAGCATATTTGAAAAAACATCAATGTCCATGTTGTGGGCATTTTACCTATACTGTTCCACCGGAAGAAGACTGCGGGTATATTTGCCCCGTTTGCTTTTGGGAAAACGATCCATTTATTGCTTCTGATGATGACCCCAGCGACTCAAACCACGGAATAACTCTAAACGAAGCAAAAGCCAATTATTTGGAATTTGGCGCCTGTGAAGAAGAAATGTTGCGTTATGTTCGTCCGCCCGAAAGCAATGAAAAATAGACATTCATCATCAAAACTTCAAAATCGACGATAACTTAATTATTATATACCTCTGTGGGCGACCCTCAAAACGGTTGCCCGCTATTTTTATACCCTAAAATCTGAAAAAGGAGGCCAAAATGCCAAGCAAAACCGAAGAATATCTCGCCCTTGCCCAGCGCACAGCCAACGGCTTGACCCGGTACTGGGAAAGCTGGACAGACTACCTGACCACCGCATCCCGGCTGTACAAGTACCCCTTTGCGGACCAGCTTATGATCTACGCCCAGCGACCCGATGCCACAGCCTGCGCCGATTACGACATCTGGAACAACCGCATGAACCGGTATGTCCGGCGTGGCTCCAAGGGCATCGCCCTGTTGGACGAATCCAGCGGATACCCGCGTCTGCACTATGTGTTTGATGTGTCGGACACCGGAGTGCGCCGCAATTCCCGTGACCCGGAGGTGTGGCAGCTCAACGATGACCTGTTCCAGCCGGTATCGGAAATGCTGGCGCAGGAATACGGCATTCACCATGAACGGCTCAGCCAGCAGATTGCGGACATTGCCGGAAAGCTGGCAGAATCCTACTGGGACAACAACAGCACAGACATCCTCGCCATCGTTGACGGGTCGTTCCTGATGGATTATGATGATGCCGGACAGGAACTCCAGTTCAAGAGTGCCGCCGCAATCAGCATCATGTACACCATTTTGGAACGGTGCGGTTTTGAACCAGAGGGTTATTTTGACCGGGACGATTTTCAGGCAATTTACGATTTTTCGACCCCGGATGCTGTCTATGCACTGGGTACGGCGGTCAGCGAGTGCAGCCGTGATGTGCTGCGGAATATCGAGCGTACCGTCAAAACCACCATCCGTCGCCGCAATGTAGAAAGGAGCCAGCATGAATATGAAGAACAGGAACGTGACCTACTCGACCATCGGGGATTACCAGCTCCCGAACCTGACCCTCAGCCAGCCGAAGATTCCGTTGGGCAAGTACGGCAGGATGCGCCGGAACTATCTGAAGCAGCATCACCCGGTGCTGTACAACTCGATGCTCCTGAACGGAACGCTATACCCGCATCTGATGGAGCTGGAGCAGACGGCAGAGAGCCGGATGCAGCAGATGATGACCGAACTGCTGAAGCAGAACCCAGCCCCGGACAAGGAGAAGAACCAGATGAGCTGGGTGAGGCACATGAACAGCCTGCGGGCGCAAACCGAGGAAATCATTCTGACGGAGCTGATTTACAGCTAAGTTTTCTGGATGCCGCCATCCCTACCGAAGCAGAACAGATTAAGAACATCAACCGAGCGGAGAGCGAGAAATCGTCCTCCGCTTTTGTTTTGTCGCAGGCTGAAATCGAGAACGAACTGCGTAAGCATGGTTCTGGGTTTGCAGGTGGCAAGCAACGCATTATGGCACTGTACCAGACCCAGCCTGACCGAAAACTCCGTGCCAAGGCGTTGGCAAAGGAGTACGGCATCGGTGGGCATTCCCACGATTTTCTGGACGGAAGCCGGGGCTTTGTGAATCACGACTGGAAGGGATTGGAATTTGACCATTACCCCGACCACCAGAAAATCACCCTGAAATGGGCGCAGGTGGAAAAGTATATCGACCTGATGATCCAATCCGACCGCTACCTGACCGATGAGGAAAAAGAGCAGCGTACCACTGTACAGGAAGAAAACGGCTACAAAGTCGGTGACGATGTAATGGTTGATTTGCCCACTGGAACCATCGAGGGCACCATTGGCTATATCGGCGAAACGGATGTTCGCATCGACACCAGCGCACACGGACAGTCGTGGGATAACGAAGTTATCAACAAACGACAATTCGAGGACGGTCTGCGGCAGAATGAACCTAGCCAGCGTGTGGATGAAATGCTGGAGCAGGCAGAAACCATCTACAAGGAATCCGAGGTGCCGGAATATGAGCGTTTTTCTGTCCGCGAAGTGGTCGGAGGTACGTCCCAGCTTTTTGCTATCTGGGATGATCTCAATGAGGGCTACTATGCAAACGATAACGGAATGGCGCAATTTCCAGACAAGGAGCAGGCCGAATCCTATTGCACCGCTTTGAAAAAAGAGACGGATGAACGAACCGCCGCCGATTGGCTTGCAGTGGAAAAGGCAAAGTTTTTGGCGGAAAATGAACCTGTTCTCGCTCTCCCAAAAGAGCGTGATTACCGTGTGGGCGATACAATCCGTCTGGACGGTAAGGATTTTACGGTCGAAACTGTCGGAACTCTGAACATCCAGCTTCGTGACCCGGATGAGGTCTATCCGGTTGCCCGCTCGGAAAGCAAGGAAAATCTGGAACGGCTGCTGCGCCAGCCGGGCAACATCCATCTGCACAACCTGACGGTCAATCTCACTCCTGCGCCGGAGCCTGCCGGGAACTTCCGCATCACGGACGACCATCTGGGCGAGGGCGGCGCAAAGCAGAAGTATGCCCGGAACATTGAAGCCATCCGCACCCTGTTCAAGCTGGAACAGGAGCACCGGGGTGCCACCGCCGAGGAACAGCAGGTGCTTTCCCAGTATGTGGGCTGGGGCGGCTTGTCGGATGCCTTTGACCCCGGCAAAGACAGTTGGGCAAAAGAATATGCGGAATTGAAGGGGCTGCTCTCCGAGGACGAGTACGTTGCTGCCCGTTCCAGCACCCTGAACGCCCACTACACCAGCCCCACCGTGATCCGTGGTATCTACGATGCGGTGGAGCGCATGGGTTTCCGCAGCGGTAACATTCTGGAACCTAGTATGGGCGTGGGCAACTTCTTCGGTATGCTGCCGGACACCATGCAGGACAGCCGTCTGTACGGCGTAGAGCTGGATTCCATCACCGGGCGCATCGCCAAAAAGCTGTACCCGCAGGCCGACATTACCGTGGCGGGCTTTGAGACCACAGACCGCCGTGATTTCTACGATCTGGCGGTGGGCAACGTGCCCTTCGGCAACTACAAGGTCAACGACAAGGCGTACAACAAGTTGGGATTCAGCATCCACAACTACTTTTTCGCCAAGGCCATCGACCAAGTGCGTCCGGGCGGCGTGGTGGCGTTCGTCACCAGCCGCTACACCATGGACAGCAAGGACAGCACTGCCCGCAAGCACATGGCAGAGCGTGCCGATCTGCTGGGTGCCATCCGTCTGCCGAATAATGCGTTCCGTGCCAACGCTGGCACAGATGTTGTCAGCGACATTATCTTTTTGCAGAAGCGTGACCGCCCCATCGACCATGAGCCGGACTGGGTACAGCTTGGCAAGACCGAGGACGGCTTTGCCATCAACCAGTATTTCGTAGACCACCCGGAAATGGTGTTGGGAAATTTGGAACTGGAAAGCACCCAGTACGGTCACGACCTGACCGTTGCACCCATTGAGGGTGCAGTGCTGGCAGACCAGCTTGCAGAAGCGGTACAGCATATTGAGGGCAATTACACTGCGGTGGAGATTGCTGCCCCGGACGTCGCAGATGCGGAAGCACAGCGCAAAACGCTGCCTGCAGACCCGACTGTGAAGAATTTTAGCTATACGGTTGTTGATGGCGAGATCTACTACCGAGAGAACTCTATCATGACGCAGATCGAACTGTCCGACAACGCCAAAGGCCGTGTAGCTGGTATGGTGGAGTTGCGGCAGATCGTCAACGAACTGATTCAGCAGCAGTTGAATGACTTCCCGGACGAGGACATTAAGGCATCGCAGGCCAAGTTGAATGCCGCCTATGATGCCTTTACCGCAAAATACGGCCTGATTAACGACAAGAAAAACGCACGCCTGTTCGATGATGACAGTTCCTACTATCTGCTCTGCTCACTGGAGAATCTGGACGAGAATAAAAATCTCAAGTCCAAGGCAGATATGTTCACCAAGCGGACGATTCGGCCAGAGCGTGTTGTCACCAGCGTGGATACCCCCAGTGAAGCACTGGCAGTGTCCATCGGGGAGCATGGCAAGGTTGATCTACCTTATATGGCAGAACTGCTGGGCACACCCGGCGAGTACGGGCGCATCACCACTGAATTGTCTGGTGTGATCTTCAAGGACCCTGCCGCCGACCCCACCGACCCGGAAGCAGGCTGGCAGACTGCGGACGAATACCTTTCGGGTAATGTACGCGATAAGCTGCGGATGGCACAGCTTGCTGCGGAAAGTCACCCGGAGTTCAAGGTTAATGTGGACGCACTGACCAAGGCACAGCCCAAAGATCTGGAGGCATCTGAAATTGATGTGCGTTTGGGTGCCACATGGCTTGACCCCTCTATCGTACAACAGTTTATGATGGAAACTTTTCAGCCGCCCTATCGTATCCGCTACAACAATGCCATCACCGTTCGCTACTCCCCTTACACTTCCGAATGGCGGATCAGCAATAAATCTGCTACTGGCTTTGGTGACATTATGGCCACTGAAACCTACGGTACCCGCCGAGCCAACGCTTACAAGATTTTGGAGGATACCTTGAATTTGCGTGACAGCCGCGTTTATGATACCATCGAGGAGGATGGGAAAGAAAAGCGTGTGCTGAATCAAAACGAAACCACCTTCGCCCAGCAGAAACAGCAGGCCATCAAGGACGCATTTGCTGGCTGGGTCTGGAAAGATCCACAGCGACGCGCCCTACTGGTAAAAAAGTACAACGAGCTTTTTAACAGCACCCGCCCCCGTGAGTATGACGGTAGTCACATTCATTTTGTGGGCATGAACCCGGAGATCAATTTGCGAGAGCATCAGCGCAATGCGGTTGCCCATGTGCTGTATGGGTATAACACCCTTTTGGCGCACGAAGTCGGTGCCGGCAAGAGCTTTGAGATGGCGGCTTCCGCTATGGAACTGAAACGTCTGGGCTTGTGCCAGAAAAGTCTTTTTGTCGTGCCAAACCATTTGACGGAACAATGGGCCAGCGAATTTTTACGCCTGTACCCCAATGCAAAGCTGCTGGTCACCAGCAAAAAAGATTTTGAACCCAGTAATCGCAAAAAATTCTGTGCGAGAATTGCGACCGGTGATTATGATGCGGTTATCATCGGACACAGCCAGTTTGAAAAGATACCCTTGTCCGCAGAACGACAGGAGCGTTTGATTCAGGAACAGATGGATGAAATCGAGGAGGCCATCGAAGAAGCGAAAGCACAGGTTGGCGAGCATTTTACAGTAAAGCAGCTGGAAAAGCTGCGCAAGTCTCTGAAACAGAAACTGGAAAAGCTGCAAGGCGCAGACCGTAAAGATGATGTGGTTACGTTTGAACAATTGGGCGTAGACAGGTTGTTTGTGGATGAGAGCCAAGCGTTTAAGAACCTCTACTTGTACACGAAAATGCGTAATGTCGCAGGTTTGAGCACGAGCGAGGCGCAAAAATCCAGCGATATGTTCGGCAAGTGCCGCTATCTGGATGAAATCACCGGAGGCCGTGGCGTGATTTTTGCAACGGGTACACCCCTGAGCAACAGCATGACCGAGATGTACACCCTCATGCGCTATCTCCAGTACAACACCTTGCAGCAGAAAGGGCTGACCCATTTTGATGCGTGGGCTTCTACTTTTGGTGAAACTACTACTGCCATCGAACTTGCGCCCGAGGGCTATACTTAATCAGGACAATAAAATTGATTGTCCTAAATTGAAAGATTCCATAAGAAAGGAGGTAGAACAAATGCCTAAAGAACCAAAAATCACCGCACTCTATGAGCGTTTGTCAAGAGATGATGATCTTGCTGGTGAATCGAATTCCATCACCAACCAAAAGAAATATCTGGAAGATTACGCCAAAAAGAACGGCTTCAAGAACATCCGACATTTTACAGATGATGGCTTTTCAGGTGTGAATTTCAATCGTCCCGGCTTTCAATCGCTGATAAAAGAAGTAGAAGCAGGAAATGTCGAAACGCTGATTGTGAAGGATATGAGCCGCTTAGGACGAAATTATCTGCAAGTCGGTTTTTATACGGAAGTTCTGTTCCCACAGAAAAACGTCCGATTCCTTGCAATCAACAACAGCATCGACAGCAACAATGCTTCAGACAATGATTTTGCTCCGTTTTTGAATATTATGAACGAATGGTATGCCAAAGACACGAGCAATAAAATCAAGGCTGTGTTCGATGCCCGGATGAAAGACGGAAAACGTTGCAGCGGCTCTATTCCGTATGGATATAACCGTTTGCCGAACGACAAGCAGACACTTGTTGTTGATCCGGTGGCATCCGAGGTCGTAAAGCGCATTTTTCTTCTTGCGAACGAAGGAAAAAGCCCACGGGCAATCGCAGAACTATTGACAGGAGAAAAAGTCCTGATTCCTGCTGCATACGCACAGAAATATCACCCAGAGCAGTACAACGGGATAAAGTTCTCCGATCCGTACCTGTGGGGCACCTCCTCCGTAAGAACAATTTTAGGTCGGCAGGAATATCTGGGACACACTGTTTTACGAAAATCTGTAAGCACAAATTTCAAACTTCACAAGAGAAAAGAAACAGATGAAGATGAACAGTACGTTTTCCAGAACACGCATGAACCGATTATATCGCAAGAACTTTGGGATAGTGTTCAGAAACGCAGATGCCGAGTGAATCGTGCTTCTGCTTGGGGAACGCACACCAACCGTTTAAGCGGGTATCTGTATTGTGCCGACTGCGGCAGAAGATTGACCTTGCAAACACACTACAGTAAAAAGGATGGGTCTACTCAATATTCTTATCGTTGTGGTGGATATGCAAGTCGGGTGAATGGCTGTACTGCCCATTCAATCAGTGCCGATAATGTTGAAGCCCTGATATTGGCATCGGTCAAACGCTTTTCGAGATTTGTTCTAAAAGATGAAGAAACCTTCGCTTTGGAACTGCAATCACTTTGGAAAGAGAAACGTGAAGAAAAGCCGAAGCAGAACCAATCGGAATTGAAACGTTGTCAAAAACGCTATGATGAGCTTTCTGCCCTTATTCGTAGTCTGTACGAAAATCTTATGTCTGGACTGTTGCCCGAACGACAGTACAAGCAGCTGATGGCACAGTATGATAGCGAGCAAGCAGAATTGGAATCGCAGATGGAAACGATGAAATCCGAAATTGCCGAAGATAAGTCAAGTTCTGTTGATATTCAACATTTCATTTCGCTGATTCGTAAGTGCAAAAATCCAACAGAAATCTCCGATTCAATGTTTAACGAACTTGTCGATAAAATCGTTGTTTATGAAGCCGAGGGTACAGGCAACGCCCGCACACAAAAGGTTGACATTTATTTTAACTATGTAGGTCAGGTCGATATTGCTTATACCGAGGAAGAACTTGCCGAATTGAAAGCGCAGAAGGAGCAGGAAGAACAGCAGCGCATGGAAAAGCAACGCAAACGTGAAAAAGCCTACCGAGAAAAGCGAAAGGCAAAGAAAATCGCTGAAAACGGTGGCGAGATCATTAAAACCAAAACGTGTCCGCACTGCGGGAAGGTGTTTACACCTACGAGCAACCGACAACTTTTCTGTTCAAGAGACTGCTGGAATCAGGCAAGACTGGAGCAAAAGAAAGCGGATAGAGAAGTCGAGAGAGGAACTCACTACTACCGGCAGCGCACCTGTGCCGTGTGCGGTCATTCCTACTGGCCTACACACAGCCAACAGGAATTTTGTTCTGATGAGTGTAGGAGAATCAACCACAACAGGAAAACCTTGGAATTCTATCACAAGAAAAAACGAAATCTAAAACCAGACCCAGAAGCAACCCCAACGCCGAAACCAAAGGAGAATAATGCAGCATGACTACCTTAAAGAATCCGCTCCACGACAGCAACAACGGTCTGGACTACACCCTTGTCAACGACTACTATCTGCCGAACCTGACCGTAGCAGCCCCGGCAGAGCAGCACCCCACCGGGCGGTGGGGCCGCTTACATAAGAGGTACCTGAAGGAGCAGCATCCCGTCCGGTACAACCAGCTTGTCCTGTCCGGTGAACTAGGCAACTACCTTGCTAGTCTGGACAAACAGGCAGACGAGCAGATTTTCCTTATTATCAGGCAGATGCAGGAAGCCGATGGCGTGACTGAAGCCCTGAAAGCTGCCGATCAACTGGAATGGGTGCGCCGGATGAACAGCATCCGAAACCGTGCCGAAGAAATCATCCAGAAAGAACTGATCTTTATCTAAGGAGGTGCCTACGATGACTGTGCTGAAACCGATGCTGAAACTTGCTCTTCTCCCTCTGCTTCTGCTGCTGATTCTGGCACAGTGGGTGGGCATCTTCCTCACGACCTTCTCCACGATCCTGACGAATCTGCTGGCGGGGCTGTTCTTCTTCGTGGCTCTGACAAGCTGGGTCATGAAGCTGGCAGACGGCGGCGAAGTCCTGAAAATGCTGATTACCGCATTTGTGGTTTTCGTCCTGCCTTACATAGCGATAGCTGCTATCGCAAAAATCTCCTTTTTCGCTGATGAACTCAGGGATTTTCTCCAATCCTGAGTTCTCTTGACCGCCCTGCACGACTGCAAGGCGGTCTTTTCGTTACATCGGGTCTGCACAGGGCAGACCCTTTTTTATACGGAGGAACAAGCCTATGAAACTGACGTTTGAAGAAAAGAAGCTGCTCTACACCTATGGCTGCGCCGATCTGGAGTTGACCCGCAAGCGGCTGTGCGGAGTTGCCGGGTTGACGGTTGATCCCGACCAGAACAAGCTGGTGCTTGACTTCTGCCGGAAGCTGGAGGACGAAACGCTGGCAGACTGGTACGACCAGATGTTCTACTTCGTCCGTTCCGAGATGGAGCATTATACCATGATGCAGAAAATGTCACGGGACATTGAGGAGGACGAGGACTGGGGGCCGACCATCTTTGACGAATACGAGGAGGAAGAACTGATTGACGATGTTTAAGTTGGAAACCATGATCTACGCCAGCGAGGACGGAACAAGCAGCGTGTTTACGCTGAATCCCGCCTTGCAGAAGCAGCTTGATGCTCTTGCCACACAGCACCTGGAGGTGTGCCAAAGGAAGGCAAGGGATGAAGCTGGCGGGATAACGTATCAGGTCAGGGGCGCTGCGCTGGCTATCCAGCCTGTGCGGGCATCCTGAAAGCGATAACCAATCTGCTATGGTAGAATAAAGAGCAACGGGCAAAGCGTCAGGAGGGATGCTTTGCCCGTTTTATATAGAACGATGAAAATCACTTTTAGCAGAAAGGGGCGATTTATTGGGAAATTTATATGGCTATATCCGGGTCAGCACCCGTGACCAGAACGAGGACCGGCAGTTGATTGCACTGCGTGAACTGAAGATCCCGGAGAAAAACATTTTTATGGACAAGCAGTCCGGCAAGGACTTCAACCGTCCGCAATACAAGCGGCTGGTGCGGAAATTGAAAAAAGACGATCTACTCTACATCAAGAGCATCGACCGTCTTGGACGCAACTATGCGGAAATTTTAGAGCAGTGGCGGCTGCTCACCCAGACAAAGGGCATCGACATTGTGGTGTTGGATATGCCGCTGCTGGACACCCGGCGCGGCAAAGACCTGATGGGCACTTTCCTGAGTGACATCGTGCTGCAGGTGCTCTCCTTTGTGGCGGAGAACGAGCGCACTAACATCCGGCAGCGGCAGGCAGAGGGCATTGCAGCGGCAAAGGCTCGCGGTGTGAAGTTTGGCCGACCGCCCCGGCCGCTTCCAGACAACTTCTATGAGGTGCATAAAGCATGGAGAGATAAGAAATTGACCCTTAAAGAAGCTGCGGAAATCTGCGATTTACCCGTAGGTACGTTCTATGGGAAATCTATCCAATTTGAAAAGTCCACCTAAGCAAACTCCTTGCAAAATTTTGAAAGGTGTACTTTTCAAAATTTTGCAAAGCTCACTCTTTATAAGGCATTATGCCACAAATCTCGCTTTAATTCAAGAGAAATTGGAAGTTTCAACGAAAATATATCATCGTTTTAAAAAGTACACCTTTTAAATTCAAAGAACACTTCGAAGCAACCGCTAACCCAAAAGTGAGTATGCTATTTTCAGCTATAATATTAAGTTCCACTACTGTAATTATAGGATGTCTTGTCGTGTTAATTACCGAATCTTTGTACAACTTGCTCTACAACCTTCCATCCGCTCCACCTGAAATGGGTGGCTTGCTTGGGCAATCAAAAAACACAATTAATACCATTTTTGTCGATTCAGGAAAAATATCTTTTAGGAAATCTTGCCAGTATGTTCCCAATGAATTGCTTTTGAATCAAACAATATCGGACTGGGACGCTCAAGGAATTATTTTTAAAGGAATATTTCACACCCATAAAGAGGGGCACGGATGTCAATGCTTGTCATCTGCGGATATTGTCTATATTCGATCAATTATGAATGCTTATGTGAAAAAGTTGTATTTTCCGATTGTTATTCCTCATACTGGAGTTTTCCCTTATCTCGCAGTTTATGATCAATTATCCGGACTTTCTATTACGCCCGAAGAATTGAATCTGACACTTTAATACAATAAAAAGGAGAAAAACATTATGGACAAAAACAATATAACCTCTGTGAAAATTCCTGCGGGTGCCTTTTGCGGACACAACTGTTCTGACGGATGTATCTATTGGAACCCTTATGACCGTGATAGTAATGGCCGCCAGTACTGTTCGCATTATGATACTTACTACTATCCGAGAGAGCGCCAAGGATGTCTTAGTTATGAAGACTAATTGCTTCGATTGCACGGAGGGCGTACCCCATGATGTGGCATTTCTATGAGATTCCGTACATTCCCGATTTAGAGCTAGTTAAATATCAATCTCTTGGTGAACAAGGTATAGATGGTATTCTTGAGCGACATAATCGTTTTTTACGTCAATGGCAAAGGAATACTGTTCTAATCCATACAACCCTACATTTTTTCCTTAGCTATACTCATGAACGTCCAAAAGGGAGTCGTCTGCAAATTTTCTTGGCATTTTCTTCCGATCAGACTGTAAACTTTGAATCAATAGATGCGCTTATGCAAGCAAGTCCTTTAGCTGACTACTATAAGATTGCTCCTATTGAAGATGTTCCTGTTTGCTTGCGGAAATCATTTACAAATATTCTTCTAGTCAAAAAACAAGAACAAACACGTCTTTCCACAGGAGATACGCTATTTACAGTCGAAGGCTGGAAATCCAATCCCAAGTCACGTCTTTATGAAATGGAAAAAACCGCAGAGGCTCTTAATGAGGATATGGTTTATCATATTTCAATCTATGGAAGTGACACCTATAAAACTGCACAGCAGGCCTTACAAAAGCCTATCGCAATTCTACGTGAGAAAGCATTGGGCCGTAGTGGGCAAATCACCCTCGCCGATAACAAAAATCGTCCGCGAGATGTCTCAGCCGAAGAAACCCTACGGATATACGAAGAGTTTTTATCAGATGTTGCCAAATCGCCTTGTTTTTTTGCCAACATTTTACTTTACGCAAACCAAAAAAGTAGTGCGCATTTTTTGATGGATGCTGTCTGCGGAGAAGCTATCAAAGAAGGAACTTGTGAAATTCAGGAAATTCCCAGTACGGCCACACCGTTGGAATTGCAGGAAGTAAATCAGCCTTACTGCAATCTTCTACCACCCTCTTTAGCATTCTGGCCAACCGCTTATACACTTGATGAACTTTCTTCTTTCTTTCGGCTTCCAATACTATTTGATGGCGAGAATATCGAAATAAAGAAGGAAACTGCTCCGAAGTTGGAGCAAACTGGCATTTACCTTGGACAAACCAACAATGGGTTGAGCGCTTTTATCGATGCATCATCCTTCAAAAAACACGCTTTCATATGTGGTGTTCCCGGCTCTGGTAAAACTAACACCATGCTGCATCTCGCTAATAGCCTATGGCATCATAAAAAGCTAATCAAGGATGATACCGATAATTTGTCGGTCACTTTTAAAGAAGAAAGTGATCCTATTCCTTTTTTGGTTTTGGAACCCGCCAAGCGTGAATATCGAGAACTTTCTAGGTATGATATTCCAGAGTTAATTATTCTTTCTCCTTCAGCTAGTACAAAATTTCCTATGAGGTTGAATCCCTTCGAATTCCCGAAAGGACTCACACTTTCAGAACATATCTCTAAACTGTGTCAGGTTTTTGAGGGTGCTTTTCCGATTGCTCCACCAGCTCCTTTTATATTGGATAAAGCTATCGAAGGTATTTATCGAGCACATGGTTGGAATACCAATGATATTAACACCGGGGAAAAAGAATATCCGACCATGTCGGAATTATATGATCGCTTTCAAAAAGAACTTAGCCAAACAACTTATGACAGCGAAATTCAAGGTAATATTCAATCTGTTCTGGAAATGCGTATTGGCAGTCTCCTACGTCGGGAAATGAAGGACATTTTTGATGTAAAACACTCTACATTCTCTCCAGAGGAATGGCTAAAGCACCCTGTCATTGTAGAACTCGAATCGTTAGGAGAAGGTCCTGCCAACTTTGTTACGTTGTTATTATGTACCCTCATTCGAGAAACTTTGAAAGCCTCTCCTCGTGCAGATGAAGAAAAGGTTGTCCGGCATATCATTTTTATCGAAGAAGCCCATAACCTTATCGCTCCTGAAGCACAAGTAGCATCTGGTCAAGATTCAAATCCTAAAATTGCCGCTACAGCATATATCGTTAAAATGTTAGCAGAGGTTCGTGCTTTACGCGAAGGTATTATCATCGCAGACCAGCTTCCTACTGCTATGGCACCTGAAGTTATTAAAAATACTAATATCAAGCTGATTCATAGACTTACCTCTATAGATGATCGACAACTGATTGGCAGCACAATGTCTGCTAGTGGCATTCAACTAGAACATGTTGCAGTTTATCGTCCGGGTGAGGCCCTAATGTCTTATGAAGGACTTCAGCGACCATTTGAACTCAGAATTCAAGAGCAAAAAGGTCATGGTTCTGAAACGCCCAATGACGACGAACTATATGATATTATGCTTCACAAGCCAGCATTTTTTCAGTTGGCGCAAAAAGAAGAAAATCTAAAGCTAGAAACTCTAAAAGAAAATGTTAAATCACTAAAGAAAAAGGAGGTTGAAGCTCTTTGTGCACTCTCCGAATATGACTCATCCGTACATACATCCACTCAAATCACAGATTTCTATTGGCACATGGAAAATATTTACACCTCGATTGTAATACTTCGTTCACAATACCGAAGAGACTGTCAGGCGATAAATGAACTTTTCATTTCAGCCGAAAGAAAAGCGATGTTGGATGAATTGATTCGCAGTATAGGAGAACCTCTCCAACAAAAAATCAAAAATAACGTTGTTTTTCTTGATTCGAATGGCCAATTAGAATGAGGTATTATTATGGCTGAAAATTTTAGTATTGAGCATTCCAGAACGAAAATCACTGAGGTAAAGAAAACTATTGAAGATAAAAAACAAAAGCTGGACGAGTTAAAGCAACAAAAAAAGAGTCTTATGGATGCCGGGCTTGCGTTGGATTCTTCAAATTTAGATTCAGCTGTTCAAGCTACCCTTATGGAAAGCATTAACGATTCTCTGCGTGATGTTGAGAACAAAGCTTATGACGTTTCGAAGGATGCAAATCAGAATCTACAGAGCCTTGAACAAATCCGGCAAAATGTTGACGATGAAATCACAGATAGTCAAAAGGCGAAGAAGAAACTCGACCAAACCAAGAAGCTGTTAGACACATTAGGTGTTGGAAAATCATTGGAGAAAGGAGTAAACAAGCTGGATGACCACTTACAGGAAGCAACCGGCTTAAAAGGTGAAGTCATTTCAGCTATGCAGGATTTGGAAAAAGTCTACCGTCAGTTAGATCAAATTTAAAATGGGAGGAATTATTTATGGGCTTACTCGGATCTCTTTTTTCGGCAGCCGCCGATATCGCAAAGGAAACTATCACAGAAACAATGAATCAAAATGAAACCGAAAAATTCATTAAGATAATGATGGAGCGCGATGCTCAAAACGCTGAAGCAAATGAAAAACTCTATCAAGACTGGCTCACGCATGAAAGAAGCAACTATTTTGCGGCTAAAAAGAATACTATCATTCATGATGCCTTTGATGTTCTGATGGATTCTTTTGAGGATACCGGAAAATTTGATTTTTCTGCTGTGGATAGTTTGAGCGATGAACTGAAGAACAGCGATAGCTATAAGCAGGAGGCAGCTGATGTTGTTAATCTATGCTGCGAAGCTCTAGTTAAACTGCATCAAAAGTGTTGTATTTCCATTCGATTTGTTATGCAGACAATTCACAATTTACAGCGCTTCGCCGATATTGTCCCTAGCATTCGAGGCTTGGATCGTCATTATGATGCTTTCTTCCCTGTTGACAATGCCGATTGCAGTTTTTTGACAGATTTCGACAGCATTGCGGAAGGATTAGAAGCTGCCAAAAATGATTCTGATAATTATCTCGCGATGGTTGGAAGCAACAGTCCGTTGTCAAGGCTTGCAGCTTTGAAAGGTATTTTGAAATCGGAAGACTATGTTGCTGCTGTTTCCAATTTACTTTTTGCCGATCAAGAGGTTGCTCCTTATGCAGGTATGAAAAAAATGATTCTCTGTCTCTCTATGGAGGAAACAGACGAAGCTACCGCTCTTCTTTTGGATACATATTGTACGGTTATTATGAATTATTTACGGCTTTCAACAGCTAAAGAAAAAGTCGGAAAAGATAATCCTTTTATTTCTGCATCAACAGAGCAAATCCTGCCAATCGATCTTTTGATTGCTCAATCTATTAAATCTTCGAAATCTGGTAGCCCGCAGGAAGTTGATACCAATCTCGATGAGTTCCTTGAATATTATCCTCTGATTTGTACATCTAGCTGGGAAGATCAGCTTTTCATACTTCAGAAAGTTTTTGCTTACCTCAAAATGTATTCTCAGGAGAGAAAGGTTCTTGAATTTTTCGTAAAAAAAGAAACAAAAAAACCCGACCTCTGCCACCTCAGCAAAGGGGGGATGCTTTCGTTACCACTCAAAAATAAAAAAGATACAAGAGAAATCTCTCGTATCTTTATTCAACAATAGGGCCCAATTGCAGTATAAATTTAACAGTCGTTCATCATGTTGTTATTTATCAGAGCTTGTGCTATAATTATCAACCAAACAAAAAATAAGTGGTTATAATGGATTGTTAATATAAACATTCATTATAACCTCATAGGGGTGGGTTATAATGAACAAAAAAAATATAAAAGATAGTCAAAACTTTATTACTTCAAAGCATCATATAAATGAAATTTTGAGAAATGTACATTTAAATAAAAATGATAATATTATTGAGATTGGTTCAGGGAAAGGTCATTTCACGTTTGAATTAGCTAAAAGGTGTAATTATGTAACCGCCATTGAAATAGATCCTAAATTATGTAGGATAACTAAAAACAAACTTATTGAATATGAGAACTTCCAGGTTATCAATAAAGATATTTTACAATTTAAGTTTCCTAAAAATAAGTCATATAAGATATATGGAAATATACCCTACAATATAAGTACAGATATAATTCGAAAAATTGTTTTTGAAAGCACAGCTACAGAAAGTTATTTAATAGTGGAATATGGATTTGCTAAAAGGTTGCTAAATACAAATCGTTCACTAGCACTATTTTTAATGACAGAAGTTGATATATCCATATTAAGTAAAATCCCTAGAGAATACTTTCATCCAAAACCTAGAGTTAATAGCTCGTTAATTGTATTAAAAAGACACCCTTCAAAAATATCACTCAAAGATAGAAAACAATATGAAAATTTTGTTATGAAATGGGTTAACAAAGAATACATAAAACTATTTTCCAAAAACCAATTTTATCAAGCCTTAAAATATGCAAGAATTGACGATTTAAACAATATTAGCTTTGAACAATTCTTGTCTCTTTTCAATAGCTATAAATTATTTAATAGATAAGTTAAGGGGTGCATAAACTGCATCCCTTAACTTATCTTATTTTGCTTAAACAATCTTGGCCCGTAAACTGCATAACTCATATGTAAATCGCTCCTTTTTAGGTGGCACAAATGTGAGGCATTTTCACTATTTCCGGCAATTACTTCCATGTAAAGTATAACGTACTATACTTTACTCTGTAAAGTGTACGCTCTGCCGAGAGCTTGTCGACCGTCCAAGTCGGTCGAGTGCTACACTCACGAAAGGTCATTTCTATCTACCGCAGAAATTCTCAATCGTTCCCTTGCACCAAATAATATCTTCAAAGCTACGCAATGAAAATATTATTTTTTCGTTCGCAAAAGCGACCGAGTTGTCAGTTTGCTGACAACAAAAAAAAGAACAGCAAGCTGTCCTTTTTTTCACGCTCCCACAAAATTATGCCACTAACAATTTTGCGGTCAACGCTTTTTGTATGTCCTTGTAGAATTGCTCATCTTCTCTCATTTCATGGTAGCCATCTCTATCGTCCCAAAAGTCAGCCATCAATTTACCCGAGCTATCAAATCGAAACGTTAGATTATCAAACCCAACAATCTTTAGCGAACCAAAATGCAAATAGTCAGCGTTTGTCAAGATTTCAATGTTTAATTTAGTCATGTTCATCATCATCTCCTAAACAAAATAGTTTTTTCGTTCCCAGTTCCATATTGCTACTATCTCCGTTCCTAGAGTAGTATCATCATTGTCCTCATCAACGTGTACTAAATCACCATTTTCCACATCTTCAAGCTGTAACTCTTTGCGAATTTCTTTAAATAGACCACCAAAGCCAATTTGACGCTTATTCTTTAGGGCTTTCATCAAATCATCAGTCACTTTTAGCTTTTGTTCTTCCGTTTTGCCCATTTTCTCTATCGGCTTGGTTGGATACTTCGCAGTTTCAACTATGGCACCACGCAGATCCATCTCATTTTTTGCTTTTCTTTGGTTCGGTTTTACCTTCCGCACGTCTACAATCGGCTTGTAATCAAGCTTTGCCGATTGTTGCCACATGGCTGTCCATTCATCTTGCGAGATATAATAATCACCACCAAAATACGACGCTTTAACCATTAACAATACATGAATGTGCGGATGATAGTCATCACGTTCAGCATTATAAGTCACTTCAATCGCCCTTAAATAGCCAATTACCGCCTTTTTCACTTTTGCACGCTTAAACAATCTATCAAACGATTTAGTCAAACGTGATAATTCAGCGCTCAATTCTTCACCGACAACGTTTTTAACCGTTAAAGTTAGAAAAATAAACTTCGCTTTTGGCTGTCTTTCCCTTGCTACATCAATGATTTGCCCTAGTTGTACCCCATATTTCATACTTCTTCTCCAATTGCAAATAGGGCATAACTTCGACTTGCAAAACCATGCCTGGTGCAGTCGTAATTGCCCTTCTAACTCCTTGAATTTCAAGACTTCTGCACACTGATAAGCATTCGCAAAAGCCTTATATCCCAATATTTCCAAACGTTTTGCATACTCAATATTCTGCAATTTACGCTCTTTCCATTTTCTGTCTTTCCCTGTTTTACTAATATCTTTAAATTCTTGATTTTCTGTAATTTCCATGTTATACTGTCCTCGTTGAAAAAAGAATTAATATCCTGTTTTGGATATAAAAATCCCTTGATACCTTTCTAGTTTTTTACTTTTGATTTAGCACTTAAAAGTATAGCACTAGCTTTGAGGTTTTTCTAGCTTTGAGGTTTTTCAAGGGCTTTTTTTTGTCTACAAACCCTTATATATCAACGGTTAGACAGATAAACAAAACATAGTTTTCGCGCGTGAGTTATTTCTATATAGTATTCTATATAGTATCGAGTACAAAAAAAGACCTCAGGGAGCTTTTGCAAAAGCTCCCCGAACCCCTCAAAACTCTCACTAAATCGCATTGCCGGCAAAAAATGCAGTGGCTTTTTTACCGAGTGATAAGTTTCTATCAGCAACGTCAGTCAAGAATGAAGCCTCCTACTGACTCTAAGCAAACAAGTTTGCAAGACTCAGTACGTCGATTAAATCTTGACTGACACCTTGAATAGACCACTAAACTAGAAATGTATATGGCAATTTAGCTATTTAAATTTACCAGTTGAAATCAAACTCAAATTGTCGTTGACGATTAGAACGCTCTATTTCTCTCTCTAAGCGTTCGTAGTCGATTTTGGCTCTCTCCATATCCTCATCACGTTTCAAACGCTTAGGGAGCATTTCAATGCCCTTTAACAGCTCATTTGCATAACTGTTTACAGCAACACTTGATACATAACTCTTATATTCTTCTCTCGGAACATCTTTACGAATATCAACACCAAGCGTCTTTTCAAACTTGTCAATTTCCCTTTCTATCGCATTTCTATGAACAGCATAAAATTTATCAGCGTTAAGACGACCATCATCAAACGGTGATACTTCACTCATGTACAAGTTCTCTAATGCTCTCTTATCAAGTTTGCCAGAAGTTGAATATTTCGGAGTTTTGGCAATTTCCATTACAGCATGACTAAGCAAGTGATTTTCGTTAACTTCACGCAGATCACTATCCATGTTTCGTATGTCTTGCAGTAGGGAAACGTTGAGTTCAAGCTGATTGGCTTGCTCTTTTAACTTTTCGAGTTGCTCTTTCATTTCAGCAACAGCTTGCTGATTAGCCTTGTATTCCTTAACGGTCAAGTGCTTTTGTTCACTTCCAAGAATACCACGCTCAATATCAAAACCTTTCTCTTTCAAGCGTTTAGGCAATTCCTCTTGAATATCTCTCAGCATTTTTCTATCAAACAATTTCTTGCTAGATAGCTTACCGTCAATGATTGGCACTACGCCCAAGTGCATATGTGGTGTACTTTCGTCAAGGTGGACATTGCCATAAACAACATGATTACCACACTTTTCGTTGAAGTAATCTACAACCGTTTGAAAGTATTCCCTGATTTGTCGGTCATTCAGCTTATCGAAAAATTCTCTATCAGACGAGATTATCCACTCATTGACCAGTACGGCATCTTTTCGCAACGCACGTTTCAACACGATATTTTCAGCGATATGTTTATCTACTGTTTCCTTGTAGGACAATTCCGATTTCTTGACCAAATCATAATTCAAATATGAGCGACTCACGTCAATCATATCATTACTGTACGAGTTATTTAATCGCTCATTATGTCGTTGTATTCCCCCTAGATTTTCAGCTTTTAGCTTTCCCATGTGAGCAACTACTTTTGACATTTTGTGTTTCCCTCCGTTCAAATTCACTAGTTCGATAATATCATCAAGTTTCGGCAGACTTCCATGTAAAGTATACACACTATACTTTATATTCATATAAGTGTGTACTCTGCGAGGCTGTCGGCAGTGCCGACCAAAACCATAAAACCTTTTAAGACCTTTTTTTTTCGTAAAAAACAATATTCCTCGTACTGAGCAAATTGATCGTCGGTTAAACTTTTTGAAAAATCTTAATCAAAATGACATTAGTAATGCGGCCAACAGCATAGAGGAATTTAGCATTCAGACAAGTGATAATGAAATTGCATATGATTATCGATTTATTTCTTGGACAGTTTCGGAAATAAACTCCTATATGAACCTTTTAACTAGCGAGGACAAAACACTCGATCTTCCTATGGTTGTTGCTGAATGGAACAAGAAAATTCCTCAAAAAAATATTCGCTGGAGTACAGATGCTATGCAAGTTTACCTTGATAAGTATCTCCATGAAAATTTTGGTGATCTGTATACAACCAAAATTAAAAACTGCGGTGCAGTACTCTCAAATGAAGTAGAGTACGAGCCTTCCGTCTATATTGAAGCAACCGACAGCGCTAAATATCCGTGGCTTTCGTTTGTTGTTACTGGTGAACAGCTTACCATGACACAAGTTTCCTTCGCTATTTATGCGTTGTATCTGCCTACGAAAGACTCCCAATGCACTCAGGCGGTTGATACAATCGAACAGAATCAGAAATACCAAAATCGACTGATTACTTTAAAACAAGCTCAGAATCCTAAAATCAAGAATTATATTGAGTCCATCAATGAAATTCTGATTTCTGGTCTTGAAGCATGGCTAAATAACAACAATACTTCTAGCATGTATGATTAAGGAGAAAAAGTATGGAAGACATCAATACCTTAACTCAAAAAGCCAATTCAGGTGACGCTGTTGCCATGCGTAAGCTGGGTTATGAATACCTGATTGGAAAAAACATTCAAAAAGACGAAAAAAAGGCATTTCAACTTTTCCGTGCAGCTGTTTGGGAAGGCGATTTGAATGCGACAATATACTGTGGCTATTGCTGTAAAACTGGTGCCGGTCTTGAAAAGCCTAACATCGTCGCAGCCGCACGATACTACGAGTATGGTGCACGTGCAGGAGTTGCCGCAGCGCAATATGAACTTGCCAGAATCTATATTGATAAAGAGATGGGGGATGCTTGCTTTATTGGCGGTGCTAATCCGTATATTGGTTGTGAGCGTTGGCTAAAAAAGGCGGCTGAACAAAACTATATCTATGCAGAAGAACTCCTTGCAGATAAATACTATGAAGGTGCCTATATTGTTAAGGATGTCAAAGCTGCAATTTACTGGTACGAAAAAGCTGCAAATCAGGGTAGTGTCTATGCAATGTATCAAGCAGGCTACGTCTACTACACTGTGCCAATTGACTATAATAAAGCTGGACAGTGGTTCTCTCTTGCAGCGGAAAAAGGCAATAAGGATGCTGAAGATGTATTGCGCAACCATCTAAGGTACAACCGTTTTACTAAGAAATGGGATGCTATTCGCTAATCGTATAAATCTTTTTATATAGCTCAAGAACCAGCGTATCTGTGAGATTCCAAAGCTCATAGATGCGCTGCTCCTTTTTTAAATCATTAGAGGAGCGTGATGCCATTGACCCAACCAAAAAACAGCCTATCCTACCTCCGCAGCGAAAAATCCAAAGCCGAACAAAAGCTGCGCTCTTGTCAGCACCGGGAGAAAATCCTTGAACGTCAGATGTCAAAGCTGAACCGGAGAGAGCGTGTGCATCGCCTTTGCACTCGTGCCGGAATGCTGGAAAGCTTTTTGGTCTGTCCGGGAGAACTGACCGACGATCAGGTGATGGAGCTTCTGAAGATCTCGTTCCGTCAGCCGGAAGTCGTACTGGCTCTTGCAAAGATGGTGCATGATGTTCACGAACGCAGCAACGTCCAAAACCCTTTAGAATAAAGGGCGCAATTATACA
>OGFG01001559.1_pt1 | contig 22328 bp, 19 predicted proteins | sample 1570761 | NCBI WGS metagenome assembly OGFG01 (sample SAMEA2581938, study PRJEB24529) | metagenome | biome: Human gut stool | place: China | collected 2011 | reverse complement strand
CGGAAAGCGTTCCCAGCAGGAACGCCTTCCCCTTGCCCATTCCCGAGGAACGCAGCGGCATGGAGATTATCGCGCCCTCCGGGAAGTTCTGTATAGCGATTCCAAGGGAAAGCGCCAGGGCGCTGGCGGCAGCGATATTTGCGCCGCCGCTTGCAAGCCCGGCGTATACGACTCCCACCGCCATTCCCTCCGGAATGTTGTGCAGGGTGACCGCCAGGAGGAGCATGGTGTTCTTCCCCAGGGTGCTGCGGTGCCCCTCCGGCGTGTCGGAATTCATGTGCTGGTGCGGAATCACCTGGTCGAGGATCAGCAGGAACAGTATTCCGAGAGCGAATCCCACCGCCGCCGGAATGAAGCTCAGCCTGCCCATTGCGGCGGACTGCTCCATCGCCGGGATAAGCAGGCTCCACACCGAGGCGGCGGTCATGACGCCTGCCGCGAATCCGGTCAGGCTCCTCTGCACAAGGAAGTGCGGCTCCCTGCGCAGGAAGAACACGCAGGCGGACCCGGCGGTAGTCCCGATAAACGGTATCAGTATGCCATATATTATCTGCGTAAACATTGTAATTCTCCTTTCAGTTAGTTATCGCTAACTCATTATATCACAAATCCCCCTGTCTTGCAACAGTAAACGCGACATTTGTAAGTTCTGACTAACCGACACTCTCCTGCTGAAATATTTTCGCCGGAATTCACAAAAAGTGCTTCCGCCCATTGACAACCGTCGAAGTATGTGGTATTATAACAGTGTTATATAACAGTGTTATACAAGAAGGAGAGTCAGCATGCCCGACGAAAACAACACCCTTGAAAGGATAATTTCCGCTGGTGCGGCTGAATTCCTCAGCAAGGGATTCCAGCGCGCTTCACTGCGGAACATAGTCAAGGACGCCGGAGTTACCACCGGGGCTTTCTACGGCTACTTTTCCAGCAAGGTGGAGCTGTTCAACGCCCTCGCCGCCCCCGTCGATCATTTCATGGAGGAATACCGCAAGGTGCAGAACATGTTCGCCAGCCTTCCGCCGGAATCCCAGCGGAGCCACCTGGGAGTGACCTCCAGCAGCTGGATGATGGACATGATAGACTATCTCTACGAGAACAAGACCGCATTCCGACTGGTGCTCACCTGCTCCGAGGGGACAAAATACGCCGCCTTCATGGACGAGATAGTGCGTATCGAGGTGGAAGCCACACATAAATTCTACGAGGTGCTGCGCTCCCAGGGAATTAATGTCCCGGATATTGACCAGGATCTTGAGCACGTTATCGTCAGCGGAATGTTCGCTTCCTACTTTGAGCTGATAATCCACGACCTCCCCCGGGAAAAGAGCCGGGATTACGTCCGGCAGATGTACATTTTCCAGGCGGCAGGCTGGTCGAAGCTCATGGGAATCCCGGACGTTGCAGGAGCGGACGACCTGTTCACATAAACAAGTAAACAAGCCGCAGCTTACAAACTGCGGCTACAGATAAACCAAAGAGTTAGCTCGGGCTAACAAAAGGAGGAACATCAACTTGAAGAAGAAATCAGATCTTTCTGTGCTGATGGGATACGCCGGAAAGCACAGGGTGCTCACCTATCTTTCGTGGGTGCTCGCCGGAATAAGCGCTGTGATCGCACTGGTTCCGTTCTGGTATCTCTGGAGGATAATCAGGGAGGTCCTGGACGTCAGTCCGGATTTCAGCCAGGCGGTACACATCAGCGAATGGGGCTGGGCTGCCATGGGATTCTCGGCGCTGGCTTTCCTTGTGTACATTGCCGCGCTGCTCTGCTCGCACCTGGCGGCATTCCGCGTTGCGACCAACCTGCGTATCGCCATGACGCGGCACATCGCCGGGCTTCCGCTGGGATTCGCCGAGAACTTCGGCACCGGTAAGCTCCGCAAGATAATCAACGAATGCAGCGGCGCGACCGAAACCTACCTCGCGCATATGCTCCCGGATACGGTGACAGCCTACATCACGCCGGTGGCCCTGCTGGTGCTCATGATGGTATTCGACTGGCGCCTGGGACTCCTCAGCCTTGTACCGGCGGTGCTGGCTTTCGTCATCATGATGGTGTTCATGACCGGTAAGTCCCTCAAGAAGAGCATGACTGAATACCAGGACGCGCTCAACGACATGTCCAACGAGGCGGTGGAATACGTCCGCGGAATCCCCGTCGTAAAGACCTTCGGGCAGACCGTGTTCTCCTTCAGGAAATTCAAGGGCGCGATCGACCGCTACGGCGAATGGACCATCAGATACACGAATCAGCTCCGGCTGCCGATGATGTTCCTGACCACCGCCGTGAACGCCGTTTTCGCAATGCTCATCGCTGCGGCGATATGGTTCACCGCGGACGGTGTGTCCAATGAGTTCCTGCTGAACCTCATGTTCTACATCATCATAACTCCGCTGCTGACTGTTACTCTCACGAAGATCATGTTCAACAGCGAGAACAAGATGGTCGTATCCGACGCCATCAGCCGTATCGACAGCGTGATGTCCATGGAGCCGCTCTCCCAGGGCAGCGCTCCCGTGAAGCCCGCGGATCACTCCGTGGAGCTGCGGAACGTATCCTACAGCTACGACGGCAGCAATAAGGCGCTGGACGGTATCTCACTGAAGATAGTCTCCGGACAGACCTGCGCGTTCGTAGGGCCCTCCGGCGGCGGAAAAACTACACTCGCGAACATAATCTCCCGGTTCTTCGACGCGGACAGCGGCGAAGTGCTCATCGGCGGCGTGAACGTCCGGGATTTCCCCAAGGAACAGCTGATGGATATGGTTTCCTTCGTATTCCAGAACAGCCGCCTTATTAAGGGAACGATCCTCGAAAACGTGCGAATGGCTCGTCCGGAAGCCTCGGACGATGAGGTGCTGCGTGCGCTTGAAGCGGCGCAGTGCGGCGATATTCTCGAAAAGCTGCCGGACGCAGTGAACACCGTTATCGGCACCGGCGGTATCTACCTTTCCGGCGGCGAGCAGCAGCGCGTCGCAATAGCCCGGGTGATCCTTAAGGATTCCCCCGTGGTTATCCTCGACGAAGCGACCGCATTCGCCGACCCGGACAACGAGGTACGGGTGCAGAAGGCATTCGCCGAACTTCTCAAAGGCAGGACAGTTATCATGATAGCCCACAGGCTGTCCACCGTCATCAACGCCGACAGGATATTCGTGCTTGCTGACGGAAAGATCGCGGAATCCGGCAGCGGCGCGGAGCTTTCCTCCGGGGACGGAATATTCGCGAAGATGTGGAGCGACTACAGAAAGTCGGTTCTTTAACTGGAAGATGGCGCTTGCGGCGCTGTGGGTGCTGCCGGTGGCTTTCCTGATCGTCGGCTGCACCAACCGCGTTCAGCACGCTATGCACAAGAAGTCCATGGCGGCGAAAATGGCGTGCGCAGACGGAATCCAGGAGTGCCTTGAAACCATGCGCGACCTCAAGGCGAACAACGCCGAGGACTCCTAGGATTGTAAAGAGGAGTCCGGGATTCTTTCCCGAACGGAATGAATACTGAATGAGGAACAGAACATGGATTTCGTTACTAAATAACGGCGTGAAAATGCCGCAGCTCGGCTACGGAGTATACCAGACACCTCCGGAGGAAACAGAACGCTGCGTACTTGAAGCGATAAAGAACGGATACAGCAGCATAGACACTGCCCAGGCATACGGCAACGAGGAGGACGTCGGAAACGCCATCGCCAAGTGCGGACCTCCCCGGGAGGAGCTTTTCATCACCACAAAGATCTGGATCAACAATGCCGGATACGAGAGGGCGTAGGCTTCCATCGACGAACCCTCAGGAAGCTGAAGAGCGACTACGTTGACCTGCTGCTGATCCACCAGCCTTTCGGGGATTACTACGGCAGCTACCGCGCGATGGAGGAAGCATACAAGACAGGTAAGGCGCGTGCTATCGGCGTATCCAACTTCTACCCCGACCGCTTCATCGACATCGCGGCATAGCACAGGTTGTCGTGGGTGTAGAATCCCGTGGGCTTTGCGGTCATTTCCTCGTAGCAGTCATCGCCGTACAGGTTCTGAACCAGGTATCTGTCCGCAAGCACGTCTATCCATATGGTGTTGGAATACACCTTTGCCGAATCCCTTGAACAGCATTTCCCGGATTATCTCATCATCGGTGTCCCTGCCGTTCAGGCTGTATATATTCTGGCTTTCCGCCGTGATACGCAGCCGGGTGATTTCATCGCCGGATTTCTCTGCAACTACGGCAGAAACGGTTATCCATTCGAAGTCGCTGCCGGAATTCACCCGGCACTGAAATACGAACACGCCGTCCTTTTTCATGTACCCGATTATGTTGTCCAGCTGCATTTCCAGCCGGAAGGATTCAAGGTCCACATAATATATCAGCTCTTTTTCAAAGCATAGTTCCAGATAGTCGTCCCAGCTTATGTCCGTCTGCGCCGTCGCCTCGGAACAGGTGACACGACAGCGGCGTGTTTTGAGATTCAACAGGATATCTTCCGTAATTTTACGGGGCTTTACAGGTGTGCTCATTTTTTACAAACTCCATTTCATTCGTTCTCACACATTCTTTGTTCTGGTAAAGCAATAAATTAATTTGCTTATTATATTATACTTCATTACACAGCAGACTGCTTTGATGACTGCGGCTAAAACACTTGACAAACCTATAATAATGTGATATACTGAATCCAGAGATATCCTGTGGTATCATGAAAAGGAGGTCTTTTTATGGAAATGGATATTGCTGCCCTGTCCATGAATATGGCAATGGCAAACTTACAGAATGGTATTTCCGTAGGCATGATGAAAAAGACTATGGAAGCCAACGAACAGAGCATGGAAGCTATCACCGATATGCTGAACAATATGCCCTCCCCAGACGGAAAGGGAACTGTCCTGAATGTCAAGGCTTAATTCAAAGCTCTGCTGACCGCTCAGAAATGGGCGGTCTTTTTGATTAAATCAAGGAGTGCACAGAAATGGACTGGATAACCAACGCCGACTTCAAGATACTCTATTTTATTCACGACAACCTGTCCTGCGGATTCATGGATTTCATCATGCCCAAGATAACATACCTCACCGAAATGGGGGCGGTATGGATTCTGGCGGCGCTGCTGTTCCTGGTATTCCGGAAATACCGCGCAAGTATTGCCATCGCCGGCGGAATGGCCGGTGGACTGCTTGTGGGGAATCTCCTGCTGAAACACCTCGTGGCGCGCTCGCGTCCCTGCTGGATTGACACGGCGTTCCCGATGCTCGTGGACGTCCCGAAGGATTTCTCCTTCCCCTCCGCGCACGCAATGATCTCGTTCGCGGCTGCCGTCGCAATATTCCACTACAACAGGAAGGCTGGTATCGCCGCGCTGGTGGTCGCCTCGCTCATCGCGTTCTCGCGGCTGTACCTGTTCGTGCACTTCCCCTCGGACGTGCTTGTCGGCACGCTCATCGGGATCGGTCTTGGTATCGCCGCTTTCATCGTCACCGACAGGGTCGCCGATAAGATCCGGAAGAACAAGTCCGGCGCAAAGGCATAAAATACGCTCCGCCCAGAAAATTTCCGGGCGGATTTATTTTTCCTATTGACAAAATATTCCCGGTGTGCTATAATCTCATTAAGATATCATTTTGATATCACACAACAATATCTATCCGGGAGGTCAGACTTATGAAAACCATAGAAAAAATGAACTACGAAGAAAAGGAACTGAATGCCCCCAACGGCTGGGCGGTGCTGTTCATCACGATCATTCTGTATATTGCCGCCATATTCGGGGTCATATACTGCTCCGCGCACACAAACGAATACAGCTTCGGAGTGTATGATATAGAAATGATAATTTGCATAATCTGGCTGTGTATCGGCTGGTTTCCGCTTATCGGACTGCGCATAATCAAGCCGAATGAGGCCCTGGTACTCACCCTGTTCGGAAAATACATCGGCACCATCAAGCACGAGGGATTTTTCTTCGTCAACATATTCAGCGTGCCCGTGACCACAAAGTCCCAGTCCGGCGGAAAGCCCGGAATGCCGCGCCCCAAGGTTTCCCTCAAGGCGATGACCCACGACAACCGCAAGCAGAAGATAAACGACCAGATGGGCAATCCCATAGAGGTGGGAATTGTAGTCATCTGGCGCGTCACAAATACCGCGAAGGCACTGTTCAACGTTGACGATTACGAGGACTTCCTGTCTATCCAGGCGGATTCCACGCTGCGCGACGTAGTGCGCTGCTATCCGTATGATTCCACGGATTCCGACGAGATGTCCCTGCGCGGCTCCTCCCAGGAGGTCTGCGAGAAGCTCAAGGCGACGCTCCAGGAGCGCGTTGACAACGCCGGTCTGGAGATAATCGAAACCCGTATAACTCACCTCGCATACGCTCCGGAGATCGCAGCAGCAATGCTCCAGCGCCAGCAGGCGACCGCAATAATCGAAGCGCGCCAGAAGATAGTTGACGGCGCAGTCGGAATGGTAGAAATGGCGCTGAACAAGCTGAGTGAAAGCAATGTCTGCGAGCTGGACGAGGAACGCAAGGCACAGATGGTATCCAATCTGCTGGTGGTACTCTGCGGCAACAAGGACGCGCAGCCCATCGTGAACAGCGGCTCCATCTATTGAGGCGGATATGAATGAGATAGTATTCTCCGGGGAAGCGATAGCGGCGCATGCGGTCATTGCGGTGCTGTGTATCCTTATCCCGGTCGGGGCGGCGCTGGTATGGCGGTTCTGCCTGAAGAAAGGCTCCATGAGATACACCTTCATCGGGGCGGGAATGTTCTTCCTGTTTGCGATAATCCTGGAGCGGCTGCTGCACCAGGCAATGCTGCCGCTGGTGAGTGGGAATGTACTGCTGTACACTCTCTACGGCGCGCTTGCAGCCGGAATATTTGAGGAAACCGCGCGGTATATCAGCTTCCGGTTCCTGATGAAATACAGCCGGAGCGCCGAGAACGCCGTATCCTACGGGCTTGGTCACGGCGGATTCGAAGCGATATATATCGCCGGGATCACCTCCATAAGCGTGCTGATGATGGCTGCTGAAATAAGATCCTCCGGCACCGCCCAGATGATCCAGAACTTCACCGGCGGCAGCGAAGCTGTCGCAGAACAGCTGAGAGCGCAGCTTTTGGGATTCTCCCAGATGACAATACCGACGGCACTCATCTCGGTTTTTGAGCGTATCGTAGCGATGGCGCTGCACGTTTCCCTTTCGGTGCTGGTGATGGAATCCGTCATGGTAAAGGGAAAGGCGTGGCTGTATCCTGCGGCGATAGCGATACACGCGCTGATGGACGTCCCTGCCCTGCTGTATCAGTCGGGAAAGATTCCCCTGTTAGTCTGCGAAGCGATTATGACAGCGTTCACCGCCGTGTGGGTATTCGTGGCGATACGGTACTACAAGGCGCTCCGGGCAAAATAACATGACAGGAGGTAAGCTGCATGGCAGACAGCGAAAAGAAGGATAAAAAGCAGATACCTCTGCGGTTATCGGCAACCCTTTACAACGAACTTATGAAATGGGCTGAGGACGACTTCCGCTCGGTGAACGGACAGATAGAATACCTGCTGACGGAGTGCGTGAAGTACCGCAGGAAGCACTCAGACAAAAAGGAGGACGAGGAATGAACGACAACATTCTCTTTCTGATCTGCTATATTCCCACGCCGGTGATCCTGATGATAGCCGGGCTGGTAATGTGGAGGGCGCCTGCGCCCTACGGCTCTTCCATGGGCTACAGGACGCGGCGGTCCTGCTCCGGCGCAGAAGCCTGGGACTTCTCCCAGGTATTCTGGGGGCGGCTCATGACGTTCATCAGCATTCCGGTGATCGCGATTTCTGCGGTCGCAGGCGTGATCCAGATACGGATCAATGCTGACGAAAACACCGGGCTGCTTATATTCTGTATCGTCATGGCGGTTCAGATTATCCCGATCTTCATCACGATACCAGTCACGGAATCCGAATTAAAGAAAAGATTCAACATTAAATAAACTCAGGGCGAAGCAGTTCAGCTTCGCCCTGTTACGTTACATCGTGATTATCTCAGCCGCCGAAAGCAGCTCGCAGTCCCGATGGTCGTGGGTGACCAGAATGACCGTTTTCCCGGCGGTCATCTTCCTGCACCACCCGGCGGTCTTTTCCCGGGTGGATTCGTCCAGCCCCTTGAAAGGCTCGTCCAGCACCAGCACGGAGTACTCCGCAAGAAGCGCCCTCACGAGCGCCGCGCGCCGCTTCATTCCGCCGGAGAATTCACGCACCGGCTTCCCGGAGCAGTCCGCAAGTCCCACGGCGGCGAGGGCGGATTCTATCTCCTCCCGGCTGCGGCTGTTCCCGGTGACCAGCCGGATATTCGCCGCCGCGGTGAGATTCTCGCACAGCCTGTCCTCCTGGAATACTGCGGAATACCTCGCGCCCTCCGCACCGTCGATCCTGCCGGAGTCCGGTGGCAGCAGTCCGCAGAGTATCCGCAGCAGCGTGGTCTTTCCGCAGCCGGAGGCTCCCATCACCGCCGTAGTCCTCCCTGCCGGGAAATCCTGCGTGAACCCGGAGAGCACGGTCAGTCCGCCGAAGCGCCGGGTGACGGACTCCGCGCGAAGTCCCACCGGTGGAAGTTCACGCCGCGCAGCATTCCCATGCAGTCCCCTTCCGCCGGATACCGCCCGGACGGCAATATCAACCAGCAGCAGGAACACCTTCTCGCTCAGCCAGCTGAGGAGTATCACCGCGATAGTCCACGCGAAAAGGTCAGCCGTTTCGAGATATATTTTCGCGCTGTACAGCTTTTCGCCGATGGAACCGCCGGGTATTCCGATAAGCTCCGCCGCCGTTCCGCTCTTCCAGCTCAGCCCTATTGAGAGCCGGGCGGCATTGCGGAAATACGGCAGCAGCTGCGAAAGATACACCCCGGTGAATCTGCGCACCGCCGGCACCCGGAACAGCCTTGCCATTTCGGTAAGCCCGGGGTCAAGGTTCTCTATCCCCTCAAGCATGCCGGAATACACCACCGGCAGCGTTATAAGAAAAGATATCAGCACCGATAGATTCCGGGATGTCACCCATATCAGCGCCAGCACCGTGATACTCGCCACGGGAACCGCCTTCACTGCCGACATGAGCGGAGCCAGCAACTGCTTCACAATACGGGATTTCCCGGCGGCGAGCGCCAGGAGGGTGCCGGTCAGCGTGCCCATGGCGAATCCCAGAAGAATTCTGCCGGAGGAGAATCCCACGCTGCGCCGGAAATCCGCAGATGGCAGCAGCTGTAGAAGCCTTTCCGCCGCCCTCACCGGGGACACCAACAATATTTCCTGATGCAGCAGCATTGCGCCGACCTGCCACAATACCAGCCAGAACAGCACGCACAGCGCCGCAGTGATTCGCTTCTTCACCGTCCGTTACGCGCCGTAATAGAAGTCGTCGCCGGGGAGTGCGCCGCCTACCGCCGCAGCCGAGCTTTCAAACAGCACGCCGAGATATCCGGAGAGCTTCTCCTTCATCTCCGTGCCGGAAATGAACACGATATTGCAGCTGGGAAGCGCCTTTTCAGCCACCGCCGCCGGAACTATGTCGAACTTTCCGATGAGCTGCGCCGCATCCGCAGTGTTGTCGTTGACGTACTCCACGGAGGAGCTGTACTCGTTCAGAAATTCGTTCACCGCCGCCGGATAAGCCTCGATGAACTCCGTGCGCGCTATCACAACGCCGGTGACAAGGGCGCTGCCGTTGTTAAGGGAAGCCCACTCCTCATTCAGGTCGAGCACCACGTTCACGCCCTCACTCTTGGTCTGCGCCGTGGTAACGAACGGCTGCGGCAGCATTGCCGCGCTGCCCTCGTCGGACAGCAGGGCGCTCAGGCACTCGGAATGCTCGCTCTTCCACTCGATGGTGACGTCGTTATCCGGGTCTATCCCGTTCTGGGTGAGTATGTAGCGCAGCGCGTATTCCGGCGTTGCGCCCTTTCCGCTGGCGTAGATTGTCTTTCCCCGGAGGTCGGCGGCGGAAGCTATCGTCGGCTCCCCGTTCTCGCAGATGTAGAGCACTCCCAGTGTATTTATGGCAAGCACCCGGACTCCGCCCCCGGTCTTGTTATACAGCACGGAAGCAAGGTTCGCAGGAACGCACGCAATATCCGTATTCCCCTGGATAACCGCCGGAGTGATCTCGTCCGCCGCGCCGGATATCGTGAACTGATAGCTGTCGTTTTCGCTCTCGTCGTCCATCATCTTGATCATTCCCATGGCGGTGGGACCCTTCAGCGCAGATACGCGGATAACCTCCGGCTCATCGGTGGGAAGGGTCGTATCCTCCGGGGTGGATTCCTCGGCGGATACCGTCCCGGCTACAGCTGCCGCGGTATCCTCCACCGTCTTTTCAGCCTGCGAGGAGGTTTCGGAGGAGCTTCCCGAGGGATCCCCCTGGGAGGAACAGCCAGCCAGCATTCCCATGCAGAGAACCGCGGCAAGCACGCTTTTAAGTTTCTTTGAGATCGTCATGTTTCGTTTCCTTTCTGCGAAATATCCGCCCTGGAATACACCGCCTTTGCGGTGACTCCCTCCAGCCTGCCCAGTCTTCCGGACAGCCCGGATATGACATTCATCGGTGCATCAAGCACCACGTTGATGATATTCAGCCCCTTCTGACGGTAGGGTATCCCCATTCTGCCGATTATGTATCCGCGGAATTCATGCAGCAGGCTGTTTATCGCCGCCGCACTCTCTTCGCTGCTGATTATCATGGATATGACCGCGACCCGTGTATCTTCCACAGCAGTACCTCCAAACAAAAACGCCCTCTTCCCTCTGCGTGGGAAAAAAGGCGCACAGAATATATCCGCACGAATGCGGAATTTCACAGCCTTTTGCCTCAAGCCTTTGCAGGGTTTCGGCAGCAGAATCGGACAGGTTCATTCCGTCAGGCGCAACGCGGCTTCGGGTCTGAATTCATTACGAACATGATAGCACATTTTTCCTGTCTTGTCAAGCGGAAAATCCCCGGAAGCACCACAGCTCCCGGGGACGCGTCATTTTATGGAATCCAGCGCCGCCTTGGTTTCGCCGGCAAGCCGGCTGTCGGAGCCGTATTTCATCGCGTATATCATGTATGCGCGCGTCAGCAGCGACCGCGCCCTGTCCGGCGAGGAATCCGCGCACTTCCTGCCCATGGCGGAATACAGCGCCGCCGAGGCGGAATCCGCGCCAGACGCCTTGTCTGCAAGCAGGTCAACGTTGATCATGTCCGAGGATTCCGCCAGGGACAGGTACATTTTCCGGCAGAGGGCGCTGTCCGGGCGGTAGTCGCCGCTGCACGCCGCTCTCAGCGCAGGAGCCGCACATACTGCGCCGCCCTCCGCAGCCGCGAATCCCAGGCGGACAATCTCATCAAGGCTTGCCCTGCCGCAGCCGCTCATATCCAGAAACACCTGCTCAGGCACCGCTCCGTCCAGCATTGCAAGGCTCATTCCGCAGGCAAGCTGCGGCTCCGGAAGCCCGTCTATCCCGAACAGCGCGCCCTTTTCCGCAGTGTATTTCGCCGCCGCATAAGAAAGCGAATGCTCGTCAGCGGTGCAATATTCTGCGGCAATCCTCAGCAGCGCAGGAACGCCTCCGCACTCCGCTGAAATCTCCGCCGCCAGACGGGGATCCGTCACGCCTACGCAGCGCAGCAGCTTCCGGGACTCCGCCTGGTCAAGGGGCTCGATGTTCAGCACGCTGTCAAACGCCGTGGAATCCTCCCGGCGGCTCAGCGCCGCAATGCAGGTAGCCCGGCGCACGAATCTGTTCAGGATATTCCCGGGAACCTCCGGCGTGTAATTGTCCAGAATGAACAGCATGTCCCGGTCGCATTCCGTCAGCAGGCGCAGCTTCTCCAGGCGTATTTCCTCCTCATCGTACGCCGCCCTGCCGCTGTTGTTGACGAATTCCAGCTGATCCGTCAGATCCCGGCGGCAGTCCAGCCAGACGACTGCGGAGTACTCCTCCCGGAACACCCGGCAGTACAGCGTGAGAAGCTCCGTCTTTCCCATGCCGGGACCCGGGGAGGTCACCGCCGTCATGCTTCCCGGGCGCACGAGCTTCTTCAGACGCGGAATATACGGCATGAGCATTCTCGCCGCCTCCGGGTCGGGATCGTATTCCGGCGAGCTGATGAGGTATATCGTTTCCTCGTTGACCAGCCGGCTCAGCTGGGTCAGCCTGTCCACCAGCAGTTGGTCGGAATACCTCCGGGAGCCTGCCGCGCATATCGTGCGCCGCAGTATCTCAAACAGCAGGTGCTGCGTTTTGGGACCGCAGCCGGACAGAATACTGCTCCGCCGCAGCTCCTTCTCATATAGGAACAGCGTCCGGTCCCCCATGGACGGCTCGGGAGTCCTGCCGCACAGCTTTTCGAACAGCACCGAACCCACCGCGTACACGTCGTCCCTTACATTCTCGGCGTTGTCGCCGTCAATGCTCTCCGCGGAGCCAAGATCTATCAGCTTGACGTAGTGGTACTTTTCCGACCAGAGTATGTTGGAAAGCTTGATATCCAGATGGATCACGCCCATCTCGTGGTATTCCTTCAGCGTGCGCGCAAGGCACAGGCACATCTGTATTATCTCCGCCAGGGACATCTGCTCCGCAGTGTCGCAGGCGACCGCTCTCAGCGGATTCCACTCCATGACGATGTACGGCACGCCGAATTCGCCGTACATCATATACGCGCCGATACTCTCCTCCGCCGTGGCTTCGCTGAAAGCGAGCCGGTTCATCATAACGCAGGACCGCGCGAAATCCTCGGCGGCGCTCATGTATTCCGGGCTGCTCAGCACGCTGTCGGGGTATTTCAGCTGCTGGTTCTCGCGGCGGAACGTGTATTCCGCCAGGAAAGCCGGAGCAAGCTCCTTGATTATGCAGCGCATTCCGTTGCTGCGCTCCGCCTCATATATCACGGAGGTGCCTCCGCAGCCCTTCACGGAGGATATGGTGTATTTCACGCTCTCACCGTCCTGGTAGAGGGTCAGGGTCCCCCGGGCGGGCATTCTTTCACTGTACATCTCCGCCCTCCCTGAAGCTCTCGCTCCACACCATGCGGTAGGAATCCTGCGGACACTCGGAACACAGGCATAGCGCTATGAAACTCTCATACGGGTTCTCAATGCAGAACGGCGCGAACCTCGCCGAAACGAGGAAATCGTCCGCTACCGCGATGAAATCCTTCAGCTGCTGCCGTGGGTCGTTCGTGTCGGAATCCCACAGATTGTCGTTCAGGAACACCATCGTCACGATGTCGCTGCGGCTTATCTCCGAAGTGCCGTTCAGTATTCCGGCGAGCTTCTGCCGCGTCAGCTTCGTTTTCAGGAACCAGCCCTTATCACTCAGGCTGCTGCGGTAATTCGGCAGCATGTTGCTGTCCCCGTTGCGCGTATCCGGGTAGTAGATGGACTTCTCCACCTGGTAGAGGGAGATGTCCACGGCGCTGTTGATGACGGACATGCTGCTGTTGCTCAGCAGCGTGTCGATATAGTCCTCGCTGGTGAAGAAAATCTGCTTCTTGTACATATCCAGCAGGTCCACGAAAACGTCCCTGCGCGACCTGCCGAAGCTGCGCTCCGCCGCCTTGACGTCCGCCAGCAGCTCGATGAATTCCTCCTCGTTCCTCACCGAGCGGAAGCACTGCTCGTATTCGTAGGTGTGGGATTCCCGGGTGAAACGGCTCTCCATGGGGGTCAGCTGTTTGTATATCTCCAGGAACCGGACTACTCCCGAATACCCCAGGCGTTTTCTCAGGCAGTAAAAGTATATTGCCTCCCGGGGATCCTTGAAGTTATAGCTGCTCTCGCGGATTATACGGGTGATGAGTTTCCCGGCGGTGTCGTCGTCCATTCCCAGCCCGAACGCCAGCAGGAATGCCACGTCGCGCCCGATGTGCTCCTTGCGGAACAGCCGGTAGACGAACCGGTGGTCGAGGGCGTGGGGCTTATCCGGGTCGATGGAAGCGATGTTCTCCATGCCGTTTTCCGCGAACCGCGCGGTGAATTCCCGATAGTACCTGGAATCCGGCACGGCGTTGCAGGAGGGATACTGTTCCTTCAGCTGGCAGGTTTCGTACAGATACATTCGCAGGAAATCGCAGAACGGCTGCGCCGAGAGATTGTCCCGGAGGTGCCTGATAAGAACGTCGCAGTCCTCAAACCAGTCCACTCTTCCGCTGGTCTGGCTGAAAAAGTCAAGCACACGCTCCATCGCGTCCTTTTCGTATTTTTTTATTGTATCATCAAACTGCCTGGTTTCGGAAACGACCATCATCAATTCTCCTCTGAAAGAACCTTCTCGGGCAATACCATAAAATCAACCGCTGGCGCGACAGCACGGCAACAGCAACGCTGCCCTAGCACATTATATACCGCAGCGGCATTGATGTCAAGCACCGATGTTTCCCGAACGATATTTAGCGCCAATGATATATTAACATCACAATTTATTTTTCTGTAAAAATTCGTGTCACATCTATTGCTATTGACAAAAATTGCAGGGCTGTGATATAATTTATCTGTAATAACTGACAGAAAGAATGTGACGCTGTGAACATACCGGTCTGGAACGAATGGACGCTTACCGAGCTCATCGGCGAGGGCGCCTTTTCAAAGGTATACCGTGCGGAAAAGCATACTGACGGTGCGTTTGACACCGCCGCGATAAAGGTGATCTCCATACCCTCAGATGAGCGCCAGCTGAGGGCGCTGACCTGCGACGGACTTTCGGAGAAGGAAACGGAGGATTTCCTCTACTCCCTCGTGAAGGGCTACACCACGGAAATCAAGCTCATGACCTCCTTCCGCAGCTGCCCGAACGTGGTCAGCATACTCGACCACACGATTTGCAGAAAGAAGGACTCCGTCGGCTGGGATATATTCATACGCATGGAACTCCTCACGCCGCTGGACAGGTACATATCCTCCACGAAGCCGGACGAAGCAATGATAATCCGCCTGGGCAGTGATATTTGCAGCGCCCTCTCCGCATTCAGCAGCGCCTCCCCGAAGATAGTCCACCGGGACATCAAGCCCACGAACATCTTCATATCGGATTTCGGCACCTTCAAGCTTGGCGACCTCGGCTCCGCCCGGGAAATACTCACCTCCTGCGACAGCTATACCCGGCTCACCAGCGGTGAATTCACGCCGCCGGAATCCGCGAACTCCAACGAATACAACGAGCTTTCGGATATCTACGCCCTTGGGCTTGTTATGTACAAGCTGGCGAACAGGAATCTGCTGCCGTTCGTGACCTCCGCCAGCGACGCGCAGAGCCGCCGCGAAGCCTACGAGGAGAGATTCTCCGGCAGGGATATCCCCCTGCCCTGCGGCATTTCAACGGAGCTTGGAAAGGTCATCTGCAAGGCGTGCGCATTCCGCCCGGAGGACAGATTCCGCAGCGCAGAGGAATTCTCCCGGGCGCTCTCTTCCCTCCACGACGGGCGGAAATCTGCTTCCCGGGCGCCGGTCGGCGTGGTGATTTCCACCGCGGTGATCGCGGCTGCCGCTGTGGGGACGATAATCCTGGGCAGCTCCCGGCACTCAGAGCCGCCGCTCGTGGAATCCACCCCGGTGGTTTCGGCGGAAGCGGACAGCGGCGCTGCGGAGAACATCGCGTCTGCCGGAGGAATCACCCCGGAAAACAGCGCCATAACCGTGGAATCCACCGCACCCACCGGAAGCGCGGAGGAAGCGCCGAATACTTCCGCCGCACAGCGCGAAAACGAGCCGCCGGAGGCCCCGGAGGACGCCACCGTCGTGACTTCCGGGACGGAGGTCACTCCCGGGCAGACAGAAGCCGCTATCATCGCCACGGTTCCGGCGGAAACTACCGCTTCCACCACTGCTTCCAGGAAAATCCCGGGAACCCCGGCTTCTACCAGCCGGGCGGCTCCGGTAACCAGCGCTGCCACGACCACCAGCGCTGCTCCCAGAACCAGCGCCGACACGGCGACTACGACAACTACGACGGCTCCGGCAGGATCCTCCGAGCCGGAGGTCGCGGTGGAATACACCCCGGAGAGCGCATTCCAGTACAGCAACTCCTCCGCCGGCGTAGTGATCACGAAATACGTCGGGAACTACCTGGACGTGGTAATCCCACCGTACCTGGGCGGACTGCCCGTTGTCGAAATAGGCTCGGATTCATTTTCGGACGCGACGGTGCGCTCGGTGAAGCTCCCCGAGGGAGTCGCTAAAATAAGCGACCGCGCGTTCTTTTTCTGCCAGGCTATGGATTCCATCAATCTGCCGGAATCCCTCCAGATCATCGGCGGAAACGCTTTTTACGGCTGCCTTTCGCTGACGCGTCTGTATATTCCGGCGAACGTTATCTCAATAGACTGCCTGACATTTGGCTGGACCAGCCTGAGAGAGATCAACGTGGCTTCCGGCAACCGGTACTACACCTCCCAGGACGGGGTGCTCTACAACGGCTCAATGACCACGCTGATATTCTATCCGCCCAACAGGCCCGGGCAGGAATTCACGCTGCCGGACACCGTTACGGAGATAGGATTCTACGCCATCGACCGCCCGGTAAACCTCAAGAAGCTTATCCTGAACAGCTCCCTCCGGGAATTCAGCGTAGGCAGGATTACCGGTTCAATAGCCGATATTTCCGCAAAGAACAACCCGTACTTCTGCGACATCGACGGCGTGCTATTCTCGGCGGACGGGTCAAAGCTCATCGCGTATCCTTCCGGCAGGAATGGGACTTCCTACACCGTTCCGGACGGGACCTCCTCCATCGGGACCTACGCCTTCGCCGACGCGGGCTGGCTACAGGTGCTCGACCTGCCGGACAGCCTGGCGAGCTTCTCCCAGGACTGCATAGCCTTGTGCAGCAGCCTGAACACGGTGAAATACAGGGGAACCGCATATACCGGCGAGGATTTTATAAGGCGGTTCGCGCAATAAAAAAACCGGGCGGTCAGCGCCCCTGCAACAAACGCGCAGGGACATACGACCGCCCGGCAGTATTTTAATCAGGCTCTTTCCCGTCCGACCTTGGAGAGGACTATTCTCGCCAGGATAAGGAACGCCGCCGTGAATGCCAGCAGTATCCCCCAGGAAGTGAGCAGGTGCGTGCAGGTGTCATCGAAGAAGGATTCCGCCTCGTGGGTTATCGGCAGTCCCTCAAGCTGAAGCTTCATGGGCAGGTCGTTCAGATTCGCGGAGGTTCCGTAGCCCTCCATGCTCCAGCGGCATACTGCGAACCAGGAGATTATCTCCGTTGCGCCGTCCAGCTTGAATATCAGCCCCGAAAACAGGATCTGCGGCATGAGCAGGATCGGCGCCACGGTCATCGCCCTGTCCGCATTCGTGAAGAGGGAGGACACGAAAAGTCCCATCGCCGTGGAGGATATCGCGGTCAGGAACGTGGTTATCAGCAGTTCCAGCAGTGGGTGCATTATCAGCCCCTCCTCGGGCATGCCGACGATCATGCAGAATACGCCGACGATGAGTACGCTCTGTATCATGCTGAGCACTCCGAGCACGATTATTTTCGACATTATGTACGATGTCAGGGATAATCCGGTCATGTATTCGCGCTTCATTATATTGCGCTCCTTGCATATCTCCTGTATCGAGTTCAGCATTCCCACCCAGAAAGCCGAGCAGGACAGCGCAAACAGCAGGCTCTTGGTCATGTCGTATTGCTCGAACTGCCCTCCGTCCGCCACCAGCGTGATCAGCACCGCCAGAAGCGGTGCCTGCACCAGCAGCAGGAACAGCCTCTGCCTGTCGTTGGTGACCAGCCTTAGATAACGCGCGCTGAGCACTCCCAGCTGCCTGAGCCGGTTCTTCTGGGTTTTTGCCGGCACCTCCGGAGTGCGGTTAGCCCTGCGGTGCGAGGAGCTGTACTGCCTGTATTTCGCGCTCCATTCCGGAGCCTGCTCCGTGATCATGTTGTACACATCGACCACGTCGGATACCCCGAAGAACTTCAGTGCCTCGTCCAGTGAGCCGCAGAAGCACAGATTTCCGCCCTTGCCCATGAATACTATCTTGTCGCACATCTTCAGCTGCAATGTGCTGTGCGTTACCAGGATAACAGTCTTGCCGCCGTCCGCCATATTCCGCAGGGACTGCATGAGATTCCGCTCCGTTCCCGGGTCAAGTCCGGAAGCAGGCTCGTCCAGGAACATCAGATTCGGGTCTGACAGCAGCTCCACCGCAATGCTCGCCCTCTTGCGCTGACCGCCGCTCAGGGAGCGGATAAGGCTCTTCCGCTTTTCGGTGAGCTCCACCAGCTCTATCGCCCGGGAAATAGCCGCTTCACGCTCCTGGGGAGTGGTGTCCTTCGGCAGACGGAGCTTCGAAGTATACATCAGCATGTCGTAAAGCGTGAGGTTGTCGTAGACTATATCCGACTGGGGAACGTATCCGACTACTTTTTTAAGGGCGTCAAAATTCTGGTAGAGATTCACGCCGTTTATGAACACGTCGCCGTTATCCGGCTTTATGTAGCCGCACATACAGTTCAGTATCGTGGATTTTCCGGCGCCGGAACCTCCGATCACCGCCACAAGTTCCCCGGGGTTGATACTCAGGTCAACGTGATTGCAGGTGATCGCGGATTTCCTGCCCCTGCCGCGCTTTATGACGATGTCCCGGGCGTCTACGGAAATACCGCTCTTGTAGCAGCAGTAGAATACCGACGCGCAGGAGAATATCAGCTTCGAGTTGGTGATGGTTATAACGTCCTTCTCGTGCAGCAGCCGCCTGCTGACCGGGACTCCGTTCACTATAACGCCGTTGGTGCTGTTGTTGTCAACGATGTAGAAGCTGCCGTTGTCGCAGATTATCTGCGCGTGGAATTTCGACACGGATACATGCGGAAGCGTGATATCGCAGCTTTCGTCACGTCCTATGGAAACGCTCCTCCGTCCGGCGAGAGGGAGCATATTCCACTGATTCCCGGAGCCGCCGGAGGAAAATACGAACAACACGCCCTCCGCCAGCGCGTTCTCAACGTCGTCTATTCTAATGAGGTCGCCGTCGCATATCACCCTGGACACCACGGAACACTCATTATACACAAGCCCGTTGGTGCTGCCGCGTTCCTTGTACGCTGCCTTGTCCTCAATGACCCAGACGTTGTTCCTATAAACGAAGCGCCCGTGCTCTCCGGATACCAGGTGCGACGTCAGCACGATGTCGTTGCCCTTGTCGCGGCCGAAATACACGCAGTCCTTTCCGAACTCATCAAGCTTTATAGTGCGCGGCGCCGTGCTGCCGTCAAATATCGTCACCTGGGAACTCCCGGCACGCTCGGCTGTCGCCTGTCCGGTGAACCAGGTGGTCCTTTCAAAATCCTCCATTACCTTACCTCCATGATGTGCCGCGCGGTATTCCGTCTGTCCGGCGTTTATCTGCTTGGAATTTAACTTAGGTTAATTATACCACAATCGAATGACAAAATCAATAGAATTATCAACAATTAACGACAGGATATCTGTAAAAACTCCGCACGCCCGGGAATTTTACTCAGATTATCAAGACAAATCCGCCACGGCGTGCTATAATACAATTGTAAGCTTACATCAACACAGGAGGGAACGAACGTGGAACCCGAAAAACTCAATTCACTGACCGCCGCGCTTGCCTACATTGAGGAGCACCTCGCCGGGGATATCACGCAGGAGAACTGCGCCCGGGCGGCATGCTGCTCGCTTTCCGGATTGCAGAAGCTTTTCCGCAGCGTATTCCACCACAGCGTCGGGGATTACATCACGCGCCGCCGGCTCACGCTTGCCGCCCGGGATATACAGCGCAGCGGCTCCGGATTTCTGGACATCGCGCTGAAGTACGGCTACGGCAGCGCGGAGGCGTTCACCCGGGCGTTTACCCGGGTGTGGGGCGTGACTCCCAGCGAGTACCGGCGCAGCTGGCGGTTTTCGGAGCTGACTCCACGGCTTGATATCCCGAGAAGATTTCTGCGCGAAGGAGAGCTTATCATGACGAACAAATACGATATTTCCGAGCTTTACGACTACATCAGCTCCATGCAGGGGACCTATGTGTTCTGCTTTGACACCTCCCATCTCATGGAGATAAACGACACGCTGGGGCGCGAAGCCGGCGACCGGGTGATCCTGGAATGCCTGCACAGAATCGACCGCGAGTGCGCCGACGGAATGCTCATGTTCCGTATCGGCGGCGACGAATTCGCAATGCTCACCGGGCTTTCCGACAGAGCCGCCGCCGAAGCGCTGGCGCTTCCCCACACCGGCGAGCCGGTCGTGCACAACGGAAGCGAGATTCCCGTCAGCATGCGCGCCGGAGCCGTTCTGCTGAAGCCCGGAAAGCTCAGCTACAGTGAGCTTTTCACCGAGCTGGTCAGCGCTCCTGCCGACATTCCCGGTGAGGTAAGATTCTGAAAGATCCCCGGAACTTCGCCGTTCCGGGGATCTCCGTTTATTCAGCTTTCGGACAGGATCTGGAAGATATTTACGTCCAAATGATCGCCGACATAATCGGCATTTCCGCCATCGGCAGGGAATCTCACAGTGACCTCCATATACAATCCGGATTTGCCCGTTTCTACCGATGTCACCGCGATCCTGAGATTCACCTCATCTCCGGGATTCCCCTTAACAGTATAGCTCAGCGTCTTGCCGGAAGAAAGTCCGACGTCGGTCTGAATAGTCGCGCTCTCGTCAAGTACGCCGTCCACATAGTACTCAAACCGGAACTCGCCGGTCGCTTTTTTCGGCACCGTATATTTAACGTTCTTTGACTTCAGCTCCGTCATGCCAGCGCTCACGGTGAGCACGATCTCGGAATCCCTGTCCACCCGTGTATTCGGCTCTATGCTCTGCTCCATGACCACGTCCTTGTTGATATCCGCGCTGCTGCGGTACTCCACGCGATAATCCAGGTGGTATTCCACCGCGCGCTGCTCTGCAACGTTCAGCGGAAGTCCAACGAACTTTGGCACGTTCACCACGGTATACTTCGGACCCAGGCTGACCACCAGCACAACGGTGCTCCCCTGCTCCGCCATTTCATGAGCGGAAGGCACAGTGCGGATCACATAGTCCTTCGGGATATCGTCACTTTCCTCATAGGTACTGCGGACAACGAACCCGTCCAGCTTTAGCCTTGTTTCCGCCTCGGAAACGCTCATGTCCGACACATCAGGCACAAGGGATTCATCATCGGGGTTCACGTCGATCCCAGGGTCGGATTCCTGCTCCCCGGGCTGAGAATCGACGTAAGAAACTTCGCCGGAAGTAATCGCGCCGGAAGAATTCTCGTCGAAATCCGGATCAGGGGATACGCTGATATCATCTCCCGTATCCGGGGTGATCAGTGATACCGTCTGCGCATCTACGTCTATATTTTTCCAGTTTTCCTTTTTCATACTGATTCCCACTCTGTGGCAATGAAAGTTTTTTATGAAGCGGTGTATCCGCAATAGCATCTACTGTTCTGTATGTAAACAGTCGTTCCCCATGGGCACATACATTCCTATACTTAGTGAGAACAGATAGAAACTGCTCCATCTGATGCTGATTCAAAGGTTCAAAGTTTTTTGATACTTTTGATTTTAAAGATTGAGGAAATACTCGAAACATTTTTGATAAGTTTCCAAACGTAAGTATATTTGCCAAAACCCATAATGGAATTTCACCATATGTCTTGCGGTAATAGTTGATATATGTATAATCTGTGGTCGTTGTTGCCCGTTTCAAGGTCGCTATCAACTTTACGATTGTTGCATGATTTCTTTTTGTATTATTATAATTATTAGCATCCAGGTACTGCTTCTGCTCTGCTCCATACATTTCAGTAAAATAGTATGACATCAAAGAACGCATCTGTCGCTCAATCTGCAGTAAATATTTAAAGAACAACTCTCTAAGCTCTGCATCAAACTTATACAGACTGACTATTTCTTCAAAACTTGTTCCTACTTTATATTTCTTTGTATTCGATATTCTAAAAAGATGTTTATATCCTCCCATAAGAGGAAAATATCCTATTTGACGTAACATCTCTTCCGCATATTCTCTGTCTTTTATTTTTATTCCCTTTTCATCACTGATCCAAGAAACCTGGTCACTAAAAGAAGAGAATTTTTTCGGTGTCTGCATATCATTTCTCCTTAAAACAAAAGAGGGAGAGACCCGCAGGCTCTCCCCCGCCTGTAGGCTTCGCAAGTTTCTACAGAACGATCACTGAGCTTAGTATACGTCATTTTAAATGTCCTGTCAATACGCCAAAACATTCTTAGCCATACCCGCTCAGAAGTATTCTATGCTGTTTTTTCTTCCTTATTCTGTTTTTCTTCCTCCAACTCCCGGAGGACTTCTTCGCCG
>OGFG01001555.1_pt1 | contig 22344 bp, 28 predicted proteins | sample 1570761 | NCBI WGS metagenome assembly OGFG01 (sample SAMEA2581938, study PRJEB24529) | metagenome | biome: Human gut stool | place: China | collected 2011 | reverse complement strand
CGGCTTCCGTCCGCTAGTTTGTCTAAAATCTGGAATCAAACTTCAAGAATCAGGAGCTGGATTTAAAATAGTAGAATAAGAAACTGTAAGAAAAAAATGGAAAAAGCGGAATTTATTCCGCTTTTTTTATTTCAATCAAACAAACATAAATATTCTGATAAATTTTTTATTTGTATTGAATTTAAAAATCAAATTGTATATAATATGAAAAAACGAAAGAAGGTAGAAAATATGTCAGGGATAAAATTAAATTTGAAAAATACAGGAATATCACAAAAATCAATAATGGAATATAAAGAACAAGTTGAAAACATACATAAAGAATTACACAAAAGAGCGAATGACGAAAAAGACTTTGTTGGATGGTTAGAATTACCATCAAATTATGACAAAAAAGAATTTTCAAGAATAAAAAAAGCAGCAAAAAAAATAAAAAAAGAATCAGATATATTAGTAGTAATAGGAATAGGCGGCTCATATTTAGGAGCGAGAGCAGTAATAGAATCATTAACAAGTACATTTAATAATATGCTAACAGAAAAGCAAAGAAAATATCCACAAATATTATATGTAGGAAACAATTTAAGTCCAAACTATATTAATGAATTGATAGAATATATTGGAGACAAAGACTTTTCTGTAAATGTAATATCAAAATCCGGAACAACAACAGAGCCAGCAATTGCATTTAGAATTTTTAGAGAAATATTAGAAAATAAATATGGTATAGATGAAGCAAGAAGCAGAATATATGTAACAACAGACAAAGAAAGAGGAGCATTAAAAACACTTGCAGATAATGAAGGATATGAAAAATTTGTTATACCAGACAATGTAGGAGGTAGATATTCAGTACTAACAGCAGTAGGATTATTACCAATAGCAACAGCAGGAATTGATATAGACAAATTAATGCAAGGTGCACGAAATGCACAAGAAAGATATGATGATTCAAATCTAAAATATAATGAGTGTTATAAATATGCAGTTGCAAGAAATATATTATATAAATTATATAAAAATACTGAAATATTAGTAAATTATGAACCTAAAATGCACTATTTTACAGAATGGTGGAAACAACTTTATGGAGAAAGTGAAGGAAAAGACCAAAAAGGAATATTCCCAGCAGGAGTTGATTTTACAACTGATTTACATTCAATGGGACAATATATACAAGAAGGTAGAAGAAATTTATTTGAAACAGTTATATCAATAGAAAATCCAAAATCAGATATAACAATAAATAGTGATGAAGATAATCTAGATGGATTAAATTATTTAGCAGGAAAAACATTAGATTATGTAAATAAAAAAGCAATGGAAGGAACTGTAGAAGCTCATGTTTCTGGTGATGTTCCTAATATAATGTTAAGTATAGAAAATTTAAATGAAGAAAATATCGGTGAATTAATATATTTCTTTGAAAAAGCGTGTGCTATGTCAGGAATGATACTTGGTGTTAATCCATTTAATCAACCAGGTGTAGAAGAATATAAAAAGAATATGTTTAAATTATTGAAAAAACCAGGATATTAAAAAAAGGGAGAGAAGGGGCGTACCCCAAAAATCTCTCTTTTAGAATGGAGTAGAAAAAATGATATTTAAAGAACAATTTACAATGCAATTAAAAGATATAGGAAAAGAAAATTATATGAAAAATAGAGCAATATTAGAAATATTCGAAAACATAGGAACACATCATTCTGATATTGCGGGATATGGACCAAATGATATAAGAAGAACAGGTGTTACTTGGGTATTGCTAGATTGGAAAGTACAGGTTTTAAAAAGACCTAAATATGGAGAAAAATTAAATGTATCTACTTGGGGAAGGACGATGAAAAGAACATATACATACAGAGACTTTGAAATGTATGATGAAGAAAATAATTTGTGCGTTATAGGGACATCAAAATGGGTATTAATAGATATTGAAACAGGAAGAATTTCAAAAATAACGGAAGAAATATATGAAAAATATCAAATTGAAGAAAAAAATGTATTTAATATAGAAGAATTGGATAAGCTAAAAGCGCCTGACGAATATAGTTCTGAAATTGAATATAAAGTTGCTAGAAGAGATATTGATTTAAATGGACATATGCATAATTTGTATTATTTAGATATAGCATATGAAACATTACCAGAGGAGGTATATGAGCAAAGACCTTTTGATAATTTTAGAATACAATATAAAAAAGAAGTGAAATTAGGTGATGGTCTTAAATGTAGATATACTTTTAAGGATGGAGAACATATAGTTTCTATTATGAATAAAGAGGAAAGTATGGTACATGCAATTATTGCTTTGAGATAAAAAATTTTAAAAATGTTTTGAAATAAAAAATTTAAAAAAAATGTTGAAAAATGGTAATTAGATGTGCTATAATAGAAATCGGTTAAAAAAGGGAGGAATAAAAATGAAACAATTAAGAAAAACAAAAATAGTTGGAACAATAGGACCAGCAAGTGAAAACAAATTAGAAGAATTATTTGAAGCTGGTTTAAATGTAACAAGAGTTAACTATTCTCATGGTAGTTGGGATGAACAATCTGAAAAAACAGAAAACATAATCAGATTAAGAAAAGAACTAGACATACCAGTAGCATTATTATTAGATATGAAAGGTCCTGAAATAAGAACAGGAATGTTATACACAGGAAAAAATAAAAAAATTGAATTAAAAGACGGTCAAAAATTCACATTATTCAATGAAGATATTGAAGGAAACGAAGAAGGAGTTTCTGTAACATACAAAGAATTATATAAAGATGTACAACCAGGTACAAAAATATTAATTGATGACGGAGCAATTGAATTAAAAGTTGACGAAGTTTCTGGAAAAGATATAGTTTGTACAGTAGTTCATGGAAATGGATTAGGAAGTAGAAAAACAATGAATTTACCTGGAACAGTAATTAGATTACCAGGTTTAGCTGAAAAAGATATAGCTGACTTAAAAACAGCTTGTGAACATGATTATGATTTCGTTGCAATTTCATTTGCAAGAAACTTAGATGATGTTAGACAAGTAAGAAAAGTATTAGATGAAAATGGCGGAAAAGATATTCATATAATAACAAAAATCGAAAATGTTGAAGGTATATCAAACTTAGACAATATATTATTAGAAGCAGATGCTCAAATGATTGCAAGAGGTGATATGGCAACAGAAACAGACTTTACAGAACCACCTGTAATTCAAAAAAGAATAATCAAAACATCTAACAGATTATGCAAACCAGCTATAACTGCTACACAAATGTTGGAATCAATGACACATCAACCATTACCAACAAGAGCAGAAGCTAGTGACGTTGCAAATGCTATATATGATAGAACAAGTGCAATAATGTTATCAGGAGAATGTGCACAAGGTGATTACCCAGTTGAATGTGTTCAAACAATGGTTAAAATTGCAAATAGAGTAGAACCAGAAATTGATTACTGGAAAAGATTTAGAACAAATGATAATATTGATTTATCAGATTTTGAAACAAAAGTTGCATATTCAACATGTGTTACAGCAATGAATATGGGAGCAGATGCAATTGTATGCTATACAAATTCAGGAAATTCTGCAAGAAAATTAGCAGGACTTGGAGCTGGATGCCCAATTTTAGCTGTAACAGATAATAGAAGAACATTTAATCAATTAGCATTAGCATGGAATGTAACACCAGTATTTGTTGAAAAAGCTGAAAGCATTGATGCAACTGTTGAAAACGGAATTAAAAAATTACAAGACAAAGGTATTCTTGAAAAAGGTGATACAATCGTAATTTCAGGTGGACCAAGTATTTTAAAAAATGCAGAAGAAAGCAAAATAGTTGCAAGTGTTGCAAAAGTTTAGTAAATAGAATAAAAGGCTAGTAGAAAGAAATCTACTAGTTTTTTGTTTTGATTTTTTTATTTAGTAGCAAATGTCGAAAAATTTCATATAATGTAAATAAAGGAGGAAACAAAATGTTTGGAAGAAAAAAATGTTATTGTATGAATAATAATTTTCAAAACAATTCATGTGATGAACAAAATGACATAATGGAAGACAAATGCTCAAATGTGGGAAATGTAAATTTTAGTTGTAATCAAAATGAATACATGGATTGTTGTGAATGTGGATTTGAAGAAGAAGAAAGTGTATTTCCAGAAAATCCAATGTTAGGTCAAAGTTATGTACCAATCCAATATATGGATAAAACATTTAAACCATGTGTAGGATTAAAAATGGGAACAATATTTCCGGAATTAGTTAGTCCATATACTCCATGTCAATCTATGCGTGAAATAGAGTATATAACAGCAACAAATACTGTAAAGGAGGGCTGTAACAAATGTCAATAGAAGAAAATGAAAGAACAATTGATTGTTGTGAAAAAGAAGAAATGTTACAACAAATAAGATGCTATGATTTTGCGATAACTGAACTTGCTTTATATTTAGATACACATCCAACAGATGATAAAGCACTATGTTTACACAGAAAATATTGCAGAGAGGCAAAAGATTTGAAAGATAAATATCAAAAAGTTTATGGTCCTTTAACTATTAATTTTCCTTGTAATAAATGGAGATGGCTTGAAGAACCATGGCCTTCGTTTATTTTGGGAGTAACTACTTATCTACTTTTTTAATTAAAATAATAAGAAAAAACAGAGAAAAAATGTGGAATTTTTATGATTTTTTTGAAAAATTTTTTTGCATATTGTTTAATCAGGAAAATATTGAAAAATAGCGAGATGGACAAGTTGGTTTTCTATAGTTTAAGACACTGTTGAAATAATCGTGGCTTAAACATGAAAAAATGATGTAAGAAAAAAATTATTTAAAATTTGAAAATATAATAAAAGAATTAAAATGAAAATCATTACTGTACTTTCACTCATAAGGTGTCAGAAAAACAATAACTTCATTGAAAATTAAGAATATCTGTGATATAAATGTATATAGAAGCGATAGAAAAGGAGAAAAATAATGATATATCTAAAAACTTTTAAATTAAGTGAAAGTAGAAGTACAGATCCAAACATATATCCATTCTGCGTATTTAAGAATAAAGAACCAGATGTGTTTTTATTTAATGATATAACAGTGTTATATGGAAATAACGGTAGTGGAAAATCAACAATATTAAATATGATAGCATATAAATTAAATCTAAAAGGAAAAGAACGAAACTATTCAAGAATTGATGGATGGTGGCCATATTTTGAGAACTATTCATACGAATGCGAATATGAACTAGGAGAAAATGAATATGGAAGTAGACTAACTGAAATTCCTCCAAATAGTAGATATATAAAAAGTGAAGAAATATTATATGAAATAAGAAAAATACAACAAGATGCAGTATTGCAAGAAAGTATAGAAAGTACCTTAACCAAAGAAAGAGGTCGACAAAACGCAAGAGATTTTTTGGAGACAAAAGAAGGTAGAAAACAGTTTTCAAGATTTGCATTTGCACAAGATAAATATTCAAATGGAGAAACAACACTACAAATATTAGAAGAAGATATAGAATCTGATAGATTGTATTTATTGGATGAACCTGAGGTGTCATTATCACCACAAAATCAAGTGAAACTTGCAGAAAAAATCAATGATATGTCAAGATATTTAGGTGTTCAATTCATTATAGCGACTCATTCTCCATTTATGTTAGGAATATTAAATGCGAAAATATACAATTTAGATACAAAAGACTACAGAGTAGAAAAATGGAATGAACTTGAAAATGTAAGATATTTTTATAACTTTTTTAAAAGTAAAAAAGATGAATTTGAAGATTAGTTTCTTTTAACAATATAGCAGCTAAAACACAAGCTTCAATAATCAGTATTGCCTTGAATATTTTTTTAGAAATTTTACTCCGTTTTTTCATATTTTTCCTCCTTCAATATTAATTGAGATGTTTATTAGTTTCTTTATGTTTAACTCCATATGGAGGTTTAAAAAAATAATAGCTCTTTGGCTAAATTTATGTGAATTATATCATGTTTTTGTATAAAATTCAACTGCAGCGAATGATTTTTATACGATTCATCGTAGGAAAGGCGGATGGTGTTTATGTATAGTCTATTTATATGAGAAAAGTCAAGAAATATTATAAAATTTATAATTAGAATATAATTATTCAATTAACAAATAAGACCAATATTTTATAATAAAGATTATCGACATAATTTCAAATAATTTTAATGGAAAATTAAATTTTTATATAATAGATGACAATTACATATAATATTTAAATATTTAATGTAAAAGAAGAAACTAAAAATAGATTCTTCTTTTATACTTTTTTAACCATTTAATTTACTAATAATTAAATTTTTTATAGCTTTTATTCGTCAAATTTGAAATTTTTATCAAAATAGAATGGATTTTCTATTTCAGCACTATAAACTTCTTCATCATGCTTATCTTTAACGATAAGATGTACATTATTGTCTTCTGTAAGTTTAGCATAAAATTTACAGCCTTCTTTTTGTAAAATTTTTGTTATCATATTCATTATATCACAACTTTCATATAATAAATAAACTTGCTTATAATCTGTAGTAGATAAACATTGTTTAATTGCAACATTGACTTGTTGTTCTCTTTCTAATCTAGCTTTATCCTCTCCTTTAAAAATGAGTATGTAAAAGATAACATAAATAAAAAGCGTTCCTACAACACAGCCGATACTCCAATAAGTTACTGCAAAATCTCCAACAGGCTTTGAAATCAATCCACTTATAAGCATATAAATGAAATAAATTCCACTTATTATTAATGATATTATATTTGCTTGTTTTGAGTTTATTTTCTTTTTTTTCCGATTATTAGCCATAAAAATCCTCCTTGTCAATTGACTTTCCATAGTGCATTGTTAATAGTTACTCTATATTAAACTCCATAAGTTGCATATAGGAGATTATTAAATTAAATTATGTGAATTGTATCATGTTTTTGTATAAAATTCAACTGAAACTCTTGATTTAGTAAATAAAAAAGTGAATAATGAATATACTAGGTTAGAAACGAGCCTTTAGTTATACTATAAACGAGTTTCCAGAAAAATTATAGGGGTACTAGCAAGTATCCACTATATTTGTAAATGGAGGTGTGCATGAAAAACAATAAAATATCAGAATTAAAATGTTAGAAACGCAAATCGCACTTTTTTTTCAATTTGTGTTACCATCAAAATTATTCTAAAGTCATTGACATTAACAAAGAATGAAAATATAATACAAATAAATAGATTTACAAAATCAAATCTATGAAACAACTATGAACAAAAATTGTAAACACTTTTTGAACCAAAGCACTACTTGAAAGGTAGTGTTTTTATTATAAATATAACTATAAAAAATCTACTTTTTAAGTGGATTTTTTATTTTTGTCTTAATATATATTAATAGAGGTGGCTTTAATGGAAGAAAAAATAAAAGAAACATACACCAAAGATGGAAAAACATTAACAGAGCTAATACAAGAATGGGTAAATGAAAATATATCAATTTTATATTGCAACTATGAAGAAAAAAATATAAAATATCAATGCAGATAAGTAGTTATTAAAGATAACTCTAAGACAAGGAGGTAATAATGCAAGAGTTATATAATAACTATTTTAACATAGCAAATGACCAAATATGGAAAGTTGCAATATATGCCAGATTATCAAGAGAAGATGAAAAGGATGAAAAATATAAAGGACAATCTGAAAGTATTGAAAATCAAATTAAATATTTAAAATCTATAATTACTACAAAAGGGTGGCTTTTGATTGATATTTATAAAGATGATGGATACACAGGAACTAACTTTGATAGGCCGGATTTTAAAAGGATGTTAAATGACATAGAAAATGGAAAAATAAATCTTGTAATAACAAAAGATTTATCAAGGCTTGGAAGAGATTACATAGAAACTGGAAGATATATTGAAAAAATATTTCCATCAAAAAATATTAGATATATTGCAGTAAATGACAATATAGATACATTTGACAAAAGAAATTCCAATAATGATATGACACCATTTAAAGCAGTAATAAATGATATGTATGCAAAAGATACTTCAAACAAAGTAAGGTCCACTATACTTACAAAAGCTATAGCAGGAGAATGTATAAAAGCATTTTTGCCTTATGGTTATAAAAAAGATAAAACAGATAAAAATAAAATATTAGTTGATGAAAATGTAGCCGAAAATATAAAGTTGATATTTAATTTATATAAGGATGGAAAATCAAAGACTGAAATTGCTAAAAAATTGAATGAATTAGAAATTTCAACACCTCTAAAATACAAAAAGGAAACAACAAATTACTATAACCCAAATTCAAATGCAACTTATAAATGGAACAGCACAGTTATAAATAAAATATTAAGAAACCCTATTTATACAGGAGATTTAGTTCAATTACAATACAACAAAATAAATTATAAAATAAAAAAAATTACAAAAGTTCCTAAAGAAGAACAAATTGTAATTTTAAATAATCATGAAGCAATTATAGATAGAAATACATTTAATACTGTTCAAGAAATGCTTGATAAACAGACAAATGAATGGAATTATTCTAATAGAAAAAAACATTTATTAGCAGGACTTGTTTTTTGCAAATGTGGTAGTAGAATTACATATAACAAAAATCATGGAAAAGTCTTTAGATGCGTTTGTTCTAGTTATAAAAAATATGGAAGTAAGTTTTGTTCTAATATTCATTTAAAAGAAGCGGAACTTTTAGAAATGGTAGCAAGTTCATTAAAGAAAAATGTAAATACATATTTAAATTTAAGAGATTTAAAATATCCTTCTATAGTTGAAAAAGATAATAGAACACAAGAATTAGCAAAGCTATATAAAGAAAAAGAGAAAATTAATAAAACGATTACTAATTTATATGAGGATAAGATATCTTCTAATATTTCGTTAGAAACATTTAAAATTCTAATAAAAAAATATGAAAAACATAAAAAAGAAATAGATATGAATATATCAACAATTTCTAAAAGTAACAAAAATACACAAGAGTTAAAATTAAATCAAAGTCAATTAGAAAATGTAATGAAACAATTACTAAAGTTTGATACTATAAACGAAGAAAACAAAAGCCTAGTTTTAAAGCTAATAGACAAAATCATAATAGATGACGATAAAATAAATATAAAATATAAATTTAATAATTTAGAGTTATGATTCCCTCACAAAGAACCAAGGGTGGCCTTGGGAAGGAGGAATGAACTAATGTGGACTTATAATAAAACATTACAATATCCAATTAATATAAAATGTCCAGATCCAAGACTTGCAAAAGTAATAATATCTCAATATGGTGGACCTGATGGAGAATTAGCGGCATCTCTTAGATATTTGTCTCAAAGATTTGGTATGCCTGATCAAAATGCAAAAGCAATACTTAATGATATAGGTACAGAAGAACTTGCTCACCTTGAAATGGTAGGAACAATTGTACATCAATTAACAAGAGGGGCATCAATAGAAGAAATAGAAAAAGCAGGATTGGGACCATATTATACAGATCATGGCGTTGATGTGTATCCACAATCAGCGGCAGGAGTTCCGTTTGATGCAACATGTTTAGCATGCAAAGGTGATCCAATAGCAAACTTGCAAGAAGATTTAGCTGCTGAACAGAAGGCACGTGCTACGTATGAAAAATTAATAGATTTATGTAGAGATAATCCAGATGTAATAGACCCATTAAGATATTTAAGAGAGAGAGAAGTGGTACATTTCCAAAGATTTGGAGAGGCACTAAGAGGAGTTCAAGATAAATTAGCAGAAAAGAAATTTTATATGAATGATTGTAAATAAAATGAAAAATCCCCCAAGTACAAAGAGTACTATGGGGGATAATAATATGCAATTGGCAATATATTTTAATCCTGCTTATTATTTATTATCATTTTCATTTTCAAATAATTCTTTAATATATAATTCTTTATTTTTAAGTTTATTATTTTTTCCTTGTAACAAATTCTCAAAAAACATTACCAAATAATCAAATGTAGGATAAATTCCTTTTGGAATATTTCCATAGTTACTTCTTACCAAAGCATTTCTAAAATATAAACTATATTCTTTGAACATGTCATTATTAATGTTAAATCCCATATTGTTAAGATATTTTTCAATAAAAACTGCCGTAGTTCTAGTATTGCCTTCTCCAAATGGATGTACTTGCCAAATGCTTGAAGTAAATCTTGCAATATGTTTTATTAATTCATCATTATTTAGTTTTGAGTAATCAAAATTCTTTTCTCCTTTAAAATCATAATCAAAATAACTTTCTATATCTTGATAATTTACATATTTTATAGTGTCTCCATTTAGGATATCCTCTTTTTTGGTAATATTATAATTTCTATAATTGCCTGCAAAATCATAAATATCTTTAAATAGGTATTTATGAATATTCTTTAAAGTAATAGGGCTAAATCCAAAACTTTTATCTTCTAACAATTGAGCTATTCTTAAAGAAACTAAATCACATTCTTTTTCTTTTTGAATATTTATGTCATTAGAATTTTGAGTTTCATAGTAGCTTTTTAATAAGTTTTCTACTTCATAATATTTTAGTTCTCCGTTAATATTTTTTTGGGATAAATCTAATAAATATTTAGAAGGCTCTAAATTATCAACCTTATTTAATCCAATTCCAGTATTCCAATATTCTTGTTTTTTTGTGGTATCAGTTATTTCATTTTCAATTATATAATTTTCTTCATTAGACATATAAAGACCTCCTAAAATTTCTATTTCTAATACCTTAATATTATACCATAAAATGCCTAAAATTACTATAAATTTAACTAAAAATTTCAATGAATTATACTCTAATCAAAATTTTTTTCCATTGACAAAAAAATACATAAATATTAAAATAAACATAGGTGATAATATGAAAACAAAAGAAAATAAGATAAAAATAACTCTAAAAACAATAATATGTATTTCATTTGGATTTTTTATAATATTATACACAATAATGTTTTGGAACATGTATTTTCCAATAAATAAAGCATATGCAAAAGAGACAGTGGCTAGTCAAAAACAGGAAAATATAGAAACAGAGAATATAAAAAATAATGAAGAAATAAGCAATGCAAATAAAATAGATATAGAACAAATAATTAATGATAATACAAATAATGGACAAACAGAAGAAATAACAAAAAAAGAAGAAATATTAGAATATTTGACACAATATAGAACAAATAAAGATATACCAAAAGGAATATCAGTTGTAGTGCAAGAGGGAAGACTTGGAAAACAAGAAATAACAATAAAAACAACATATGATAAAGATGGAAATAAAATATCAGAAGAACAAATAAATGCAACAATAACAAAAGCGTCAGCAAACAAAATAATAGAAATAGGTGGTGCAAATTATACAAGTAATTATAAAGTAAAAGTTGGAGATTTAATTTATGTGACATCAGATGAATTGGCTGTTAGAGCGGAAACGGAAGAAGAAAGCAGAAAAATAACAACATTGAAGAAAAATGATGAAATTAAAGTTTTAGAAATTTCACAAAATTGGTATAAAATATCATGTCAAAATATAACAGGTTGGGTAAAATCTGAATGTACAATATATATAAATCCAAATTTAAATGAAGAACAAAAAGAGTCAATTGCTTCAACAAAAACAAAAGAACAATTAATATCAACACTTAATATAAATATGCAATTAAATAAACCAAGTGGATTAACATTAGAACAATTTAAAAAGGTGTTGTCAGATGGAAAAGACAAGAATAAGATATTTGAAAATAATGCTGAATATTTTTATTATATAGAAAAACAATACAATATAAATGGTATATTTGTTGCATCAGTAGGAATACATGAAAGTGCATGGGGAACATCAAAAATAGCAATACAAAAAAATAATTTATTTGGATATGGAGCATATGATTCAAATCCATATAATGGTGCTTATAATTTTTCAAATTATTCAGAAAGCATAGATTTACTAGCTAGGGTATTTGTTAAATATTATTTGAATCCGGCTGGTACAAGCATTTATGGCGGAGAAAAAGCTGTTGGAACTTATTATAATGGACCAACATTAGGTGGCATTAATAAAAAATATGCAAGTGATAAAAATTGGGCAAATGCAGTTTTCTCTTATATGCAGTATTTATACAATAAATTGTAATTTTTTTGTAAAATTCCTTGATATTTTTGGCAAGATATTGTATGATATATGAGTATAAAAAACGCAAAAAAATACGGGAATTTATGATAATAAGAAAGGGGCTAAAATAATGAAAAAAACATTAGCAGTATTTACAATGTTAATAATGATTTTAGGAATATTTACTTTTACAAATAAAGTATCAGCAGACGAAAAAGCAATTGATACAAAAACAGAGAGTAAATTAGTAGAGATAAAGGAAACACAGACAAAATCATTGGAAGATTATCAAAAAAAATATGGCTCTGAATCATATGGTTTAGTTGCATATATTTTAAATTTAGTAAGAATATATAGTATACCATTTTGTTTCTTAGGAATTGCAATAGGTGCTATACATCAATATGTAATAGGTATCAGAAAGCTAGATACACTTGAAAAAGGAATGGGATTAATTGTAACTTTTGTTACATTATTAATAATATGCCAAGTTTTACCATTAGCATTTGCAATGTTTGTGAAATTTGGGAGGGGGTAACTAATGAAAGTTTTATTTGCAGTGAGTAATGATGAGATATCAGACTCAATAGTAAAAAGGTATCAAAAAAATTATAAAGAGATAATTTCATATAAAAATGTATATTACTTCAATGCAATACTAAAAGAATTACAAAAAGATAAAAACTATGACAGAATAGTAATAAGTGAAGATTTGGAAGCATTTACTAATACACAATATTCACAAATAGATAAATTTATTTTTGATAAATTAGATAGTATTAGTGATGAAGCATCAAATTTAAAAGGAGATGATATTCCAATAATATTAATTTGCTCTGATAGAAGAGAAAAATCTGAGGAAATGTTAGTAAAATTATTTGGAATAGGAATCTACAATGCATTAATAGGAAATGACAGAAGTGTTGATATGGTATGTCAATTATTGAATAAGCCAAGACTAAAAAAAGAAGCAAAGGCATATTACAAAATAGATTCAGAAGATGTATCTTATCAAACTGAAAATGAAAATGATGTTAGTGAAGTTGAAATTCAAAATATATTAGCACATTATAAAAGACTTGGAAGAGATGAAAAAAGATATGTTGAGAGTTTTGATAATATTGCTTCACAATATAATGATGTTCAACTAAGAATAATTAGCAAATTTTTACCATTAAACGTTAGAGCAGTATTAGAGGAAAAATCACCAAAATATCAAGAAATAATTTCATTTAATAATAGAGTTTCAGATAGTTTGAGAGCACAAGAACAGAAAAAGAAAGATGACAATGGACCAAGTGAAAAATTATTAGATACAGGAAATAGAGAGAAAATACTTTCAAAACCTGTTGTAATCCCATCATCTGTAAATATGAATAGTACTAAGAAAATGGCTAAAATAAAAAATGAAGTTAAACCAATTACAAATATGCAAGAAAAAAAATTAACAGATGTGAAAAAAATCGGTCCAATGTTTGAGGATGATACATTTGATGAATTGTTTGATGAAAAAACAGAGCAAGTGATGGAAAAAGCAGAGCCTGTTGTAGAAAAAGTAGAAGAAGTAGTAGAAGAACCAAAAAGAAGAAGAGGAAGACCAAGAAAAAATCCATTACCAGAACAAACTGAAACAACAGCTCCAAAAAGAGGAAGAGGAAGACCAAGAAAAAATCCAGTTATAGAAGACCAAGAAAATATAACTTTACCAGGATTAAATGAAAATGAAGAAATAGATGATAATGAAGATACAATATTACCTGGATTAAATGAAAATATTGAAAATAATCAGGAAGAAAATATGGTTTTACCAGGATTAGATGAAAATGATGAACCAGAAGAGGATACAATATTACCTGGATTTGAAGATGAAGCTGATGATAAAAAAGAAGAAACGGTATTACCTGGATTTGAAAATATAGATGAAAGTTACAATAATGTATATAGACCAAAGGAAAATAGTTTGCAAAATACAAGTACTACATATGAAAATGTAGATATTTCTAATTTATTAACATCAGATAAAAAAGTTGCTTGTTTTATAGGAACAAGCAAAAATGGAACATCATTTATAGTAAATAATTTAGCAGATATAACATCAAAAATGGGAATAGATACAGCGATATTAGATACAACAAAAAATAGAAATTCATATTATATTTATACTCAAAATGATGAAGCACTAAGAAAAATAGCTATGAATAGTGTTCAAAATTTAATACAAGGAAATGCAAATGGAATACAAGTAAATAAGAATCTAACAGTATATACATCATTACCAGATGAAACAGAAGGAATAGAAAATGCAGGAACAATATTACAAACATTATTAAAAAAACATTCATTAGTATTGATTGATTGTGATTTTGAAACACCAGTACAATATTTTGAAAAGACACAGGAAATTTATTTGGTTCAATCATTTGATATATTAACAATTCAACCATTAACAGCATTTTTAAGAGAACTAAAATCAAAAAATATACTAGACCAAAACAAATTAAGAATTGTATTAAACAAAGTATTAAAACTTAGAGGTATAAATGATAAAACAATTATTGGTGGAATGGCTTATTATAATGACCCGGCAATGTCATTTATGACAGAATTATTTGACAAAAATACAGTAAGATATGTAACAATGCCATTTAATGAAGAAGTTTATACAATTTATTTGGAAAATATAATAAATTGCCAAGTATCAACTAAGGGATATCCAAAAAATATAGTACAAATTTTAAATGAATTATCTAATATGGTATACCCATTAGTATCAGGAAAATCAACATATGTACCACCAACATTAGATAAAAATAGTGGAGTATTTTCACCAAGTATGAATTCTACATTAAATCAAATGAAAAATAGATATTAAAAAATAACATAGGGGGGAAAAAAGTGCTAATAGTAGTAGTCGTTATATTAATAATAGCAGTATTGGGATTAATAGGATATAATCTTAATATACACAAAAAAATACAAACATATAAAAATATAAATCAAAAAATAAACAATTTATCAGTAGTACAAGACTTTATGAGTACAATAGGAGAAACATCAACAGTAGATGATAAAATCAAAAGAATAAATGATATTTTAATTGAAAAATATGAAATAAAATATTCTACTATTGTAGTTTTCAATGGTGCAGAATATGAAATAAAAGCATCAAATGTTGATGAAAAACATTGGGATTCATTAAAGTCACTACAAGATGTAGATATGTTTAAAGATAGTATAGCACAAGCAACCCCTAAATATGTTACTGTAAATAATGAACAAGAAAGATTACCATATCAAAAAATGGAATTTGGAAGAGCCAAATCAGCGATATTTTTCCCATTATATATTGATAATGTATACATAGGATATTGGATAATTGAAAGTGGAACGCCACATGATTTTGATAATGTTGATACAACTGTTTTAGAGGTAATAAAGGATAATATAGTATCTGTACTAAAAACAGTTGCACATCAAAAAACAATAGAATCAATTGTTAGAAAAGATTTATTTTCAGGTTTATATTCAGAGGAATACTTGTATGGTGAAGGAAGAAAAATAATTGACCAATATACAACTTCAACAATATGTATGTACAAAATAACTAATTTGGAAGAAATTAATCATAAATGTTGTAGAGAGCTAGGAAATAAGGTTATAGAAAAAATAAGTGAATATATTAAAAATAATATATCAGATCAGTATGTTTTTGTAAGATATATGGGACCTAAATTCGTAATAGCTTTTTCAGGCGTTGAAATAAATGGAGTTGCAGAATTTGTTAATGATTTAAAAGAAAAAATCGAAAATACAGAAATATTTATGGATGATGACAATAAAGATGAAGACAACAAAATGTCAGCATTCCCTAGATTGAATTTTGCAATATCAACATATTATAAAGGAACAGGACTTGAAGAAGTTCTAAAAAAACAAGAAGAATACTTAGATAACTGCAATGTAGATGAAAGTGATATTACAAATATATAGTAATATTAGTTTAAAGGAGGTTATTAATAATGGATTTTGATAAAACAATGAGCTTTCAAGTTGAAAGAGAAGAAAATACTAAAACAAGAGAAATATTAAAAGAAGTGTATGAAGCACTAACAGAAAAAGGATATAACCCAATAAATCAAATTGTTGGTTATATACTATCAGGAGACCCAACATATATAACAAGTTATAATGATGCCAGAAACAAAATTAGAACAATAGAAAGAGATGAATTACTAGAAAAGATGGTAAAAAGTTATATAGGATTGGATTTAGAAGATTAATAGTTGAAATGCTTATTAATCTAAGAAGGAATGAAATTAAAATGAGAAAATTAGGAATAGATTATGGAGACGCAAGAGTTGGAATTGCAATAACAGATCCATTGAATATTACAGCACAAGGACTAGAAACAATTCAAAGAAATAATTCAGACAAAATAGTTTTAAGAAGATTAGATGAAATACTAGAAAAATATGAAGTAGATACTTTTGTAGTTGGAATGCCATATAATTTAAAGGGAGAGAAAACTGTAAGAGCAGAAAAAACTGAACAATTTATTCATAAATTAAAATGTAAATACAACAAAATAAAAATAGAAACTGTTGATGAAAGATTAACAACAGTTGCAGCTCATAAAACTATGAATTTCTTAGATGTTAATAAGAATAAAAAACGTGATATTGTAGATACTATATCTGCGGTATATATTTTGGAAACTTATATAAATAAAAAATAATATTTTATTAGAAAATAGTTGCAAAAAGTTAAAAAATAAGATATTATAATTACGGTATTTAATTTATTAAATATAAAAATTGATGAAATAAGTAATTCATAAAGTAAATTCTAAAAATAGTAAAAGTATTTGTTTTAGAATTACTAGAAGAAAGGAGAATTTTAAATTATGGACGAAAATTATGAAGGAGACGAATTAGATAACATAGTAATATTAAATGATGAAGATGGAAACGAAGTAAAATTTGAATTTTTAGATTTAATAGAACTAGATGATGAGGAATATGTAGTATTATTACCAATGACAGAAGAAGGAGAAGAAGACGAAGGAGAAGTTGTAATATTAAAAGTAGAAGATAATGATGATGAAGATTCAGATGAAGAATCATATGTAAGTGTAGAAGATGAAGATACATTAAACAAAGTATTTGAAATATTCAAAGAAAAATTTAAAGATGATTTTGATTTTGTAGATTAATTTTAAGAATAGGGCGGATACAATCCGTCCTTTTTTAGTAAATATATGTGGTATAATAATAGTGATAAAAAATAAATGAGGAGAATGTAAAATTATGAAAAAATTTTCAACATATTTATTAGTAGTTTTTATGATGCTTTTTTGGATTCTTAGAATTATAATAACACTTGCATCACAATTAGGAAAAAGTTTTATGGGAGTTGTTCCAATGAACGAAACATTTGAAATTGCAATTTTGTTTTTAACATTATTGTGTGTAGTATTAATTGTAAAAAGGAAAATGATAGGAAGTTTATTGTATCTTACAATTCATGCAATATATTTTGGAGGGGATGTTACAAATAAATTAAATATATTAGCTAGAAATGAAACTTTAACATTGACTCAGAGTACTGAATTTATGTATTCTTTGATTGGAATAATTTTGCCATTGGCTGTTTTATTGGATTTGTTGTTAGATAAAAATAGAAAGATGAATCCGAAAGATGAAAAGACAGATTGGTTTTATAAAAATGAACAATTTGATAGAAAATTGGATGATAGGGCTGATAAAAATAATTATAGAACAATGTAATTTGTAAGTATTCTAAGAGAAAATAATGTTATTAATTTTAATAAAGCGGGGATAAAAGCATTGTTACCAGAAGATGTAGATTTATTAATGGTTTAGTAAATTCGGTAATTGGGCAATGAAAAAGAAAATTTAATAAGGAAGTGATAAATATGGATATGTATCAAAAAAGAAAAATTAGAGCAGAAAAGAAAAAAGATGATAGTCCAAAAAGTTTTCCATCAGTCGGAATCAACTGGTAAAGAACGACTTATATAAACTCTCTTTAAAACCCGTATTTTATAAGACTTTTAATTAAATTTTTTTTTACAATTTTTAATAAAAAATTAACAAAAATTATAAGGAAAATTGGGTAAGAACTACTTAAATAAAATGTTTTATAGGAAGGTGAATATTTTGAAGATAGAAGATTTAAGAAAAGATTATGATGAATTACAAGTTAAATATGGTGCTAAGGAATTAGATTCTATATATAATGGTGGATGTGAAAAAAATCCTGATATATGCTTTGTTTTTATGAATCCTACAAGAAAAAATATTGCCAGTGATAAATCTTGGAAAGGTAGAAAGTCTCCATGGTTAGGAACTAAAAACATATGGAAGTTGTTCTATAAAGTTGATTTATTAAGTGAAGAAATATTTAATAAAATTCAAGAAAAGAAACCAAAAGAATGGGATTATGAGTTTTGCGACTATGTTTACGAAGAAATTGAAAAAAATAAATTGTTTATTACTAATTTAGGTAAATGTACACAAATAGATGCAAGACCATTGCCTGATGAAGTGTTGAAAAAATATCTTGATTTATTATTCAAAGAAATAAATATAATTAAACCAAAAATAATTATTACTTTTGGAAACCAAGTTAGTTCTATTATTTTAAATAAAAAGATATCTGTATCTGAAAATAGAAAAAAATATCACAAAATACAAATTAATAAAAACGAATATAAAGTTTATCCTGTTTATTATCCAGTAGGTAATGGCAGATTTAATATTGATAAATCAATAGAAGATATAAAATGGATAATTGAAAATGAAATAAAAAAAGAAGAACAAAATCTTCTTTGTGAAATTTTATAGAAAGTTGTAATATTAAGATGACATATAAGGTAGTAGCGTATCTTCGTTTATCAAAAGAAGAATTTATTTAATGATATGTACGCAAAAGATATATCAAAAAAAGTAAGAAGTTCTATAATTGTGAAGAAACAAAATGGTGAATTTGTTGGAAAATTAGCTCCTTACGGATATATAAAAGATCCAAAAGATAAGCATAAATTTTTAATTGATAAAAATGTATCACATATAATTAGAAAAATATTTGATATGATACTTGATGGCGAAATTAGAAGACAAGTTACTGAGTTTTTAAATGATAATGATATATTAACTCCAAACGAGTATTTAAATATTGATAAGAATAAAGATGTATCAGTTATGAAAAAATGGAATACTGAAATGGTAAAAATGTTGTGGCGGTAATATGATAAAATGAACTTCAAAAGAAAGAGTTTATTACTATTGCTCTAACTACTATAGAAATAAAACTTGTGAAAATAATGAATCTATTAGTGAAAATAAGCTAATTGAAATTATAAATGAAAAATTAAATTTATCTAATATCACTAGATTAGAATTAGAAAATAAAGTAAAATGTATTTATATTGATAAGAATAAAAGTGTTAAAATTGATATTAAATAAAAAATTTAAAAGAAAGGAGAATAATAAATGGACAATAAAAACTTACAAATAACTAATCATGACTTTTTAATATATAGAGATTCAAACAATGATATTAAGGTTGGTGTAATGTTAATAAATAATGACATATGGCTTACTCAAAATTTAATTGCAGAATTGTTTGGTGTAGGAAGAAGTACAATAACAGAACATATTAATAATATATTAAATAGTGGTGAACTTGATGAAAATAACACCGTCGGAAAAACCGACATTGATAATTCTAAAAAACCTGTAAAGATATATAACCTTGAGAATAGAATAGTAACAATGTATTTAGATTATGCAGAATTACAAGCAGAAAATCATAATGCTATGACTATGAAAGATTGGGGAGAAAAATTGAATGCATTTTTGCAATTTAATGATAAAGAAATATTATGTAATGCGGGGAAAATATCGGCTAGTGTTGCAAAAGAATTAGCTTATAAGGAATATGATAAATTTAAAGTTAAACAAGATAAATTATATAAATCAGACTTTGATAATTTTTTAAATGAAACAAGAATGATAGAGAATGGAAGTGATAAATAATGAATATGTATCAAAAAAGAGAAATGAGAAAAAATAAAAAAATGAACGAAGATACAAAAAGTTTGCCATCAACGAATATTAACTGGGTGAGACGGATTTATGGAAAACTAGCTAAAAGTATTAAAAATACAGACTTCTTTTTATAAAACATATTACATATTTTTATAAAAACAAAACTAATTAAAATAAAAAATGAATAAGGAGTTAAAATGAGAAAAATAGTAATTGCAGGCTCTGCGAAATTTTACAAAGAAGTATTAGAAATGAAAAAAGAGTTAGAAAATAATGATTATAATGTAATGGATTATCCTAAAAATATAAATGTAAATATTGAAGATGAATATAAACAAGCATATGAAAGGTTTTATGAAAGTTTAAGTAAAACAGATGATTTAATTTTATTTAATTTAGATAAAAATGGAATAGAAGGCTATATAGGATATGAATCATTTGCAGAATTAAGTAATTTAGTTGTAAAGAAAATACAAGAAGATAATAATCATAAAATATATATCTACAAGATGCCAAGTAAAGAAGTTGGATGTTATGATGAAATAAAACATTTCTTAAAACTTGGATATATTGAATTATTTAAATAAAGGAAGTGATAAAATGACTAACAAAGATAATAATAAAGAAGGATTTTCTAAAATGTCAATCAACTGGTATCCAGGACATATGGCAAAAACAAAAAAACAAATAATACAAGACCTAAAAATAGTAGACATAGTAATAGAACTATTAGATGCAAGAATACCAGTATCAAGTCAAAATCCAAACATAGCAGAAATAACAAAAAATAAAAAGAAAATAATAGTATTAAATAAATGTGATTTATCAGATGACAAACAAAATAAATTATGGATAGAATACTTTAAAAAGAAAGGTATACCAGCAGTATTAGTAGACTCAAACACAGGAAGAGGAATAGATGAATGTGTTAGACAAATAGAAAAAATAATGCAAGTAGACTTAGATGCTCATGCTGAAAAAGGAAGAACAGGAAGAAAAATAAGGGCAATGATATTAGGAATACCAAATGTTGGAAAATCATCATTTATAAACAGAATATCAAAAAGAACAACAGCAGGAGTAGGAAACAAACCAGGAGTTACAAAACAAAAACAATGGATTAGAATAAATGAAAAAATAGAATTATTAGATACACCAGGGGTTTTATGGCCTAAATTTGAAAGTGAAGAAGTAGCATTACACTTATGCTTTACAGGTTCAATAAAAGAAGAAATATTAGACAAAGTAGAAATAGCATATCAATTAACAAAATTTTTATTAGAAAATTATAGAATAAAATTATGTGAAAGATATAAAATTGAAAACGAAGATATAGAAAGAATTTTAGGACAAGACCAACCAGAAAATAATAATATATATGAAATTATGCTAGAAATAGGCAAAAAAAGAGGTTGCATAATGGCTGGTGGCAGAATAGACGAAGAAAAAACATCAAGATTAATATTAGATGAATTTAAAAATGGAAAATTAGGAAAAATAACAATTGAATGTCCTTTTGGGAATGTTTCTTAAAAGAAGGATATTTCGAAAAGATAATATAGTTATAATAAGGTAAAAGAAGGGAAAAAGTATTGAACGATTTTATTGAATTAAAAAAAGATGAACAAGAAGTAAACATGATGCCACCATTAACATGGGCATATGTTGGGGACTGTGTCTATGAATTATATATAAGGACCAAATTAGTAAATGAAACAAAATTGAAACCACATGCATTACATATTGAGGCAATAAAACATGTAAAGGCCCAAGCACAAGCAGAGACACTAAAAAAGATATATGATGAACTAACAGAAAAAGAACAAGAGGTTGTAAGAAGAGGAAGAAATGCGGAAAATCATCATTTGCCTAAAAATGCAAATGTTCAAGATTATATGTATTCAACAGCATTTGAAGCATTAATAGGATATTTATATTTAACAAAGCAAAATGATAGATTAAAAGAAATTTTAGAAAAAGAATAATAACAGTTACAGTTTAGTAAGAATCTTTTTTATAGTATTGATGCCTATATGTTTTTGAAAATTGAACCGTTTGATTGGAATTCAAAATAGAAAATATTATATAAAAATGTGAGGAATGT
>OGFG01001533.1_pt1 | contig 22558 bp, 20 predicted proteins | sample 1570761 | NCBI WGS metagenome assembly OGFG01 (sample SAMEA2581938, study PRJEB24529) | metagenome | biome: Human gut stool | place: China | collected 2011 | reverse complement strand
TCCGGAAGCACTGCCGAGCTGAAGCTCTATGCCTACGGTGCGGACGGAACGTTGGCGGAGGTCAGCAACGAACTGTGGTCGATCACGGATGAAGCAGGCAGCGCCGTGGATACGCTTTCTGACGGCACACTGTATGAGCTGCGTTTGAGCGTCGCGGACGGCGGTGCGCTCGACCTGAGCGAGACGGAAAAGGAAATCAAAATTTGCGTTGTGTTTGCAAAGTAAATCTCAATTATTATGAACACAGAATAAGCAATCCCAGCTTCAAGTGTGTAGAGCACTAAGCGGTGGGTGAGGGGATGCTTATGTCAGTGGGAGTTAAAAGCTCCCACTGACATAAGCAAAGCGATTGCGTTCATGAGCAAGCAGCGAAAGCGGATTGCGAATGTCTGCTTTACTTATTTTCACCTTACAAAGCCCGAATGGCGGATAAAATTTCGTCATTCGGGCTTTTTTGCATTTTTTGCCCCGTAATCATTTTATGAGTTAAACGGCAAATGAGCCTGCATTGTTTTCTTCGTGCCTCTGGTATGCCTTCGGCACTCTCAAAATCAATGAAATCATTCAAAATCCGTACATTTTTCAACGAAAAATGGCAGCTTTTTCATGGTTTAGCGGGTTCCATAGACATAAAAATTTATGCAAGCATCCATTTTATGTCCATTTGTCTCTTGGCTCATTTTATGAAAAATTTCACAGAAATTCCCCAAAGCAGATTTTTTTGTATTGACATATAATATTATACGACGTATAGTATTGAAAAAGAAATAATATTATATAATTCCAGAGGCAGATGGTCAAAAAGTTGTTCGTGTCCGCACGATAAGACTTTAACCGGTTTTGAAAGGAGGGCAGTCATGGCTTTTCAGGTAAGTGCAGCGCTTTTGGATGCCTGTGTGTTGTCGGTGCTAGAACGGTCCGACGTGTACGGCTACGAGCTGACGCAGAGGATAAAGGAGCTTATGAAGATATCGGAGTCCACACTGTACCCGGTGCTCAGGCGATTGCAAAAGGACGAGTCGGTTACGGTGTATGATATGCCGTACAATGGAAGGAACAGAAGATACTATTCGATAACTGGGGCAGGGCGTGAGAGGCTTGCGGCATACAGGCTCGAATGGGAGGAGTATAAGAATATTATAGACAGCATTATGGGAGGGAATAAGGATGACAAGAGATGAGTATCTTCAGATTTTGAGGGATAATCTGACGACTATGACAGATGATGAGAAGGATGATGTTATAAGATATTATCTGGAATATTTCAGTGATTCGGGCGATGAATGGGCGGCTATGGAGGAGCTTGGTGCGCCTGAGAAGCTTGCGGCGAGACTGTGCAGCGGGAACGGAGCACAGAATAGTGAAAACTACAGTGCAGGGAATTATACAAGTACACAGGATACGGCAAAGGCATATGGCGGTTATAATGATGGCAGCACAGGAGCCTATGATTATTCATGGGAAGAAGGAAACACCAAAAAGAAAAAATCACCCGGAAAAATAATCGCGCTCGCATGCACGGCTCCGATATGGGTTCCCTTGGCATTTGCGGGGCTGGCAATACTTTTCAGCCTGCTGATGGTCGTTGTGGCTGTTGTATTTGCGGTGTTTGTCATGTTTGCGGCGTGTGTGATAGCCGGAATTGCAAGCGTGGCAGCGGGCTTTTTTGCTTTTGGCAAGTCACTTGCGGATGGGCTGCTTGTGCTCGGCGGCGGTCTGTTCATCCTTGGAGCCGGAATACTCGCATTTTTCCTCGGAGTGCATATTGTAAAGGGAATTATGAGTGCTTTTAAGATGTTTTTTAATAAAAATTAAAAGCCTGGCTTATGTATTTTATGGGATATCTGAAAAAGGAGTGAGGATACAATGAAAAAAAAGGTGTTATTGCTGACTGCGGTTGCATGTATATTTCTGGGAGGAGTGCTGTTCTCCATAGGAAAGGTGATGGGTGGAAGCGGAATAGTTTTTGATTTTACGGGAAAGGGCATAATCTCGGACGCGCAATTTAAGGAATTAACATTTAACGATATGGACTATGATGCGTTTAAGAGTGTCACTGTAGATGCAGCCAACTGTAAAATCTACATATACAGCTCGGACAACGGCAAATACGGTGTGGATTTAAAGCTGTACAACTATGACGATGACAATATACAGTTCGGGGTAGAAGGTGATGAGCTCATCATAAAAAATTCCATGAATGGCGCGAGGCTTAGCTTTATCTACAATCTGTTCAATGATGATGAGCAGTATATAAAATTATATATCCCTGACGGCGGGTGCGGGTTCATAGACGTGTCGACCGCCAATGAAAATATTGTCATCGAGGATATCTCTGCCACGGGAAAGGTGAGCGCAGGCACGACGAATGCCAGGATAACATTTTCAAATGTGAGCGGGGAGACGCTCAGTGCAGTGACTACGAACAGCAATGTCGTAGTGGAAGGAGTTACGGCTGAAGAACTTACAGTGATTACAAGCAACGGAATGGCACAGCTCTCAAACGTGCAGGCAGACCGGTTAAATGTCAAGACAAGCAACGGCGAGGTCGAACTTGAGGGGGTGAGCGGTGTTGAAGCTCTTCTTAAGACCACCAATGCCGAGATAGCTTTAAGGGAAGTGTATTTTGACGGCGCGCTCGAGGCGCATACCTCGAACGGCAGCATAAAGGCATCGCTCTATGGCGAGGACAGCGATTATTACTATGAGCTTAAAACCAGCAACGGCAGCATTAAGCTTGGCAGCGAGGTACATGGAAAGAAATATACCGGGGGTAAGGGGCAGTCAAAGCTTAAGCTGAACACATCAAACGCGGATATCACGGTGAGGTTTGATGCTTCTAAATAAATAGATTGTGGCAGCGATGTACGATAATACGGCAGTTTCAAGTGCTTTTTGGGCTGCTGTAGGGCGTTATAAGAATTAGGAGTTGTAAATCATGCAGAAAATACTGATTGTGGAAGATGATACCAATATTAATAATCTGCTCTGTGAGGCATTGACGAAGGAGGGATATTCCTGTGAGCAGGCTTTTTCGGGCACGGAGGCGAGACTTCTTTTAAATATGAAGGAACATGGCTATGCGCTGGTGCTTCTTGACCTGATGCTGCCGGGTATCCCAGGGGAGACGGTTTTGGAGGAGATACGCAGCAATGGAAAGCTTCCGGTAATTGTGCTGACCGCGAAGGACAGCCTCGATGACAAGGTGCAGGTGTTGATTGACGGAGCCGATGACTATATAACGAAGCCCTTTGAGGTCAGGGAGGTCATAGCGAGAATTAAGGTACAGCTCCGCCGTGCACAGGAGAGCGACGTTGCCGACGATATTATCACGTTCAAGGATATTGTGCTCAACAAATCCACCTTTCAGGTCAGCGTATGCGGAAAAATACTTTCTAAGATAACCAGACAGGAATTTGCAATTTTGGAGCTGCTGCTTAGAAATCCAAAGCGTGTATTTTGCAAGGAGGATATTTTTGAGTATGCGTGGAATGAGCCTTATATGGGCGAGACCAAGACGCTCGATGTGCATATCAGCAATATCCGCAAGAAGCTAAAGGAAGTCACGGCTGAGGAATACATTGAGACGGTGTGGGGAATAGGATACCGTTTACATGAATAAGCTTTACTCTTTTTTTACTATTTATTTGCGTTTAATTAGGATTGTCCGGCTATGATAAAGGTAAATAAAAAAAGGAGATGAAAAACTTGAGTGAAATGTTACTGGAAACGAGAAATCTGACCAAGCAGTATGGGCACTATAAGGCAGTAAACGGTGTCAGCCTGCATATCAAAAAGGGAGCCATCTACGGCTTCATCGGAAGGAACGGTGCCGGAAAGACGACCTGTCTCAAGATGATAAGCGGACTTGCGGAGGCGACGGACGGTGAGATTGAGCTTTTCGGATATAAGGGAAAGGATCTGCGGCAGATAAGGTCGCGCGTGGGGTGTCTTATCGAGACACCGGGGCTGTATGGCAGCATGACGGCATATGAAAATCTGAATATCAAATGTAAGCTTTTCGGAATAAAGAAAAAAGGCTACATCGAGGAAATTCTGAGGGTTGTCGGACTTGATAACGTGGGAAGGAAAAAGACGAAGCATTTTTCACTGGGAATGAAACAGCGCCTTGGAATTGGACTTGCGCTTGTAGGTGAACCTGATTTATTGGTTCTTGATGAGCCGATAAACGGTCTCGACCCGCAGGGTATTGCCGAGATTAGGGATACGATTTTGAGGTTAAAAAATGAGCGCAGCATGACAATATGTATTTCAAGCCATATTTTAGAGGAGCTTTCAAAGATTGCGACGGATTACGGAATTATTCATAACGGAAGCCTTTTGCAGGAACTCACGAGAGAGGAGCTTATGAAAAAATGCGGCGAGAGGATGGAGCTTACCCTGGACAATCCGAGGGAGGCAATTCCTGTTCTCGATGCCATGGGCTTTGTCAATTATCAGGTGGTGGATAAGGAGCGTATCCACATTTTTGAGAGATTAAACGAGAGTGCGCTCGTCAATATGGAGCTTGCGAAGGCGGGAATTCCGGTGAAGGGAATATCCATCACAAGCGAGGAGCTCGAGACTTATTTTCTTAATCTGACGGGAGGTGCAGCTAATGCTTAACATGTTAAAAATGGATTTGTACAGAATGTTTTGCACCAGAAGCATGTATGTAATCTGGATTGTCATGGCTGTAGTGATAGTGGCTACAACTGCCCTGGTTAAAATGGATTTTGATGCTATAAATGCGGAAAATCCGGCACAGGAGGAGCAGCTTACCGAAGCGGGAACGGAAGATGTCAACGTAGGAATTAATGTGGAGTTGCCGACGCAGCGCGGTGAGAGCATTACGGTATTTGACGTGTTTTATGCCAATTCGATGTCGAGATTTTACGCACTGTTTTTAGTGATTTTTGCGGTCATATTTTCTACGGCGGATATAAACAGCGGCTACATAAAAAATATCGGAGGGCAGGTAAAAAACAGGGGAGCGCTTATTGTCTCGAGGGCAGCTGCACTGGCAGTGTTTACACTTATTACGATGGCGGGAGTATTTTTATTACAGGCAGTGTCAAATTTCATCTATTTCAGGGAAGTTGAATGGGGAAATTTAAATGCATTTCTGGCATATTTTTTCACGGAAGCAGCACTCCACTATGCACTTGTGCTCATCTGCATGGCGATTGCGGTTATTCTCAAAAACAATGTTATAAGTATGGTAATCTCCATCTGTATTACCATGAACCTGATGAGTCTTGTGTACTACCTGATAGACCGGTTAATCGATAAGGTCGGTATTCACAATTTTGTGATAAGCAAGTATACGGTTACCGGGCGGATAGCGATGCTTGGCATGGAGCCGGGCGGCAGGGAATGTCTGGTATCGCTGGCGGTTGCAGTTATATTCGGCATTGTGGTGACAACGCTTGGCAGCGTTATTTTCAGAAAAAGGGATATTTAAAATGTATATTGTGATTGGAATATTAGCGGGAATTATTATTTTGCAGGCTATTATTTTATGGAAGCATGTGCGGCAGGTGAAGGACATCTGCCGCCAGTTGTCGTTTCAGATGAAGCAGGACAGCAATATGCTCATAAGCAGAGAGCTTGACTTTGGCGGGATAGGCAGACTTGTTGACCTTTTAAATGAGCTGCTGGATATGCGAAGAAAAGAAAAGCGCCGTTATCTGGAGAAGGAGGCGCTGATTGCGGACACCTACACCAACCTTTCGCATGATATAAGAACGCCATTGACCTCCCTGGACGGATATTTTCAGTTAATGGAGGACTGTGAAAATGTGGACGACCAGAGGAGGTATCTGGGTATTATCCATGAGAGGATACACAGCCTGAATGAGATGCTCGAGGAGCTGTTCACCTTCACGAAGCTGAAAAACGACTCATACAGTCTGAAGCTTACGCCGTGCTGCCTTAACAGGATTCTGAAGGAGACGGTTTTTTCATATTATGATGACTGGGTGCGGAACGAGCTTGAGCCGGATATTCAGATTACGGAGGAGCTGCTCTGCATAAACGGGAATGTGCAGGGGCTTCGCCGTGTCATCCGCAATATTATAAAAAATGGTCTCGACCATGGGGAAAAAAAGATAAGCATTACATTGGAGCACAGGGGCGGACATGCGGTGCTTCGTATAAGCAATCTCGTAAAAAATCCCGGAGAAGTCGATGTCTGTCATGTCTTTGACAGATTTTACAAGGCAGACAGGGCGAGGAGCAGAACCTCAACCGGGCTGGGACTTGCCATCGCGAAGGAATTGGTTGACAGAATGGGCGGTGAAATCGGGGCACGGATAGAGAAGGATGAATTTATTATAGAGATGGTTTTTCCTATTATGGATAACCGGCAAGGGCAATAGCTGGGAAGATTTACGGTATTTATAATATAACAAACAACCTTGTATAACTTTATCCTATATCACACTATAAATTCACCGTATTAACACTTTTCCTATAGGTTTGCTATACTTTCAGACATCAGATAACAATAAACAGGATTCAAACAGAAAATTCTTAGGTACGGCAGAAACTTCATGGAAAGAGCGGATGGAGGGGGATATATGATTGAGTTAAGGAATGTAAGCAAGATTTTTAAGACCAAGGAGAGCGAGGTCAAGGCTTTAGATGATGTGAGCCTTACAATAGAGGATGGCGACATATATGGCATAATCGGTTTTTCAGGAGCAGGAAAATCGACACTTATAAGAACAATAAATGCTCTTGAAGTACCGACATCCGGTCAGGTTTTGGTGGACGGAGACGATATCAATAAGCTTAAAAAATCAGAGCTTAGAAAAAAGAGAAAGAAAATAGGAATGATATTCCAGCAGTTCAATCTTCTTGAGACTAAGACGGTATACGACAACATTGCACTTCCGCTGGTTTTAAATCATGTTCCGAAGGAGCAGATAAAAAGAAAGGTTGAGGAGGTTTTAGAGTATGTGGAGCTTACGGATAAGCGTGACGTGTATCCCTCGAAGCTCTCAGGAGGACAGAAGCAGAGAGTAGGAATTGCAAGAGCACTTGCTACAGAACCTTCGATACTTTTAAGTGATGAATCAACAAGCGCGCTCGACCCTAAGACAACCAAGGCGATATTAAAGCTTCTAAAGAAGATTAACAGGGAATTAAAGATAACAATAGTTCTCATAACACATGAGATGAATGTCATTCAGAGCATATGTAATCATGTAGCGGTCATGGAAAACGGAAAAATTGTGGAGCGGGGCGAGGTGCTTGAGGTCTTCAGCGAACCGAAGCAGGAGATTACAAGAAATTTTGTAAAGACGGTAATAAATGACAGTGTTCCCGAGCTTCTGGTTGAAAGTATCAAGTCTGAAAAGAAGAATAATAAGCTGCTTAAGCTCAAGTTTCTTGACAGCGACAGCACGGAATCGGTTTTATCCGGCGTCAATAAGAATTACGATGTCGAAACTAACATACTGTTTGCAAATATCAGTGAGATACAGGATAGAGTGCTTGGAATAATAATTGTCCAGATAGTCGGAAGCGTCGAGGCGATTGATGGGGCACAGCAGTATTTCACAAAACATGGCGTAGGCTACACAGAGATAGGTTTGTGAGATTAGAAGGAGGGCAAGAATATGGCACTTGAAAATTTTCTGGGTATATCAAATGAAAAGCTGCTCACATCATTCGCTGAGACGCTGTACATGGTGGGTATATCGCTGATAATCGCGACCGTGATTGCGTTTATCCTGGCAGTGGTTCTTATATTTACGAGAAAAGGCGGACTATATCCGAATGCAGTGGTGTACAACATCATAAATGTGATAATAAATATAGTGAGAAGCACACCATTCGTCGTACTTTTGGTTGCTATAATGCCGGTGACAAAATTTATTATCGGAACAAGAATCGGCCCTACCGCGGCAATCGTACCGCTTACGGTGAATGCGATACCGCTTCTCACAAGATTATTTGAAAATTCACTATTAGATACCGGAAACGGAATCTTAGAGGCGGCTCTCTCAATGGGAGCGACACCACTCCAGCTTGTAACTAAGTTCATTTTACCTGAGTCGCTCGGCTCGGTGATACTTTCACTCACGACAGGAATCGTCGGACTTATCGGGGCAAGTGCGATGGCAGGCTATGTCGGTGGAGGCGGAATCGGGGCGCTGGTTCTCAATTACGGCTACAACAGATTTAATTTTACCCTGATGTATTCGCTGGTGGTTGTACTTATCATAATCACGCAGTTTATACAGAGTCTTGGAAGCTGTTTTGCGAGAAAGGCGCGCAGAAGATAAAATGTTCACCGCAGGCACGCTTTCGCTACATGAATCATGCAACGGTACATAACGCAGTAAAATACACTGCCTAAGTACCGGCGGCTTCATAGTACCTGCTTGCGAATTTGTTAAATTAGCACAACTGTATATCATCAAAATTGCGTTTAGCAAACGCCTAAACATTATAAAATGAAAAAAGGAGAAAGAGGATTATGAAAAAGTTTGGAAAAAGATTGGCTGTGCTTGGAATTGCGGTGCTCGCAGCAGCACTGGCCGCAGGCTGTGGTAAAAAGGAGAGTTCACCAGCGGGTGGGGAGAAGAAGGAGCTTACATATGCGAAGGGCTCAGGTCCATATACAATATTGTTCGAGGAGCATATAATCCCGATACTTGAAAAGCAGGGATACACATTTAAAGTGTCAGAGCTTTCACTTCAATATGCGGATGAGGCAATCGCAGACGGGGATGTTGATTTCTCGGTTGAGCAGCATATAGCTTATATGAACGCATTTAACAACAGCTACAATTCAAATCTTGTGGCACTCACACCGATACCGACTGTCCCTGCATCAATTTTCTCTGAGACACATACTTCACTTGATGAGATTGCGGACGGAATGAAAATTGCTGTCCCGCAGGATGAAGGAAACATGGCAAGAGCATTTGTAATGTTACAGGATTTGGGCTGGATAAAATTAAAGGACGGAACAGACTATGCTACCGCAAGTCCTGAGGATGTGGAAGAGAATCCGTATAATCTTGAATTTCTCGATATTGCAACCAATATAATTGCTACTACACTTGCAGATTACGACTATGGTATTATAACAGGCAGTATTGTCTACAATGCCGGCATTGACCCTTCAACAGCACTTTTTAATGAGAATCTGACAGATAATTTCTGGCTTCAGTTTGTGGTAAAGGATGCCGACAAAGATACGCAGTGGGCTAAGGATATTGTTGCGGCATACCAGTCTAAGGAGTTTACAGACTGGCTAAAAGCTAACAATGAGAGCGAGTACAGGAATCTGTGGTCAATACCGGAGTACTAAAAGTGAATCGAAAATTTACAGGTTGTAAATTTAAGGTTTAAGTTTGACAATTACTCGACAGCATATAAGAATATGAAAGGAAAATCGTATGGATAAAATAGAAGAGAAGATAATTAAAATCATTGATGACAACAGGGAAAAAATCGTAGATTTTGCAAGAGATATCTATACACATGCGGAGCTTGGATATAAGGAGTTCCGTACTGCAGGGAAGTTTGCGGATGAACTAAAGGCATTAGGGCTTGAGACTAAGGAAGGGCTTGCTGTCACAGGTGTCAAAGGATATCTTAATCAGGATAAGAAGGACAATGTAAGTCTTGCACTTATAGGTGAGCTTGATGCACTTAGAATTCCCGACCATAAATATGCCAACGAGGAGACTTCAGGCGCACATTGCTGCGGACATCACAGCCAGCTTGCAGGAGTTGTAGGTGCAGCGCTTGCACTTGCCGACAAAGAGGTTGCAGCAGCACTTGACGGTCAGGTTGTATTCTTTGCGGTGCCGGCTGAGGAGTATGGTGAGATAGAATTTAAAAATAAGCTCAAGAATGAAGGTAAGATAAGATATGGCGGCGGCAAGTGCGAGCTGATAAGGATTGGTGCATTCGATGATATCGATATCAATCTTGCTCATCATACCGCAATAGGAAATGAAGTTGTGATAAGAAAGGGAAGCGGAAACGGATTTGTGAGCAAGGTCATCCGCTACAAAGGCAAGGCGGCACATGCGGCAGGAAGCCCGCATCTTGGAGTGAATGCACTTAATGCGGCGTCCATAGGTCTTACAGCGCTTCAGTACCAGAGAGAGACATTTCAGGATAAAGATACAGTCAGGGTTCATCCTATTATGACAAAGGGAGGCGATCTGGTAAATGTCATTCCGAATGAAGCTGTTATAGAGACGCTTGTGAGAGCGAATAATACGGACGCAATATTAGATGCGTCAAAGAAGACGGACAGAGCTTTCCTTGCGGGAGCCGTTGCGGTGGGTGCTCAGGTCGAGATAGAGACAATGCCCGGATATCTTCCTACAATTCCGGTGGATGCGCCGGATGAGCTTGTAGAGGCGGCGCGTCTTGCGGCAGATGACAAATACAATGTTAATGTGTTCGATGGGACAAATAAGCCAAGCGGAGGTTCAACAGATGTCGGTGATTTACAGCATATTCAGCCGGTTTTTACATTTAATACAGGCGGAGCAGTCGGAAGCGGACTTCACAGCGTTGATTTTGACATCAATGACGAGGAACTTGCCTACATAGTTACCGCAAAGATATTTGCGCTTACGACATACAGATTTCTAAAGGGCGGAGCAGCAGCGGCAAGAAAGCTTGTTAATGACTACAAGCCGATTTTTACCAAGCAGGAGTATATTGATTTCATGGAATCAATGATTAGTACAAAAATTGGCGGCGAGCCGTATTTTAGCACAGAAATATAGACAGGAAGTAAAGGTGCCGGAGAGTGGCGGATTATAGAAGTTATTCTGATTCGGATATTTTTGTATAATTGAAAATTGTTAAAAGCCATTATTTAATACCTTAAAATACCCTTGAAAAGCTTTTTGCAGAGCATTTCAAGGGTATTTTTATCTTATATATCAAGAGAATAGATATAGATATTACCTATATCAGACTATAAAATCACAGTATTAACACTTTTCCTATAGGTTTGATATACTTTCAGACATAGAAAGGCATACAATAAAGTATGTGCAGGAAATGAGAGATTGATTTTACGGAATTAAGGGCGAATCAGAAGACAGATTGACTGTAATTGGAGGCTGTAGGAATTCGCTGTAAAAACAGAATTTTCGGAAGGAGAAATGACAATGAGTTACGGAATAAATACACGATGTATATACGGAGAGGAAAGAGAGCAGGGAGATGAGAAGCACTACGGAGCACTCAGCTATCCGATTTATCAGACGGCGACATTCCAGCATCCGCAGGTCGGAGTTAGCTCCGGTTATGATTACAGCAGACTTTCCAATCCGACAAGAAATCAGCTTGAGAGTGTTGTAGCGTCTCTTGAGAAGGGAACACATGCATATGCATTTTCGTCAGGAATGGCGGCAATAACTGTTGCCATGGAGATATTTTCACAGGGAGCGCATATAATAGCGGGCGATGATTTGTATGGCGGCAGTGTTCGACTCTTTGACAATATTTCAAAGAAGAATGGATATGAGGTTGAATATGTTGACACAAGCAGGGAGGATGTCGAAAAGTATATACGTCCGGAGACAAAGGCAGTGTATATTGAGACACCGACTAACCCTATGATGAATGTGACAGACATTGCCAAGGTTGCAGAGATTACCAAGAAACATGGCATACTCCTGATTGTAGACAACACATTTTTGTCGCCTTATCTTCAAAATCCGCTTGAACTTGGTGCTGACATTGTGGTGCATAGCGGAACTAAGTTTCTGTGTGGTCACAATGATACCCTCTCAGGCTTCGTGGTCGTGAAGGATGAGAAGCTTGCAGAGAGAATACTATATGTATCTAAGACGACAGGAGCAAATCTTTCTCCTTTTGACAGCTGGCTTGTGCTTCGAGGAATCAAGACACTTGGAATCCGCATGGAGAGACAGCAGGCTAATGCGGCTAAGCTTGCCGAGTGGCTTAAGGCTAATCCGAAGGTCAAGAGGGTGTACTATCCGGGCTTTGAAAATCATCCGGGGTATGATATTATGAAGCGTCAGGCAAGAGGCTTCGGAAGCATGATTTCATTCGAGATGGAGTCAAAGGAGAGCGCGTTAAAAGTGCTTAACAGCGTTAATCTGATAAGCTTTGCAGAGAGCCTTGGAGGAGTTGAGACACTTCTTACATATCCTACACTTCAGACGCATCCGGATGTTCCTGTTGAAGTGAAGGAGAGAAATGGAATAACGGAGAGTCTTCTTAGAATTTCTGTCGGAATAGAGGATATAGAAGATTTGATAGCGGATTTAGAAAAGGCATTCGCTTAGAATAATTTTGAAGATTGATTTAGACTGTTTAACGGCAGCAGCATGACAAGCGTTGTGGTATGCAGGAGTATATATTAAAAATCTGTTTTCGGAAAATATATTATTGCTTTGCCGATACAGATAAAAAACGGTGGAAATGAGGAATTACATGTACGATTTTGATAAGATAGTTGACAGGCGTGGGACGAGCTGCCTAAAGTATGATTTTCAGGTTGAGAGGCGTGGAAGGGATGATCTGCTTCCGCTGTGGGTAGCCGATATGGATTTTGCACTGCCAGAGAATATACTTGATGATATAAAGAAAAGAGTATCACATGGGATATTCGGCTATACAGACCCTAAGAGGGAGTATTTTGACAGTGTTATAGGCTGGTTTTATTCGCATTTTGGCTGGGAAGGAAAGCCGGAATGGATAACGGTTACACCGGGTGTCGTTGTTGCAATATCGGTGGCAGTGAGGGCTCTGACAAAGGAAGGAGAAGGAGTGCTGATACAGAAGCCGGTGTACTATCCTTTTTCCGAAGCGATTTTACTTAATAAGAGAAAATTAGTGAACAACCAGCTTGTATATGAGAACGGAAAATACAGTATTGATTTTGAAGATTTTGAGAAAAAGATAGTCGATGAAAATGTGAAGCTGTTTATTTTATGCAGTCCGCATAATCCTGTAGGGCGTGTATGGACAGAGGAAGAGCTTAGAAAAATGGGTGAAATCTGCTTAAAGCACAATGTCATCATAGTATCTGATGAGATACACTGCGACTTTACATATGAGGGGCATAAGCACACTGTATTTCCGTCATTAGGTGAAGAATTTGAAAACAATGTGGTATTCTGCACCGCTCCGAGCAAGACGTTTAATATAGCAGGACTTCATGTATCGAACATTTTTATTCCCAATCCTGAAATCAGGAAGAAATTTAAGAGTGAGCTTGAAGCGTTTGGTTTTTCACAGCCTAATGTATTGGGACTTACGGCATGCCGGTCGGTATACAGTAAAGGTGAAGAGTGGTACAGAGAGTTGAAAGAGTACATTGCAGGCAACTTTGATTTTGCGAGGGAATATTTTGCAGAGAACATGCCGAAAATCCGGCTTGTAGAGCCGGACGGAACATATCTTATATGGCTTGACTGTGAAAAGCTCGGATTAAGCGTTGAAGAGCTTGAGAGCTTTGTTGAGGATAAAGCGAAGCTGTGGGTGGATTTCGGAAAGATTTTCGGAAAAGAGAGTGGACAATTCATCAGATTAAATATAGCCTGTCCAAGAAAGACTCTCAGACAGGCACTAGAGCAGCTTAGAGCTGCATATTGTCAGACTGTATGGTAATAGCTTAGAAATAACTATATGACGAGCTTTAAATAGCCATATTATCAAACCATGTGGCAAAAAGTTCAGGCCAGCATGCGCATTCAGGCTGTATTTCGCGGCCTGTAAGGCATGCAGTCTCTTCTGTTGCGAGTGCAAGACCATGACAGCCCTTGGCAAATATATGGAGCTCACATGGAATCTTGTATTTTCTTAGCGCACCGGCCATGAGAAGAGAGTTCTCGACAGGCACTGCACCGTCTTCAAATGTATGCCAGATGAATGTCGGCACAGTGTCATCATTTACTCTCTTTTCGAGAGAAACAGTGTCGTACATCTTCTCATCGCCGCCTACAAGAGCATCGAAGGAACCGCGGTGGGCAAACTCGCCTGCTGTGATGACAGGATATGCTAAAAGCATGCAGGATGGTCTGTAGTCTTCGCTTTTTTGACCGAGTGTCTTAGTTATGATGTCGTCCTTCCACATTGTTCCGAGACTTCCGGCTACATGCGCACCTGCCGAAAATCCGCATATACATATTTTATCTGTGTTGACATGCCATTCTTCGGCATGTTTTTTTATGTAATCGACAGCCATTGCAGCTTCTATAAGCTGTGAAGGATATTTATCCGGAGCAAGGCTGTAGTAGAGAATACATGCATTATAACCATGTGCGTTCATTCTAAGAGCGATAGGCTCTGCTTCGCGAGAAGACAGATGAGTGTAGCCGCCGCCCGGACATATAAGAACCATAGGACGTGTCTTGTCGCCGCGGAATTCGCTGTGATGGTCAATAATGTATGTGGTGAGCCTTGCCACTGAGTCGCTGTGTGATATGCCTGCTTTTGAATAGTCAGGTCTTAATTCTACTGTAGTGTGAAGCATAATGTACCTCCATATTTTTAATGAATTTATTATATCACAAATAAATTGCAAAGACAATTTAATGGTGGTAAAATAAATTTATAAAAATAACGTGAAAGGTGAGATTGTGTAGGAATAAGCTGGAAGCTTATTTTTGCAGATGCAGTCTGTTTATGAGCGAAAACAGATTGCTGTAATGGCGGATGAAAATGTATTCGTGGATTTTCCATCGTCTTTTGCGATATATTGCTCGGAAATGAGGGATTGCATGGATAAAAAATTATATGATTTGATGGACTGGCCTGAGATTGAAGCTGTTGTGTATTCAGAGTGTAAGCATCCTCTTGATATTTTAGGACAGCATGTCACGGCTGATGGGCTGCTTTTTGAGACCTTTAAGCCGCAAGCAGTGGGAGTGAAGGTTGTACTTACAGGTAAGAATAAGACTTATGATATGGAGCAGGTTGATGAAGCAGGATATTTTGCACTTCTTATTCCGGGAAAGAGGCGTGTGGCGTATGAGCTGCTTGTAGATTATGGTGATGGAAATACGAAACAGATACCCGATACATACAACTTCAAGGTACAGATTCTTGAATCGGAGCTTGAACGCTTTGAGGCAGGAATCAATTATGAGCTTTATAATATTCTCGGTGCACATCCTATGGAGGTAGATGGCGTAAAGGGAGTTCATTTTGCCGTGTGGGCACCTAATGCATGGAGAGTGAGTGTTGTCGGAGATTTTAACAGCTGGGACGGAAGAGTCCACCAGATGCAGTTTATTGATAAGTATGGAGTGTATGAGCTTTTTATACCGGGTGTTAAACCGCTTGACATTTATAAGTATGAGTTAAAATACAAGGGCGGAATGATAGGACTTAAGGCAGACCCTTATGCTTTTTACAGTGAGCTTCGTCCTAACAATGCATCGATAGTATATGATATCGATAAGTATGTGTGGACTGACAGCGACTATCTTGAGAACAGGGACCTCAACAAAGATAAGCCTATGTCCATATATGAACTGCATTTAGGTTCATTTATGAAGCCGGATGACGGAAGAGAATTCTATAATTATCGTGAGCTAGCACCGCTTATTATCAAGTATGTAAAAGAGATGGGATATACTCACGTTGAGCTTATGCCGGTTATGGAGCATCCTTTTGATGGTTCGTGGGGATACCAGGTGACAGGATATTATGCGCCTACAAGCAGATATGGAACGCCGGACGATTTCAGATATTTTGTTGACCTTCTGCACTGCTCAGGGATTGGTGTGATTTTAGACTGGGTTCCTGCTCATTTTCCAAAGGATGATTTTGGGCTGGCAAGATTTGACGGAACTGCTTTGTATGAGCATCTTGACCCAAGGCAGGGTGAGCATCCAGAGTGGGGAACATATATATACAATTATGGCAGGCCGCAGGTCAGGAACTTCCTCATAGCCAATGCACTATTTTGGGCAAAGGAATACCATGTGGATGGTCTTAGAATGGATGCTGTTGCGTCAATGCTCTATCTTGACTATGGAAAGAAAAATGGTGAGTGGGTTGCCAATATGTACGGCGGCAATGAAAATCTTGATGCAGTTGCGTTTTTCAAGCAGCTTAATGCGGTATACAAAAAGAAGAACAGGACTTCAATGCTGATTGCAGAGGAGTCTACGGCATGGCCTATGGTGACAGGTGATATAAAGGACGGTTCGCTGGGGTTTGATTACAAGTGGAACATGGGCTGGATGAATGATTTTCTTGACTTTATGAGTGCGGATCCTCTTTTTAGAAAGGGGCGCTACGGAGAGCTTACATTCAGCATGATATACGCTTACAGCGAAGATTTTATCCTTGTTATCTCGCATGATGAGGTAGTACATGGCAAGTGTTCTATGATAAACAAGATGCCGGAGGCAGATATTTCGGAGAAGTTTGCTGACCTTCGCACGGCATATGGCTTTATGTATACGCATCCGGGCAAGAAGCTTCTCTTTATGGGGCAGGATTTCGGACAGTTCAACGAGTGGTGGGAGAAAAAGAGCCTCGACTGGGACGAGCTTTCCAAGGAATATAACCAGAAGCTTCACAGATATATGAAGGATTTGAATGTTCTTTATAAGAAAGAACCAGCTCTTTATGAGCTTGATTATAACCCGGAAGGCTTCGAGTGGATTAATAATATCTCCGCTGATGAATGTATAGTGTCATATGTACGCCGGGCTAAGAATGGTGACGAACTGCTTGTTGTTGTCAGCTTCACTCCTGTGCTTCGCGAGAAATACAAGATAGGTGTGCCAAAAGCCGGACATTACAAAGAAATCTTTAACAGCAATGCCAAGAAGTATGGTGGAACAGGCAAGCTCAATTCGCGCATCAAGGTGTCACAGGAGAGTGAATGCGATAACCGAAAAGACTCAATATACATCACAATTCCACCTCTTGGAATGTGTATTTTCAGGCGTGTAGATGAGGAGACTGTGACAGCGGACGAGATTGAGATACCTGAGATAGTCGATACGAAGATAACTAAATCAGAAAATGTCCCGAAGGCGGAAAAAGTGAAGGCAAAGAAGAAAGAGACGCCGGGGGAGATAAATAAGGAAACGCAGAAAGATCCTAAGATAGAGAAGCAGAAGAAGACGAAGAAAGAGACGCAGCGTGAGACAAAGAAGGAAACGCAGTAAGATACTCAGAAAGAGAAACAGAAGAAGGCGCAGGGGTATCAACAAAAGTGATGCCACACAAGGAGAAGACTGAGAAGGCGGATACAGAAAAGGCGGATGCGGTAAAAGAAGATGAAGTAAGGGCGGTACAGTAAAGCCGGATGCAGAAAGGGCAGATACGGTAAAAGAAGATGCAGTGAAGGCAGATACAGTGAAGCACAATAAGGTAAAGCCGGATGCAGAAAAAGCTAGACCTGCTAAAAGGTAGAGTAGTGTCTGCCTATGAATAGCCAGATGTATTATGCAGGACAGAGAAAAAGCGTGAAATGCTAGCTTTACTAAGAAGAATATCAGTCTAAGATTGGTGTAAAAGTCGCATAATGGCAGAGAAAACGTGTGAAAATCCGGCTTAAAAAGAAGAATATCAGTCTAAGACTGTAGTAAAAGCCGCATAATGGCAGAGAAAACGCAAGAAAAGCCGGTTTTATAAGAAAAATATTAGCCCCAAGCCAGAGAAAATGCCGCGCAGGGCAGAACAAGAAAATATCAGAGTTTAAATTTTACCAAAACACAATATAGAAGGGAAAAGATATGGCAGGAGAGCAGATTGCGGTTACACAAGTAACCGATGCAGCGGCGGCAAGTGTGTCACACTGGGACAAGATATTAGACAAAGTGATTGACTATGCGTTGAAGTTCGGAAAAAATGTACTGATAGCAATTATTGTATATTTTATTGCGAGCAAGATTATTAAGTGGATACTAAAGCTCACAACCAAGGCACTTAACAAAGGAAAGATTGAGCCGATTGTTGTAAAGTTCATATATTCAATTATAAAAGTAGGCTTGTATGTGCTGCTATTTATAGCGATTGTATCTATACTCGGAATACCAACAACAACATTTGTAACCCTTTTCGGTACAGTCACATTGTCAGTAGGTCTTGCGCTTCAGGGAAGCCTTGCAAATTTTGCAGGTGGCGTATTGATACTTATTTTCAAGCCGTTCAAGGTAGGCGATTATATCGTTGCGTGCGGTGACGAGGGAACAGTTGTAGGAATTGATGTATTTTATACTAAGCTTGCAACGGTTGACAATAAGATGATTGTTATACCTAACGGAACACTGGCAAATTCAAGCGTCAAGAACGTGAGTTCGATGGATAAACGCCGTGTAGATATTCAGGTGGGAATAAGCTATGAAGCCGACATTGCAGCAGCAAAGAGTGTGCTCATGGAAATCATCGAGAAAGATGGGAATATACTAAAAGACAAGCCGATTAATGTATTTGTGGCAAGCCTTGATGCAAGCCAGGTTACGCTTGAGACAAGGGTGTGGGTTAGTTCAGAAAAATACTGGGATACAAAATGGGCTCTCACTGAGCAGTATAAGTTAGCATTAGATGCAGCTGGTATTGAAATACCGTTTAACCAGTTGAGCGTTACCATAAAGGGCATGGAAGAGCATAAGTAAGCTGCTTATTGATGCGGTAATTATTAAGGAGATATAGTTATCAGGTGCAGAAAGCACTAAGGGCGGAAGTATTGGTAAAAGATACTTCCGTTTTTTGTATAATATAGAAATGAGCAAGCAGAATTAATTGATAAAATTAAATTGTTTTATCCTTTCAAGCCCATTCAACCACATATCATTTATGTATTAAAGACTGCATCAAGCAGGATTTTAAGTTTAAGAAAAATGTAAAAATTTCATTGCCTGTTTTGACGGAATCATCTGATATATTATTTTACGTGAGGAGGGAAAAAGTTAAAGCAGCTTTAGCTATATTTGTAAGAAACTTGTAAGAAAATATGCTTAGAAATGTGGGAAACAGGGTGTATTATAATAGTAAAAAATATGCGATAGGTAGTTTACAGCATCTTGCAGTAATGTATGCAGTGTCGCAATCATCTAAAAGTATATAAAGATATGGGGGCAGTGATGGAAAAACAGAAGATACTGGTTGTTGATGATGACAAGGAAATACTATTTTCCCTGTCAAAACTTTTAGAATATGATGGATTCGAGGTGGTGCAGGCAAGGGATGGAATTGAGGCATTAGAGCAGCTTGATAAGGAGAAGCCGGATTTGATTCTGCTTGACATTATGATGCCGAAGCTTGACGGAATATCGGCTCTTATGAAGATTCGTGAGAGCAATCATCTTCCGGTCATAGTGCTGTCGGCAAAGACGCAGGACAGCGATAAGGTATATGGGCTAACTATGGGAGCGGATGACTACATCTGCAAGCCGTACAATCCGGCGGAGCTAAGTGCCAGAGTTAAGGCGCTTCTTCGCAGATTCAGCGCTTGGAATGAGATGACTGGGAATAAAGCATCTGTAAATGAACGCATTTGCAATGGTGGTATAGTATTGGATACTGCCTCGAAGCAGGTGGAGGTCGATGGTGAGCAGGTTAAACTGACTGCCACAGAGTACAAGATTGTGAATCTGCTTATAAACAATCTCAACAGGGTATTTTCGGCGGAGGAGATTTACGAGCGCGTGTGGGAGGACAATATCGGATATGCTGTGGAAAATACAGTCATGGTACATATAAGACGTATCCGCGAGAAGATTGAGATTGACACAAAAAATCCAAAATATATAAAGGTGGTGTGGGGAATTGGCTACAAAATGGAAAAAATGTAAAGAATGGTTGAGTGTAAAAAAGAATAATGTGATTGTTGCAACAGAGTCAGGAGTTTTATTTGCCATAAGTCTTATTGCGGTAGTGATTCAAGTGCAGGGTTACTACTATGCTCCGGGCTGGGTAGCGTTTATGTTTTTGTGTGCAGTGTTCTGTATAGTATTTTCTTTCAGGGTTATCATGATGAATTTGACAAAAAAGGCTGAGGAGCTGGATGATTTAGCGTTTGGAAGATACTATTTTAAAATATTTGTGCTTGAGCTGGTTGGCTGTATTGTATATGCCATTATTGCCACAGCGATATTGACTCCTTATAAAACAAGCCATGGCACCTCCTACTGGAATGATTTTATACTCTATGATATGGGCTGGATTTTGGCACTTATATATATTGTCCCGATAGCTTCATCGTCAATTCCGGTCATTATTGAGAGTGAGAAGGCAAAAGAATTAAGGGCAGGAATGTTAAATGAAAAGCTTCGCCATGAACAAAAGCTTGCAATAGAGGAGAAGGACAAGGCTATAGAGGAGCAGGGAAAGGCTGTGAATGAGCAGAATAAGGCAAATCAGCTGAGTGTGGAGCTGCTTACCAATGTTACCCACGATTTAAAGACACCGCTCACAGCAATTATAGGCTATCTTGCTCTTATGGAGAAAGAGGAGCTGACTCCTGTGCTGAGCGATTATCTTAAGGTTGTAATTCAGAAATCCGAGCTTTTAAAAGAAATGATTGATAAAATTCTTGAGCTTTCCAAGGCAAGCAGTGGAAAAGCAGAGCTTGACATGAAGCGTCTTAACCTTAACAAGCTTGTATTGCAGCTTGTAAGCGATATTGAGGACACATACCTTGATAAAAAGATACCTTTTCAGGTTAATCTTTCAGAGGAAGAACTGTTCTTCATGGGGGATGACATATATGCGTACAGGATAGTACAGAACCTGCTCGACAATGCGGTAAAATATTCGCTTGATGGAACACGAATATTTGTTAAAACATATAAAAAAGAGGGAAAAGTATATTTAGAAATTATAAATGTTTCGGCGTATCCGCTTGATAGTGAAGAAGACGAGCTGAAGGGAAAGTTCGTCAGGGGTGATAAATCGAGAAATACCGAAGGAAACGGTCTTGGTCTGGCTATTGTGGATGCCTACACACATGCACTTGGCGGTGATTTTAGGATTGACATTGTAGGTGATACATTCAGAACCGTATGCGATTTTGGGACAGGGGTCTGACACCGATGTCCCAGCTATGTGGGACACCGGTGTCAGATGTCAATGAAACGGTTAAAATATGGATAAATCTAATTTAAACGGATAAAAATATATTAAATTTTGGTTGACATATGGAAATAAAGCACTTATTATTTAGATAGAACCAATCAATCTTACACTAAAAGGATGGTGCTTTATATGACTATTGATGAGATGCGTCAGAAGAAGAAGGAAAAAGGCTACACTTATGTGCAGATTGCGGATTTATCGGGTGTACCGTTAGGAACAGTTCAGAAGGTATTTTCGGGAGAGACAGAGAAGCCGCGCTATGATACTTTGCTTGCACTTGAACAGCTTTTTACGGATACACCTGTGCTGAGGGAAAGTGCTTTATATAAGCATAATGGCAGGTATGAGAGGAATGGAAGTTATACTTTAGACGATTATTATGCACTTCCAGATGAGCAGAGAGTTGAGCTGATTGATGGGTATTTTTATGATATGTCATCGCCGACTTTCGGGCATCAGTCCATTGGTGGAGAGATTCATCGCCAGATTGCCAATTATATAATGGAGCATGGTGGAGATTGCAGGCCGTTTATCGCACCGGTGGATGTACAGTTAGATTGTGACAATAAGACTATGGTTCAGCCGGATGTGGGGATTGTCTGTGACCCTTCTAAGATAAAGAGATTCGGCATATATGGCGCACCAGATTTCCTTGTGGAAGTTATTTCTCCATCTACCAAGAAAAAGGATTATGCACTTAAGCTGTCTAAGTATATGGAAGCCGGAGTGCGTGAATATTGGATATTGGATTTCAGACAGGAGAAGATTTTGGTCTATTTCTTTGAGAGTGATATCTATCCTGTTATATATGGATTTGACCAGCCGGTTCCTGTCAATATATACGATGGCAACCTTAAGATTGATTTTTCCAATATTGCCAGATGGCTTGAGGAGGGAATGGAATAAGTGAATTAAAAGGGGCTTTTGTAATAATCGGTATTCGTTTATCTTGATATTTATTTCCTGTAGGTATATAATTTGTCTATGCAAATTATTTTCAATCATATTATATTTTATAAATATATTAATTAAAACTATATTTGTATATATTTATGTACAATATGAAAAATTATTCTGATTATATCAAACGGAGAAAACGTATCATGGCAGTGAACAAGTATGCAGGAACGAAGACTGAGAAGAATTTACAGGAAGCATTTGCAGGAGAGTCACAGGCAAGAATACAAAAAGTCAGTTGCACAGGTTGCCCTTCGTTTTCTTATCCAGAGCAATGTGGTTGTGATTGCGAAGTCCACACATAAGGAAAGAATGGAAGAGAACTTCAATGTTTTCGATTTCACGCTTTCTGTTGATGACATGAAGAAAATCGAAGCTTTAGATGGAGGAGAGAGCTTATTCTTCTCACATTACGATCCTAAGACGGTAGAGTGGTTCATGAGTATTCTGTAATTTATACAATCAGTCGTATAGCTGGATTATAATGATATCAGGGTCAAAAGGTCAAAAAGCCGTTCGTGCTTGCACGATTAGG
>OGFG01001518.1_pt1 | contig 22718 bp, 18 predicted proteins | sample 1570761 | NCBI WGS metagenome assembly OGFG01 (sample SAMEA2581938, study PRJEB24529) | metagenome | biome: Human gut stool | place: China | collected 2011 | reverse complement strand
TTGATAAACTATATGATAAGTTCACCGACCTGGAGAAGAAAGAATTTCTTAACAGCTTTGTAGAACAGGTGGACATTTATGAGCAGGAGCAGCCGGATGGCAGATTCCTGAAGCACATAAAGTTCCGTTTTCCGGTGTATTTTGGAGACAGGGAAACACAGGAACTTTGTTGGGACAAAGAAAGTACCGTTGAAACGGTATGTTTGATGTCAAAAGTACAGAAGTAAAAGTGTGAAAAAAGCTTGAAAATAAGGGGATTTTGAGTGCTTCTGGATAAATTAACGGAGCCTCAAAAACCAGTGAGTCCTGATAAATGGATACCTTGTTTTGTATTGTAAGTTTAGATTGCAGAAGCTTTTCTGCATTACAGATACTAGATGAAAGGAGAGCTGTGGTAGTTTTTGGAGCAAACACCACACAAGTTGATGATGCGTAACATAAATGAGTTAATAGGAATAATAAACGGCATTAGCTACGACGGTATTATCAATAAGCTAGAGGTAGCCGGATTGTCTTCGTGGGTAAAAAAGAACAAGAACTTATCTTACGAGCCTAGGCAAGCTCGATTAATTTCACTGGTAGAACAAGTGCTTGAAGATGGAATCATCACAGATGAAGAACGAGAAATGCTTATAGATAATTGTAGTCAATATACAGCTCTTGAAACTGATTCCTCTGCGAAGATTTATGAACTTAATGGAATCATTGAAGGTGTTATTTGCGACAATGAAATCAACGAAAAAGAAGTGTGTCGCTTGCAAGAATGGATGAGAACTAATGAATCTTTCATTCGTGATCATAAGCCTTCTAAAATCATCTGTGAAAAAATAGATCGGATACTAGAAGATGGGATTGTTACGCATGAGGAACAAGAATCACTTCTAGAAATACTCAAAAAGAAATTAAACGATGCGCAGATAGAAACGAAAATAGGATACTTAAAAACCTGTGTCAAAGAAAGAAAAAATCTCGGTATTGATTTGATTGATTTATTGGATAATGCTGAAGCAATAGATATTATTCATAACCGTGCAGAGAGGGAACTGGGCATTGCGTTAAATTCGTATTCTGGTACCTATGTCCATGATCCTGAAATTGTATTTGTGTCTCTTGTTTTAATTGGCATGCTCTACTATGATGGAGCTTTTTATGAATCCGTAAGAAAAACTTACAAGAACTTGTACCAGCGGTATTCAGAACAAAAGGTAGAAGGGCTTATTCGAACATTATTAAATAATTACAGAATAAAGGATGATGTAACAGGAACAAAGACTCGTATTATCAATGTGGTATTAGCGGGATCTATTGTTCCAAGCTATTATCTGGGAGCATTCTTTGAGTTTATCTACGACATATATAAGTTAAATTTTAATAGCGATTTGCCTGATGATTTATATGGTGAGTTTCGGTTTGTTTATGATGGATTGCAGAATGTAATGCGTTCTGAAAGTGACGAACTTCAAGTTAATGTAACGAAGAAAACATATAAATTGATTAAATCAACAAAGCAGCTGATTACTAATCCTGTATATAACGATGCAGTTATTAAGCTTAGTATCATTATCGTTAGATTGATTGATAAATATATTTGGGACAAGGATAACGTTCTTTACAATCCATATTTGAAAAGAGGATATGAAGAATGGCTTTCAACAATTAATAGAGAAAAAGAGTATGGACATCGAAGCAAATCCGAACAATTAAGATCGCGTTGGGAACCAGAATATGTTTTGAATAGGAATATGGTTTATTTAGTTCCTCCGATTCATCGCGTGAAAGCTACATATGATTATCGAAGTATCAGAATCATTGTTAGGAATGAGGAAAAGGTCATTTATGATGATTATGTAGAAGATATCCGTGAAATCATTGGTGGGTATCAGATTAAGAATCCTGCAATTGAAATTTCTAATCCACTTGGAAGAGTTGTTTACCAGTTGGTAGCAGGAAATGAAGTGATTTATGAGAGCAAAACCAGATTGCATCGTAACTTCATTGTATTTGATGAGAGAGGGCAGGAACAGGCAAATAATAAAGACTATTCCGGGACAGCTGTTTTCTGTACGAAGAGTAAGGTTGATAAGCTGCATTTGTATTTTTCAGGAGAGTCATATTGCCTATCTTCATATAGTGCACACTTGGGAGATGCTGTTCTTGTCGATAATAAAGTTTTCAATTTTTCTGAGATGATCCGTCCTGGTGTGTTTGGTGAAAAATATGATGGATATTTCGTTGCGCAGGCTGATTGCAAGTTTGAAGTATTTAAAGATGAGGTATTCCTTGTTTTTGAAAGTGAGTTTGCGGACAGTAGTTTTGAAATCCAAATTAATCAGCGCTCGTATAAAATGGATGCTTTTGAACATTCTACAGTTGAAAGAAAAGGAATCAATAAGTATTCGCTAAAACTTGATTGTTTAGATTCAGGAATTTATCAGCTAAGAGTGAATGCGCTACATTCTGGCAAAAGAATCAGTGTGTTACGTACTCAATTTGCTATAGATAAAAACCTTCATGTTGAACAGGTTGAGAACAACAAGAATTCATATATTGTTTCTGTGGAATCTGATTTGATGTCACAACCAATTTTTGATGAGATATGTATTCAGGATTTTAGAGAAGACTGGATTAAGTTAAATTGGAATAATCAGGAATATATTTATTATGTTCCATTCCGATTTCCGTTATACAGGATTGATAATGGAGATTGGAGACCATTTTCACAAGAAATTTGGATCGGTGATATTACTCAGGAAAGTTCAATTGATCTGTATGGATGCAAATATGACAAAATATGTTTACTAACCAGTGCTGGTCAAATCATTGAAGAAGCACCTGGGCTTAAGAATGAAGGAGTGTTTAGCAGATTCTCTGCAGGCTTCTTACTGTCATATAAGTCGAATTATGATTGCGTGGGAATAGTGTTGGTTGCAGAAGAACGCTTTCATGAGGGAATCTGGTGTTACAACAAATGTATTCTTGATGAGGATAAAACAACGGTTATTTATAGTCATGAAGACAAAGCTCTTGTTGTCACGCCGTGCTTTTACGGACAAGGGAATATTAGGTTTAAGATAATTGATGATGAGGATAATGTCGTATATACAAGTTCTGCTTTGGAAAAAGAAGTTCAAGAGAATGTATATGACTTATCATCTTTTATAAACTATAAAGTGATTTTCTTTGAAAAAGAGAGAGGACTTTCGCTCAAAAAAGAACGCATTTTAAAGGAATTTCCAATCGTCTTTTATGCGAGAGAAGATTTTGTAGGAAAATCCTTCAAAATTAAGGAAGTTTACTTTGATCAGTTTGTCAGAGGAGAGTTTCTAAGAAAGCGACATTACTTTAATACAACATATGTTTGTTTTAAAGAAATGATAAGTGGAAATGAATATATAGGTGAAGTATATGTAAGAACATACAATGGTGCGTTTATGTTGGATAACATAAATCCCGTTGATATTGAAATTTGCAGTGATGTTATAGATGGAATGATAGAATTATCTATTACTAAGGATGGAGATGGGCTGTTGCTTGATTTCGATCATCATGGAATTATGAATTCGCTGGACGATGGCAAAGCTGTTGATATCTTTTCTTACAATATCGATATGAAGGGAGTTGAATCAGTGTGAGCAAGAGAAATCCTATTGAACGATCTCAATACATAAATAGTCAGTATAAAGAATATCTTAGGTCTTCTTTTGAATTTAAAACTCCAAAGTTACAAAAATTGTTTGAGCAACAATTGGAAGTTGAAGATTTATTTAAGGGGCCTTATGTCGATTTGAATTTGCCATTTAAAAGAGGAATGTCCTTGGATGAAATGATTGCAGATGGTGCAGTATGTAAATCATTTCGTAGATTGGGAGATATGAATTTTGAGAGGCCTTTATATTCTCATCAGGAAGAGAGTATTAGGCGTATTTGCTCTGGCCGAAGCGCAATTATTACAACGGGTACTGGTTCAGGAAAGACAGAGAGTTTCTTGTATCCAATTCTAAATGAACTGATGTCTGATGTTGAAAAAGGTAATATGGAAGTTGGCGTTAGAGCAATATTCTTATATCCAATGAATGCTCTTGTAAACGATCAGATTGATCGAGTAAGAAAAATACTCACACAGTGTCCTGAAATTACGTATGGATTCTTTACAGGGGAAACGGAAGAAAGCGTTCCTAAGAATTATCGTGAGAAATATGGTGCAGAGAATAATACTTTCATCCCTGAGAATGAATTGGTTTCGAGAGAAGAAATTAGAAAGAATCCACCACATTTGCTGTTCACGCATTATTCTATGCTGGAATATTTATTGATCAGGCCAAATGATTATTCAATCTTTACTCCAGAGAGGTTAAATAACTGGAAGTTTGTTGTTCTTGATGAGGCACATTCGTATTATGGCTCATTGGGAATCGAACTATCATTGTTGATGCGTAGATTGACAGGATTGGCTTCAAATAAACCACGCTTTATTCTAACCAGTGCTACGTTGGGTGAGCAAGGCAAATCTGAAAGCGAGATCGTAAATTTTGCTAGAAGCCTTACATCTGCAAGCTTTGATATTCAAGATATTATCTTCTCTAAAAGAATTTTACTATCTAGTTCGAAGTTGAGTTATACGATTGATGCAGGGGATTATTCTGAAATAAAGAAAGCGAAGAATGATATACAGACGGTTAGAACCATTGGAAATAGATACAAAAACGTAGATTCAATGGACTTGAAGAGTTACCTGTATGAATTGTTTGTAGGTGATAGAAACGTTTTCCATCTATATGAAACATTAAAAGATGGAAGTAAGAGCTTTAAAAGTATTCTTGCTAGCTTTAATAATCAAATAACATCTGAACAGTTGATAGATTTGATTGATCTCATCAACATGGCAGAAAAAGACGGGATAGGTATTTTTGATCTGAAATACCATTCTTTTGTGCGCCCATTAGCTGGTGCATACATCACTCTTGGAAACAATCCACAATTAAGCCTTACTAAAACTAATATGCTTGGTGATTTAAAGGCTTTCGAAGCTGGAAACTGTAGATATTGTAATTCACCATACATAATCGGAAAGATTCAGCGTAATGAAGGTGATGGGCTTGACTATCTCTATCAGAACAAGGAAGTTGATATTTATGAAAACTATGGAAATAACAAATTTGTAAGCATTGATTACTTCTTGTTGAGCAATGAATTAAATGAAGAGGAAGTTGACCGCGATATCCTTGAAGAGTATAAGGTTTGTTCAAAGTGTGGTGCGATTCATGTTGCAGGAAATTTAAATGCACGCCGATGTAATTGCGGAGACAGCCTTCAACATTCTATATTTAAAGTTCTCCAATCAAAGAAGGATGGAGAAGAAACGGCGTTCAATAATATAAATCAGTGCCCTTGCTGCGGTCACAAAGCAAGAGCAGGTGTTGTTAAGAGTTTGAATGTAGGTAAGGATGAGGGAACAGCATTACTTGCTCAGATTTTATATGAAGCAATTGATGATGGCACAGAGACTAAGAAGAAAATTAGTAAAATTTCCTTAAAGAGAAAAGAAAACGTTCAATCAGAAATAGAGACATCAAATGTAAAACAATTTTTAGCATTTTCCGATAGTCGTCAACAAGCAAGCTTTTCAGCGGCTTTCTTGGATTCTAACCAAGTTAGAATGTTGCAGAAAAGACTGATTTGGAAGGTAATAGAAGATAATCAATATAGAAATATTTCTGTAGATCAGCTTGCTGCAACTCTTTCGGGAATGATTAAAGAGGGTAACTTATTTCAAAATGATTTAAGTGCTCATAAAAATGCTTGGATTACAATACTTGTCGATTTGCTAAAGGTTGATGGTTCGAACGACGGTGAAGGTTTGGGGTTATATTTCTTTGATGTAGATATAACTGACATAATGTCTCAAATTGACGAAGAGGACGTTGAAGCTGAATTTGGAGAATATGACATTACTAAGAAGGATCTGGAAACAATTATGCAGGTTGTATTTGGTATATTCAAAGTTGCACCTGCCATAAACTCGATCAAATCAACATTAACTCCAGATGAAAAGATGGAAGCTTTGGAATATAGAAGATTTGATAACTACGTAATGTTCAATTGCCCTAAGACAATAAATGGTGTTAGAAGTTTCTTACCTGTAAAGGGAAAGGGTAATATGGTTGTTCGTTATGTTCAGAAAGTTTGTGACTGTGACGAAGAATCAGCAAAAGCATTGTTGGAGGTTGTTTTTAACAACTTAGCCGTTGCGGGTGAATTGTTTAAGAAGCATGAAACTAAGGAATGCTATCAAATTGAAGCAAGTAAGTATGTAGTTAAGAATTATAAGACATCAAAATACTATATTTGCTCTAAGTGTGGTCGTTTGACTCCATATAATGTCCATAATAAGTGTGTTCAGGATAAATGTGATGGCACATTGAGTGAAGTAGATCCGGATGAGGCGCTTGCAACGAATTATTACAGAAGACAATATAAGACAAAGAAAATCGAAAGCATTGTTGTTAAGGAACATACTGCTCAGCTTGATCGAAAAAAGGCAAAGCAATATCAACAAGACTTTAAAAATAAAAAAATCAATATCTTAAGTTGTTCAACAACTTTTGAGATGGGTATTGATATTGGTAACCTTGAAACAGTATTTATGCGAAATGTACCACCATCACCTGCGAATTATGTACAGCGTGCAGGACGTGCAGGAAGAAGAAAAGATAGTGCAGCATACATTTTGACATACTGTGGGACTGGATCTCATGATTATACATACTTCTGTAGTCCGGAAAAAATGATTTCTGGTGTCATTAAGCCACCATATTTTAATGTAGTAAATCATAAGATAATCGTTCGCCATTTGATGGCTACATGTTTAGGATTCTTCTTTAGAATACACCCAGATTATTTCAGAAGTATTGATGAATTAGTCTTTGGAAAAGCATTAGAGGAATTTAAAAGCTATATTTCGAGTCATCCGAGTGATTTGAATACCTATATCAACGAGAAAATACTCCCTGGGGATGTATATCGAGATTATCACAACTTTAAATGGTTTGACGAAATCGAAGGCAATGATGAAAAGATGGAGCATTTTGTTTCAACAATTAAATCCATTGCAGAAGAGTATGAGAAGGCGAAAAAGGAAGCTGTAACAGAAGAAAACTATAAGGAAGCAGATTATTATCAAAGACAAATTGAGAATTTGCATAAGGAAAAGGTAATTGATTCACTTTCAAAGTACTGTGTCATTCCTAAATATGGCTTCCCGGTTGATGTTGTTGAATTGCAAATATATAAAGAAGGTATTCTGGATAATAGCTATGATTTGAGTCGCGATTTAAAAATTGCGATATCAGAATATGCTCCGGATTCAGAAATCATTGTTGATGGCAAAAAATATACTTCAAAGTATATTTCCTTACCTAAAACAGGAGAATATCCACGAAATTATTTCTGCACTTGTCCTAATTGTAAAAAAATAAATGTGTCTGTAAGTACAAGAACTGGAAATGAGTGCAAGTATTGTGGAGAACCTCTTGGTACAGTGGTACAAGAATTTTATATTGAACCAGTAAACGGATTTAAAACTGGTATCACGAAAGAAAGTACTCGTGCGAAGCCAAAAAGGTCATATGCTGGTGAAGTATCATATCTTGGTGGTGGTATAAAGGATGAGAATGTTGTTTCTTTATCAAATGCTATTACCATTGAGACAAGCACCAATGACGAGCTCCTTGTCATGAACAAGTCATCATTCAATATGTGTCCAGTATGTGGATATAGCGACATGGTAAAAGGAAAAGTAATTACACCTACATCATTAAAGAAACACAAGAATTACAGGCAATTTGATTGCTCTTGTGAAGAACTTACTCAAATTAAGCTTGGACATAGATTCCAAACAGATGTAGCTCGATTTACTATTCCTATGTTAGGATCCTTTACGAAGGAAGATTATGCGATTGCGTTGTCATTTATGTATGCATTTCTTGAAGGAATAAGTATTGGACTTGGGATTGAGAGAAATGACATAGAGGGTGTTCTTGAACTGAACCTAGAGCAGCATAGCTATGATATTTTGATCTATGACAATGTTCCAGGAGGAGCAGGTCATGTTAAGAGACTGGTTGAGAAGAACGCTGTAATAACATCTTTAAATGCAGCATATGCGAAAGTATCACAACAATGTTGCGATGAAAATACTTCTTGCTATAACTGCCTTAGAAACTATTACAACCAAGCAAATCACAGTAAATTAAAACGCAAGTATGCTCGTGATTTCATTGAAAGTCTATTGAGACAAATAGGTGTTAGACCTTAAAACAGTCTTTATAAGTATAAGGGAGAGTGTGTTTTGAAAGATGGCTTGGATGGATGAGATTGCTGAAAGGCATCATAAGAAAAAGGTGATACCGGGCATGGAGCCGACAGGGCATTATTGGTTCAATCTCGGAGCGTTCCTGCAGGAACAGGGGATGCGCGTAGTGTATGTGAATCCGCATCATATGGCGGAATGCTAAGCTGAGAGCAGTAGGATTAAAGAGGGCAAAGCCCCTGGTAAACAAAGCAGAGCATAGCGTTGGCAACCATGAAGCACCGGAAGCGGCAAGAGTAGAATTACGGCTTTTGCTGAACGATTATGAAATGTACAGCAAAAGGATGGATGATCTGATGCAGACGATCGAAGCTGCTCTGGCAGAGATACCATATATTGACACGTTGTTGGAGATCAAAGGAATAGGTATCACTACGGTGTGTGGATTTGTGGCAGAGGTAGGTGACATTGGACGTTTTGACAACCCAAAGCAGTTGCAGAAACTTGCCGGATATGCCATTGTCAGCAATGATTCCGGAAAGCATAACGGAGAAAGCCAGATCAGTTACCGTGGAAGGAAAAGATTGCGATACGTGTTGTACGAAGCAGCAATCTCAGTGATAGGGAAAAATGCTGAATAATCTGTGCCCCAATGATCCACCTGTCCGGCGTAAGTGAGCCACGATTCCGTTTTATCTTGAGCCATCATTCTGGTCACGATGAGCCACTTGTTTTATAATAGAATTATGCACAAATTATTGTGTAAATCTATTATACAGGAGGTCACCATAATGACCAAATATCGTGAAATATAGCTGAAAACTAGTTACTAAATGCTTAATAAAAGTGTAGAGGAGCATTCCTGTAATTCACTAAAAGTGTCAATTGAATAAAAAAGAACCTCAAGGTATGATGGAGTTGCATCTTGGTGGATGTAAACAAAAAAATCAATGCACTGGAGGTTCCAAATGAATTTGGAAGTCAGACACACTATGCGAGGGCTTTCAATAATCGGGGACGAGAGTTTACGAAACGTTTTTTTGTTTTTAAGAACCATATCGAAGGATTTAATTCTTTTGATCTTTGGGTTGAGATTCTTAAGAAAGGAAATAACAAGACCGCAGTTCTGATCGGTTGTGAGCCGACTGGTCATTACTGGTTTGCGTTTGCAAAGTATGTTAAGGATCATCAGAAAAGATTTCTGATGGTCAATCCATTCTCGGTTAAGAAGATCAAGGAGATTGCTGAAATAATCCAAAGAAAACGGATGCAAAAGATCCAAAAATAATAACAAAACTGGTTGTGAATGGGTATTCCATTCCATATATGCCAGAAGGCATATACGCCGAAATAAGTGATTTGGTATATAGCCGTGACAGGATCATGAAGCAGCATAACATATCTATGAACAGGATACAAAGATGGCTTGCAATACATTTTCTAGAGTATCTGGGATTATACACAAGATTTGATGCAGCAAGTGGTTTGGCAGTGTTAGAGAAAGCACCACTGTTGAAAGATATAATCGCACTTGGAGTAAATGGGATCCGGAAGATATGACATGACAAAAGGATGCGTGGCAAAGGAGTTGCAGAAGATATGGCAAAGACCTTGGGTGAAGCTGCGCATAACAGTGTTGGCCTTGACGGAGACATTGGAACAAAAAGCGAATTGTATGTGTTGCCTGAAGAGCATCTTCTGTGGACTTTGCAATTAAAAGCTGTTAATAAGGTGCTTGAAGAAATCATTCTAAAAGTACCTTATGTGGAGAAATTACTCGCCATAAAAAGAGATTTGAACCACAAGCGAACTATATTTAAATATAGCATTTAGACCGATTTTACAGGGGTTTAGATGGCACAAAAAAATCGTAGAGTGATTTACTCTACGAAATTCATATTCTAATAAATTTATTCTACACCTTGTCAATTCGGTTGTCAAATTGTCGAAGAAAATTCTGTATAAAACACATAGCATTTTCATTATATATTGGATAGACACTGTTTTTACTGAAAATGATGGAGCATATGAAGAAAACAAATGTTTCTTCATATCCCCAAATATATACAAGGAGGCAAAAAAATGCCAAAAAAAGGGAAAAATATTTATTTACGAAAAGACGGGCGTTGGGAAGGGAGATATGTAAAAGGTCATTTAAATGGAAAAATTCAATATGGTTATGTTTATGGCAAAACTTATGAAGATGTCGAGAATAGACTGACTTATTTTGAAATTGTCAAATTAAAGACTAATAAGGTAGATACTTTGGAAAATATATCTTATGAATGGCTTCAAATTCAAAAACCACAATTAAAAGTATCAAGTATTGCAAAGTATTTAAATAACATTAATTCTTATATAATTCCTTATTTTGGCGACAATAAGATAAGTAATATCACAAGAAATGATGTCACAGTATTTAGTCGTTATTTGCTTGAATTTGGAGGGATAAAAGTAAATGGATTGTCGCCCAAAACAGTGAATAGCATTTTGTCGGTTTTGAAGAATATATTCGAGTTCGCTATGCATGAAAAGGGACTTAAAATAACTGACATCTCTGATATAACAGTTAAACAATCACAAAAGCCAATGAGGATATTAAGTCGGCAAGAACAGAGCCGATTGAGTGAATTTTTGTGTAGCAAACCGTCACCATGTCATTTAGGAATATTACTTTGTTTGTATACAGGGCTACGAATTGGAGAAATATGTGCACTGAAGTGGGAAGATATATGCATTCAAGAACAGTATCTTTATATACATCATACTATGCAGCGAATTCAGGTGTTTGGAAAAATGGAGAGAAAAACAGAGGTTGTAATTCAATCACCTAAAAGCGATTGTTCTATCAGAAAAATTCCAATTCCAAATGAAGTACTTCAATTACTAATTCCGGCTCAAAAGGACAGAAGTGCATTTTTGTTGACAGGAAATGTATATAGTTATATTGAACCGCGTTGCATGGAAAACCGTTTTAAAGCGGTTGCTAAAGAATGCGGCATAAGTGGCGTAAAATTCCATACTTTGCGTCATACATTTGCAACAAGATGTATTGAACTTGGTTTTGATATAAAAAGTTTAAGTGAAATTCTAGGACATGCTAGTGTAAATATTACATTAAATCGTTATGTACATCCATCAATGGAGTTAAAACAAAAGAATATGAATATGCTATCGGAACTTTTGGTGACAAAGTAAGCCGTCAGAGTAAACCGTCAATTAGCCACCTTTTTTCAGCTATAATGGGATTAGGTGGCCTTTTTTCGTAGAGTAAATCACTCTACGAAAAAGGGAGGTTTTTGAATGATGAGCCAACAAGTAATTGAATTGAATTGTCCAGGTTGCGGGGCAAGAGTTAATACAGGTCAGAAGGAGTGTGATTGGTGTCACAAACCAATAGTGATTTCTACATTTAACAGTGTTTATGCAATGCCAATGCCAGAGGTTAATAAGTACGCAGGAACATATAGAAAAGCTCTTGCTGAGAATCCAGATGACATAACATTAAATAATTCTGTTGCTATGTGCTATCTGAAGTTGCAACTATATGATAAAGCACTTACGGCATTTGAAAAGGCAATGGAAGATAATTTTGATAATTCGGAAACTTTCTTTTATTCTGCAATTTGTTTGCTACAAGGCAAAAAAGCTTTTTTGGCTCCGCGGGATGCAATTGATAAAATAGAAGAGTATATTAATGCTGCTTTGATGATTGAACCGAGAGGGATTTATTATTATTTTTACGCATATGTAAAATATGATTATTTTTTTAGAAAAAGTTACAAGACACAGCCTACATATCAGGAATTATTAAATACTGCTTTTCAGGTGGGGATTTCTGAGTATGATCAAGAGCAGTTATTTTCAATTTTAAATGTTGCAAAACCGGATGTCTTATAGCGATTAGCCACAATTGCTTTTAAGAATAAATAAACAAAAATATTCTCAAAGGAGGAGACACAGAATGGGATTATTAGTACTTATCATTATTGTTGCAATTGTCTTTGGAGTGATGTACCAGAGTCAAAATGCTGATGTGAACAAGAGATGCAAAGGTAAGAGCGAGCAGCAAAAGCAGGTCATCAAATACCTTTATGGTGGCTGTATGACATTTGGAAAAATGACAGATGCGAATTATGACAGCATGGTTGCTTCTGTTCGTGATGGACTTAATTTGAAGCAGAAAGCATTGAATAAAATCGGACTGGATGAAGATCAGCTTAAAGAGATTGAGCCGGTTTTCTTTGAGGGATATGCAAGAAATAATCTTTTTATTGGTAAGCAGGACGGCAAACTTCGTAGTACATGGTATGAGACGGCATGGCTTTTCTTTAGTGACAGTCAGGTATACATGTATAAGTATAGTTGGGATATGGAGTCAGATGGTAAGCGAGAAACTTCAGAGGAATACTTTTATACTGACATTACTAACTTCAATACTGCTTCAGAAACTGTTGAGGCCTTTAATATTAAGACAGGTTGCAATGGTAAGGAAAAATCCAGAGAAAAGGTTAATCGAGATTATAGCAGTTTCAGCCTTGTGGTTCCAGGAGATAAATTCTATTGTTCAACGAGTAATGCTCCAAATGCTGAATCTTCAGTTAGTGCGATGAAGCAAAAATTGCGCGAAAAGAAAGGCAATAGATAACATACTTTGGTGATATACAGGTTGATTTTGCCAAGTTAAGCCTTAAGTTTTATATTTTATGGGGCATCTATACATAGTGGCGGTATAGCTGTCCTATTTTTTTGCAGGGGGCGATAGATAAATGTTAGTTGTGAAAAAATATATAAAAGATGGTAGTGTATATCGTCCAGATATAATATGGAAAGTAGTGCGAATTAAATGTACTGTGGGCTTTGTAACAACTTTGACATTATCAATAATAGCCTATTTTTTTATAAAAACACATAATTTAGAAGACACTGTAAATCAAGCCTTACGATTCGTGGAATATGTGTATTTTCTGCCCGGTAAGAGTCTTCTGTTAAAATTGTTTGTGTTGATATTGACTGCTATATTGATAATCAGATTAAAAAGAATATTAATATTTGCTGTTTATTTATACCAAAAATTTGCTCCAGAGAGTATTCGCTCCTCATGTAGATTTACGCCTAGTTGTTCACAATACATGATAATGTCTATTGAAAAATACGGAACAATAATTGGCGTCATCAATGGGTTAAAGAGACTATCAAGGTGTCATGCACCAAATGGAGGCTATGATTATCCGTAAATAAATTTTTGGTGGAGGATATGGTTTTGATAAATACAATAGAATTAAATCATGGTGAATTTGCTGGAATAGGGATTATTGAAATTGTTTCAATTCCTACAAACACCATATTAAAAGAAAATTATATAAATGAGACAGATATTGAGAATGAATATCGTCAGGGATTTAGTAATCTGCTGGTAGAATTGTATCAGAGTTATCAAATGTTTAGAATTCAAAATGAAAACTCGGAAATATCGGCTGAAATTTTATGGATTACGGAACCAGTCAGTCATCAACCATTCGAGGCGAAGATTAACATGTACATGATACTTCGTTCCATTGGGGCAGATAAGCAGGCTGCTATTTCAATGGTTAAGCGACTATTAAATTCTTGTGACTCTATGTTAAAGATGTATCAATATGGTACAAAGTATATTGATAGTGGCGATATTGAAAAAAAACTGAAAGATTTAGAAATCGAATCTGTTGAATCACTTGTAAAAGATGAACGTATTGAGAATTTACAAAATCAGATGTTGCCCAATTGTTATGCATTTGATCGATTTACTGGTGTAGCACATGATTTGGGATCAATTGTGAATAGTTTGATTCATCATCCTAATACAGCTTTTTCAGCACAGCTGATTCCTACTAGATTATCTGAGAAAGAAAACACGGCTATTTCTCAGATTACTCCTATATTAGATACACTGAGTAAAGGGGTTATGACGCAAGGAATTGGAAATGTAAGCTTTTCTGGTGCGGATATGCTTGTAGAAACATACAAATATTACCAGAGTAGCAAAAATAATGCACTTTTTTTATATAATTTTATTATATTTGGAAGTAAACAGGCAGTAGAGGATTTGACATCAAAGGTTCACAGTACATTAGCATTTGATTCATCCAATCCAACAGCATTAAAACATATACATTTTTCAAATGCTGACATTCAAATAGTGGAGAACTTTATGCCTCTACCATGGGTATTTAATGAGATTTTAATACAGAGTGACAGAACCTCCAATATTTGGACAATGGATATGGGTTTTCAGAGTCTTTATCGTTTACCATATGTAATAACAGCAGATGAATCCTCAGGACTTTTCAGGATTCCAATTGGAACCCAAAGAATTTCGGCGGGTCTACCTATAAATGAGACTGAAAGTAGCAGCAAAACCTATGCAGACAATCTTATTAATGCAGGTGATATTGAAATTGGAAACCTGAAATCATCTGGAAGTAATGACACTATTGGTATATCTTTGAATGACCTTGCTAAACATATGCTTGTTGTGGGAACCCCTGGTTCTGGAAAGACAACTTTTTCGGTAAGTTTGTTGGACAGGTTGTGGAAAGATCATCATATACCCTTTTTAGTTATTGAGCCAGCAAAAAATGAGTATAGGGCACTTATCCAGAGTATTCCGGAACTACAGGTCTTTACACCGGGAAAAAATTTTATTTCTCCGTTCGTATTTAATCCGTTTGTTCCTCCAAAGAATGTAAAACTGGAGACATATAAATCTACACTTAAGACAGCGTTTGCAGCGGCTGTTTCAATGTCAACTCCTCTTGATAAGATATTTGAGGAAGCAATCAATAACTGTTATTCGGATTTTAGATGGCTTGATACATATACAGTTGACGATAAGGGACAGACTTTCAATATTTCTGATTTTATTAAATGCTTTCAAAATACATTTGATGAAATTGGTTATACGGGAGATGCTAGAAATATTGGTCGTGCAGGTGTAGTAAGGTTAAATAGCTTAAGTAATCTATTTGATAATTACTTTTCTATACCGATCCAGGATTTGCTGGAAAAACCGACGATTATTGAATTAGCTGCCATTGAGAACAGTGATCAAAAAGCCCTCATTATTTCACTACTTTTACTTTCAATATTGGCATTTGTTAATTCCAATTATGTGGGTCAGGGTGGTCTTAAAAATGTTATTTTGTTAGAAGAGGCACATGTGCTTTTAGATGCTGAGTCAAATGCAAGTCAGGGCGATGCAAATCCGAGTGCTATAGCACAAGGACTGGTTAAAAGAATGTTGGCAGAGATTCGTTCTTATGGCATTGGAATAGTTATAGCTGACCAATCTCCACGCAAGGTTTCGACAGATGTGGTTGCTTTAACAGATATGAAAATGGTGTTTCGCCTTGTTGAAGCGACGGATAAGCAAATAGTAGCTGATAGTATGAATATGAGTGAGGCACAGACACAGAGATTGTCCCGTTTAAAACCTGGAGAGGCATTTTTATTCTTCAACAGGCTTGATGAGCCAGAGGAGGTCATTACACCGGATTACCGTTTGGAGAATAATATTGACATTACTCTTACGGATGAGGGAATACAAAAATTAAGTACCTACTGGAATGATAAGCAGGAGTGTCTGCGACCATACCCTGAATGTATGAAAACGAGATATTGTACAAAAACTTGTGATTATGCAAGAAGAATTCTTGCGAGAGAAATTGCCAGAAGAATATTTGTAAAGAATTTTAAAGTTGGTTGTAGTGGATTTGAACCTGTGAAGAAAGTTTTTGGCCAGATTACTAATTTGGTAAAGGCGGAATTAAATGATGAACCATTTTCAAGGGAATTGCTTTCCTGTGTGAAAGTGCATTTATGGAGGAAAATACGATATGGCACAAAAATTCCTGTAAGAGAAGTGCAAATAATGAATTCCCTTGAAAAATCTTAAAGGGGGAATAGATCATGGACGAAGAATTCAGCGATACTGTAGATATGTCGTCGGATGTTGAGATATCAGATTCTGATAGTAGTGCTGATATAACGGAAGATATCACAGAGGATGATATTGAGGATGCTTCAGATGATATCAGCGATATCGAGAATGTAGGAGATAATGTTGCAGAAGATGAAATTATTGATGAGGATATTTCTGGAGATATTGAAGAGGACATCTCGGAGAGTGATATTGAAGAAGTCCAAGAGGATATTAGTGATACCGAGGATGTGGGAGATGATGTTGCAGAAGATGAAATTATTGATGAGGATATTTCTGGAGATATTGAAGAAGACATCTCAGGGAATGATATTGAAGATATTTCAGAGGATATCAGTGATACCGAGAATGTGGGAGATGATGTTGCAGAAGATGAAATTATTGATGAGAATGTGACCGGGGACATTTCTGGAGATATTGAAGAAGACATCTCAGAGGATGATATAATAGATCCAGAGACTAATGAAGCTGCAGATATCGAGGATGAAGTGCTAAATACTGGAGATGAAGTGGTGGATGCAGAAGGTGAAGACATAGGTGATGGAGAAATAGATACAGAGGTTGATGAAGTGGCAGATGAAGAAACAGATATAACAGATGTAGACGTCGAGGACAAAGAGCCAGATGCAGAAAGTGAAGGCATCGGTGATGAAGTAATAGACACAGAGGTTGATGAAGTAGCAGATGAAGAAATAGATATGCAAAGTGTAGACGCTGAGAACGAAGTGCTAGATGTTGTAGCTGAAGTAGTGGATGCTGAAATGGCTACAAAAGATATAGACGCTACAGATAAGATGCAAGATGCAGAAGTTAATGCTGTAGAAAATGCAGAAACAGATGCAAATAACACACCAATCATAAACTCTGTTTATGATTATATGGCAGCGCATAATTATGGGATAGATGACTTTGCCACCTACTCGCAAGATCCTCAATGGAGGCAATTGATGCATCGAGAGTATCCGGATTATAAAATGCCAGAGATGACGCAGAAAAATGCAAAGATACAGTTGTTGCAATATATGAATGAGCATAATTATGGGATAGATGATTTCGCAGAGTATTCTCAGGATTTTGTTTGGAGGGAATTACACTCTACTGCGTTTCCTGACAATGAATTTTCACAGGTAAGTAATGCTGAGAGTGAACGGAATAAGGAATTCCCTATTTTAGAAAATGCTGATAGCAAAGATTTGAATCTACCTGGTGGCGATGACAGTGAAAATAATCCGTTTAAGTATTTGGATGATATTGATGATAGTCAGTTATTTGGAGGTTTTGGAACTGACAAACGCATCGACGGATCAGACTCATTTGTAAAGGGGGAAAATTATGAGCAATTTAAGAAAGATTATTATTATCCTAAAGAGTCGTCCTATGAAGTTTATAATGTTTCTAAAGAGGTCGAGATTTCTCCAAGCATGATTGAAGGGATTCATCTTGGAGAGCACGAATTGGAGAAACCAGATGTTTTTTGGAGCCAGCACGAGAAGAATGGAACTTTAGAAAGTTTTAAAGAAGTGGCATCTCATATCCCTGATGTTAAGGAACAACTTGCTTCTGGGAGAACAATAGATGAGCTACTTGCTGATTCTGAACTATCAGAATGTGCGGATGTTTATTTTATGAATAAGCCAAAGGTAATTGAAAATGATGGTTACTATGAATTTGACAGTAACGGACGCCATCGCATACTTGCAGCGCGAGCAGCTGGATACGATATACCTGTTGAGGTGATAGGTCGAAGATATAGAAATGAGGATGTCGAATTGCAGGATATTGATGCAGATGTTAGCGAGTTGCATGTAAATATGGAAGGAGAACTATCGGAACAAACAGCTGGAGAGAACAAAGAATTTGGCTCGTTTTTTGATAAAATCCAAAATTTTTTTAATCCTTCCAAGAATTCGGATTTGATTGATCATAGTGTGGCTGACGATTCTGATTCAAATCAAGATATTCAAACACAGTGGAGGCCTCCAGCTATTCAAGGTGCTGATGTTAAAGAACCAGAAGCTGATATAACACCGTTGGATTCTACTCGACAGACAATAAACTTGGTGGAATTACCAGACGGCTCGAAAGCAAGGGTCTTTGATCATCCGAGTGATTTGAAAAATATTCTTCCGTTTTCACAGGGCAAGAATGAATACTCAAAAAGTGGTACTTGTGCGTTGGCAGATACAGGTGTTTGGCTGAAGATTGCCGGAAGTAAGCATGTTGAAAACGATGTTGTAGGGTTCGCTTCAACTCATGCGGACAGGCGTGGACAACCGCTTTGTTCTAGGAGCGGTGGAACATTACCAAGTAATATTCCAGATATTTGGGAACACTTTGGTATACCAGCTTACAGTGATGGCTCTAGGAGCCTTGAAAATATTGCAGAAGCAGTAGAAAGTGGAAAGGCAGTATCTGTTGGCGTGAATGCGGGGATGCTTTGGGAACTGGATAATGTAGAGGGGATTAAGTTATCTAAAGAATGTTATGGTGACGGAGGTGCTAATCATGCTATCGGTATTATGAGTTGTGAGCGCGATTCTCTCAACGGGAATATTACACACTTTTACATAAATGATACTGGAAGGACATATGAGAGGGATGCTTGTAGAAAGATTAATGTAGATGATTTTTGGAAGGCTTTCAATGTCAAGCGAGCTTGTGCAACCATTTCACAAAAACCAGTATGGTAAGGAGGTAGCCAGTGGGTTCAGTAGTTAAAATAATTGAAAAGCTAAATGAGATGGGATCTCCCATTGAAATAATGGATAATGAATCATTTTCAGTTCCATTTATAAGCGAACAGGGTGAAAAGATGTATTTGACATTGTTTTCATTTACATCGCAGTTTGGATTTGGTGATGTGGATAAAAAAAACATAGTTAGCACAGTTTTTTATATCAATCCGAACAATATTTCTGAGTATATTGCGAAGGATGTGCAGGATATTCGGTTAACTGATGAGAAGATTGCTCTGTTTTCAAGGAGCAATGAGGAATTAGAAAAGATTTCAGAAGTCGATAAATATAATCGCCTTGTTGAGTTAACTGATGAAATTATTGCTAACTCTGGAGATTTGAAGAAGAATGTTTTTGAATATGCGGATACCATTTCAAATTATGTGAGTAATGATTTAGCACCATATTATTTAGCATTAGGACATGATTACTTTATGTGGTTGAACAGTCTTATATAAATTAACAAAGGAGGATGCATTATATGGCACTGTTTGGTAAAAATCCTAACGAGGTCGCCTATGTTGGTGGAAAGAAACATTGGACGGATGTTATTAAGAATTCTGGTCCCGGTGAGTTACTAATTTGGCGTCAGCCGGAAGAGGATTTTAATACGAATTCGACTCTGATTGTTATGCCAGGAGAGGAGGCTATTTTTATTAAAGGAGGTACGGTCGAGCAGACTTTTGATAATGGTACATATAAGCTTTCCACGGAAAATTATCCGTTCATTAGCAGAGTCAGGAATGTATTTTCTGGTGGAATTAGCACATTTAACTGCGTAGTATATTTTGTTCGTAAAGCTGATAGCGAAGAAATTCGCTGGGGAACCGAAACGCCTATTCAGGTTAGAGATAAAGTATGGGGAATCAGAACATCCGCAAAAGTACGCGGAGCATACAAGGTACGCATTGAAAATCCCGTTAAGTTCCTGGAAAAATTGATAGGAAACAACGTGCAATTCCAAATGCAGGGAGAACTTGATAAGTATTTTGCAAACGAATTTCAAGGGAAAATTAAATCAGCGGTATCTAAGTTTTTGAATAACCTTCAGCAGGAACTTGTCGGTATCGATGCCTATATAGATGAGCTTTCTGTGCAAATTGAACCTTATATTGATGAAGTTGTTGAAGAATATGGGCTTAAATGTGTCCGTTTCTCTTTAGCTGGACTTGATATTGATATTTCTAAATATGATGCTATTGATGAATCGCAGATTGCGGCAATTACAAAAGGAAATCTTGCACGTGGCGACAAATCAGCAATGGATATTTTGGGCAATGATTGGGGAAGACAGCAGGCAGCAAATATTCTTGGAGATTTAGCAAGAAACCCTGGGGCCGGTGGAGTTGGAGCTATGGGTGCTGGTATGGGCATGGGAATGGCTGCTGGAAATGTTTTTGGCAATATGGCAAATCAGATGTTCGCACCTATGAATCAACAGTCTCATCATGATGACCCGATTCAGCATCAACATCAGCCTGTTGTGTCAGGAAGATATGCTCCTAAAGGAACAATGCAACCTGATGAACAGCTGCAACAGACTAAGCCATCAAGTGAAGATCCGGTGGAAGTGCTTGCAAAATTGAAGAAAATGCTTGATGCTGGATTGATTACGCAGGAACAATATAATGCAAAAGTCAATGAAGTCATGAGCAGAATGTGAGGTGATGATGAATGGGTAAGAAAAATATACTTTGGATTTTTTTGGATTTGGTATTTCTTGTAGTGTTTAATATGGTATTCTTTATTGCAGGGGGGATTTATCATCCAGCTTCGGTATGGATTTCATACGGATTTATCCACTTTGCTTACATGATGCTTTTGGCTACATCGTTTTTTATTAGAAAAAGTAGTAATGCGGTAATCTTTAGATTTTCCTTGTACGCTATTTCTTCTATGTATTTTTTTGTGGCTTTTATTGTGGGGATAGTGTTCGTTATCATGCATCCTGAGTCTTATAAAGCAAGTTTAATTATTCAGGTAGTTATTGCGGGAGGGGATGCAATTATACTCTTGTCCAATATGCTGGCCAACGAGAATACTGCGGAAAGTATTGAAAGACATGAAGTAGAGCTCCAATATGTCAAACGGTCAAGTGCTATGCTGAAAGGCATCATGGATATGACGGATAATAAAACATTGAAGAAGAACATTGAAAAAGCCTATGATCTTCTTCACTCTAGCCAGGTTAAATCTGACAATTCTGTATATGACTATGAGGTGATGGTAATGGACTTGATTGAGACATTAGAAAATAATGTTTCAAAAAATGATGATGAGGCAGCTAATGCAGTTCTTGAAAAAATTATAAAGAACGCAAATGAAAGAAATCGTAGATTAAGGTATTAGCCAGTTGATTAAGTTATATGATGAAGTAGTAAGTAATAATATCTAATAGGTTCTATGGGGGGATTGACTACCCCTAGCCGAGATGATGGAGAAGTACGGAGCACTGGTTTTGCGAGATATCGCCGTTGAGATTCAGTATGAACCGGAAACTTGGTGTGATGATGCAGAAGAAAAACGACTTCGATATGAGACTTGTGCGAAGCGATTTATGGAACGGTTTGAGAAGGCGGCATAAGGAATACCGGCATCCTGCGAAATTTCATTGATTGAGTGGGATGTAATACATACAAAAGAGCGTTCAAAAAAGAAAAAGTAGAGGGTAATTTTTTAAGAAATTGGGCATATTATAATAGCAAATTTATTTTCAAAAAGTTAGTGAAAGATCTTTTGAGCCTATTGACTTATGGAAGAAGATTTGCTATACTTTCAATAGAGAAAGTTTACCACTGACCGATAAGTGGTATATAAATGGTCGGGTTGTAAGTTTACCGCTGACCAATATGCGGTATATAAATGGTTGGGTTGAAAGTGTTATCCTCCACCAGCATGGGTGGAGGATTTTTTTACCAAAGGATGGGGTACATGAAGAAGACAGGATTTTATATAATAAAAGATTCCTTTTTTGATGATATGAATGAACCATACCTCAAAGGGAATAAGAAAGGTAACAGACCTCATTACTATTGTTTTGAGGATGCAGCTTCAGGTTTGTATTGGATGATTCCGCTATCAAGCAGGATAGACAAGTACAAAAAGATTGTTGAGAATAAGAAAAAAGCTGGAAAACCATGTGATATTATACATATTGTAAAATTAGATGATAGTCGAGAAAGTGCATTTCTCATACAAGATATGTTTCCTATTACAATAGATTATATTGAACGAGAATATACAATTGGGGGCAATCATTTTTTAGTTACGAGTAATCATACTGCAAAAATTATAGAACAAAAAGCACGTACTGTACTCGCTTTGCTAAAGAGAGGTATAAAGTTTATGCCAACCCAACCTAATGTTATTCGCTTATATAAAATATTAAAAGACAGAATAAATAATAATGATTAATTAAGCTTACTGAGGTACTAGCATGAATTTAAGAGTTTTTAAACGTATAATATTTACATTTGCTATTTCAGTTTTAGGCGTTAGCACATCGTTAGCAGCATTCACATTTGATAAACAAGAACAAGTAGATACAGCCCCTATTGTAGGTTTGTATCGTTTCCAAGTACCGAACGAATTACAAGGTGCGTATAATACTGCAGGTGTTCAGAATTTAACAGCCTCTATGGCTAACGAGCCTAATACATTATCTATGAATGTGGCTCATGTAAAAGGTAATCCATCT
>OGFG01001506.1_pt1 | contig 22818 bp, 19 predicted proteins | sample 1570761 | NCBI WGS metagenome assembly OGFG01 (sample SAMEA2581938, study PRJEB24529) | metagenome | biome: Human gut stool | place: China | collected 2011 | reverse complement strand
ATGAGTATTGGGCGGAAGATGGGGAAGCTCCGGAATGGAGAAAAAATATGAATATCGGAAAGCCGATACTTTGATAATGTGCGATACTAATTCTTTCAGGAGGGCTTTATGAGTATAAGAAAAGCCGAGTCGGGCGATTTAGCAAGAAAGTTTGAGGAAGGAATAACGGAGTACATAGTTGAGCTTAAAAGAGAAATCACAGACGTGGAATGGGAAGTGTGATGAAGAGAATATACATACATGGTCTAGGTCAGACCGTACATAGCAGGGACAAGGTCATTGAGGCATCGGATAAGTTTCGCAAGGTTTTTAATTTTGTGCTTGCAATGCGCATGACTTTGTGGTAAACTTTTGTCAACTTAGAGAAAAGACACAAGGAGATATCCGGGCAGTAAGGATATAACCTCCGTATAGCTGTCTTTTTTTTTGAGAAAATTTAGGAAATAATGCATTTTTATACACGAAATACGTTGAATATACATTATTACTGAATTTTTATGCAGAGAAATCTGCATGCTTAGAAACAGCTTAAAGTACAGATGGAAAGGATTAATGGTGGTATAATGAAAGCTTTTCTGATTCTTGAGGACGGAAATGTATTTGAGGGAACCAGTATCGGTTCTGCGAGAGAAGTCATCAGCGAGATAGTTTTTAATACCTCAATGACCGGATATTTGGAGGTGCTGACTGACCCTTCTTATGCCGGACAGGCGGTAGTAATGACATATCCTCTTATTGGTAATTATGGAATATGTCATGCAGATATGGAGTCCGGGAGACCATGGCCGGACGGTTTTATTGTCCGGGAGTTATCGAGAATCCCTAGTAATTTCAGAAGTGAAGATACCATCCAGAATTTCCTTGAAGTTAATGATATCCCCGGTATTTCAGGTATTGATACCAGAGCTCTTACTAAAATCCTCCGTGAAAAGGGTACCATGAACGGCATGATAACCACAAATGAAAATTATAAGCTTGATGAGATTATTCCTAAGATTAAGGAATACCGCACGGGAAATGTTGTCGACAAGGTCACCTGTGCCGAGAAGTATGTGCTTGACGGAGATGGTTATAAGGTTGCACTTATGGATTTTGGTGCTAAGAGAAATATTGCAAGGAGCCTTAATAAGAGAGGCTGTAAGGTTACGGTATATCCTGCGAGAACCACGGCGGAAGAGATACTTGCCGACAATCCTGACGGAATTATGCTTTCAAACGGTCCCGGAGACCCGAAGGACTGCGGAACGATAATCGATGAGGTTCGTAAGCTCTATGAGTCCGGAGTTCCTATATTTGCAATCTGTCTCGGACATCAGCTCATGGCGCTTGCGACAGGAGCGGATACACATAAGATGAAGTACGGACACAGAGGTGCAAATCATCCGGTTAAGGATTTAAAGACGGGAAAGGTATACATTTCCAGCCAGAACCATGGATATGTTGTCGATGAAAAGACGATTTCCGCTGACCTTGCGGTTCCGAGCTTCTGCAATGTAAATGACGGTACGAACGAAGGACTTTCATATATTAAGAAGAACGTGTATACAGTCCAGTTCCACCCGGAGGCTTGTGCAGGACCTCTTGACACAGGATTTCTTTTTGACAGATTTATAGAGATGATGGGAGGTGCAAGATAATGCCTAAGAATAAGGATATTAAAAAAGTATTGGTTATCGGTTCGGGTCCTATTGTAATCGGACAGGCAGCCGAGTTTGACTATGCGGGAACACAGGCATGCCGTTCTCTCAAGGAGGAGGGTATTGAGGTAGTACTTGTAAACTCCAACCCTGCTACGATTATGACAGATAAGGATATCGCTGATGAGGTATATATCGAGCCTCTCACAATCAAGTCTCTCGAGCAGATTATCATAAAGGAGAAGCCGGACAGCATTCTTCCTACACTCGGAGGTCAGGCTGGTCTTAACCTTGCAATGGAGATTGCAGAGACAGGCTTCCTTGAGGAGCACAATGTAAAGCTCATCGGAACAACAGCACTCACAATCAAGAAGGCTGAGGACAGACTTGAATTCAAGACTACAATGGAGAAGATTGGTGAGCCTTGTGCACCTTCACTTGTTGTTGAGAATGTTGAGGACGGTATTGAATTTACGAATAAAATCGGTTATCCGGTTGTTCTTCGTCCTGCTTACACACTCGGAGGAAGCGGTGGCGGTATCGCCAAGAATGAGGAGGAGTTAGTCGAGATTCTCTCTAACGGTCTCCGTCTTTCAAGAGTAGGTCAGGTGCTTGTAGAGAGATGCATCGCAGGCTGGAAGGAAATCGAGTACGAGGTTATGCGTGATGGCGCCGGCAACTGCATCACGGTATGTAACATGGAGAACTTAGACCCTGTCGGAGTACACACTGGAGACAGTATCGTTGTCGCACCTAGCCAGACGCTTTCAGATAAAGAGTACCAGATGCTCCGTTCATCTGCGCTCAACATTATAAATGAGCTTCAGATTACAGGTGGATGTAATGTTCAGTTCGCACTTCATCCTACAAGCTTTGAGTACTGTGTAATCGAGGTTAATCCAAGAGTAAGCCGTTCATCCGCACTTGCATCCAAGGCAACAGGTTATCCTATCGCCAAGGTTGCTGCAAAAATTGCACTCGGCTATACACTTGATGAGATTAAGAACGCCATCACCGGAAAGACCTACGCAAGCTTCGAGCCTGCACTTGATTACTGTGTAGTCAAGATCCCGAGACTTCCTTTTGATAAATTTATCCACGCTTCAAGAAAGCTCACTACGCAGATGAAGGCAACTGGTGAGGTAATGAGCATCTGTACGAACTTCGAGGGAGCACTCATGAAGGCTATACGTTCACTTGAGCAGCATGTGGACTGCCTTATGAATGAGGATTATTCCGGATATTCAGACGAAGAGATTACCGAGATGTTAAACAGAGTAGATGACAGAAGAATCTACGTTATTGCTGAGGCGATAAGAAGAGGAGTTACCTACGAGACAATTCATGATATCACCAAGATTGATGTATGGTTTATAGATAAGATTGCAATTCTTGTTGAGATGGAGAATGCCCTTAAGACACAGCCGCTTACCAAGGAGCTTCTTTTAGAGGCTAAGAGAATAGAGTTCCCTGACAATGTAATCGCAAAGCTTACCGGAAAGACCGCAAAAGATATCAAGGCACTCAGAAATGAGTATGGCATCCATGCGGCATTCAAGATGGTTGATACCTGTGCGGCAGAGTTCGAGGCGACGACACCTTACTATTATTCATGCTTTAAGAGTGAGAATGAGGTTATAAAGACACAGCCTGAGAAGAAGGTTCTTGTACTTGGTTCAGGGCCTATCAGAATCGGTCAGGGTATCGAATTTGATTACTGCTCGGTTCACAGCACATGGGCATTCAAGCAGGAAGGCTATGAGACAATCATTGTAAATAACAACCCTGAGACTGTAAGTACAGACTTTGATATTGCGGACAAGCTTTACTTTGAGCCGCTTACACCGGAGGATGTTGAGAATATCGTTGAGCTGGAGAAGCCGGACGGAGCGGTTGTTCAGTTCGGTGGACAGACGGCGATTAAGCTTACCAAGAGCCTTATGGAGATGGGAGTTCCTATTCTCGGAACAAGTGCAGAGGATGTTGACGCTGCCGAGGACAGAGAGCTTTTTGACGAGATTCTTGAAAAGTGTGCTATTCCAAGACCGAAGGGACACACAGTATTCACGGTTGATGAGGCATTAAATGCTGCTCATGAGCTTGGCTATCCTGTACTTGTAAGACCTTCCTATGTACTTGGCGGACAGGGAATGCAGATTGCGGTATCGGATGATGATGTGGTTGAGTTTATGAATATCATCAACAGACAGGTCCAGGAGCATCCTGTACTTGTAGATAAGTATATTGTCGGAAAGGAAATAGAGGTCGATGCCGTATGTGATGGCGAGGACATTCTTATTCCGGGTATAATGGAGCATATTGAGAGAGCGGGTATCCACTCAGGAGACTCAATTTCGGTATATCCAGCACAGAGCCTTAACGACAAGGTTATCGCAACGCTTGAAGATTACACAGGCAAGCTTGCAAGAGCCCTTCATGTAAAGGGACTTATCAATATCCAGTTTATCGTAAGCCATGATGATGTGTATGTAATCGAGGTAAACCCTCGTTCATCAAGAACTGTTCCGTATATCAGCAAGGTTACGGGAATTCCTATTGTTAAGCTCGCAACCCGCGTCATAACAGGTCACACAATAAAGAGCATGGGTTACACACCGGGACTTCAGGCTAAGGCAGATTACATCGCAATAAAGATGCCTGTATTCTCATTTGAAAAAATCAGAGGCGCTGACATAAGCCTCGGACCTGAGATGAAGTCCACAGGTGAGTGTCTTGGTATTGCTAAGCAGTTCAATGAGGCTCTTTACAAGGCATTCCAGGGTGCGGGGGTTAATCTTCCGAAGCACAAGCAGATTATCATTACCGTCAAGGATGAGGATAAGCCGGATGTTGTTGACATAGCACAGCGCTTTGAGAAGCTCGGCTACAAGATATATGCAACTCTCGGAACAGCCAAGTATCTGAACGATAGAGGCGTAAACGCCATCAAGGTCAACAAGCTTGAGCAGGAGGCTCCGACACTTCTCGACCTCATTCTTGAGCACAAGATCGACCTTGTAATAGACAGCCCGTCTAACGGTATTGAGCACAGCGGTGACGGCTTCTTAATCCGCCGTCATGCAATCGAGACAGGTGTAAATGTTCTCACTTCTCTTGATACGGCTCATGCACTCATCACAAGCCTTGAGGTTCAGGACAAGCAGCACATGACTCCTGTAGATATTGCGACTATCGGAAACAGATAAGCAGTAGTTAAGAATCCAACATCATAACAAAATAGGACAATATCATTCAGATTAAATTATCTTTTTTGAATGATATTGTCCTTTTTTGTTGTCTGTTTGACTATGCCTGCATTTAGGTGTTATTTTAAGCTTTATTTATCCGTGATAAGGCTGTGGAGCTCCTGAAGTGATCTTACCTCAGACGAACCGTTCTTTTTAACATAGGCTATTCCTTCAGCGGTTGCCTTTGCCGCAGCCATGGTTGTCATGTAAGGTATTCTTGCCTTGATGGCAGCCTTTCTTAAGTAGCTGTCGTCATGCACGCTTTCCTTTCCTACCGGGGAGTTGATTATCAAATCAATCTCGCCGTTGGTTATGGCATCGAGTATGTTAGGACGACCCTCGTAGAGCTTTTTAATCTTTGTGACAGGTAAACCGGCCTCGGCGATAAGGTCATAGGTTCCGCCTGTTGCAAGAACCTTGAAGCCATCGTTTACGAAACTTCCTGCAACATCAACAACCTCCTCCTTATCCTTGCGGTTAACAGAGATGAGGACTGTTCCCTCAAGCGGAAGCTTGGAGGATACGCCTTCCTCTGCCTTGTAGAAGGCTTCACCATAGTGGGATGAAAGACCGAGCACCTCACCTGTAGAGCGCATCTCAGGTCCAAGTATCGGGTCAACCTCCGGGAACATATTGAATGGGAAGGCAGCTTCCTTCACGCCATAGTATGGAATGTGTCTTTCCTTCATTGCCGGGATTGGAGATGGTCTTCCTGTAAGCTCACTTGTAATGATATCCGTTGCAATAGGAACCATTCTTATATCACAGACCTTTGAGACGAGAGGTACTGTACGGGAAGCTCTTGGGTTAGCCTCAAGCACATATACCTTTCCTTTTTCAATGGCATACTGCATGTTCATAAGACCCTTTACATGCATTTCCTCGGCAATTCTGCGTGTGTATTCCTTGATAAGACGTACATTTTCCTCTGAAATGTGTACAGATGGAATTATGCAGGCTGAGTCTCCTGAGTGTACGCCGGCAAGCTCAATGTGCTCCATTACTGCAGGAACGAAGGCATGTGTACCATCGCTTATGGCATCGGACTCACACTCGAGGGCGTTATTGAGGAAACGGTCAATGAGGATAGGGCGGTCAGGTGTTACCCCGACAGCAGCCTTCATATAGTCGCTCATGCTCTCGTCATCATATACCACTTCCATTCCGCGTCCGCCAAGAACGTATGAAGGACGAACCATGACAGGGTAGCCTATTTCATTGGCGATGCTGATGGCTTCATCCACTGTTGTCGCCATGCCTGATTCAGGCATAGGAATTTCAAGCTTATCCATCATGGCGCGGAACTGGTCTCTGTCCTCTGCAAGGTCGATTACGGCAGGTGAGGTTCCGAGAATCTTCACACCGTTTTTCTCAAGCGAAGCCGCAAGATTGAGAGGTGTCTGACCACCGAACTGTGCGATGACACCGAGAGGCTTCTCCTTGTTATAGATGCTCAGCACATCTTCAAGTGTAAGCGGCTCAAAGTAGAGCTTGTCTGAGGTATCATAGTCAGTCGATACCGTCTCAGGATTACAGTTGACAATAATTGTCTCAAATCCCAGCTTTTTGAGTGCGAGGGATGCATGAACACAGCAGTAGTCAAATTCGATACCCTGACCTATTCTGTTAGGACCGCCGCCGAGAATCATGATTTTCCTGTTATTTGAAACAGGGTTCTTATCCTCGCCGTTGTAGGTCGAGTAGTAGTAGGCGCTGTTCTCGGTTGCTGATACATGCACACCTTCCCAGGCTTCATTAACGCCAAGGCTTGTACGTCTGCTGCGCACATCATCCTCGGAGACATCAAGAAGCAGGCTAAGATATTTGTCTGAGAAGCCATCCTTCTTTGCCTTGGTGAGAAGCTCATCCGATGGAAGTGAGCCCTTGAACTTGAGAAGCTCCTCCTCCTCGTCAACCAATTCCTTCATCTGTGATATGAAATAATGCTTAACCTTGGTAAGCTCATATATCTCATCCACCGTTGCACCTTTTCTGAGGGCCTCATACATGATAAAGTGACGCTCGCTCGAAGGTGTAACCAGCTTTTTCAATAACTCTTCCTTGGAGAGCGTGTCAAAATTCTTGACATGTCCAAGACCGTATCTGCCGTTTTCAAGGCTGCGGATTGCCTTCTGGAAGGCTTCCTTATAGTTCTTGCCGATGCTCATGACCTCGCCGACAGCTCTCATCTGTGTTCCGAGCTTATCTTCCACACCCTTGAATTTTTCAAATGCCCAGCGTGCGAACTTGATAACCACATAGTCACCGTCCGGGACATACTTATCAAGAGTTCCGTATTTTCCGCAAGGGATGTCATGCAGGGTAAGACCTGCCGCCAACATGGCTGAGACAAGCGCAATAGGAAAACCGGTTGCCTTGGAAGCAAGTGCTGAAGAACGTGATGTACGTGGGTTAATTTCGATGACTATTATTCTGTCTGTTACAGGGTCATGTGCGAACTGTACATTGGTTCCGCCGATAACCTGAACCTTGTCAACAATCTTGTAGGCCTGCTCCTGCAGTCTCTTCTGGCAGTCTTCGGATATTGTGAGCATAGGGGCGCAGCAGAATGAGTCGCCTGTATGCACACCGAGCGGATCAATGTTCTCAATAAAGCATACTGTAATCATGTTGCCTTCGCTGTCGCGTACAACCTCAAGCTCAAGCTCCTCCCAGCCGAGAATGGACTCTTCCACAAGAACCTGGCCGACTATACTTGCCTGAAGACCTCTTGCACATACGGTCTGAAGCTCTTCCCTGTTGTACACAAGTCCGCCGCCTGCACCGCCCATTGTATACGCCGGACGAAGAACAACCGGGTATCCGAGCCTGTCTGCTATGGCGAGTGCTTCATCAACAGAGTAGGCAACCTCGCTTCGTGCCATCTCAATGCCGAGGGAATTCATTGTCTTTTTGAACTCAATGCGGTCCTCACCGCGTTCGATGGCATCCACCTGTACACCGATAACCTTGACATTATATTTGTCAAGCACCCCTGCCTTGTATAATTCTGAGCAGAGATTAAGACCTGACTGTCCGCCGAGATTCGGAAGCAGTGCGTCAGGGCGTTCCTTGGCGATAATCTGTTCAAGACGTTCAACATTAAGAGGCTCAATGTAGGTGACATCTGCAGTCTCAGGGTCGGTCATGATTGTTGCGGGGTTAGAGTTTACAAGAACAATCTTATAGCCGAGTTTTCTGAGTGCTTTACACGCCTGTGTTCCTGAGTAATCGAACTCGCAGGCCTGACCTATCACAATAGGTCCTGAGCCAATAATAAGTACCTTATCAATATCCTTAAGCTTTGGCATGATATTTCCTCCCTAAATTTAATAATTACATTATAAGATAAAGCAGCAAAGTAATAAAGCTTAATTTTTGAAAAAAATAATTTTAATTGCTTACAGCTGGGGGAGGAAGCGTATATTTCTGCCATATCTGCTTAAATGTCTGCCTAGGGCATGCCAAATATAATGCTGTGGGCAGAGAAAACCACAGGAGAAGCGACTGAGCGTGCAGAAAAGTCAGCCCAAAGCATGTTAAATACGATGATATGGGCAGAGAAACAGAAAAAAAGCAACTGAACATACCGAAAAGTCTGCCCAAAGCATATCAAATATGATGTAATAGGCAGAACTCCCATGAGCAATAAAGTTAGCTTGGAGTGGCATGTGTTTATAAGAAAAATTCAAAATAACATTTCTGCAATGGTAATACCAATTTTCATGTGGTATAATAAGCGAAAAAAATAAGAGTAACCATTCAGAACCACATTCTCGAAACCGCTTCTATGAGGCTTTCCTTTTGCATATGTGGTCAAACTGCCATATAAAACTGTTTATATGCCCGAATGTAGGCAATCGCAGAACGCAGTTTTGCATGGTTATGAATGGTTATAGATGAAAATAAAAAGGTGAAAAGAAAAAGGTGAAGATAATGGGCGATTATAATAAGTTTGACAGTATAATATTTGACGTGGATGGTACTCTGTGGGATGTGAGGGATGCGGTAGCTCATGCGTGGCGCGATGTCATCACGGAGCTCACTGACTGGGAGATAAATTTTGACGGTAAGAGCCTTGGAGCTATGTTCGGAAAGACGATGGATACGATATTTTTCCATTTTTATCCGAACAGCACGAAAGAAGAATACGAGAAGATAACAGGTGTAATCTACAAGAGACAGAAAGAATATCTTATAAGATATGCACCGGCATTGTATGAGGGTGCTGCCGGGACTCTTGAAAAGCTGTCACATGGATATAAGCTGTTTATAGTGACCAACGCACAGAGAGGTTATATAGATACGGTTTTTGCGGTGCACGATGTGCAGAAATATTTTACCGACTGGATGTGCTTCGGTGATACGAATGCGTCGAAGGATGTGACAATAAGAAAAATTATTGAGAGAAATAATCTTAAAAATGCGGTCTATGTAGGTGACACGCAGGGCGATGCAGATTCTTGTGAGAAGGCAGGAATACCTATCGTGTATGCCGCTTATGGACTTGGAAAGGTTGAGAAGCCTTGGAGAAGCATAGACAAGTTTAGTGAGCTTGAGGATATTTTTCTTGGAGATAAAGCCTGCAATGAGGCACAGGAAAGTATATCAGAATGTAAGCTGTCTGAAGAAGATGGTGACAGGGAAGGCTGCATGCATGCAGATGTATCAAAGGACGTTACATTAAAGTCTGCTGACATGTCAGAGAAAAGTATCGCTGCCGGGAAAATCGATACCGTAATCTTCGACCTTGACGGAACACTGCTCTACACCATAGAGGATCTTGCAGCAAGCACCAACCACGCTTTACAACAGTACAGAATGCCGGAAAGAACTCTTGAGGAGGTAACGGCATTCGTGGGAAACGGTGTCGCTAAGCTCATAGAGCGCGCGGTTGTGCCGGGAACGGACAAGGAGCTTTTCGACAAGGTATTTGCGGAGTTTAAGAAGCATTATGCAGCCCATAACCTTGACAACACAAGACCATATCCGGGAATTGTTGATATGCTCACCGGACTAAAGGAGCAGGGATATAAGGTTGCAGTTGTGTCGAACAAGCTTCAGAGTGCGACACAGAGCCTATGTGAGCATTTCTTCGGCGAGCTGGTTCCACTTGCGGTCGGCGATAATCCTAACATGGCAAAGAAGCCGGAGGCGGATATGGTGAATGAAGCACTGTACCGGCTTAACAGAAGCCGCGCAAATGCAGTTTATGTCGGTGATTCAGAGGTCGATATTGAGACCGCGAAGAATTCCGGAATGAAGCTTATTATGGTTGAATGGGGCTTCAGGAAGCGCGCGGATATGGAAAAGCTGGGAGCCGGATGTTTTATCGACAAGCCGGAGAAGATATTTGACATTCTGAAAGCTGCGCCGGAACATCCCCGGCGTGCTGAGGCGGATAACAGAATTCTGCAATTATTAAGGGATGAAAAATATATACAGCGCAAAGGATAATGTGACGGTTGAAGACATTATTGAATTTCACGCAGAATTTGAATATATTCATCCTTTTCAGGACGGTAACGGAAGGGTCGGCAGACTGATAGCTTTAAAAGAATGTCTTAAAAATAATATAATTCCATTTATTATTGAGGATAGTAAGAGGGGCTTTTATTACAGGGGACTTTCGGAGTGGAGAAATGAAAAGGGTTGGCTTGTGGATATTTGCCTTGATGGGCAGGATACATTTATCAGATTACTTGATATGCTGGAGATTCCACATAACTAATGCTGCATGGGAAGAGCGTAACAGAAGGAAGGAAACATAACAATGAAGATATATATAGATTTTGATGATGTATTATGTGAGACAGCAAAGAACTTTACGAAAATTGCAAAGGAATTGTTTGGAAAGGATGTACCTTACAGCGAGGTTCAGTTCTTTAACCTGAAAAAAACATTCGATTTAAATGATGAACAGTATGAGGAATTGATGAGAGTAGGACACCTTCCGGAACAATTGTTGAATTATGAGGAGACTCCGGGTGCTTCACAGACTATTAATAAGTGGGTAGATGAAGGACATGAGGTGTTCATCATCACAGGCAGACCCTTTGATTCCTATGAACCATCGCGAAGGTGGCTTGATGAGCATGGGCTTGAGAGAGTTTTGCTGTATTGCGTTGACAAGTATGGACGTGAAAAGTTCGAACAGACCTATTCGTTCAATATGACCTTGGAGCAGTTGTACAGCATGACCTTTGATTTTGCAATAGAGGATTCACCGGCTGCCTTTGAGCATGTCATGCACTTTGAAGGGTGTAAGGTGGCAGTGTTTAACCGCCCGTGGAACATACATGCGGAGCTTCCGAATGACAATTTTGTGAGATGTGAGGGCTGGAAGGAGATTGATAGATTGTTTGAGGAGTGTTCCAGATAAAAAGATGTATAGCAGGAAATCAGTTATGGTTTCCTGCTTTTGCATTTTATAGAAATATGACATACAGTTGTCATGTTTTCTATGGTAATATTGTTTTTGTAAAAGGACAAGTGTAAAAGAAGAAGCTAAGAGCAAGATCGTAAATGCCTGCACCAATATTTCAGACAATGCTTGCTATATGAGAGGGGATAAGTTATGAAGATTGACCGGCAGTTGGGAATTTTATCCATGCTATTACAGAAGGAAAATATTACAGCTTCGTATCTGTCGCAGATGTTTGAGGTGTCCACGCGAACCATTAACAGGGATATCGAAGCTTTATGCAAGGCGGGCATACCAATTGTGACAAGGCAGGGTGTGGGCGGCGGAATCTCAATCATGGATGGTTACAAAATTGACAGGACAATGTTGACGCACGATGAGATGCAGGATATCCTTGCCGGGCTTCGAAGCCTTGACAGTGTGAATGGCACCAACAGATACGGACAGTTGATGGAAAAGCTGTCGATAGGCTCATCCGATTTTATGGTGGGAAACCAGTCGGTATTGATTGATTTGTCCTCATGGTATAAGAGGTCGCTTGCACCGAAAATTGAGTTGATAAGAAGAGCGATAGAACAGAGAAGGCTGCTTGAGTTTCTCTATTATGCGCCGAAGGGTGAGTCTGAGCGCACGATTGAGCCGTATTATCTCATATTCCGCTGGTCAAGCTGGTATGTGTGGGGCTGGTGCAAGGACAGGAAGGATTTCCGCCTTTTCAAATTGAATCGCATGGAAAATGTCCGGATATCGAATGAGAATTTTTCGGAGCGGGAGGCGCCTCTGCCGGACTTGCGGGATGAAAGAGTATTCCCCGGCGGTATCAGGGTGAAAGCCCTGTTTGAGCCGGATTGCAAGTGGAGACTGGTGGAGGAGTTCGGACCGAATTGCTTTGAAGAGCAAAATGACGGAAAGCTCCTGTTTCATGCGGACTACACAGATAAGGAGAATCTGCTCACATGGCTTCTTACATTCCGGGATAAGGCAGAATTGCTTGAGCCGGAGGAGTTAATGGACGAATTGCGGCAGAGTATTTTGCAGATGAAAAATAAGTATGAAAAAGGCAAATGAGGAGGAAATATGTATGGATTCAAGATGTGGTATTTTATGCGGTAAATGTAGCTGGAAGAAGAAGGGAAAATGCTGCGGTTGTGTCAATATTGATAAGCCCTTTTGGGGAACCTGCCCGGTAAAGAGCTGCTGCGAGAGCAGAAAATTGGAGCACTGCGGAGAGTGCGGTGAATTTCCGTGCACACAGCTTAAGGAGTACGCATACGCCGAAAAGGAAGGGGATTTCGGCGTAAGGCTTGACCAGTGCAAAATATGGTCTGCACAGAAAAAGATGAGATATGATTGGATAGACGATTTTTTGATGAAAAAATCCGGTGTGACAAAGCTTCCGCCGCAGTGGAACTGGATTCGCTATGCGGTGGGCCGGAAGATGTTTGCCGCAGTGTGCCTTGGAAATGACAACAAGCCTGTCCATATAACCCTGAAACTGGAACCGGAGGAGGGAAGCTTCCTGCGCGAACAGTACGATGATATCATTCCGGGATATTACATGAATAAACAACACTGGAACTCTGTCAATCCGAACGGAAAGGTGGAGGATGACTTATTGAAAGATTTGCTGGAAAAATCCTATAATCTGGTGCTTGGAGGTTTCAGCAGGAAGAAACAGCAGGAGATTCTGGAAGGTGAAGGGGATTAAGGAGATAACGATGGCGTTTGATTTTAAGAAGGAATACAGGGAATTTTATATGCCTAAAAATAAACCGGAGATTGTAACTGTTCCCAAGGCAAATTATATTGCAGTGAGAGGAGCCGGAAATCTCAATGAAGAAGATGGTGAGTATCAGCACGCAATCAGTGTCCTGTACGCTGTTGCGTATACTTTGAAAATGAGCTATAAGACAGATTATAAAATCGAGGGCTTTTTTGAGTATGTTGTTCCGCCGCTTGAGGGATTCTGGTGGCAGAACGAATCCAAGCAGGTTGAGGGGACAACACAGGCTGCGGAGCAGACAGACATGGATGACAGGCGTAACGGAATGGTTGGTGTGGACTATAGCAATAAGGATAAATTCCAATGGATTTCGGTTATTCGTCTGCCTGATTTTGTAACCAGAAAGGATTTTGACTGGGCTGTAGAAACTGCCACCAAAAAGAAAAAGCTGGATTGCCATGCGGCGCAATTTATAACAATCGATGAGGGCTTGTGTGTACAGATAATGCACACAGGTGCTTTTGACGATGAGCCTGCGACAGTGGCGCTGATGGATAAATATATAGAACAGAACGGATATGTAAATGATATGAATGAAAACAGGCGGCACCATGAGATTTATATGTCGGATGCGAGAAAGGTCGCACCTGAAAAGTGGAGAACAGTCATCAGACACCCTATTAAAAAGGCATGAAAATTCATAATTGAGAAAGGCAGCATTTCGCGATATAATGTTGAATGTGGCAGAGGTGTTTTTGGCGGTAAATCGGATTTGTAGGGGGAAAAGACAATGACAATAGAACCGATAACCATAAAGGATAAACTAGGAAGAACGGTATTATTAAGGGCGGCAATGCCGGAAGATTCGGCAGAATTAATAAAGTATCTTAAAGCTACGAGTGGAGAAACCCCGTATTTAATAAGAGAACCTGATGAGATTACAATAACATTGGAAAAAGAGGAAGCCTTTATTCGGGCTAAGCTTGATTCTGAACGTGAACTAATGCTTTTAGCATTTGTCGATGGAAAACATGTCGGAAATTGCTCACTTATGAGTGTGGCAGCATATAAAAGATATAAACATCGTTGCGAACTGGCGGTTGCCCTATATAAGGAGTATTGTGGCTGCGGGATTGGAAAGGCTATGTTGGAAACAGTATTAGACATTGCAGCCAAGCTTGGATACGAGCAGGCCGAACTGGAAGTGATAGCCGGAAACGAGAGCGCAATTTCGCTATATGAAAAGCTTGGTTTTCAAAAATACGGCACTTTTCCGGATAATATGAAATATCCGGATGGCACATATCGTGACGCATATTGGATGATGAAAAAACTTTAGAAAAATAAATTTGCGGGGTATGTATATGCAGAAGCCGGAGATAAGAGAACTTGACTATAATACCATGAAAGGGCAATCGTATAGTGCCCAAATCCATTCAGATAAATTCCTTTCAATAGAGCCGGTGAGCGGAGGATTTGCAGTTGAGTGGGTAGATAGTGATGAGGAGTTGAGAATGTCAATCACGGATGAAATTCTTTCGGACTGGCTTGAAAACCCTGTTGCGTACGGGGCATATATGGACGGTGAGCTTGTTGGGTTCGTGGAGGGCTTTTTGGAAAAATGGAATAACCGCTTTAGAATCAGCAATATTTGTGTTTTCAACATGGATAGACGCAATTGTGGAATAGGGCAGGCATTGATTGAGCGTATTTTCACGGAAGCCATAGCAAGCGGGGCGCGAATGATTGTGTTAGAGACTCAGAGCTATAACTCAAAAGCTATATCATTTTATATGAAAAATGGTTTTGAAATAATCGGTTTTGACAGGTATGCGTACTCAAATAATGGACCCAAAGAGCACAATATGAGAATTGAGATGGGAAGAATGATATAGGGAGATATAAGTTTGAAAGTGAAACTTTCAAACAACTTATTGGTGGCAGTACTGCAAGCTATGCTTGCAGTATGCAGGGGTATAAATATGATGAATGTGACAATAAATCCACTTGAAGGAATATCTATTGATAATAAAAAAGTTAATTTGGGCATGAGCAGAGCGGAAGTGGCTTCGATACTTGGCAAGGCTGATGGAGTGTTTGACCGGAATTATGTGGATGAAGAATTGAAAAACGCAAATCATTGGGCAACTGTAGGACTGGGAATAGTAGGTTATTATAAATAAGGTGCATTAAATCAATAACAAGATTGTGTAACTGTAGGGCTTGGAATAACAGGTCATTATAATCAGGGCAGGTGACAAGTATGAAATGTGCATTGGCGGCAATGGGGTTTATAGATGGGGACATACAGTATAATAAGAGCGTTATAATTGACACAATGAAAAATTATTCAGATACAGCGGACATAGTTATATTTGGAGAAGCCTTTCTGCAGGGCTTTTACTGTGCGGATTTCAATGTGGAGCATGATGAAAAGATTGCAGTCAGCCGGAACGATTCGATAATAACCGAAATATGCTCCGCCGCAGAGGAATATAAGCTTGCTGTTTCCTTCGGCTTTATAGAGAAAGAGGGCGATTGCTTTTACAGCTCACAGCTCACGGTAGACCAGACTGGTAAAGTGATTGATTTATACAGAAGAGTATCTCCGGGCTGGAAGGAAAGCTTTGCGGATGAGTATTACCGTGATGGAGAAGAATTTCATTCGTTCTTATTTCTTGACAGGAAGGTTGTTGTCGGTCTGTGCGGGGATTTATGGTTCGATACCAATATAGACAGTATAAACAAGCTGCACCCGGACATTGTTTTCTGGCCTGTATATACTGATTTCAATGAACATGAGTGGAATACCTCCGAAAAGCTTGAGTATGCCGCGCAGGCCGGCAGAATCAACAGTAAGGTATTATATGTCAATTCTCTATGTAAGGACAGGGAAGCGGATGACATTGCAAGGGGCGGAGCAGCATTGTTTGCCGGCGGAAGGATTGAAGCTGAGATTCCATCAGGACAGGAAGGGATTCTTGCGGTTGAGGTGTAGGAGCTGTGTGTTTGAGAGAAAATCTGATTTCACTTGTTTAATTCATATTTTTCCTATATTCCGTCGGAGTGCATCCTGCCAGCTTTTTAAATACCTTTGAAAAATAGTAGGCATCGTGAAAGCCGCACTTCGTGGCAACCTCGTTGCAGGTATACAGACCTGTGGCGAGGTATTTTTTTGCGTTGCGGATGCGTATGTGGCTGAGGGTCGAGAAGATGGTGTCGCCCGTTTCCTTTTTAAATATGCGGTTGAGGTAGTCAAAATTACAGTGGAACATCTCCTCAATCTTTGCACTGTCGTTGTCTTCGTTATAGTTAGCAGAGAGATAGTGACGGAGGGTTATGACATATCCGCCCGCACGGGAGCCGGCGGCGATGGAGTGGGCGAGACTGCGTCTGTAGTTCTGTGCGAGCATGCCGATAAGCTCACACAGCAGGCTGCTCATAAGGTATGAATTTAACGTCATGTCGTGAATACATTCAAGTAGCTTTGACAGCGTGAGGTTAAATTCGGCGGCAAGTATGTTGACATCAATATGCCCGGTTTTCGGGAAAAGCGGGAGCATAAATGGAGTCATATTGTTATTATTTTTTTCAGGGCTGTTTTGGCTGTCATGGTTTTTTGAGGTATTTGCCATATTGGCAGTCAGGGCGCTTTTGATATTCCGGTCCGGAAGCATATCAACTCCGTCAAGTATAAAATGAATATATGTAAAGCTGCATCTGGTCGCGCTGAGTCCCTCATGCTCAAATTCAGGGTCAAGCAGAATGTAGTCCCCCTCGGTCAGAAGATACTCACGCTTGTCCTCGCGAATGTGCAGTTCTCCCGAATGAATGTAGTAGAAAATATATTCCTGTGCCTGCCTCTTAAAATGAATGTACGGAGGCTTTATATTGGCAGTATCACAGAGGGATATCTGTGGAAGTGAACAGGCTGTGATTTTATAAAAGATATTGTTATTCATATATGATTTCCTCAAAGTGTAATAGTGCGTATGTACGGCATCATATAAAAGCTTATTTAGATAAAAGCGTTAAATTACAATATAATAGTACAATATCATAGATTTAAATGCAATAAAAAGTCGCTTAAGTACAAAAATAAGTCATTATTATATATTTTATTTTGATGCAGCCGGATGTATTATAATCGAGGTCTGAAGATAAATACATCAGAGAGCGAGGAATATGACATGAAGGATATGACACAGGGAAAGCCGCTTAAGCTTATAATAGGTTTTGCGATACCGATGCTTATCGGAAATATATTTCAGCAGGTATACAATGTTGCTGACACGATGATTGTAGGACGTTATCTCGGTGAGAATGCACTTGCGGGTGTTGGAAGCACCGGAACACTTACATATTTTCTGCTTGCTCTTGTGAGCGGAATGTGCAACGGAGCCGGGCTTGTCATAGCTCAGTGCTTTGGCAGCGGCAACAAGGAGAGATTGTCGAGGGTTGTGACGGCGCTCATATGGGTTGCGGGTGCACTGACCTGCGTTGTGGCAGTGATAGGAATGTTTTTCTCTGAATTCTTCCTGCGCCTTCTCAATGTGCCGGACGATGTGATTGGGTATTCGGTCGAGTATCTTCATATAATATATACTTTTGTTTTCGGAAGCGTCATATATAACGGCTGCGGTGCGATATTAAACAGTGTAGGTGACTCTAAGACACCGCTTCGCGCGGTTATAGCTTCGTCGTTTGTCAATATAGCACTCGATATATTTTTTATCGTAAAATGTAACCTTGGCGTGGCGGGTGCGGCATACGCGACGATTGCTGCACAGTGCGTCTCAGCGGCAATATGTTTTGCAAAAATAATAAAAGTAAGGGCTGAAATCGGTCTTGTGCATATGAAAAGAAAGCCTGAGAAGGAGTACGTTAAGCTCATAGTCAGGACGGGATTTCCTGCGGCATTCCAGTCGTGCATGATATCGCTCGGCGGCATGAGCGTACAGAGACTTGTCAATTCCTTCGGTTCGTCCGTTATGGCGGCTTATGTGGCAGCTAACCGTGTGGACAGCGTAGCTATTCAGGTCATTGTGTCTATAGGAAATGCGCTTTCGGTATTTACCGGACAGAATATAGGTCAGAACAGATATGACAGAATTAAGGAGGCACTTTATAAAACACTCGCAGTCATGGTTGCGGCAAGTGCTCTTATTGCGGTGGCGGTTCTTGTGTTCAGAACCGAACTTATGACATTGTTTCTCGATGCAAATGAATCAGGAAAAGCTATTGAAATCGGATGTACATATCTTACAATCATAGGCGTAGCGTATGTCATAGCGGGAATCATGCAGAGCTACCAGAACGTGATAAGGGGAGCAGGTGATGTCAACACTTGTATGGTGGCAGGGCTTACCGAGCTGTCCGGAAGAATAATATTTGCATATCTTTTGTCAGGGATACTCGGCGTCACCGGAATATGGATTGCAACACCGCTGTCATGGAGCTGCGGCTGCATAATCCCTGTTATAAGATATTATTCGGGAAAATGGAAGAATAAAAAACTGGCATAATTTTGGCTTATTAATAATGAGTGCAGGAAATAATGATAAATATGATGGCTTAATACTTATTGGAACGTATTTCCTTGTGGCATATTAGGACATTATCAAAGATAGCTCATAAAATGGCTCATAGGTGGTTCAAATTTAATTGACATATATTTTATTTCGTATTAAAATTATGAATAATTGACCATAAACATGTATCATAAGAGAAAGGAATACCATGAAAAAGATAATAGAGCTTTTAAATGATGAGCTTAAAGCTGCATTTTCAGCTTGCGGCTATGATGAAAAATATGCAAAGGTTGTTGTATCTAACAGACCTGATTTATGTCAGTATCAGTGTAACGGCTGCATGGCTGCCGCTAAGGAGTACAAGAAGGCACCTGCAGTTATTGCGTGCGAGATTGTAGAAAAGCTTGCATCCAGCAGCACATTTTCTAAGATAGAGGCAGTGAATCCTGGATTTATCAACATGAATCTTTCAGGTGAATTTATTGCAGAATATATAAGGCAGATGGGAAGCCGTGAGAAGTTTGGCTGCGATGAGACTAAGAAGAATAAGACAATCATGCTTGACTACGGCGGAGCTAATGTAGCTAAGCCTTTACATGTAGGACATCTGCGTCCTGCAATCATAGGAGAGAGCCTTAAAAGAATATGCGCATACAATGGATATGACACTGTAGGCGATGTGCATCTTGGAGACTGGGGACTTCAGATGGGTCTTATCATCATGGAGCTTAAGAACAGAAAGCCACAGCTTCCTTATTTTGACGACAGCTTTACAGGCGAGTATCCGGCTGAGGCACCTTTTACTCTTGCAGAGCTTGAAGACATATATCCATGTGCAAGCAAGAAGTCTAAGGAGGATGCCGGGTTTGCTGAGGCAGCACATCAGGCAACAGTTATGCTTCAGAGAGGCCACAGAGGATATACTGCTATCTGGAAGCATATAATGAATATTTCTATAGCAGACCTTAAGAGAAACTATGACAATCTCAACGTAAGCTTTGATGTATGGAAGGGTGAGTCGGATGCCAAGCCATATATTGACGATATGTTAAAGAGCTTTGTAGACAATGGATATGCATACGAGAGTCAGGGAGCGCTTGTAATTGATGTCGCAGAGGAGACTGATAAGAAGGAAATTCCTCCATGCATAGTAAGAAAGTCGGATGGTGCTGCACTCTATGCAACGACAGACCTTGCTACAATGATTGAGAGAGAAAAATTATATCATCCATTCAAATATATATATACTACCGACAAGCGTCAGGAAATGCATTTTACACAGATTTTCAGAGCTGCCAAAAAGACAGGCATTGTGCCACAGGATACACAGATGAATTTCTTAGGCTTTGGTACGATGAATGGCAAGGATGGAAAGCCTTTTAAGACAAGAAATGGTGATTTGTTAAGACTTGAATATCTTATAAAGGATGTTGAGGATGCTGTATATAACAAGATTAAGGAGAACCGTGATGTCGCTGATGAAGAGGCAAGGCAGACAGCTAAGGTGGTTGGACTTGCAGCAATCAAGTATGGCGATCTTTCAAATCAGGCATCTAAGGACTATATATTTGATATAGACAGATTTACTTCATTTGAGGGAGATACAGGTCCTTATGTTCTCTATACAATTGTGCGTATCAAGTCTATTCTTAATAAGTATGAGCAGACTTACGGTGAGCAGAAGCAGTCAGTAGCAGACAGAATGAAGGATTTCGTGGCGCCGGAGGGAGATAGCGAGACAGACCTTTGTCTGCTTCTTACAAAGTTCTCAGAGGTTATCGAGAGCGCTTATGCAGAGCTTGCACCTCATAAGATATGTAAGTTCATATATGATGTTGCGAATGTCTTTAACAGCTTCTACCATGACACTAAGATTCTTTCAGAGGAAGATGAGAAGAAGCGCAACAGCTATATAGCACTTATAATGCTCACTAAGGGAATACTTGAGACATGTACGGACCTTCTTGCGATAAAGGTTCCTGACAGAATGTAATCGTTCTGATTAACCTTATACAGATTGTTTGGAAGTGAGGAATTTATGGCAAAAAATCAATCAAAGGATATGACGGTTGGAAATCCGTTTCAGATTATTTTGTTTTTTGCGATACCGGTACTTATTGGAAATGTATTTCAGCAGTTATACAGCATGGTTGATACAATAATTGTAGGACAGAGCCTCGGAACAGAGGCTCTCGCCGCAGTTGGTTCTACTGGGTCGCTTAACTTTCTTGTAAATGGCTTCTCGACAGGAATAGCAGGAGGATTTGCAGTGCTTCCTGCGCAGTTTTTTGGTGCGAAGGATGAGAAGAGACTCAAAAAAAGTGTAGGACAAGCTATAATGCTATGCCTGTTTTTTACGGTGCTGTTGACGGCAGTTTCTGTTATCTTTACAAGACCTATACTTGTTCTTATGAAAACACCGGCTAACATAATAGATATGGCAGATGTGTACATAAAGACAATTTTCTGGGGAATATGCGCAACCATCCTTTATAATATGTGTTCCTGTGTGATAAGAGCACTCGGAGACAGCAAGACACCGCTATATTTTCTTATCCTCGCATCATTTTTAAATATCGGGCTCGACCTTTTATTTATAATGGTATTCAAGTGGGGTGTTTTCGGTGCGGCATTTGCGACGGTGCTTTCGCAGGGCGTTGCGGGAATACTCTGTGTGATATATGCGCTTAGAAAGTACAGCATACTTCACCTGTCGAAGGAGGACTTTGCACTTGATTTTTCTATGATGGGAAGGCATCTTGTAATAGGACTTCCGATGGCATTCCAGTTCTCGATAACAGCTATTGGAACAATAGTTTTGCAGAGTGCATTAAATACATTCGGTTCGGATAAGATTGCCGCATATACAGCAGGCTGTAAGGTTGAGCAGCTTGTTACTCAGATTGGACCTTCAATAGGTGTGACGATGGCTAACTATGCAGGTCAGAATCTTGGGGCAGGCCGACTTGACAGAATCAAGAAGGGTGTCACAAGCTGTACGATTATGACGCTGACACTTGCGGTCATATCAGCTATTGCATTATTTTTCGGTGGAGAATGGTTATCAGGATTATTTATATCAGGAGACCAGCCGGAGGTTGTTGCCTCAGCAGTAACTTATGTCAATACGATTTGTGTGTTCTTCCCATTCTTATACATGATATTTGTATACAGAAATGTACTGCAGGGAGTCGGAAGAAGCTTAATGCCTCTTATGGCCGGAGTGTTCGAGCTTATCGCAAGATGCGTTGTATCATTTACACTGCCTGAGAAGATGGGATATGTAGGTGTATGTCTTGCAGGTCCGGTTGCATGGATTGCCGCAGTTGTTCCGCTGTGCATCGCATACTATATGATCATTGGCAGAATGTCAAAAAAGAGCAATATCACACAGGCATGACAAATCAACGTAGATGATATCATCCGTATTTAGGAGCATATAATCATCTGATGAAATTAAGCTATCCTGTGTGTATGGCGGATTAGAATTCGAAATTTGAATATTATTGTGGAAGGCAGCCGATAGAAAAGCGGCTGTCTTTTTTTGTGTAATAATATTATTGCTAATAGTAGTGTTGACAGTATGGCAGGATGCATCATAAAAGATAGGTGAAGTTATGACATCAGTATTGCTGTCCTTTAGAAACATTTCTGACATGTAATCGCAGCTGGCAAGACTTTTTGTTATGCCTTCACCTGTAAGCTTTGTATATGCTTCGTATCTGCTCCAAAGCTTAGAAAAAGACATATCGTCCATCGCAGCCGGAAAGCGTTTTAATACAGCAGGGGAAGGGTGGCGTATATCCTGAATGTCAACTCCGATTTTAAATGGAGCAACTGCACATGCTATTGCAGTATGACAATGGCTTATATTAAAAAATATATCATCGTAAGGCGCTGCCAGATAAGGCTTCCCATTTTTGTCATAGGAAAAGTTGACAAGCTTAAATATAGGGGCTGTATTTTTTGTGGGGAAACGATGAGGATATTCGTTATACAGTGCATAGCACAGCAAAACAAAGGAAAGTGCGCTCACAGCTCTTTCCTTTGCAGGGATTATGCTTTCCGCTTTTTTCCTCCTGAAATCAGGCAGTAAAGCGGAGAGCTTCATATACATTTTTTCGTAATCTGATGAACTAAGCTGCTCAGAAATAATAGAGTAATAAATCATGGCTTTACCTTTTTAGAAATTACTTAATGTGATTCGGGTGTCAAAACATGCCTTATGAACTTAACCGTGTATAACAAGTTATAT
>OGFG01001491.1_pt1 | contig 22980 bp, 28 predicted proteins | sample 1570761 | NCBI WGS metagenome assembly OGFG01 (sample SAMEA2581938, study PRJEB24529) | metagenome | biome: Human gut stool | place: China | collected 2011 | reverse complement strand
CCCGCCGCTCGATTTGCCTTCGCACTATGTTTGTCGGCAAATCGAGCGGCGGGGAATAAGGTTTTGTTGGTTTACGCCTGAATCGGCGATTAATTCAAAAAGAAAAACATCAAGGAATTATCCTTGATGTTTTTCTTTTTATTCTTTATTTGGTGGATTTGTCAACACTATCATTAATTCCTATTTGAAGGTATTCTTTAGGTATGACAGGAATTAATTGTTGAGATAAAATAGGGTTATTCCTGACTTTGACATAAATCATACCTCTTATAGTGCCTAACGTTACAATCATCAACTCTAAGGATAACTCCTTTAAATTATTTTTCCACTCTTCATTATGCTTATCTTTCTCATTGTTTTGACAATCTGTGAAGTCTCCACGGAAGGTAAATTTGACTTTTTGTTTTAATAAAAGTGCATTGGTTTCTTTATATTTGTATTCAATAGTCATAAACATATCAGCTATGGAATTGGATAATTTCAATTCATTTGACATGTTTATTGATATTTCTTTTGTGTCAAGAGTTTTATAGTCTATATCTTCATTGGTATAAAACTCTAAATCTTCTATATGTTGTAAATTAAATGGTTTCATATTGGGGAATTAAATTGGTAGTAAGGTTTGTGATATTTCTTTTTGGGGAAAATGCAATATCAGAACTTCAGACTTATCGTTATTCCTCTTTTGGATTTTAGGAGTTTCTTCCCTAGGAGGAATTATTGTGCTTAAAGTTATTGTCGTTTCCTTACTTATAGATATGTTATTTTCATAAAGGGGAATATATTTAAAATCTTTTTCCCCTCTTTTACGTCTCCTGACAGCTAAAATAATCCATATACTTACTCCTAAAGCGTAAGCGCATGCTAGAATCGTTGAAATGAGTAAAAAAATAGTAAAACTTCCCATAGTTATTTATGCTTTAAAATCCAGATAAATGTTAAATTTAAAATAAAGGAACAAACTCCAACTGCTATTGTACAGATTCTTATAATGGCTTCATTCATTTCCATAATATTTTGTCCTTTGGATTGTTTTTCCATTATTTCCTGTACATTAAGATGATATAATATACCAATCAATACAAATGTTAAGAATATAGAACTCATTAGAATTATGATAGAACCTGCTTTACTTATTCTATTTATACCATCTTGGTATTTATTAGCCATTATATTGAAGGTTTCGTTGAAGTTCGTCCAATTAAATGCTAATCCCATAATTGCTAAATCGCTAGTTTTTATTGTATCAAACGATGTAGGTAATGAATAAAACCAATTGGGCATAATATAGCATAAAATAGGTATAATACTTACAAGTAAAACTCCGAATGTCCATAAAATAAACCACATAAGACTATTTATTAGTTAGTTTATGCAAATATATCTTTTTGCGTAACGTCAAAAAAGTTTCGCAACGTAAAAAAAACCTTTTAGTTCCTTTTCTTTTATATTATTTAATATTTAGACGCTAATTTGAACTTCTTTACCGTCTTTATTATCTTTTGCTTTACGAATATTTCTCTATATGGAAACATTTTTATATTTATTTCTATATATAGAAATATTTATATATACTCATGATATGGATTGATAAATATTCTTCTTCACGATTCATAACATCAATGTTTAATGCCTTTGATGCGTATATTGGGCATTGTTTTTCACAAAAAAGAATTGCATTTATATCTCAAAATAATGTAGATTAAAGCATTGTTTATAATTAGATGCCTTTCGTTACGAAAGTTTAATTATCTTTGGAACGTATTGTTAAAAACTTATTATGAAAACAACGATTGAAGTTTATACTATTCAGATGCGAAAAGGGCATGACTATATTGATTTCGGTAGTGACCCGGATTTTTTTAATGTGATTTCTGATGATCATACTGGGTTTGTTCACTTTATAGATAGTCATAGTACAGGGGATGTAGAGTCACTGAGTAGGACAGTTCGTATTCCACAGGAATATGTTACAGATGATGGTGATACGATAAAATTTCATCATAAAAATTCTCGAGAAAGATATATCTGTGGTATTATTGAGACCGGACTCTATGGTAAAGAGTTTGATATTGCAGATAAAGATGACCCATTGAATCCGGCATATCGTGTTACACGTAATCAAGCGGTTATTAAGCCGTATTTTTACTTTTTGAAGATTCCTCGGCGTGGAAATAAGGCATTGCTGATTTTGGAAAGAACGGATAATGAAGGTATATATCCATTGATGCATCTTTTGTTGAAGTCTTATTTGAATGACCATTACGGTGTTGAACAAGGATATATGGTCGAGAGAAAGAATGTTGTGTTGAATACATACATGAATGAATTGCGTAATGGTCGGTATAAATCCATGACTTTGACTGCCAACTATGAACATTCTGACAGAACAGATGGTTATATGGATGGTTTGGACAATTCAGATTATACGATGGAACTCACCATTAAATTTAAAAACAGATTAGGTGTAAATAAAGAAAATACAATACGTAATTTGATAAATTCTAACAATCCTCTTTTTGAAATTCCGGATTTAAATGATATCTTTGATGGAGGAGCTAAAAAAGTCGTTTCTACGATTGGTACAGGAAGGAATGCGAAAACCAGGACTTTATATTTAGGTGGAGGGCAGGAAAATATAGTTAGACCTTACTATGAAATAGAAGTAGACGCTAATGAAAATAACTTTTCCTCTTATCGCTCTATTAAAGAAGTGGTTCGTGATTTTATTCAAGAGCATGAAGAACTTAATATTTTCAGTTAAATGAATCTGAAATTTATAAATATATCAAATATTTTAAGTAGCTATTATAGCATTTTGAAAATAGACAAAAGCAATGTGTATATTTTTATTGTATTTCCATTGCTGTTAGGATTTGGTGCGAGCTTTTTGTTTTACAAAGACAATGACAAGGTGTTAAATGTGCTGACATTGTTCTTGTCTATCTTTATTCCGATATTTATAAATCTGTTGGCTACGCTTATCTCCTTTGTCATGAATAAGATTGTGACCCGGCATAACAGGGAGAGAGTGCCATTGATTAAGGAGACTTTTTATAACATCTGTTATTTGATTCCGATATCATTGTTGATGTTGTTGTTATCGTTGTTTATGAATCTGACGTTAGGCAAAAGTACGCATTTGACGGTTGATTGGAAGATGATTCATTTTTCAATTACTTATCATAGATTATTCTATACGATAATAGGTACGTTCTTTTTTGGTGGTATTTTGCATATCATGTTGAATTTGCTGATGATAACCAAGAGAATTTTTAAGCTCTTTGATAAGGAGATTGATTTGCTGACTAATGGTCTTGTTCAGAATGGCACTGCACAGAATGAACCAGAGCAGGATGATGCAGTACACCCAGCTGATGCAAACGCCTTACAAGATGAAGAATAATGAGTTTTATATGATGAAAAGAGTTTTATTTTTACTTCTGGCATTGGTTGGCCTGAACTTGATGGCACAGGAAAAGCCGATTCAATGCGACAGTGTGATTCAGGCTGAAGGCAAAAATGTATCAGTATTATATCCTCAGATTAGAGCATGGGCAGCGATGACATTCAATTCTGCTCAGGATGTGATACAGATGGATGATGCTAATAACGGTATTTTGATTTGCAAGGGAGCTTTCAGTTATCGTGCTCCAGGTGGCATGACGTATCGTTGTATAGACGGTGCTGTAAATTATTCTTTGAAGATTCAAGTAAGGGATGGACGGTATAAAGTAACCATGTCCGGATTCACACATGAATCGTTTGATCTTTCCTGGAAGTCGACTTGGAGTTTCGGTTTGATTACTGATCGGGAAAAATTCAAGCCGTCTGGTATGCAGGATAAAAGATGGCTGAAAACATGGCCGGATTTACAGCAGAAGTGTGTTGCTCACTTTAATGAGATTGTAAGTTCTTTGTCAATGGCTACTTCAGAGAATAATGCAATCATTGATTCAGAAGACGATTGGTAATTATGAGAACGCATTGGATAATGAAAAATCCAGTGCGTTTTTCTTTTTTCTTCGTCCGCTGTCTGCATTGTTCATTCTTCACGCCTATGCAAGGTACTATCTTGAAAACTCCAATAACTAGAATAGAAGAACTGGATGATATAAAGGATGAATAGCTCTCACCCATACGGCAATATTTATGAAACAAAATAATCGGGTATCAATAATGTATACCCGATTATTTTAATTTATCGCTTGTCTTTTATCGCTTGTTTCATAAGCTGTTGACAACGTCGAAGTGGTGATATGGGAGTATAACCCATTATTTTAGCTATCCACCCATTTTGGCTAGTCTTAGTAATAAACTTTTTATTTGTTTTCATAATTAAGAAACGATGGTCTGGACTCCTTTGTGTCTTTATTTAATTTCAACCATCTATTATAATTATAGATCTGACTTGAAAAAAAACAACATTTATCGATGTTTTTTTTCAAAAAAGCTCTATATTTGCAATGCATTCCATTTGATACAGGCGAGGATGGCTCGCCAATAAACATTGCTGCGGGCATTTTTTATGTCCATAGCTTTGACTATATACCTATAGGGTTCCGACCCCCGTGTGGAGCGTTAATGCGCCCACTGCCTGTATCAGGTGGAATGCAACGGGAAAGCGGAACCTTTCTTGTTTCCTTTCCCGTATTTTTATCAACATATTGTTTCATTTTAAATGCATTCCAAAATGAAAAATCAAATTGCATTGCCTGTTAGCCAGGCAAAAGAAAGCCGTATCTCGTTATGGCTGAATCGTAAAAATGTATTGTTCTCTTCTATCATGGAAGAGAGAGTATCTAACCGTCAGGCTGTGTTTATTTTCCAGGCACAAGTTTCCTTCTGTATTCTTAGCTTTTCTTTTTTCATCCACTGGCTGGCTGCTGTTGCCTGCTTGAACTGGTTTGTTTATTCTCTTTTGCTTTGCCGGAAAGGAGGTTTGCGATGAAATGGTTCGTTAATAATGCCTTTTCCTATAGCCCTGTTAATGAAAAAGCAAAAGAACTGGGTAAATGGGTTGACTCTTTTAAACACACATTGCTGCCTGATGATCTGTCAAAGGATGCTTTCATCGAAGAAGCCCGGATGATTCTGGTCTTTTTGAATAAAAAATATCCTAAAACGAAACCGATTTCCCTTAATCGTGCTGATGTCGATAGAGGTGGATGTTTCCGATTGTCATTTGACCTTGCAAATGACACAAGGACTATTGCGTACATGGATATAGTTAAGGTTTTGCAAGAATATCGCTTCAGAGAAAATGGTAATCCTTTGCTGGCTGAAGAGAAAGGAGGTTTGCGATGAAACCTTATATCGTCCCGGATCAGGCTGTCGATGTGTTGCAGAACTGGATAGAACAGGATGCAGCAGCTTGTGCCGTAAGAGAACTTGATAAAGTGATTGCTTTCCTGATGAAACTGCATGAAGAAGATGCTGACGAAGTGCTGGCACACTTACGTGCTATTTATTTCCTTAAAGGTGAGCTTACCAAATTTATTCCGGAGAAAGGAGGCGAACGATGAAACTTGTATATCAGATTGACACGGAGGGAAGCCTTAACTATGTACTCGCTTTGGTTTATGAGATCCGCGCTGAGATGGGTATCTCACCTGAATCAATTACTGTTACTGACGGTAGATCGATAACCTTTGATCTGTCTGACTGGAAAAGGCTTAATAATGGTGATATCTCTGAAGAGGAATACATAACAAGACACCTTGTATCTCAATAAATTGTTGTATCTTTGTTCAGGCTTAGAATTCGATTTTTTTTTGCAAAATTTTTTTTAGCCTCGCTTCGGCGGGGCTTTTTTTATGTCCTTTTCTCAGGTGTTTTCTGAAGCTATTTTTGCACAAAACAAATTATAACTATGAACAGTCAGGCTTCAGATGATATTAAGCTTCTCTTTATTGAAGAAGAATTGTCACAATTCGGTGAAGAATTATGTGATGCGTTGTCCGATGCCCTTACCAAACAGAAACTGATTGAGTCCGGTTCTCTTCTTGATTCATTGAATTATTCGTCATTTAAGGAAGGGAAGAATCCGGGGCAACGTATGTCTTTTTATTCGTATGGCCGTTGTGTTGATATGGCCGGCTACAAGAGGAATAAGATACAGGTTGACACTAATCGTGAGGTTTGGGGGATTCGCTCGAACACCAATAAAAAGAATCGATGGTATGCTCGCAATATGTATGGTGGGCTGAACAGACTGATAAGCCGCGTCATGTATGGATTGTCTGACTATGAGATTGAACGTTTAAAGGGAATTTTAGAAAATCGAATAAAAAATGAATAAGAAAATTGGTAATATCAATTTCGTTGAAACAGCGGTTGGCACTTATGCTATCCGTATGGACTCTTTCCGTGACTCTCTGACACACCTGTTTGGATCAGCAGTAGCTGACTGGGATTGCAGCCCGACAACTGTTGCTGGAGTTCGCATAGTGCCTTGGGGGGCAGATAACAATCTTCCTTCTTCTATTCGTAACCTGCTCGAGAAAAACAATCTTGCACCAGGTATTCTTGCCCGTAAAACCGGATTGTTATACGGTCAGGGACCTATGTTGTACCGTATAGGTATCGAGAACAACGAACGTGTACAGGAATGGACTACAGATCCGGAAGTACAGGCGTGGCTGGATAGCTGGGACTATCGCCGGTTTATCCGTGAATCATTTACCGAATATAACCACCTGAACGGAGTTTTTGTCAAGTATGTTTCCGCAAGATCCGTCAGGGTGGGACGACCGTGGATTCACAGCCTTGAATGTTTGCCTTCGAAAGATTGTCGCTTGTGCTGGCCAGATAACGATGAACGTTATCTCAATGCTGTTACACATATCCTGAATGGTGATTTTGATTTCTATGGTAGCCAGAAGTATATACGATATCCGGTTTTTGATAGACATCAGCCGACAAAACAGGAGATTGCAGTGAAGTATCACTGTTTACGCTCGTTCGGACGAAACATGTACGCGATATCCTCTTTTTTTGGCTCTATGCCCTGGATGCAGGATGCTAACTCTTTACCGGAGATTATCGAATATCTGAATAGGAATATGATTGCGGCTGCCTATGTCGTACATGTACCCGATGAGTATTGGACGAAGAAGTCAGAGCGGTACAAGGCTAAGCATCTCGATGCAACAGATGAACAGATATATCAGCACATGGAATTGGTAAAAGATCAGTTGGCACGTGAGCTGGCTGATGTCATGGCAGGTAAGAACAATGTTGGCAAATTTTTTATGACTACAGACTATGTTGATCCTGTCGATGGCAAGACACACCAGTTCACGATTGAGCCTATTGAGATGAATATTGATAAGTACATCGATGCGCTTACCAAAATTTCACGTATTGCCGACTCGAGTACAACCAGTGGATTAGGTCTGAACCCTTCACTGGCTAACATCATAATCGACGGAAAGGGTGATTCAGGATCTCAGATGCTGTATGCGCTGAAACTCTTTTACGGAGCCGATACACAGATTCCTGAAGATGTTTGTCTGGAAGCCATTAACGATGCGATTCATATCAACTTCCCGGACAAGCAGGATTTATTTCTGGGAATCTATCGAAAAGTGATTAATAAGGAAGATAATGTAACGGCTTCTGATAGAGCCACAAATCAGGTATAATATGAAGAAAAACTTAGAATTTCCGGATTGTTGGGAAGAGGTTCAGCCTGCCGAATTTGCCTACCTGCTAAAATTGCGTATGCTGCTGATCCTTTCACCAAAAGCTATATATCTGACAGATGTCAAGAGGTTATGGTGTAGATATGTGCTAAGACATCGTGGTTTAAAGTCAAAGAAAAAAGATTATTACCTGTTGGTTAATAATCTGTCTGAAACCTTGGATTGGCAATGGAAGGTTGACGATGAGAATAAGTCTATTGCCCTGACCTTTGACTCAACGATGAACCTGATTCCTTCATGGTCTGATTTTTGGGGCCCGGCTTCACACGGCGCGGATCTGACTTTTGGCGAATTCCGCTATGCCGTAATTATGATGAACGAATATACTCGGACACAAGACGTAGCTTACCTGTATTCACTATGTGCTATTTTGTACAGACGAAAAAAAGGAGGAAAACGTGTTCCATTTGTTTCGTCTGATTTAGCAAAAATGACGAAAGATATTGCGGGTATGCCGGATTACCTGAAGTGGGGGGTATATTGTTGGTTCGCTTCGTTCTGTTCATTTTTATTCCATGGTACATTCATTCTTGATGGTTGCGAAGTCTGTTTTGAGCCTGTTTTTTCCGCTACCAATAACGGGAACACGCCTGAACAGTCACTTGGTATGAACTCGATACTATTCTCTATGGCCGAATCAGGAGTCTTTGGTAGCATTGAAGAAGTGGATAATACCCAGCTCCTACGAGTTTTATTAAAATTATTGGATGATAAACAGAAGGCTGATAGCCTTATTCAAGCAACAAAGAAACATGATATTCAATCTTAACAACCAGGGCGCAGCTGAATTGCGCCACATGACCGGTAACTATTATGTCGGAAATGATTTTTCGGTAGTCGAAATGGATATTATCGATGCTACCGATGAACTGATTCAGGTGATTGGTCGTGCCGTTTACGACAAGGCTGAAATAAGTTATAAGGAGGGGAAAAATGATGACCGTCTTGTACAGTTGGTACAGCGCCCTATTGCGCTGTTGGCTACACTTCATTTTTTTCAACGTAGCGATGTCAGCCACGAAGATAGCGGCCGAAAGATTAAGGTAGCTTCAGACGGAACCGACAAAATACCTTGGGAATGGCAGCTTGATCGTGATGATGCTGTGCACTTACAGGCGTATTACAGCGCTGTTGAGAGATTAATACGCTGGCTTAACGAGTCAGCGGATAAGGACTGGCTGAATACGGATGCTTGTCGGAGTGCAGCAAGCCTTTTGATCCGGTCAGGACGTGAATTCGATTCATACTTCCCGATTGCCCAGTCAGAGCGAATGTATATTCTGTTACTCCCATTTTTAAGAGAAATTCAGATTGCTACAGTAGCTCCTGCATACGGTAACAGTTTTCCGGAATTGCTTCAGTCCGAAACATCTGATGTTCGGTATGCAGCTTCTAAAGCTTTGGCCTTGTATACCATGTCGGTTGCTCTTCGCAGGTTGCCCCTCCAGCTTATACCTTATGCAGTTATCAGGGGATTTAATTCGGCAAATGGTATGGCAGACTCTCAACCGGCATCATTAGAGGATGCACAACGAATGTCTGCTATTCTCGAGGCTGATGCTGCTGATTGGCTGGAACGGATGAAACAGTTACGTGACGGTTCCTCAGAGGATGAAGTTCAATTGTTGCCGAACAATTCAAAAACAAATAAATTCTTTCGCACATGAATGTTATGCAAAGACCGGGCACTGTCGAGCTGGCTGCCGATATGCCCGAATACATCATTGATACAGACTCTACCATTACTTTTGAAGTACAGTTTTCCGGAAGTAAAATCTTGTCTGAAGAATATGTTCCGGACGCTGCCTATCAGGTACGCATACGTAAATTAGGGCGTTTCTGTGCAAAAGCCTTGTGGGGTATATGGCCTGAAGGTAATACCACCTATCAGCAACACCTGTCAGGTACATTTAGTTTTTTGATTAACGGAGAGAAGGATGCGGACACCTATGTGCTGTTTTCTCGGTTTACAACGAAAAAAAAGGCTGAATCTCCGGGAGTATTATCTGTCATCAGCGAGAAGGTTACTCGCCCGGGCGTGCCTGAATATGCCAGTTTCTTTCTCTCTTCCGGACAAGCAGTTAATGTAACGGTTACTGATATGTCTGGTTTGGTTGCTGCTGAAACCTTGTACACGCATGTCGGAGAAAATATGGTATGCTCTCTTGATGTTTCTTACGACCGGATTAAAAAACTTTTTCCTGATACAGATTTTAATCATTATACGGTAGAAGACTTGATGTTTCATGTAGACCGTACAGCCTATGCTGAACGTTTCATCTTCCGTTTCCTGAACATGTTCGATGTTCCGGAAATTGTGTGTGCTGTCGGTTCGATGGTTCTGAAGGGGGCTGATGAAAGCGAAACTGGATTCATGTGGGGAGTAGAACGTAAATTTGTCGTGAATCCTTCTGATGAGTTCACAGTCAATTCCGGAGTGATATTCCGACAGTCTGATTACAGGTTGTGGCGTGACTTCTTGGGTGCGCAGCAGGCACAGATTTTAATAGATGGCTCCTGGTATGATATTATCATAACCAACCAGAGCTATGAACGTGATTTCCGGAAGAATATTCTCAAGGCCGTTGAATTCTCTTTCTGTTTCGCTGATCCTGATAATAATAGAATACTATGATAGATATTAAGAGCTTCCGTGAGTATATCAGTGAACTGGTGTACACTACTAATCAAGAATTGGAACACAAGATTGACAATATAATACTCGCTGTGAATGAATCGCATATGGTGAAAAAAATTCAGAGCAAATCGGGTATATCATTATGTGTGAGCTATCCTGATGCTCAGGCAGTAGGTGAGTATGATAATGCAAGCGATTCACAGCAGGTTTTCCTCTTCGTTTGTCAGCGAGTCGCTCCTGGTCAACTTAACGATAACGAAGAGATATTACTGTATAGCAACCTACAGAATATCATGCTGACATTGCGTGATGCTATCCGGCAATCTCATGACGAATGTGTTGATATAATACCTGAAGAGTCTTATAAGATTGAATGGGAATATCAGATATTCGGTGGGGTAAACGGACTTTCAATGGGACTTAAATTTAAGAATTATGACTAATCTGTACATTAATGGTGTTGCTGTTGTTCTGCCTTCCGGATTCTCTATATCCGTAAAGCAAGAAAACGCTTTTTTCACTAAAAACGGTGAATATACTTATGACATTGAGTTATCTCTTCAAGATCCTGTTAATGCCAGATTATATGGATTCCTTAACCGTCTGAATACAACCGAACGCCCCGAAACGAAACGGAAAGCTGTTCTGGTAGCTGATAATCGCGTATATCTTAACGGGACGGAAATCATTACTGGCTGGACAGATACAACTGTCAACATCCAGTTGGTTTCCGGAAACTCCGAATTGAATTACTTTGTCGGGTCCGATGAACTGATATCGACATTGGATATGCCCGTGACTGATCCTGTTGTTAATGGTTCGGTTTCGACGGATTATGTGAGTAAATCTTATCCGGAAGTTGACTATAATCTGATGATGACTTATGATAGCTTTAATCAGACGGATAAAAATATCTGGATTTTTAACATAGAACCTCAGGAAGGACGTCCATTTGCCGGACATATAACTCCCAAAGATGATATACAGCCTTATGATTATATCCCGCAACCTTATCTGTGTGCGTATATGCGTGAACTGCTGAAGGCATTAGGTTATGAGCTCGAGTATAATGCGATAGAAGATACACCGTGGAAATCCATGTACCTGGTACATGTTATTAATACTTATAAATGGAACGAGATGTTGCCAGGATGGACGGCTAAGGAGTTTCTCGAAAATGTAGAGAAATTATTTAATGGTACATTCCTGATCGATTTTAAAACCAGGAAAGTATCATTTTTACTCAATGTATCTTATTTGGCAAAGGTGCATCATGTACACTTGCAGAATGTCGTAGACAGTTACACAGTAGAGAGTGAGGATGAAGAAGAAGGTGATGCCATTAACTCTACTGTTCGATACAAGTTGCCGGAAACTGATTATTATAAGTTACGTTGCTTGCCGGACATTGTTAAGGAAAAGGCTAAAAGCAAAGTTGTTGAAGGGAATCTTTCTGAGTTTTTCTTGCACGAAGAGAATTATGTTACAGATACTATCTTTAATTATCAGGAAGTAAACCGGAAGGTTATCTATCTCTCTGGATCTGGAATTTGGACGGTTATTGAAATGGTTGATGAATTTGCTGCATTGGTGCGTGAGGAGTCTAAGTCGGAATTTGAGATTGAGCTTATTCCGGCAGAACTTGTTCAGAGGCAATTTTACCTTAAGAATGTTGATCCGGAAGAATCTTATTATTCCGATTATTATATCCCTACAGCTTCTGCATCTGATAATCCCAGTGAAGAAGTTGAATTAGGTTCCATTCATGATATGGTAGCTAATCTTCAGGACAATGACGAAAGTAAGTCTAATATATACCTGGCTTTTTATACCGGTTTGAATCCTGTGCAGATTGGTTATCTCGAGCCGAATTCTTATCCTTTAGCATTTACAGACAGGTTCTTGCCTTCAAAGAGTTGGCCGATTGACTTGCCCGCCGGAGGACCTACATTTAATCTGGCTGATATGGAAAGCTATTTCTATAGCAACTCCTACAAGATAGACCGGGAAAATCCGGTTAAAATTACCTGCTATGATGAAAATGTATATCCGGCAAGTTCAGTCTTTGAATTTTTTAACCGCCGTTTTCTGGCTAAGGAAATTGAATATACGATAGGCCCGAACGGACGTTCAGGTCCATGGACTGGTATCTTCTATCCAGCCGTGATACCTGATACCGAAGTCGAACAGAGATGGATTCTGGCCGATGGAAGGTGGAGAGATGGCGGTGTATGGCTGGATGATGGGAGATGGCTGGATAATTAATCATTAACACACACAAACACAAATATGAGTCTGAAAATTGATAGGGTGCAGCTGGAAATTGTTATCCAGCAGGATCAGGCACGGCAGAAGATGATTGAGCTCGAGGATAAGATGCGTTCGGCTAACCGCGAGCTGAAGAATGTGAAGAAACAATTTGGAGAAAATTCGGCTGAGTATGCGAAACAGGTTGAAGTCCTGAAGAAATTGCAGCAGGAGTATGATAATCTTTATGATGAGATTGGACTTACCAATCTCTCTTTGCGCGACCTGGGTAAACGCCAGAAGGATCTGAACGCAATACTTAGGCAGTTGAATCCGAACACGGAACTTTACAAACAATATTCCGAGCAGCTGAAGGAAGTTAATAACCGGATCAAGGAGCTGAGAGGAACGGCTAACGAAACGCGCTTCAGCTTGGCTAAACTGGCTGATGGTTTTAATCGATATGGAACGATTGCTGCCAGTATCATTGCAGGTCTGACTGGCGTTACACTCACCATGCGTAGCTGTGTGAATGAATACGCTGAAATGGAAGAAGCTCAGTCGCAAGTCGTCAAGTACACAGGATTGGCTAAGCAGGAAGTAGAAGAGCTTAACGAGGAATTCAAACGGATGGATACCCGTACAGCACGTACACGCCTGAATGAATTGGCTGGTGATGCCGGAAAATTGGGCATTACTACCAAGGATAGTGTGCTGGAGTTCGTCGAAGCAGCCGATATGATCAATGTCGCGTTGGGTGAGGATTTAGGCAAGGACGCTATCACTCAGATCGGCAAGTTAGCTGATATGTTTGGCGACGGCGACCGGTCGCTGAAAGAAAACATGTTGGCTGTAGGCTCGGCTGTTAACTCAGTTGCTCAAAATTCATCAGCTGCTGAACCTTATCTGGTTGAATTCACTGCACGTATGGGTGGTGTCGGCAAACAGGCTAACTTGGCGATTACGGATATCATGGGATTCGCATCAGCACTCGATCAGAATATGTTGCGCTCAGAAATGGCTTCTACAGCCCTTTCCGGTTTGATCCTAAAACTTTATCAGGAGCCGGCTAAATATGCGAAATTGGCTGGTTTGCAAGTCGAAGAATTTACAGAACTGATGAGTAAGGATGCTAATGAGGCTGTACTTACCTTCCTCGAGGCGCTGAACCGTTTGGGCGGTATGGATAAATTGGCTCCTGTACTCGACCAGATGAGTCTTTCCGGAGCTGAAGCTGCAAGTGTTATCTCTGCATTAGCCGGTAATGTCGACAAAGTTCGGAAGGAACAGCAGGGAGCTAACCAGGCTTTCGTAGAAGGTACTTCTATTTATAACGAATTTTCCGTCCAGAACTCTACAGTGCAGGCCGAACTTGACAAGGCAAAAAAGAGTTTTTCTGATATCCGTGTAGAACTTGGAGAACAGTTGCTCCCAGTCATGAAGTACATGGTAACAACAGGATCACTCACTGTTAAAGGATTATCTACGATTATATCCATTGCAGCTAAATATAAAACGACAATAACTACCCTTATCGTTGCTATTACTGCTTATACAGTGGCTGTGAACGCGTCTAATTTAGCTGACAAGACTAAAGTTTTTTGGACTAATCAAGTGATCGCTACCGTTCGTCGTTTATTTAACGTAATAAAGAGTAATCCTTATACAGCAGTAATGACTCTTGTTTCCGGTTTAGTCGCACTTTATTATGATTGGAATCGTGCTGGTAAACAACTGACACAGACAGAGCAGAATTTACGGGATATTCGTTCACAAAGTAATAGAGATATATCGGTTGAGAAAAAAGAGGTTGCAGATTTGCTTAATGTCGCTCGGGATGAGTCTATCACTAAGGAAACTAGATTGGCTGCGATTCGCAGGCTCAATGAAATATCTCCTGAATATTTGGGTAATTTAGATTTAGAACGTATTAAAACAGAAGATGCTGCAAAAGCTGTAGACCTTTATGTTCAAAGTCTGATTGCAAAACAGAATATTGAAAATGCAAACCTAAAGAAAACAGAACTATTACAACAGCGTGATGAGGTTTTGAAAAATGGAACTCATAGCAGTTTTGTGGAAGATCTTTGGTTCAATGCTAAATATAGCGGTGCTGATATTATTGACAGAACTATGAAATTGTTCAACGGTTATGGTGACCAGTGGGCTAAAAATGTAAAAGATAAATTATTGAATTCTACCGTTGATGCATTGAAGAGTCTTGATCAGCAGTTAAATGATGTAGATGAGTTTATTGAAAAAGAACGTAACAAGCTTCTCAAATCACAGACTGATATAAACAATGGTACAGATGTCGTTTTGGGTGAAGGTACTGAATTTGGAAACGTTGATATTGAAGAAAAAGTTGCTAAAGCAAAAAAGGAATATGAAACGCAATTAAAGGACTTGCGCACACAGCATGCTCTGGGATTGATTGAAGAAGAGAAGTACCAGGAACAACTGTATGCTTTAGAAGTTAAGTTTCTGGCCAAAAAAAGGGAATTGTATGCAGAAGCCAAGAGAGATACATCCCTAATCGATCAGCAGATTCTGTCTGCAATGACAGTGGAAGCTAATCGTCAATATGCTAATAAACTGGCAAATCAGACTCCGACCAAACAGGAAGATGCTTCTTTAACTATTATTGAAGAAGAAGCTCCGGAAGAAGATAATTATTTTATCGACAAGTACAAACAGAGTCTGGATGGGCAACTGGCTTTGCTGGAAGCATTTCACGATGCTGGTATTATCTCTGAAATGGAGTATCAGGACCGCCTGACTGAAATCACGAAACAAAAGGAAGAAGAACGTGCTCAGATCAGGAAAGCTGCATTAGATACATTTAATCAGTTGGCTGGCTCAGTATCACAGCTGATGTCTGCTATGCAAGATAGTGAGATATCCAAGGTTGAAAGTCGGTATGATGCTCAGATCAAAGCAGCTCAGAAAGCTGGTAAAGATACTACTGAACTGGAAGAGCAAAAGGAAGAAGCAGTTTTGGCCGTTAAGCGTAAATATGCTGATAAGCAATTCGCATTACAGGTTTTGCAGGTTACATCTAGTACCGCTGTTGCCGCGATGGAAGCATATAAAGCAATGGCGGGAATACCAGTTATTGGCCCTGCTTTGGGTGCAGCGGCAGCAGCTGCCGCTGTAATAGCAGGTGCGGCCCAGATAGCTGTTGCTAAACAACAGGCTGATGAAGCTAAGGGATTATATTCCGGCGGATATTCTGATGATTACGTTCAGGGGTACACGGCTAAAGGAGATTCTCGAGATGTAGCCGGTGTTATCCCGGTACATAAGAATGAATTTGTTGCAAATCATGAAGGTGTGGCCAATCCTCATGTTAAGCAATTCCTTGATGTCTTTGATATCGCTCAGAAAAATGGTACTATCGGTATGATTAATACTACTCAGATCTTACAACAGGTGCGTATGAGAAATGGTAAGTACAATGGTGGATATACCACTGACAGCGCTACTCAGGTTGAAAGTATCTCCGGAGCATCCTCTTATGACATTAAGGTACTCATACAGCTGATTCTTGCTGAATTGCGTATCTCGAATAAGCATCTTAGTAATATTGCTACGAAGGAAATGACAGTGAGTGTCCGGACAATACGTGATGGTATTAAGAGGCTGGAAATGCTCGAGAAAAACGCTAGTCGGTAATGTCCTTTTTTTTATAGTGCATTACGGGTACTTTTGTCACACAAACACAAAATAATATATGCAAAACAAAAAGTTAACAATACAGCTTGCCATGGCTGCTTTCCTAACGGTTAGTGGCATGGTAATGCTGATAATGGGATTATGGACACCTCCAGTAGGCGAGATACACAGCTCGGTATTGGTTGCATATGGAGAGGTGTGCTCTTTTGCTGGATGCTTATTCGGCATTGATTATTCATATCGTGTCAAATTGAAAAATTTTTTTAAAGATGGACAAAACAACGCTTAAAAAAATTATGCCGTTCGCTACGGATGAGAACATAGACAAGTTCTTGCCGCACTTGAACGATACGATGGCGACCTTTGAAATTGATACGCCAATGCGTCAGGCTCATTTCCTGGCACAAATCGCACATGAAAGTGGATCTCTTCGCTATGTCCGCGAAATCGCTTCCGGAAAAGCCTATGAAGGACGTAAGGATCTGGGTAACCTTATGCCTGGTGACGGACCTAAATTTAAAGGGCGTGGACTTATACAGCTGACTGGTAGGATTAATTATTTAGCATTTAATGATTTTACAAAAAAGGAATATAATTTGCTGGAGCATCCGGAACGAGTCGAGCAACCAGACTTAGCGGCACTTGTAGCCGGATGGTTCTGGAACCGTAATAAGTTGAATGAACTGGCCGATCAGGATCAGCTGCTGAAAATTACCAAAAAAATTAACGGCGGATTCAATGGACTCGAAGATCGTACTGAACATTTGGAAAGAGCTAAATCTGTCTTATTAAGGGGAAAATGAAAAAATTAGATTCAAGTGATGTTCTTCTTTTGTTGTGTATTGGGTTTTTATTGGTTGTTCTGTTAGGTTTGACACTCCAGTCGTGCCGGTCGGTACGACTGGATAAGTCAAATCAGACTATATCTCGAACTGATGAAAGCTATAAAAATATGCAAATTGACGATCATGTGTCGTTATCTGAATTGGCTCAATCTTGGATAGACGATAAACGTATCATTATACGCGACTATACAGTTGTGATTGATTCTTCAGGTAATACAATCCCGGTGCTTGAAAAAGAAACCGAAATCTCGCACAATAAGACTTATCAGCGTGACAGTTCCTCGGTTAATTTTAATAACAAGACGACGATTGATGATCATTCTAGTAGTAATATAACCGAAGAGAATGAGATGAAATCGGTTGATAAGGAACCGCTATTCAGTTTCTCTAATTATTCACTTATAATATCGTTTGCTTTACTGGTGTTCTTGATATATTATTCTTACAGAAGGTTTTCTAGTTAGTTTTTCTTTTTTCTTCATACACTGCTTGCCTGTGAAGGTAGGCAGTTTTTTTATGTCCTTTTTTCAGCTTTCTGATGAAACTATTTTTGCGTTATGAAAATATATGAGGCAATTAAAGAGATGCATGAGCTGACCAGGGCTGGCAAGACTTTCTCCTTCAGCTTTATGTCGTATTCCTATGATAAGGATAAATCGCATGGTCCGGTAACGGTACTGCATGCACAGCTGCTCCCTTCTAATCGGAAGGAACGTAACAGATTCTCTGATTATATGCTTCGGTTCAGAGATATGGATACCTATGAGGAAAAAATGTGCTGGCAACCATTGTTGCTGGAATTTAACGGACAACAATTAGAATTGACATGACAGATAATACACCGACACAAAATAAAACACCGGAGTTAAATACGGATTTTGAAAATATAGTGCCCTGGAACGGTGCTAATGATTTTGGCCGTGATGTCCGATTGAAATGGGAGCGTAATTTTGAGAAGATTAAAATTAACTTTCTTGAGCTTATTACAGCTTTAACTGAAATTGGATTTGATCTGGATAACTTTATCAGGAAAGATAGACCTGATGGGACAAGTTTCTTACTGTCTTTTGGTGAATTTATTGATTCCCTTATTACAGGCAAAGGCGCGGGCATATATCCTGATGGGCGTGGACAATTCGAAAGACTTGAAGTGCGCAGCTCTATGGTTGTGAAGGAACTTATCTACAATCGTTGGTTTGCTCAAGAAGGAAACGTTACTTATTCTGAGGCTGGTACTATCGAACGGATTGAACTTCTCGAAGACGGCACGTATGATCTGTATCTTCGTCGTCGCTGGGATAATGATATTACGGCATTCAAGGAGCAGGACGTAGACTACGGATCAGTTAATAACTTGAACTCAACTGGAGAATATTATGATAGCTGGTTCCGTGTCCTTAGTGTCATGCAGGCAGAGAATAAGATTAATGTGGTTCTTTATCCGGATGAAGAGGTTCCTAGAGGGAAAAACTATCCTCCTGCTTCCGGCATGGTAATTACCCGTCGAGGAAATGCAGTGGATGAAGAACGGCAGGGATTCTGGTATATATCCAGCTATGAAGGCTGTATCTGCATGCTTGACGGTGTCACGAAACCTATACTCGAGGAATCTAATTACAGCATCATTATCGGAAAACTGAAGAGGTTGGAACTGTTCGATAACCTCCCTATCAATTACCGGCATAGCTATGTATATTGCCGTGGTATAGCCATTCAGGACTTGATGCGAATTAACTATCAGGGAGTGGTTGTCGTGCAGCTGAACGACCGTGGATTCTGGTCATTGGAGGTAGCTCAAAGTGATAATCCTTATACTGCTGGCAAAGAAACGGTCGATACTGTATGGCATTATGGATGTCGCTGGAAATGTCTTGTCACCGGTACGACGGACGAACCTCGCTATGCAAGTACAGGCTGGGCGATGATTGAAGGAAATCCGGCATTTTCTATTGACATTGAAAGCGAAAACGGTTGGGCTTTCGATGCAACTCAGCTTCAGGAAGGAGTTGTATTTACGACTTTATCTGTAACCGGACAGCTTTACAACCGTGATGTGACTGAACACATACTCGATACGGATGTGTCATGGACACGAGATACGGGTAATGTATCTGAGGATAATGCCTGGGCTATCAAGAGAGCTGATGCAGGCAAGACTCTTACATTGACAGTCGATGATTTGGGCATTGGCTTTACCCGTAAGGGAGTGTGTTCTTTTAAAGCAACAGCTTTGCTTCGTGACGGTCAGCAGACAGAAATAGCAGAACAAACAATAACATTTTAATATGGGAATAAAAAGTAAGACAAAGAGATTGGATGTGAACTACACACCTCTCCAGATTAGCGGAAGTATAGAGGTTGTGGGCAGTGTACCTGACAGGCAGATATATAGTGCGGACACTAAAGAATATATCCCTGATTATTATCTGACACCCTTGGTGCTATATCCGAGATGTAACGCTACGGATCCGGATTCTTATCTGAAGAGCGGTCCGGTGAATGCGTCCATTACTAACATGAAGTGGTATCAGATTATCGGTACACAGCGTACATTGATTAGTTCGGATAATATAGACTACGAAATAACCACAGAGGGAGATTCTAAGGGGCAGATTAAGGTAAAGCGTAATCCTCCTGCTGCATCATCGTTGGCATTGGAGTTTTACGCAGAATATGTTGATAGCCGCACAAATCAGATGTATGTATTCCGCATGAGTACGGTCATAGCCGTATCGGACGCAACACTCCCGGCACCGATTTTGAAACTCGACAGTCCTGCAACTGTGGCATGGAGTCCGTTACGCAATCCGTTGACACGTAAGATAACCGCATCCGTGTTTGCCGGTGAATCTGACATAGCCTCCGACAAGCAAAAGTGTAAATTCTTCTGGTTCCGTATGACCGATGGAAGTCTGGAACCTATTACGGATGGGAATGGTGACAATGACTGGGAAGTTGAAGCAATAGACCATAATACCTTAACGATTAATCAGGATTATATTGGGGAAGATCAGACTTATGTCTGCAAGCTGGGATATTCGGCAGATGGCAGTTTACCTTCTGTTCCTCCTGACGATGCTCCCACGGCAACAACCACCATCCGGCGCCGCATACCGGAAGTGGAAGTCGACTGGAAAGGAGCACCCACGCAGGTTGCCGGAGGAACGGAGAAATTGAAATTGGAAGCGTTTGTGATGGACGGAATGGGTGTTGTTCCTGATCCGGAAGAATGGTTCCGGTTTGTATGGAAAGTAAAATCTCCGTATTCTCAGAGTTATTCCAAGCAGGCTGAAGGAATCAAACCTACGATTACGTTCATTCCAGGAATGATGCTTGAATTAGAAGTGCAGGATAGGGGTCCGCAAGCTATACTTATTGATGACACGGACGGTTCTGTATTGCAGGACGCTGACGGAAATGTACTTTTTGACAGAATTAACAATTAAAAAATTATACGACTATGGCTTTTTATGTGAAAGTGACAAAACAGGTTGCAGATAAGATGAGTCTTACTGCAATACGCAATAAGACGGCAGACGGTAATGTGCTGTTGTGGCAGGCTGACTTGAACCGGATTGAAGGTGATACAATATTTGACAGAGCAACTCGCGTGGGTGGCGTTGCATTGACTCCACAGGCGGCTCGTCTGGAAACGGACGGTATTGAGAACCCGGCAGAAGTAACTACTCCGGATGAATATCGGGATGACAAACCGACAATTTTACCTGAGTTCCCAGATACACCTACAACTCTTAACAAGGAAGGAGGCAGCAATGAGTGAGGCTAGTTCAGTACGGCAGGTCGTGTTCCTGCGCAAGGGTAGTGTATACATGCCTTTCCTGCAATCCAATATGGGTGACTTGTATCAGGAATATCAGGGTACAGCAGGTAGCCCGACTAATATATCTCCGGATTTTTCTACATTAACGCCTATGTTAAGTTACATTATTACATCTTCATTGGTCGCGGCCGGACTGGTTGTTCCCAGCTCGGTGAAATGGTACTTTAATGACACTGAATTGACATTCGGTAGCGACAAGGTTTCAACGAATAGTTTTAACGGCGAAACAAGTCACTTCCAGAGTATTCCTTATCAAGCTGGAGTACAGAATTACTTTGCCCTGAAAATCATGAAAAACCTTGTAAAAGCATCCGGAGGTGCGGCATGTAACATCAAGGCAGAAGCTACGATTGCGGTAGGTAATACCTCCGACAAGGTTCAGGCTGTGTATAATATACCGATAACGGTGGGTGTTGGAAACAGCAAACGTGTGACCATCATGGCCGGTGACAATAAATTCTTTACACTAACCGATAAGGGAGATTCCTGTATACTGAAGGCTGTAGCGTGGATAGGTAGCGACCAGTTGACGGCTAATCTGACATATAAATGGTATTCCCTGCAGTCTGGAACGTGGTCTGTAATAGGCGGACAGACAGGGCAGACATTATCAGTTAATAATGATATGGTCGATACTACCGGACAGTTTAAGGTAGAAGTCTATCAGGATGGAAACCTTATCGGTATGGACGTACAGACGGTAATAGACGCCAGTGATCCGTTCGATATCCTACCAAATCCTAATCCGGAGAATGAAACTATCGAGCAGGGTTCCGGTGGAAGTGTTACTTATACTCCTATTTTGGTGAAGCGTGGCAGCACAACTAAATTCAAAGACATGAAGTTTTTCTTCGTGTTCACTGATTCAGCTGGCAATATCCTTAATCCGGACACTGCTAAGGTTGCATCATACAGCGGAACCGTGACAGAGGCTATGTGCGAACAGGCTTCAGGTAATGTTGCAGTAGTAATAACAACAGAAGAATAATATTATGATTGCAGAAAAAAGAACAGAGGTTAAGTACAATACGAGATCTATGAATATTGCTTATCCAGCAGGTGTGTATGATAAGAATACTATATATGAATGTACTGTCAAAATGTCGCCATTCGTTGAGGAGGATGGAAGCTATTATCTTATGAATAAGATAGGTACTTGGCTAGGTACAGAAACAGGTCTTTCGCCTAAAGAAGACTATGCACAACATGGAAATGATGCTACATGGATTTATATGGAAAAATACAAAGCTGTATTTCTGGAAGTCCTTTTTGCTGATTTCGCAAAGTTGGGTTCTGCTGTCTTTCTGGAAGATTATATGATAAGTCAGTATGGAGTGGATGCTTCTGGTCAGTTTACTGCATCCTATCAGAATTTTGATCCAAGTAAATTAGGAGAAAGCAATTGCCCCTTTACTCCTAAAACTTTCATTAATTGGCTTACTGGTAAAGCATCATTTGGAGATGTTGAAATTAATGGTGTGTTAAATGAAGCATGTAAGATTTTCGATGTAAATGATAATACATTTACAGCTGTAAATCCGGATATAAGAAAATATTATATTCCCCTTGGCTCGTCAGGGAAGGTTCTCAACTTAAATCTTGATGAAATCAAAAAAACGAAAGTTCCGATTAATATAAAGTTCTATTGTATGGGAATGGATGCTACAGTCAATTTTGTTGCATCTGATAGGAATATGCTTCCGATTGTATATTATTTAAGTAAAAAACCTACTAGTGTCCTTTCAAAAAGTATCAAGACCGTTCACATGTCACAAGGTAATTTTATCTCTGTAACATTTTTAAATCAGAATGAATCTGTCGGTTATAACTTTCATGGAATCATAGAAAATTATGACCACTACGAATATGAGAGTGGAACTTTAGATTTAATTATACGTTCAATTCAAAATTAATAGTTAAAAATTACAATTATGATACAGAAAAAATCTTTAAAAGACGCGATACAAAATCCGGAGATAATATCAGTTGTGGGAGAACTGTTAGGGAATCCCCTTTCAGAAAAAGGCT
>OGFG01001490.1_pt1 | contig 22988 bp, 26 predicted proteins | sample 1570761 | NCBI WGS metagenome assembly OGFG01 (sample SAMEA2581938, study PRJEB24529) | metagenome | biome: Human gut stool | place: China | collected 2011 | reverse complement strand
TGACACGGGACAGCTTTTTTGCCATTGTCTTGCTGATATTTGAAGCACGGACAGAGATGGGGTGTGCGGTCAATATTTTGATAAGAGAAATGCTCTGTATCTAACTTAATTAGACGATTGGCGAAGAAATGCGTCAATACGGAAAATAGGTATTGGAAATAGTTGGAACAAGTACTAAAATTAAGTTGGGACATTGGAAGGACGCAAGCAGAAAGCCAGGGAAGGAAAATGGAACGGAGGATTTGCTCCATATGGTTATGAATTGGTAAATGGAGAATTACAGATTGCAGAGGACGAAGCGGAGATTATTCGTTTGATTTATGACAAATTTATTCATACAAATATGGGAATCTCTGCGATTGCTGCATGGCTGAATCAGCATGGATATAAAAAGAAAAAACGACAGAATAATACACTGGACGCATTTGCCTCTTCGTTTATAAAAGGCGTTCTGGATAATCCGGTATACTGCGGAAAGTTGGCTTATGGACGAAGGAAGAACGAGAAAGTTTCTGGAACAAGAAATGAATATCGCAAGGTAATGACAATCAGTTTTTTTATGAGAATGAGGTAGCGGTAACGAAAAATATTATAAGGATTCTGCGGTGGCTGATACTGGCGTTTCCGGCGATTATGATTTTTTCGGTGGCAGGATTGTTCCAGTCAAAAATGTCCGATTTGATTCCGATGACGGCGGTTGGTCTTGTTGTAACAATGGGACCTACAATTGCCTATAAAGCAGGGGTTCCTATTCGTGCACTTAAATATCTGGCACTGCTTGCTTTATGTGGTCTGCTTGCTGTTATGGCGAGCAACGCCTCTGTCGGAATTTATATGACTTATGCACTGCCGATGGTGTTCAGTATATTTTATTATGACAGTAAGCTGACATTACAGACGGCGGTATTCAGTTTTGTATTCCTTGTTATTTCGCTGTTTTTCAGATCCAAAGGGGTTGAACTTATGGAGGGTGAGACAAGCTTCAGGTGGTTTGTTGCACACAGCATGGGCTTTTTGATTGAGCAGTTTGTCATGGCATTTGTATGTGTGAAGGTTGCACAGGGGGCAAGAAAGGTACTTGAGAGCCTGAATGATACACAGAAGACAGCGGTGCTGATGGCGGAATGTAATCAGGCTTCAACACAGCTTAGAACGGAGACCGATGGTTTTAAGCAGAATATCAGCAATTTCCGTGATACTAACGAGCAGATTACGAAGGCTGCCGAGAAGTCGCTTACGGATTGTGACAGCAACGAACAGCTTGCGGTTGAGCTCACACAGGAGACCAGAACGGCTCTTGAAAATGCCAAGAACATAAGACAGCAGAGTTCACAGATGGTTGAAATTGCAAAGGAGACTTATGAAAAACTTGGGGAGTATATTACATATATGAATGATACTGCGGCAAGCATGGAGAAAATGCGCAGCACGGCTGCAGACACGGAGAGTTCTATTGTAAGTCTTAAGGCTGCCATGAATGAGGTAGCGGAATTTGCACACACCATAGGAGATATAACATCACAGACAAATCTGCTCGCATTAAATGCAAGCATTGAGGCTGCAAGAGCGGGGGAGCATGGCAGAGGTTTTGCCGTAGTTGCAGATGAGGTAAGGGTTCTTGCGGAAAACTCAAAGAAGGCGAGTGAGTCCATAAATGACATAATTTCCAATATAGATGAGCTTCTTGAGAGGGTCCAGGATGCGAATAAGAACAATGTGTTGTCCATGGAGGATAGTTTAGGACAGATTAACGGAGCTAAGGACGAGGCGGACAAGATTGGCAGAATGCAGACTGACTCCAAAGAGATGGCGATGCAGGTATTAGATGCAAGCAAGGAAACGGAGCAGTTTGCTCACAAGCTTGGGGACACCTCGGAAAGACTTAAGGAGCTTGTTGCAAGTCTCAGAGAACAGACCGGACAGGTCGTTGAGCAGGGCAAGAGCCAGCGGAAGGTTACGGAGGAGGTTGAGAACGCTTTCCTCGGAGTTGAGCAGATTGCGGGACGGCTTGTGGAGATTGCGGGGACAGACAGCTTATGAGCAGATAAAGGCTTATGTACTGGAACAGACAGTACCGAAAGCTTCATCACTGTATATTGCACAGATTAAGAAGAAGTGTGGATTGGATGTCGGTGAGAACTTCAATCTGGCTAAAATGCAGGCGTTTAGGCATTTTGGAATTTTATAGATTGTGGATAAGCAGCGCCATGTGTTAAAAATATAGTAAAGTATGGGAAAAAGGACATTCCGGAACTGTAGATTTTACAGGTCAGGGGATGTCCTTTTTGCAGATATGGAAGTGTTCAAGGGATAAGGTAATGATACTTAGGTATTAAGACTGATATAAATGATGGAGATTGCAGGAGAATATTGATGTAAAAAATAAAACTACATCATAGATTCAGTATTACAGGTATGTGGTGTAGTGTCAATATTTACAGAAGATGAATGCTATGATAAAATGAGAATGAGAAAACGGAGGATTGATTTTATGCATATCAGTAATAAGTGTTCGATTGCAGTTCATTGCCTGGTATTTATAAATGAATACGGTAAAGAAAGTGACAAGTGAACTTCTATCCCTATCAATATGACATGCTAAAAGAAAACCTTATATCAAGCATGAAAAACATCACAATGGAAAAAATTGTGTCAGATTATCATTCACTGCCTGACAGAGATAGATAATTATCTAAACAATTCGATAAATTCAGGCTTGTGTGTATGGTAAATCCAAGCTGAAGTTTACAAGAGAAAAAGTACAGTGTGTAGATTATGGATTTGATTTTTATGCACCGCAGACTATGGAGACAGAGGATGGAAGAAGGATTTTGATTGCGTGGATGCAGTCATGGGATAATCCAATGTATCCTGATACTCAGCGATATTCTGGTATGATGACTATTCCGAGAGAGTTATCAATTTTAGATGTAATCAAATATGATATTGAGGTAGAGTGATGGAAAAATATGATGTTGTAGCAATGGGAGAATTACTCATTGACTTTACACAAAATGGATATAGTGAACAAGGGAATCCGATTTTTGAAGCTAATCCGGGAGGAGCACCATGCAATGTGCTAGCCATGCTGCAAAGGCTGGGAAGAAAAACAGCCTTTATTGGTAAAGTTGGTCAGGATGGTTTTGGATTACAGTTGGAGAAAGCCTTAAAGGAAACCGGAATTTCAACAGAAGGTTTATGTTTTGATAAAGAAGTACATACAACTTTGGCAGTTGTACAAAAGAAAGAAGATGGAGATAGGGATTTTTCCTTCTACAGGAAGCCGGGAGCGGATATGATGCTTCGCACGGAAGAAGTGAAGGAAGACCTGATACGAAGGGCAAAGATTTTTCATTACGGCTCACTTTCTCTTACTGATGAACCGGTGAGAACGGCAACTGTGAACGCCATTGCGGCAGCTGAGAAAGCGGGTGTCTGGCTTTCTTTTGACCCGAACTTAAGAAAGCCTTTGTGGGAGTGCGAGGAACTGGCAAAGGAACAGATCCGATATGGACTGGGTCATTGTCATATACTGAAAATATCCGATGATGAGCTGGTATGGCTTACCGGCGAACAGGATTATGAGAAGGCCATACAGCAGCTTCGGGTAGAATTTAGTATTCCTCTGATTCTTTTATCGTTGGGAAAAGATGGCAGCCGTGCTTATTGCGGGGAGGAGAGGGCAGAGATACCGGCATTCCTAAATGAAAAAACGATTGAAACGACCGGCGCGGGAGACACATTTATGGGCTGTATGCTGAATCAGATTTTAAAAAAGGGATATCAAAATCTGAGCAGACAGGACATGGAAGAAATGCTTACCTTAGCCAATGCTGCAGCCTCTATCATCACCACCAGAAGAGGTGCACTTAGGGTCATGCCAAAGGAAGAGGAGATTTTAGAGCTAATCAGATTCTAAGAAAATGGAGACTGCTATGACGAGCAGGAAAAGTGCTTTCAGGAAAAATCTATGATCCGGGATTGAAATTAAGAGACTCGAACTGTTAAGGAAACAATTGGAGTAAAAGAAAAAGCAGCTTGATTGAAGGATAAGCGTTCAAATATTCTTCAAGGAATGGTTGGAGAAAATCAATAACTCAGGTACAAGAATATTTTGCCCATCAGGGATATCAGGTATGTTTTGACACTTGAATCATGATAGGAAATTTCGTTGAAATTCCCTATCATATAAAAATTATCAGTGAATGTCTGTAAGAAAATTATGGTCTCTGGCCAAGTCCGCCTTCAAGAGTGAGAGTCTCACCGGTCATAAACTTGAAATCAGGGGAAGCTAACTGAACGCATACACGTCCGATTTCTGTCTCAACATTACCATAATGTCCCATTGGAGGCATTTTTACATTAGCTTTGAAGGCATCTGGATATGCTTTTTCAAAATTTTCAAGCTGTGCAGTCCATGCAAGCGGGCAGACGATGTTGACATTGATTCCGTCAGGACCCCATTCGGTTGCAGCTACTCTTGTAAGACCACGTATGCCTTCCTTTGCAGCTGCATATGCACACTGACCGAAATTGCCGAAAAGACCGGCACCGGATGCAAAGTTGATTACGGAGCCTTTAGTCTCCTTAAGATATGGATAGCATGCCTTCATATAATAGAAAGCGGCATACAGACCGGAATATACTGCAAGGTCGAACTGCTCTGTAGTATGGTCAGCGAGAGTGACACCGGATGCGGATGCCTGTGCATTGTTGATGAGTACATCAATACGTCCGAATGTGTCAATGGCCTGCTTTACAACATTGGCAACAGTTGCTTCATTGTCAGCTCCGGCACTCACATCTGCCTGTACAGCGAGAACCTTAATACCAAATTTTTCCTCAAGCTCTGCTTTTGCGTCTTCAAGCTTCTTAATATTTCTTCCGGTGATAACAAGATTAGCTCCTTCTTTTGCATATGCTGTAGCAATGCCGTATCCGATTGAGCCACAGCTTCCGTCCTGAAGAACGGCTCTTCCTCCGCCTGTTATGATGGCTGTCTTACCTGTTAAAAATCCCATTTTATTGCCCCTTTCTGAAAATTATATTTGATAAAATAAGAATTTGACGAACAAATATTTGCGTCAAGTGAGTAAAGTATAACATAGTTGTATGATAATTGTATATAATAGTCAAAAATTTAACGAAAATTCTTTCTGTTATAAAAAGTTATGGAGCAAAATGAGTATCAAAATCATATTGGCAGCTTTGAACAAAAGGCATATAATAGACATATTAAAATGATATGAGGGTCAAAAGGTATTTTTTCCTTCATATCATTAAAATATTTTTATAACATATGTTCTTAAAAAGTGTTGATATGACCGCTTATTAAAGGAATGTATGAAGGATGGAGGCAGATATGAAATTTCATAAAATCAGGACAACCGTGTCATTGATGTTAACGATTATTGTTCTTAGCATAACAGGCTGTGCAGGTTCTGACAATGATGCGGCTTTAAATAACCGGCTTTTGCAGAGCCTGTCGGAGTCGGAAGCTTCAACGTGGCAGCTTACAACGCAGGAGACAACAACAGCACAGCTTACACAGGAAACAACGCAGCAGCTTACGCAGGGAGCCGCAGCACAACAGAGTGCAGCAGAAGAAGCTGATGAGACACAGGAGGCAGTACAGCTTTCGGAGGATGACCTGCTTGTTGATGCAAGCAGGCTTGAAATTCCTGAATACAGCGGTACGGATTTTTACATAGTCAATGATAATGTTCCTTTTTTCAGCGAGAACTTACAAAATTATTCCGGGAATAATTTTATCTATCTTTCAGAGCTTGATGAACTGGGAAGATGTGGCACCTGTATAGGTATGTTTACCAATTCAACTCTTCCAACAGAGGAAAGAGGAGAGATTGGACATATCAAGCCAAGCGGGTGGCATACAGCTAAGTATGATAAGTCGGTTATTCCGGATTTGTATCTCTATAACAGATGTCATCTTCTTATGTATGCTGTTTCGGGAATCAATGATGATACGAGAAATCTGATTACAGGAACAAGACAGATGAATCTGGACATGTTAGAGCTTGAAAATCAGGTTTTGGATACCTTAAAGTATGATGAAAATGCGAGAATGCTATACAGAGTAACACCTGTTTTTGACGGAGACGACCTTGTGGCTAAGGGGGTGCTCATGGAAGCATTAAATATCGCAGATGACAAGGGTCTTAGCTTTTGCATGTTCATCTACAATGTGCAGGATGGAATTGTAATAGATTATGCCACAGGCGATAATGAACTTGCGGATGAAGCTGTGAATACTGCGGTTGAGAACACTGTGACAGAGAGCGGAAGTGATACCGGTAATGAGATAGATATTCAGAATGGAACAGATGCTTCAAGTGAGATAGAGACGACACAGGAGATTACGACACAGGCTGAGACGACTAAACAGGCTGTTGATACAACTACACAGTCGGGAACGGATTATGTCGCTAATACCAATACAAAGAAATTCCACTATACTTGGTGTGCATCCGTCAACCGGATGAAATCGGAAAACAGGCTTGATTACACAGGGACAAGGGAAGAACTTATCAATATGGGATATGAGCCTTGCAAGAAATGTAACCCTTAACACCTAACCTTTTTTCACTTTTAACCGTGGTTTTTTCATGTACTAATGCATAGCAAGGTGTTACGATATGGCTGTAAAATTGCTGATGCATAAATTAAGATGCATAGGGCAGTATACCGGTTACACATCAAACATATATTATGGGAGGCAATATGGGACAGTACGCAAAACCGTTATCACTTAGGGGGGTTCAGATTGACGACAGGTTCTGGAAGGAGAAGCTGGAGCTTGTAAGAAATGAAGTTATTCCATACCAGTGGGATGCATTAAATGACCGTGTCAAAGGGGCAGCACCGAGCTTCTGCATGAGAAATTTTAAGGTTGCTGGAAAGATTACAAGAGAAAGACGCAAACAGGGTGAAAAATATCAGGAGAAGATATGGCCGCTTGATACTTTTGAGACACTTCCAAGTGATATGGAGCATATGGATGACAGATTTTACGGTTTCCTTTTTCAGGACAGTGATTTTTCAAAATGGATTGAGGCGGTTGCCTACTCGCTCACACAGCATCCGGATGAAGAGCTTGAGCGCATAGCTGACGATGCAATAGATATTGTATGTGAGGCACAGCAGGATAATGGATATCTTGATACATACTACATAATCAATGACATGTCTAAGATTTTTACAAATCTTCGAGACAATCATGAGCTTTACTGCTTCGGACACCTCACAGAGGGGGCAGTCGCATATTATCAGGCGACAGGAAAAGATAAGCTTTTAAATGCCGCAAGGCGTTTTGCGGATTACATCTATGACTGCTTTGGAAAAGAGGACGGTAAGAGGAAAGGATATCCGGGACATGAGATTGCGGAGATGGCACTTATGCGTCTTTATGATGTTACAGGTGATGAAAAGTACAGGGAGCTTTCAGAATTTTTCATAAATCAGAGAGGCACAAGACCATATTATTTTGACAGTGAGCATCCTGAGACTGTAAAGAAGGGAGATGAGGATGAACTTCGCCATTCATATAATCAGGCACATCTTCCGGTGCGTGAACAGGATGAGGCGGTAGGTCATTCTGTGCGTGCTGTGTATCTGTATTCGGGTATGGCAGATGTTGCTATGGCTGACAGCGATGAGACACTGTACAATGCCTGCCTTAAGCTGTGGGATAACATAACACAGAAGAAGATGTATGTGACAGGCGGAATCGGCGCTACACATATGGGCGAGGCGTTTTCTTTTAACTATGATTTGCCGAATGATACAGCTTACTCGGAGACTTGTGCTGCGATAGGACTTGTATTTTTTGCGAGAAGAATGCTTCAGATAAAGGCAGACCGCCGCTTTGCGGATGTGATGGAGAGAGCTCTTTATAATACTGTGCTTGCGGGAATGGCAGCGGATGGCAAGAGCTTCTTCTATGTAAACCCTCTTGAGGTTTATCCGAAAGCCTGCCATGAGGATGCAAGAAAATTCCATGTAAAGCCGGTACGTCAGAAATGGTTTGGCTGCGCATGCTGTCCGCCGAATATTGCGAGACTTTTAAGCTCGCTTTCGATGTATGCTTATACGGAGAATGACGATACATTATTTGCACATCTTTTTGTCGGCGGAAATGTGATGAAATATATAGGACAGACCGGAGAATGCGCTGACGGTGAAGGAAGCAGCAAGGAAAATGTAGGATGCTTAAGCTTCCATGTGACAACGGATATGCCATGGCAGGGAACAACCGTATATAGCTGTACGAACGAAAATCCGGTGAGAGGTACGCTTGCAGTCAGGATTCCTGATTGGAGTGAAAGCTTCACGGTAAGCGGTGTGGCAGGAAATCTGAATGAAGATACAGCAAAGCTTAAGGATGGATATTTATACATAACACGCAGCTGGAAGAAGGGTGACGAGCTTAAGCTTGAGCTTTCGATGAAAACGGAGTTTATAGCAGCAAATACTCAGGTTCGTGAAGATATTAACAAGACAGCATTCAGGCGCGGCCCGTTTATCTACTGCCTTGAGGAGGCTGACAATGGAGCAGAGCTTCACAGGCTGAGCGTGTGTGTCAATGCCAAGCCGGAGGAGATTATTCTTAATATCGCCGGAACTGATGTAGTGGCACTTAGGATTGCCGGAAAAAGACTGGTTGATACAAGTGATAATGCGTCGGGCGGGGATGAAGCCGGCAGCGTAAATGCTTCGTGTGAAATTAAAGAGCCGCTGTACAGCACACTTTACAAGCCTCAATATGAGGATGTCAAGCTCACATATGTTCCATATTATGAATGGAATAACAGGGGCGAAGGCGAGATGAGTGTGTGGGTGAATTATACTTTTGATTAGAGGATGAGTTCCTGCGTTTCAAGATAAAATTATATAGACACCGGCAGATAATTTAACTAATTAATCAGATTTATGATATATAATGTAAAATAACTTGGTATATACAGTCTGCTTTATATGGAAATAGAAAGATGTTATGGTGGCATAAATGTAAAAAATCGCTTAGACCGTGAGGTTTAAGCGATTTTTTGCTTTATATTGCTGTATTATTTTACAGCATCCTTGACATCGGCAAACAGCTGCATGTCATCTTTGGTGAGCTTGACATTGGTTGAGAAGCTTTTGCCGTCATCGGTTGTAATATTGACTTCTATAATTGTACCTTCCTTTATGACATCGTTTCCTGACACTGCACGAAGAAACATTGGAAACTTAGGGTGTGATGCGCTGAAGCGGTCCCAGGATGATTTTAATTGAAATAATTTTGCTGGATTCATGAGTATTCCTTTCTGTACGGTTGATAAGAGAGCGTTGGAGCCGGAAAAATTAATAAAATATCAAGGATATGCATTTGGCTCCTAACACTATGATTTAATAAGGTAACTATATAGAGCTGTTGCTTCATAATATCAGCGAGGCATAGCTGCTAATGGGAAAACGAGAGTGTCTTAAAAAAAAACTCCGTTTATGATATTCAGAGTACATTGTATCGGATTTTTTGTCAAGCTTGACAAAGTGCAAGCTGCGGCATCAATAAAAAATATTTTAAACACGATAGCATAATATTATTTTCGATAATGGTTGGAAAAAACGAGCTGATATTGTAAAATATCTACATGATTTTATGTAAATGTAATAAGATGCGGTGGTAAGATATTCTGCCACTGGCGTAATTTATTGACAATAAGATAGATACGTTCTGACAGATAAATGCATTATGTTGGGACAGACTATGCGAATGGAGAAAATATGGAATGGAAATATAATGCATCGGCATGTACACTTTGTCCGAGAGAGTGTGGTGTGGACAGGAGCAGCGGAGTGTATGGAGTATGCGGCTGCGGCAGTGAGATATATGTGGCAAGAGCTGCTCTTCATATGTGGGAGGAACCGTGTATATCGGGTGAACACGGCTCCGGGACGGTCTTCTTTTCGGGCTGTCCGCTAGGCTGCGTGTTCTGTCAGAATTCTAATATTGCAAATGCGAAGGTTGGAAAGAAAATTTCCGTGGAGCGTCTTTCGGAGATTTTTCTTGAGCAGCAGGAACGAGGAGCATTAAACATCAATCTTGTGACACCGACTCACTATATACCGCAGATTGCGGCGGCACTTGATTTGTCGAGGCAGCAGGGCATGACACTTCCGGTGGTGTATAACAGTGGTGGATATGAAAGGACGGAGGCACTTAGGATGCTCGATGGCCTTGTTGATGTATATCTACCCGATATGAAATATATGTCACCAGCTCTTTCAAAGAAATACAGCAAAGCACAGGATTATCCTGAGCTTGTGAAGCCGGCACTACAGGAAATGTTCAGGCAGGTTGGAAAACCCATATTTGAACCGGAAGATAGAATTGTAAAGGAAGCGGATAAAGAAAAGATAATAGCTTCACATGAAGACAGCTTAACCGGCAAAGGCAATATGGACAGAGCAGATAACAGTGCAGATAATATAGAGGCAAAGCCGCTTGACAGCACTGCCGATGATAAGCAGAGCGATTTGCTGTCTGATGAGGAGGGTCTTATCATGAAGCGGGGCATGATAGTCCGCCATCTTGTGCTTCCTGGCTGTACCGCTGATTCTAAAGCAGTCATAAAATATCTCTATGATACATACGGCGATGATATTTATATGAGCATCATGAGCCAGTATACGCCTATGCCCGAACTCATGCCAGGCGGAAGGTTAAACAAAAGTTATCCGGAGCTTGGCAGATGCATTACACAGGAAGAGTATGATGATGTTATCGATTATGCAATCGATATAGGTGTGGAGAATGCATTTATCCAGGAAGGTGATGTCGCAAAGGACAGCTTCATACCGGATTTTGATATGTTGTCAGGTGTTTAATTCAAATTCAATGGTCGAAAGTATTCAGTTGATTTAGAGACGTCAAGTTAAAAAAAGTATTCAGTTGATTTAGAGACGTCAGGTTTAAAAAAAGTATTCAGTTGATTGAGAAGTGTTAGGCTCTTAAATATGTAGTTTTGCAATTAACTGCTAAGATTTGGGTGTTAAAGCGTGCTCTGTAATCGTAACTTTTTATAGCATGTTACACATTATTAACATGAATTGGCATGTTTTTACACACGAATTATAATGAATAATTATTAAAAAGTGAGGATTAGTATGAAATATAATTGCCCTTATGATAAAAAATGCGGAGGCTGCAATCTGCTAAAGCATGATTACGCAGAACAGATTAAAATAAAGAAGGCTGCACTTGCAAAGCTTCTGGCTCCTTACGGTAAGCTCACGGAAGTTATCGGAATGGAGAACCCTCTTCACTATCGCAACAAGGTACATGCCGTTTTCACAACTGATAGAAAAGGAAATATCATATCGGGAGTGTATGAGGAAGGAACACACAAGGTTGTTGCAGTGGATAACTGCCTTATCGAGAATGAAAAAGCGGATGCTATAATTGCAACAATCAGAAAGCTTCTGCCATCATTTACGCTCAAGGTCTATGACGAAGACCGTAGAACGGGACTTTTCCGCCATGTCCTTATAAGAACCGCACATAGCACAGGTCAGATTATGGTTGTGTTAGTCTTATCAAGTACGATGTTTCCATCAAAAAATAATTTTGTAAAGGCACTATTAAAGGAGCATCCTGAGATAACAACAATAGTTATGAATATAAATGACAAGCGCACTTCCATGGTTCTTGGCGACAGAGAGCAGACCATCTATGGAAAAGGCTATATTGAGGATGTTCTTTGCGGCAATACATTCCGCATTTCGCCGAAGTCGTTCTATCAGGTTAATTCTGTACAGACAGAGATTCTCTACAATAAGGCAATCGAGTTCGCACAGCTTAGAGGTGATGAGACAGTCATAGATGCTTACTGCGGAATCGGAACCATCGGAATAACAGCAGCGGCACATATGGCAAAGATGGCAGAAAATAATAAAAATAACCTAAAAAGAGGAAATGTTATCGGTGTGGAGCTTAACGCTGATGCGGTAAAGGATGCAGTCGCCAACGCCAAGCGCAACAACATGGATAATATCCGTTTCCACTGTGACGATGCAGGAAAGTTCATGACAAGAATGGCAGCTAACGGTCAGAAAGCCGACGTTGTATTCATGGATCCACCGCGCTCAGGAAGCGATGAAGCGTTCCTAAATTGTGTTGCGAAACTGTCGCCTGAAAAAATAGTCTATATTTCCTGCGGACCGGATACACTCGCGCGCGACTTGGGCGTGCTTAAGAAAAAAGGGTATAAGGTTGAGAAGATGGTGGGGGTGGATTTGTTTCCGATGACGGGGCATGTGGAGACGGTATGTTTATTGTCCAAACTTCAAAATCGGCAACATATTGAGATTGAACTTGATATGGATGAGCTGGATTTGACGGATGCGGAGAAGAAAGCCACATATCCCGAAATCAAGGAATATGTGATGGAGCATTACGGCTATAAAATCCCCAGACTGTATATTGCGCAGGTCAAGCAGAAGTGCGGCATCATCGAGCGTGAGAATTACAACAAGTTCAAGTATGAGCATCCCAGGCAGGCGAAATGCCCACCGGAGAAAGAGGTGGCTATTATGGAAGCTCTGCAACATTTTGGGATGATTTAAGAGGGATAGATGATGGCAAGCTGGATCACACAGCTGATGATTGCGGATGGCGTTTTGGAATGCATTCCGAGTATAGACAGACATGGCTTCTGTGTTGGTAATATCGCCCCGGATTGCGATGTGGAAAACGAAGATTGGACAGCCTTTACGCCGTCCAGAGAAGTAACCCATTGGATGCAGGGCGAGCGAAAGAAAGCATCGGACTGTGATGCTTTCTGCGAGAAATACATTTTGAAACGGAAAGACAAAATCCAGTCTACGGAAGAATATGGCTTTCTTCTTGGATACTATGCCCATCTGATCACGGATGCAGCATTTCAGACGATGATTCGTGACGAGAACCGTGTAAAAGTAGCATGGATGCGGATTCATGCAGACGAAAAACTGCGTGTTTCCGGTGCCGGCATGGACGAAACATGGGACTCTGTGAAGTTACTGATTCCGAAAAAAGCGTGGATGCGTGGGATTTATACAATGGAAGCGGAATATCTGAGCGATCATCCGAATTCCGGGTATCTCACAGAGATTCTCCCATTGAAATCTTTCCCCGACTATATTGATTACTTACCCAAAGGTTGTATCGTTCGTAAAATCGGCGTGATGGGTTATCTGCCGGAGCGTGACAAGGATGCTTCCTATATCGCAATCTCGCAGGACGAATACGCTGATTTTGTAAAAAAATACGATACAGCTTGTGGTAAAGCGGTTTGCCGAAAAGAATTTGGCATGAGGAGCTAACGATGTTAGCATAGAATGAATGGGAGGTGTGATTTTATGTACATAAAAAGAGTGGACACTTATGAGGATAACCGTTTTTCAAAAGAAGTTTTACTGCAACATGGTGCATTTCTCGTGGATGGACTTCCTTACGAAGTAGAGATCATTTCTAAGAGCGAAGCCGTTGTTCGTGGGGCGAATCCTGCGTGTTTTCCTGAAGTGATCGAGGAATTTCGGTTTTATACCCCTCATATCTACATATTTTACGATGACAGCCATACGGTGTTGAAAGAATTTCCTGCGGTTACACTGTTGGATATTCTGCTGGAGCGTATTCAGCCATCCCAGTTTTATGTGGATACAGACAAAATATCTGCTATTCGCAGTTTCATTCACAGGCCAGAAGATATTATCATTCAGGTCATGCCATATGAGGCTCGATATGTTTCCCTTGATGGTCATACAAGGCTTTATTATGCGGTTATGAATGGATGGAACTATGTTCGTGCTGTGGTAGACACATCTGACGACTGGGTATTCCGCTTTATTGCCGAAGCACAAACGCGAAACATCGTCCAGCCACAGGATATGACACTGGTGAGCCACGGGGAATATGAAGAAAAATGGAACCGATTTTGCGATGAACTGTTTACAGAGGAGGGCTAAAATATGGAAATCAAGCAATACACAAAAGAGCGCATCTCGGATGTGCTTCAATTTGAGCGTAATCTGCGCTCGGAGGAAGACTTCTGGGGCTGGGAAATTGACGACAAGTACATAGACGATGTGACGGCCAGCTTTGATGATTCCGCATTTGCCGATTCACTGTCCTTGCTTGCCTATATGGACGGCAAGGTGGTTGGGCGAATCGACTGCGCTATGATCCACAGCCATTTCGATGGTAGCGTAAAGGCGTATCTCGACTGGATATGCGTCATCAAAAGCTACCGCCATCAGGGTGTTGCACAAAGGCTAATGGCCGCCCTGCGACAGGAGATGAAAGGGCGTGGCGTAGATACCCTCATCGGTCTGATCGCTGCCAACGAAGATGCCCAGCGTTTTTATCGAAATCTTCCCAACGCCAAAATCCGAGACGAGGGCATTTGGATCGACTTGTGACGAAAAAATATAAGAAAAACAGATTTAGAGAACCGTTTGTACAAGACTTATGATAAAATAGATGAAGCGGAGGAATTGCTTATATCTGCAAAAACTAAGAAACGCGCTCTGCTGGCAGAAAAGATTACCGGCGACAATATCTACAAGGCACTCATTTTCTTTGATAAGCTGTATGCCCAAATGAACCAAGCTGAGAAACGAGAGTTCCTGTCACAGTTAGTGGATAATGTGCAGATTTACGATGAACGCAAAGAGAATGGTCAGTGGCTGAAATCCATAGAATTTAAGTTGCCGATTATAGAAAATGAGTTTACACTAAGTATGAACAACGATACACAAAATGAGATGGACCTATGTCAATACCTTGGACACAAAAAGTTGAACACATTTCTCCCAAACTACATTAGAGAGAATGTGTTTCAGGCTGATAAAGCTTCATTTTCAACCTGCTGAGGCGTTCTGTAATTAAGTGCACTATGATGCCGCTTGCGATTGTAGAATGATTCTATGTACTCAAAAAGTGCTGCTTTTGCCTCATCAAACGTATGATATGTTGTTGTATATACTTCTTCCTTTTTTAATACTGAATGGAAGGATTCTATACATGCATTGTCATAAGGATTTCCTTTTCTGCTGAATGAGTGCCGTATTCCCAGCTCTTTAAGGTAGCCTTCAAATTCCTCACTGGTATATTAGCTTCCGAGATCACTGTGCCGGATTATTCCCCTGGTATCAGGAATATTTAAACATGCATTCCTTACAGCATTTACCGCAAGCTCAGCAGTGATATTTCTGCCATATGCCCAGCCTATTATTTTACGGTCATATAAATCCATGACTGATGCAAGGTAAGTCCAGCCTTCATTTTTGACATGTATGTAGGTTATATCCGTTACGAGCTTCTTAAATACGGTATCCGACTCAAAGTTACTGTTTAAAATATTTTCTTTGTCATCAGGCACCTGACCATGGTTCTTCTGATACTGATATTTTTTGATGACAATGCTTTTGATTTCAAGATGCTTCATATGGCGCTGCATTCTTTTTACGGAGCATGGAATATTTCTGTCATTAAGTTCCCTGTGAATCTTGATGGCTCCATAACGCTTTTTGAATTCCGGATATACGTTCAGCACCTAATTACTGAAAATATTATATTCCTGTTCCATTTTGGATGAGACATGATTAACCGCCGCATAATATGTGCTTCTTGGAAATTTAAGAACCTTACACATCTGCTTGACAGTATACTTTTTGATATTAGCCTGAATAAAGGACACGTATTCAGCTATTGATTTTTGGCGAATATGGCAGTAGCTTTTTTTAATATTTCGTTCTCAATCTCAAGCTCTTTCATTTTCTTCTGGAGAGCCCTGTATTCCTTTACGGAAATAGTTTCAGTTTCAGAAACCTGTACAGGAGAAAGATTTTTTATCCACATAGATACAGTGCCTTTAGGAATGCCATATTCGTTACTTAATTCGGTTACACCTTTACCGGCTTTGCAGTGCAGGTCAACAATCTGCTGCTTAAATTCCGGGGTATAAGATTTTTGATTTTTTGCCATTGTGTTGAACTCCTTTTTTGATAATTATAAGCTGTTCAACTTTTCGTGTCCATAGTTATATCTTAGCACCACCTTGATGATAAATCAAATTCAATTTGGATGAATGAAATAGAAAATATATACATGATGGATTGTGGATGTGGTCTTCCAAATGGGAGGCTTGCTTGTATTTGTTTGGAAACGAGAGAGAGATTTTATTCATGAATTCACAGCTAAAAAGAAGGAGCATTGTATATGGGGAAAAAGATAAATTTGGAAGCAAGTGATGATCCTTGTATGTTTCAGTTTTTTAAACAATTTGTGCACCAAACAGAAAAAAATGAGTTTTATTGTGATGGAGGATATGTTCGTATGGATAGTCCAGGAGTGAAAGTTGACTTTCGAAGTGTTGATCATACCTATGAAGTGTTTGAATTACTTGGCAATTACTGGGGAGGATGGAACTCAACACCTACTGCATGTGAAATGTATGATATAGCAAAGAAATGGGATGAGAGATTTTGTGCAGAAATAACCGGATTATCATATAATAGTATTGATTTTTTGTTTAATCGAAAACTATCTGATATAGAGATAGAGACTTTGCTGGGTGAATGCGAGAACATTCATGCAGACTTGGCTTGCAGTGGTGGTTATGAAGAGATGAGAAAGATAATAAAGGAAAAATCAGAACTTCACATTTGGTGGGACTAACATTAAGGAAGGTGATTTTTATGGCGACATATGTTATTTCAGACATACATGGTCAATATGATATGTTTATAGAGCTGCTTGATAAGATTCAGTTTCAGAATACAGACACACTTTATATTTTAGGGGACATACTTGACCGGGGACCACATCCAATAAAGACCCTTATGAAACTTATGGAAATGCCCAATGTTATATGTATAGTTGGCAACCATGAGTATATGGCGTTAGAATGTCTGGAATTTTTGATGAAGGAAATTACAGATATGTCCATAGAGGAATTGGATGAAAAAATGCTGGATAATCTTGTGACCTGGCAATATAACGGAAGCAAATCAACAATTAATGAGTTCAGACAATTAGATTCAGAGACCAGGCGAGATGTGATAGATTTTATAAAGGATTTTCTGATATATGAAGAGATAGCGGTGAATGGCAAAAACTATATTTTGGTTCATGCAGGCTTAGGAAACTATTCGTCGGATAAGGACATAGAGGACTATTCTATTCACGAGTTAATCTGGACAAGGGCAGACTATGATGTGCAGTATTTTAAGAATACTTATGTTGTAACAGGACATACACCTACGCAGATGATAGAGGATAATTCACATCCGGGTTATATTTATTGCAGAAACAATCATATAGCAATTGATTGTGGAGCATCCTATCCTGGAGGAAGGCTGGCAGCCTTATGCTTGGACACTGGGAAAGAATATTATTCATCATCAAATGAAATGGAGGTACTTGACGTATGATACAAAACATTACAAAGGAAAGTGCCCCTGTACGACAAAGACATTTTCTGTTCCTACGGCAGAAACATTGTTTTTACTGGTACTTTCAATACTCGCATTGGAGTCAGCTCATTCAATAAGATTCCTGTACCAGCATTTCCTTGCCGGGATAACAGAAAAATCCCTGAATATTTTTTATCATGCCTGCTCTTATGCCAAAGCTGATTATTCAAGATTTATGAACGTAACTGCCAAAACAGCACTGCACCTTATTCCGGAAAAGCTTAAATCACAGCCGGTGTTTCTTTGCATTGATGATACAATGATCTCCAAATTCAGTACAAAATTTGAAAATGTATCAAAGCTGTTTGATCATGCAGCGCATAATGGCTGTAATTATCTTAATGGACACTGTTTTGTAAGTCTTATGTTATGTGTGCCCGTGTGGAATCATGATAAAATAGCATATCTTGCGGTGCCATCAGGATACCGCATGTGGCAGAAAGAAGAATCAAAACTTGAGCTTGATGCATCCATGGTGCGTCAGGTCATGCCTGAATTTTCATCACAGAAAAATGTTATCATACTTTGTGACAGCTGGTATACAAAGCAGAATCTTGTATCCATTGTCGAAGAGTATCCAAACCTTGATTTCATTGGACAGCTGCGATTCTGAAGGTTTATCCTACATTGCAGGATGCATATCAGAATATAAGGGAGATAAAAACATTTATAAAAAGATATGATGATTTTGATATTGTATATGGTGATTACGATGACTATGTTTCGACAAGACGCAGGATGATAATTGTTCCTGACAAAGATTTACTTACACAGGAAGAGATTGACGAACTTATAAACATGATAAAATAATAAAACCAACTCATAAGCCTGCGGCAATGGAACCATTCTGAATTACCGCAGGCTGTTCACAGCTTAGGGCTTGATTAATGATTAATCACAGTTGTTTTGTTTTTCCGGATTGAATTAACAGAATGATTGCAAATTTTGCAAAGCCCAGAGCGACTAGAAAAATACTCAATTCTAACAGCATACTTTATTTCCCGATGGAAAGCGTACCGGCTTTTCCGTTGAGACTCCTTTATGATAGGATGATGTAATTGGCAGACTGTGTTGCCATACAATTAGTTAAAGCAAGCCGATATGCCTGCATGACTTAAAAACAGTGAAAATATCGAGTGAGCTGTGCTCACGATATAGTATATTATATTGTATGGAATTTAATCACAAATTGCGTTATAATAATGAAAACAGAAGAAAATTTTTTTAAATCACTTTAACCTTATTAAAAGCAGAAGGAGAAAGTATGTTATGGAACTGATTTACACTAATGATTTATGCACAGGTTGTAATAAGTGCGTGAGGAATTGTCCGGTTCTGACTGCTAATGTTGCAACCGAAGTCGGAAAAGTTATGGTTGATGGTGATAAGTGCATCGCATGTGGCGAATGCTTTGATGCATGTCCGCACAATGCGAGGGACTATTATGACGACACAGATAAGTTTTTTGACGATTTGGCGAGAGGAAAAAAGATTTCCGTGATTCTTGCACCCGCATTTTTGGCAAATTATCCTGAAGAATATAAGAGAATTCTCGGATATCTGAAAAAAAAGGGCGTGAATCATATATGCAGTGTGTCGTTTGGGGCGGATATTACTACGTGGGGATATCTAAAGTATATTACGGAGCATGATTTCAAAGGTGGAATTTCGCAGCCTTGTCCTGCGGTTGTGAATTACATTGAGAAATATATTCCTGAATTGCTGTCTAAGCTTATGCCGGTACATAGCCCTATGATGTGTCTTGCTATTTATATGAAAAAATATATGAAAATTGACGATGAGCTGGCTTTTATAAGTCCATGCATTGCCAAAAAGCTTGAGATTACGGATAAAAATTGTGCAGGCTATGTATCGTATAATGTAACTTTTAATAAGCTTATGAAAAAAATCGGCAATGAATATGAAGGTTGTGAGCCATATATGGACGAGTTGGAGTATGGCATGGGTTCGCTCTATCCAATGCCGGGCGGACTTCGTGAGAATGTTGAGCACTTTGTCGGAAGAGAGTACATTGTACGTCAGGTTGAAGGTGAACATGAGGCATATAATTATCTGAAAGAATACGCTGCCCGCATAAAATCAGGAAAGCAGCAGCCTTTTATGGTCGATATTTTGAATTGTGCAAAGGGCTGTATCTATGGAACTGCAACACAGCCTGAGCGCAATACGGATGATGTTATGCTCACTCTGGCAAAAATGCGCAATAAGAAGCAGACAGCACAGCAGGCAAAGGGAATTTTCGGTAAAAAGAGTACCAGCCCTTGGGATGATAGGCTCACAAATGAGCAGCGCCTGAAAAATCTCATGGACGCATTTTCACAGCTGAGATTGGATGATTTCATACGCCATTATGACAATAAAAAGGTTGACATTACCGAACCGAGTGAAAGCACTGTCAAAGAAATATTTGCCTCGATGAAAAAGGATACTCATGAAGAACAGCATAGAGATTGTGAATCTTGCGGATATTCAAGCTGCCGCAATATGGTCAGAGCTATATATAACAAGGTAAATGTTAAAGAGAACTGTGTTTATTATGTCAGGAGCGTGGCGCAGGATGAGATGAAGACTTTAGAAGAGATTCGTAACAAGGAGCGAGCTGAGCAGGAAATTCACAATCAAAAGCTTGTTGATATAACGCAGAGATTTGGAGAATTGAGCAACAATATAAATGAGCTTAATATTGCAAATGAGACTTCGGCAGGGGAAGCGACAGACCTTGCTATGCATATCCGGCAGATTTCAAAGCTCTGTGAGGAGCTGAATGATTCTGTGACAACCATGTCGGATTTTATAAATGTATACAAGAAAAGCAATGAAGATGTTTCATCAATAGCAGGTCAGACAAATCTTCTTTCGCTCAATGCTTCTATTGAGGCTGCAAGGGCAGGAGAACATGGCCGTGGCTTTGCTGTTGTGGCTGAGGAGATAAGGAATCTTTCGGATTCTACGAAGAATCTCCTCTCGGAAAATGATGAGAAGGCGGAAGCTATTCTTCCTAAAATCACAAAAAGTATCGAATCAATAGAGAACCTTATCACAAGCATGAATGCAATGACCGAGAAAGTCTCGACTATCGCTGCGAATACGGAAGAGATTTCATCCCAGACGGCATTTGTTCAGGAGATGACAGGAAAACTCAAGGTGGATGTTGAGCAGCTGTAGCAGCAATATACTGTATGATGAAATAAGCTTATTTGAAAGAATTATTACAATAATTAAAAAAATTTAAAAAATTTCAAAAAAGGTGTTGACTTATTCAAGGACATGTAGTAATATACTACTTGTCCTTGTGAGTGCAACAGCTTACAAAGTACAATGCGCGAGTGGCTCAGCGGTGGAGCACCTCCTTGCCAAGGAGGGGGTCGCGGGTTCGATTCCCGTCTCGCGCTCTTTTTTATTATCTATAGTTATAACTATGCTGTGTGTATATCGAGAGGAGTCAGTTTGAATGGCTTATACAAAAAAAGATGTGTATGATTATATCAACAGATATCAGAAAGAGAATTATGACAGAATAACTATACTCAGAAAATCCGGGGAAAAGGAACGTCTGACGCAGATTGCAAAAAGTAATGGATATAAGACTTTGACAGAGTTTATAAATGCCTGCATTGATGAGAAAATCAGTTCGGGTTTGACTTACCTGCAAAGAGAAACAGACGATAAATAGTCAGTATAGTGTTAGAAGAAGGACGGCGCATATCAAATATGATATGCCGTCTGTTTTTGTATTGTGGGAAATTGAGTTGAAAGTTACTTGTTAATATGAACAATATGGTAGGGAGAAAAGGTATATCTTAGCGGGAGAATAAATATGGCGAGAGGAAAAAGTCTTAAAATTTTTATGATGGATGGAGATGTTGCCGGAAGGTGGATTTGCACTTTGGCGGGGAGAACCACGAAGGCATATCGGATTCCGCGAAAATTATATAAAGAATGTGCGGATATTGAAGAGTTGAAAAGACCGGCAGTCTATTTGTTGTTCGGGGACGGAGATGGCAGTGGAAGACCGGTTGTATATGTCGGAGAAACAGAGAATGCTTATACACGCCTGAAGGAGCATGAGGACAAGAAAGATTATTGGAATGAAGCGGTGGTTTTTGTGAGTCAGGATGAGCATTTTAACAAGGCACATGTGAAATATCTTGAGGGTCGTCTGTATGATATTGCAATACAGGTGGACAGATATGATGTGATGAACACTCAAAAGCCGACATCAGCGGCAATAGCTATTGATGAGCAGGCTGAAATGGAGGATTTTATTGACAATGTAACCGTTCTCACATTTGGAATGGGGCATAAGGTTTTTGAACCACTGGTGAAAAAAGATAGTGCTTCGGATGACTTGTCGGGAAAGCAGATATTTTACATAAAAAATAAAGCCAATACAGTTGATGCAAGAATGGTAAGGACACTTGAAGGGTATGTTGTCCTAACAGGCAGCAAAATAAGGGAAACTAACACCAAGTCAATACCACCATGGGCTAAGAAAAGGCGTGAACAGTTAATTGCTGATGGAACTATTAAGGATGGCATTTTTGTCAGGGATGAGCTGTTTTCATCACCTTCCGGGGCTTCTGATTTGATAACAGGGAATAGTACAAGCGGTAATAGAATGTGGAAAACGCAGGAGGGAATTACGCTTGGTGAGGTTATTGAAAATGAGAAGCAGGCTTTAGGAGATTGAGTCATGCTCATATTGGATATAAGAGTGAAAATAAAGCAGATTGAGAATATCGTTTACAGGTGGAGAATTTTGAAAATCTCGGTACACTTGATGAGTATGTAACTCATGTATGGGACAATATGGAAAAGACGGATGTCCAGATGCCGTATAAAATTAAGATAATTGAGTAGACCGCAGTACTTATACGATGATGGAGATTAATATCATGAATATACTTGTAATTGATGCCCAGGGTGGCGGAATAGGAAAGCAGCTCATCACTGCGATTAAAAAAAATATTTCTGATTCCTGCATAACAGCAGTCGGAACCAACACGGTAGCTACAAGTGCAATGCTTAAGGCAGGTGCGGACAAGGCAGCTACAGGGGAAATGCTGTCGTAGTAAACAGCAGAGTGGCAGACCTTAATATCACAAAGCTGATACAGGCCGTTATCATCGAGCTTGAAAAATATTAGACAGCGTATGGACTTTTTGCAGTATTGCATTTACTATATTTTTGCAGTATAATATCTAAGTTAATCAGGCGGCATGAAGCCGGCCATCGGTGCAGAAGCACTGTTACAGAATATGATTTTGTAAGCAGGAGCAGGATACAATAGGCTTTTGGCTTCGATAATATAATTCATAAAGATAATTTAAAGGATATAAGCTATGAAAGCACACATGTTCTCAGAAGAGAATTTGTGCGCTTTTTTATCTACTAGGATTCGGGTGTCAAAACATGCTAATCTAGTCTGTGGGTGTATAACGAGTTAT
>OGFG01001489.1_pt1 | contig 23014 bp, 19 predicted proteins | sample 1570761 | NCBI WGS metagenome assembly OGFG01 (sample SAMEA2581938, study PRJEB24529) | metagenome | biome: Human gut stool | place: China | collected 2011 | reverse complement strand
CTTATGTAATACCTTCTGCAGATTTTCATCAAAGTGAATATGTAGGAGAATACTTTAAATGTAGACAGTTTATTTCTGGTTTTACAGGCTCAGCAGGGGCTGTAGTAGTTACATTAGATGAGGCTGGACTTTGGACAGATGGTAGATACTTTATACAAGCAGAAGAGCAATTAAAAGGTTCTACAATAAAATTATTCAAAATGGGAGAAGAGGGAGTACCAACTATTGAACAATATTTAAATTCTGTTTTAAAAGATGGCGATACTTTAGCATTTGACGGAAGGGTTATGAGTGCAAAAGAAGGCTATGGATATGAAAAAGAATATGCAAATAAAAATATTAATGTAGTTTATGAATACGATTTAATAGATGCAATATGGGAAGATAGACCATCTATGTCAGAAGAAAAAGCATTTTTATTAGATGTTAAATATTCTGGAGAAAGCGCACAAGATAAATTATCTAAAGTAAGAGCTATAATGAAAAAACAAAATGCTACAATGCATATATTAAATTCATTATATGATATAGCATGGTTATTAAATATAAGAGGAAACGATATAAATAACACACCTGTTGTTTTATCTACAGCAGTTATAACTTTAGATAAAGTATATTATTTTGTAGATGAAGAAAAATTAAATGAAGAATTAGATAATTTAAAAAAATTATACGAAAAAGAAGATAGAGGAATAACATTAAAATTATTAGGTAATAAATATAAACTTGTAACAAAGGCACAAAACAAGGAATATATAAAAAAATTAACAGAAGAAGTTAGTAATACACTTAGTAAGTCAGCACTTGAAACACTTGCAATAATCGCATATAATGAACCAATTACTAGAATAGCAGTAGATGAAATAAGAGGAGTTAATTCATCACAAATGATTAGAAATCTTGTTTCAAAAGGATTTATTGTTGAAGATGGTAAAAGTGATTTACCTGGTAAACCTAATTTATATAAAACAACAAATTATTTTTTAGATTATTTTAATTTATCAAGTATTGATGAACTTCCAAAAATAGATATGGATGATATAGAAGTATTAGAAGATGACGATTTATTTAATACTAGATATAAAGAAGAAATAATAAAAGAAGAAGTGGGTGAATAATTTGATAGGAGTATTAATTTCATCAAAAAAGGAATTTAATGAGTTATTAAAAATATATAATATAGGGGAAGATTATTTAGAAAAATATCCTTTTGGAGAATATTATAGAACTGAATTTAGAGGTAAAGATATAGTATTTTTTAGAAGTGGAATTAGAAAAATAAATGCATCAGCAGCAGCTCAATATATGATAGATAAATTTAATTTGGAAAAATTAATTGTAATAGGAACTTGTACTTCATCTAATGAAGGACTTAATTATGGTGATATAATTATTCCAAGTAAAGTAATTGATTATGATTATATTATTAGAGAATTAGAAGAAGAAATAGATGAAGAATTATACTTAGTTCCTGATCAAGTTTCCATGCCAAATGAGTATTATGATGGAGTACTTGGTACTAGTGATAAAGCTCTTGTACTTTGGAGTGATTATACTTTTTTAGCAAGTAATAGTATTGATGCATCAGATTTAGAAAGTTATGCAGTTTTAAAAATATGTAAGACAAATAATGTAAAATGTATTATAATAAAGGGAGTAACTGATAAACCAATGAGGTCTATGGATGGATATAATGAACAGTTAGATGTTTATGAGGAAAATCTTCCAATAGTTATGAAAAAAATAATTGAAGAGTATTTTATAGAGGTAATATAATATGAAAAATAAAATAATAACTTTAATAGTTTTAATATTTTTAAGCTTAATAATAGTTGGTTGTACAAATAAATCTGAACCTGTAAAAGAAGAAAAAAAAGAAAATGAAGGTAATAAAGATACTTATATTAAATATGTACAAGAACTAAAAAAAGAAGAAGAAAGTTCAGAAAATCTACCATTTGATGTTAATATAGAATATACAAAAGAAAATGATAATGAAATTAGATTTGAAGTTTCTATTGATAATGTAAAAGGAACTGTTAAAAATATAACAGCACTTGCGATTCATGATAAACAAACAGATGATGTTTTTCCAAGTGTAGGAATTTTTGATGATACTGTAACACTTACTGAAGGTGAGAAACCAGAAGGTGTTGTTTTAGCGGGATATATACCATATACTGGTAGTATTGATGATTTAAAAAATGAAATAACAGTAAAAGTATTAATAAAGTATGAATATGAAAATAAAAAGATAACAGCCTATTATGTGACAAAAAAATAACTATATTAGTTTTATAATATAGTTAGGTGAAGAATATGAAAGTTAAAATTTTTGATGAAAGTCATGAGGCAGATTTAGAAGAAAGAGTAAATGAATTTTTATCTGAACATATTGATATTGTAGATATAAAGTTTCAGGTAAGTATTGCAATGTTTTCAGAAGAACAAATATATTGTTTTTCCGCTATGATTATGTATAAATAAATCTCAAGTCGGGATTTATTTTTTGTTTGACATTGTTATATTTGTGTGATACCATAAACGCTATATTTGTAGGTGATTTTCAAAGAGGTTTGAAAATAGTTATAAGGTGGGTTTATTATGGGAAGAAATTTACAGACAATTTATGAATATTTTAGTGATTATACAGAAGAACAAGTTAATAATGTAATATATGGTTTATCTGTTGATGAAATTTTGGTTATTAAATCTAGATTCGGGAATGATTTACATAATCCGTCATCACAAAGTGATTGGGGAAAAGAAAATAGTAATAAATATTATGGTTCTATAATTCCTAAAATGAAAAGAAGATTAGCTAAATTGCTAGAACAAGAAAAAGCTGTAGATGATTATCAAGCCTATCTATTACAATTAATTAAAGAAGGAAAAAACAATAGAGAAATATGTGAAATATTTAATATCTCTTTTAATCAATTATATGATGAATTGTTAAAACTAAAGACAAAAGGAGTTAAGTATTCTAGAAAATATTATTCGGATGGTTCTATAAAATATAATAAAATAAAAAAACTAAAAAAACTAAATGAAAATGTTAATAAAACAATTATTACTGATAATCAGGAAAATAACATGAAATTTTTACTTATATCTGATTTACATTTTGGAAATGAATTTGAAAACCTTGGCCTTATAGATCGTGCTTATAATTATTGTATAAAAAACGGAATAAATATTATTTTATGTGGTGGTGATTTTATTGATGGTTCTTTTAGTAAAAGTCCACAAAAAATAACTGATTTATATGATCAGATAGAATATTTTATAAAAAATTATCCTCAAGATAAAAATATTTTAACATTCGGTGTTGCAGGTGATCATGATTTTAGTACTTTAAAAAGGGCATCTTTGGATATTATAGAAATATGTAATAACCGCAGACATGATATTATAATTGGCGGGTATAATAATGCTGAAATTAATATAAAAAATGATAAAATTCATTTATTTCATAATATTTTAGGTGGCAGAATGCATTCAGCACAAGCACCAATAATATTGTGTGGACATTTACATAAATATATGACCCAACAAAAAAATAATTCTTTATATATTACACTTCCAACTTTGTCAAACATAAATCAACAAATGCCTAGTGCTTTAGAATTAGATGTAAGTTTTTCAAAAGGTTATATATCAAGTGCGGTAATAAAACATTTATATTTTGGAACACAAGATTTTGTATTAAGTGAATCAGAATTTAATTTATTAAATGAAAGAAATTCTAATAATAACGAAATAAAAAATGTAGAAGGCTATAGGCAAAATTTAGATGCTGAAAAAATATTAAAGAAAACTAATAATTAATTTAAAAATCTTAAAGTTTAGTTCTTTGAGATTTTTTATTATTACTTTAAAAAAACACCATTTGGTGCCTTTTACATTATATTCATTGAATTTTGATAAGATGCATTTATATAATCACTATTCATTTCAGTATAATCAACTGCTTTTGGATATAGATTATTTTCTAATTTTTGAAATTTATTTTCAAGATTTTGAACTTTCTTTTCTAAAGTTGAAACTCTTGATTCTAAATTATTATAACTATTAGAGTTATTATTCATATTTGGCATCATCATATTACCTGGATATACAGGCATCATAGGCATACTAGGGTACTGCATATTCATACTATTATAAGATTCAAATGATGGTCTTTCATCATAAACGAAAGTTTTATCATAATTATTCATAGGTTATCCTCCTTATTTTCTTTCAATTTTAGTATATTCATATATTTATTTTTTGTGAACCATATAGTATAATTAATTTGGGTGAAAATTATGAGACTTAGAAATGTAAAAGGTTCAAAAGAAATAATAGAAAGTTCAAAATACATTATTTTAAATCCAGAAGAAAACAAAGGTAAATGGAAAGAAGTATTTGGTAATGATAAACCTATTCATATAGAAATAGGAATGGGTAAAGGTGATTTTATAATAGGTATGGCAAAGAATAATCCAAATATTAATTTTATTGGTATTGAGATGTATGATAGTGTTATTGTAAAAGCAGTACAAAAATTAGAAAATGAAGAGTTAGATAATTTAAAATTAATAAGAATGGATGCTAGACTTATAGAAGATGTGTTTGATAAAGAAATAGATTTAATTTATTTAAATTTTTCAGATCCATGGCCAAAATCACGTGCTGCTAAAAAAAGACTTACACACGAAAGATTTTTAAATAGATACGAAAATATATTTAAAGGTAAAAAGACTATATTTATGAAAACAGATAATACAGCTTTATTTGAATTTTCTATAGAATCTTTAAGTGAATTTGGTTATAAATTAAAAAATATTTCATTAGACTTACATAATAGTGATTTTGAAAATAATGTAATGACAGAGTATGAAAGAAAATTTAGCGAAAAAGAAATAAAAATTAATAGATTAGAAGCATATAAAGATTGATAAAATATTAAATTTATGTTATTCTATTTATAGAATGGAGGGGCAATAAGTGAAAAGAATATTAAAAATTTTTTCAGTATTATTTTTTGTTATTTTATTAAGTGGATGCAATAAGAATTTAGAAAAAGTATCTTATACAGATTATAATGAATATTTTAATTCTAAGGATGGTTATACAATATTAGATAAATCTTCAGATTATGATTTGTCAGTTATAAGATATTTAGAAGCAGGAAATGGTAATGTTCAAGTATTCTTTACTGAATATCAAAAAACAGAAGATGCTAAAAAAGAAATAGAGGATTTATATAAGAATCAAAAAAATTATAAATTCAAAGAAAAAGATAACTACACTTATGTAAAAAATACAAAAGGAACATATTTTAAATTATATAGAGTAGATAATGTTGTTATCAATGCAGTTGCAGACAAAAAATATAAAAAAGAAGTTAATAAAGTATTAAAAGATTTAGGTTATTAGTTTAACCTTTTTTAAGTTGCTTGAGGAGGAATAAGAAAATGAAAAAAGTATTATTATGTGTTTTAGATGGAGTAGGATTAAGTAAAATAAAAGATGGTAATGCACTTATCAATGCAAATAAACCAAATATAGATTATTTAATGAAAGAATATCCTAATAAAGGAATAAATGCATCAGGAACATTTGTTGGACTTCCAGATGGACAAATGGGAAATAGTGAAGTTGGACATTTAACAATAGGTGCTGGAAGAATAATATATCAATCACTAGAACTTATTAATAGAGCAATAAAAGATGAGAGTTTTTATTCTAATGAATCATTCTTAAATGCAATTAGACATGCAAAAGAAAACAATTCAAAATTACATATAATGGGTCTTTTAAGTGATGGAGGTGTTCATAGCCATATTAATCATATAAAAGCACTATTAAAACTATGTAAGAAAGAAGATTTTTCTAATGTATATTTCCATATATTTACAGATGGAAGAGATACTTTTAAAGAATCAAGTATTTCATATATTGATGATTTAAATAATGAAATAAATGAATTAGGTATAGGTAAAATTTGTACTATTTCAGGTAGATATTATGCAATGGATAGAGATAAAAGATGGGATAGACTAAAAAAATGTTATGATGTTATTGTTAATAATACTGGAAATAAGTGTGATGACTATAAAAAATATATAACTGATAGTTATGAAAAAGGTATAACAGATGAATTTATTGAACCTGTTATAATAGATGAATCAGGTAAAATAGAAGATAATGATAGTATAATTTGGGCTAATTTTAGACCAGATAGAGCAATACAAATATTAAGAAGTTTAGTTGATCCTAACTTTGATGGATTTGATAGAAAAATATTTAATAATTTATATTTAACAACTATGATGTACGTATCAGATGATGTTAAATCAGATATAGCATTTAAAAAAGAAATAATAGATAATACACTTGGAATATATTTATCTAAATTAGGAAAAAAACAACTTAGAATAGCAGAAACAGAAAAATATGCACATGTTACATATTTCTTTGATGGAGGAAGAGATTTAGATTTAAATCTTTGTGATAGAGTTTTAATTCCATCACCTAAAGTAGCAACTTATGACTTAAAACCAGAAATGAGTGCTAGAGAAATAACTTCAAATTTATTAGAAAAAATGGATAATAATTATGATTTCATATTCTTAAATTTTGCAAATGGTGATATGGTTGGTCATACTGGAAACTATGATATGACTAAAAAAGCAATTGAAACTATAGATGAAATGATAGGTAAATTATATAAGAAATGCGTTGAAGATGAATATTTATTTATAATAACTGCTGACCATGGTAATGCTGAAGAAATGATAGATGAAAATGGTAATGTGGTAACAAGTCATACAACTAATTTAGTACCATTTATTGTAACTGATAAAAATTTAAATATAGATAATGTAAATAAGTTATCTGATATCGCACCTTTTGTACTTAATTACATGAATTTAAATTTACCTGATGAAATGAAATAAAAAATATGTTATAATTATAAAAAGAGTAGGAGAGGGCATATGAAGAAATTTATCAATATACTTATATTTTTACTGATTTTTACTTTATATTTTGTAACATTTATGATGATATATGATAATTTTCGTGAAAGAAAATTAAATAATCAAGAAAAAAATGCTCTAGAATTATTCGAAAATAAAATAGAAAAGAAACAAGTGGAACCAGAGCCTGAAAAAACATATACAGTAAATTATAATGGTTATACTATTTTAGGAAGAATAGAAATACCAAGAGTTGGTATAAATACTGTAATTTTAAAAGAACACACCTATGCTGCTATGAGTATTGGATCAATAAAAACATATGGTGTTGATTTGAATGAAAAAGGTGGATTTGTAATATCTGCACATAACTATAGAGGAAGTTCACCATTCTTTTATCCAATTAGAAGACTTAATAATGGTGATTTAATATATATTTCTGATAATAAAGGAAGAAAGATGGCTTATACTGTTTACTCAGTAAGTAGATATGTTAGTCCTGAAGATACAAGCCATTTAGTTCATACAGAAGATTATCATGTTACACTTGTCACTTGTGAAAGTGGTGGTAAATCAAGAATTGTTGTAAGAGCGCATATTGTAGAATAAAGATTGATAAAACAATCTTTTTTTATTATTACCTTTTTTTTGTTTTAAAATTATGGTATTATATTATTAAGAATAATAGTAGGAGGGAAGATTATGAATAACTTTGATTTTGATGATGATTTACCATTTTCTCCCGCCTATGAAGAAGATGACAATAATAAAGAAAAAGAAAAGAAGGAAAATGAAAATAAAGTAAATAGTACTGATATAGCAAATTTCTTTTCTAGTGAAAATGTTAAAGAAGAAATAAAAGATGATTCTATAAATGAAGAATCAATAAATGTAAACTTAGAAAATAATAATTTGAATAACTATCAAGATAGTAATCCATTTATAAATAATGATATAAATAAAGTTGAGAATGAAATAAATATTTCAGATTCTAATGAAAATTTAAATAAAGAAGATTTATTTAGCCTTAATTTAGATGATAGTGATGAAAATATAAAAGCAAGAGATTTATTTAAACCAGATGTTAAGGAAGAAACTAAAAAGAAAAAAGCATATAAAAATACAAAAGAATATGCTGAATTTGTTAAAAAAACATCTAGAGTTTTACCAGTAGTCGCATTTTTATTTGTTTCATTAATTGGAGTTTATGTATTTGTTAATAAGGCAAACGCTGCTTCAGTTAATTTAATTAAAATAGAAGAAAATTCAAAAACAGGTTATATAGATAATTCTGGTGAGGTGATTGTTAAGCCAAAATATTTATATGGAACAGATTTTTATAAAGGATATGCAGTTGTAAAAAATTATAATAGTTTATATGGAATAATAGATGGAAAAGGAAAAAATAAAATAGCCTTTGGAAATATTTTTTCAGCAACTCTTTATGGTAATAGATATGCAGTAAGTAAATTTACAAAAGAAGGATTAAAAATGGGACTTATGACTGAAAATCTTGAAGAACTTACTAGATTTAAATATGATAATATTACGTATTCTAAATCAGGTGTATTTATTTTTACAAGAGATGAAACAATGGGTGTCATGAATAATGAGGGTAAAGAGATATATACTTATAAAGTTGACGAAGTAGACGATAGAAATATATCAGTTGAGGTATCTAACCTAACAGATGATAGTACTTCTGATGTATATGCTAAAATAAAAATTAATTCATCATCAACAATTATAAATACAAAAACAGGTAATGAAGTATATAAGTATACATTAGATGAAATTAATGTACTTGATAATAATGTATTTTATATTAAAAATAAAACAGGAAATAATAGATATTTTGTTATAAAAAATGATAAAGTAGTATATGAAACACAAGATTATAAAAGACTTAGAATTGAATCACTAGATTCAGATATTGCTATTGGTATAAAGGAAGATGCAAGTATTGATTATATAAATTTATTAACTAAAGATGTAATCAATAACAGTGAAGGAGTAGATTATACATATTCTGATGGAGTTGTACTTCAAAAGAAATATAATTTTATTGCAAAAAAAGAAATATATACTATATATACTCCAAAGAAAGAATTAGGATCATTTAGTGATATTAAACCACTTGACAATACATATGAAAATGATTATATGATAATAAAAACAGAAAATAATAAATATAGTTTTATAAATAAAAAAGGAAGTAAAATAACAGGAAAAGAATATGAAACTGTATCAAATTATAATAAAAATGGTTATGCAATAGTTTCAAATGATAATTCATATGGAGTAATTGATGGAAAAGGTAAAGAAATAATTTCACTTAAATATGATGGAATAAAATTCTTAAATGATTCACTATTTAAAAATATAAAGAAACTTACAAACAAAGAACTATTTATTTTCGAAGAAAATGGCAAATATGGTATAATTGATTCAGATGGTAAAGAACTTATTAAACCAATTTATGATAGTTTTGATATAATAACTACAAAATATCCTATTATAAAAGGAAAATATAATGGGGAAAATGTTATTATAAATTTAGAAACATTTAAAGATTTAAGTATAAAGTCTCCAAAAAAAGTACAGGTTTATGAAAATTATATTATAAGTAATAATAGTTATTATAATTATAATGGAGAAGTAATTTATACGGTAGGAGGATAATATGAAGAAAGGATTTACATTGATTGAGTTACTAGCAGTTATTTTAATACTTGCGATTATAAGTGTAATTGCTTATCCAAAAGTTATAGATACAATAGGTGCATCAAGATTAACAGCGTATAATGTATCAAAATCAAATATTGTAGATGCTGCAAAATTAAAGTATTTAGCAGATGTAAATTCTACTTCTATAACAGAATATACTGTTCAAGATTTAATAGATACAGGATATATAAAAAAAGGTACTAAAAATCCTTTAACAGATGAAGATTATGATAATAATACAAAAGTTTTAATAACAAATAATAACGGTGTTGTTAGATATGAATACGTCGAAGGAAAAACATTATATGATTATGTAAGTACAAAGAGTGAAAAAGAAAATGTTTATAAAGTGAATAATGAATTTGTATATAAAGGTAAAGATAGTTTAAATTATGTTTCTTTTAATAAAGACGTTTATAGACTAGTTAAAGTAGATATGTATAGATGTGCATATTTAGTTAAAGAAACAGATGAAAAAATCGATAAACAAAATATAGAAGAATATGAAAAGTCATATACAAATGATAATTTTGATGAAGAAGTAAGAAATAAATTATTTAGTGATGCATCGATTATTTCATTAGAGCTTTATAATCAAACTATACTTAATAATTCTTCATATATAAATATGGATAATAATGATTGGATTAAAGATAATAATGAATATAAAGTTATGACTATGAATAATGAATTTACAAGTGTTGATAGCGCTAAAACATATATTGTATTAAAATTAAATGGAAATGTTACTGTAAGTGGTGGTAATGGAACACAGTTAAAACCATATATATTAAATTAGGGGATGTATATAATGAACAAATTAAATTGAAAAGGAAGTGATTAGATGGATTTTGTACAAAATATGCCTATGCCTCCAATGGATAACAAACTATCAATTGAAGAACAAATTAAAATGTTTGTTGAAAAAAATAGTAATATAAGTTTAAATGATTTATCAAATGAACAGATTTTTTCCTTAGCAAAAAAAATAATACTAGGGAACGATTATCATCAGTTGTATAAAAATACTACAAAAATACATATTAACTTAGATGAAATTACGAATTTTCTTTGTAAAGATGATATAGAATTTACAAGAAAATTGTTTTTATTAATAACACCATATGTTAAATATGATAGTCGTGATTTTTCTTGGTTTAAAAATATAAATGATGATTTATGGATTGAGTTATTAAAAAAATATTCTGGAAATTATGAGAAAATGAATGCTATTATTAAAAACAATAAGTATCTGAATGATAATCCAATTAACATTGAAAAAATTTTGGATATAATGAATTTAGAAGACAGATTTAAATTTATTGACGAAAATACAAAAAATGATGATTTTGTTAAATTTTTTAAAAAATATAGCAATGAATTAAAAAATATAAATAATTTAGATTTGTATAAAAATATAATAGATAAAGTTATTTTGTATGGTAATGATAATGATAAAATGTTTTTGATGGATCTTATGTCAATTGACATGATTAAAAGATATGGATATGAAGATTTTGAACAAAAATTGAAATCTTATTCTGAAAATGAGTTAATAGAAAAATTAATAGATAAAAACGATAATGACCTTTTTTTAAAGGTAAAAAAATATATTAATCAAAATGATTTTCGCGATGCCTTAACTGTTTATTTGGAAATACGCAAAAAGGATAATTTTGGAGAAAACTTATACATATACTTTTTGCAAGACTATTTGCAACAAGATCCAGGTGCTGAAGTCTTTAAAAAATTTTATGTTAAAAATAATGATAATTATTTGAAACATTTAATTCTATATGCTTCTAAACATAATTATGATAATCATTCATTTTTGGCCCAATTAGTAAGTGATGAAAAAAAAGAATTGGCACTTTTACTATTTAATTCAAGTAAATCAACTCAAAATTTAGAAGATTTATTAATGCTTTATAATAATGGTATTGTTGATGATAATATTAATAAAATGATGGAAAATTTTAAAAAATTACAAGAAATTAATCCGGGAATAAATCCTGAAAATCCAATTATGAATTATAATCTACAATTTCTTCAATCACCTTTATTTGAAAAAATTGGTCCTCAATTTATATGTGATATTTTAGAATATAAATATTATCAAAATGATAGTGCAGTAGCTAATACTTTAAAATATTCTGATGATCCGGTAATAGGTAAAATTATTAGTTATTTGAAAGCAAATGATTTATATTCAACAAAGAATGTCCACTGTATTATGAGTTTTTATGAACAAAATAGATCTTTATTAATTAATTTAATAGAAATGAAATATAACCTTTCAGATTTGGAAAAGAATAATTTTTTAATGTGGCTCAATTATTTAGAATTTTGTGCATTGAAGGGTATTGTAATGTATGAAATGAAAATCGAAGTAAAAAATATAATAGATTTAAGAAATTTTAAAGATAAATATATTGAACAAATATATGAATTGTTTGATGAGGCAAAAGATATAAGTAAGATTCGAGATATAATTTGTTATTGTTTGTTTGAAAGAAAAACACCAGAATTTAATGAAATATATGGTAACAAATATTTACTAGAACAATTAAAGAAAAATGGCAATATTAATGATTTTGATGAGGCGTTTATTGAAATAATAAATGATATTTATAATTCATCTGATTCTTACATTGAAAAAAAACAAAAATATCGCGATATAGTTAGAAAACATATATCAATAGTTAACAGAATGTCAAAAATTGAAAAAGAAATCAATGGTTTAAAAGAAAAAAGAGTAAATGAGATATTGAGTAATAAACAATTTGAAAAATCAAAGACTTATATAAAAGAATATAAAAATGAAAAAGTTAAAATAATTGACTTGTGTGGAGAAAATTTTAATATATTAATCCATGGAATATCAAAATCTGGTGGACAAGATAAAGATGGAGTGGGAGATGTAGCAAAATTTTTGTATGAAGATCCATCTATTTGGAATGGCTTGGATATGTCATCGACCATATCATGCAGTTTTATAAGTGATAAATATCAAGGAAGAGCTTATGAATCTCAAGAGGCAATATATTATGGTTTTTCTAATTTACCAGAGGATGAAATATATATGATGCATCATAGTGATAATAAAATATATTGGGGAACGAATATGTATTTGACACAAGGTATTAAAAATAAAAATCCAAATAGGCTTATAAAAAATACCTTTTTTAATGAAGAAGGATACAAATATAATGAAACGGGAATATATAGAAAAAATAAAAATCTAAAAGAACATAACAAAAAAATACAACCCAATTATATAGTGTCGTTTAATGTTAAACCAACAAAAAATGAATTAAAACATGCGGCATATTTTGGTATTCCAATTATACATATTGATGAAAAATTGTATTCTAAAATAAATGAAGAAAAAACAGAAAAATATAGATCAGGTTATTTAAATAGATTTACGATAAGAGATGTAAGGGAAATTCTTCACTTAAAATCATTTACTGAAATAGAAAGTATTAACTTAATTATGCATTATCTAGATAATTGTAATTTATCAGAAAAAGAATATAACGTTTTAGTTAGACAAATAAAAGATGAATTAATTAATTACTTTATAGATGATGAAAAATGTATTGATAATGCATTAGATATATTAAATCAACATGTAAATGATTATAATTTGAATCATAGGGAGGATGTACATGGCTATCATTAGTGATAATGAAAAAATAATTTATATAATAAATGAATTATACAAAAATTCTGTTTCTGATGTTGATAAGAAGAAGTATAAAAAAATATTGTTAAAATTAATTTCAATCCAAAAAAGGAATACTGGTAAGTAATTTAAAGAACAGAAATGTTCTTTTTATTTTATTATAAATGCTTTTTGTGGTATACTTTTCTTGGTGGTTACTTATGAAAAAAACAGAATTATTGTCTCCTGCTGGAAATTTAGAAACATTAAAAGTAGCAGTTCAAAATGGTGCGGACGCTATTTATATGGCAGGTAAGAAATTTGGTGCAAGAGCATTTTCAGAAAATTTTAATGATGATGAAATAATAGAGGCAATTAATTATTGTCATTTATATGGTGTTAAAATTTATATAACTATTAATACAATTGTTTATGATGATGAAGTAGAAGACTTTATTAACTATGTAGATTTTATATATAAAAATGGAGTAGATGCAGTTATTATACAAGATTTGGGTATGGCAGACTTAATACATAAAACATTTCCAAATTTAGAAATGCATGCTTCAACACAGATGAATGTTCATAATATTAATGGGCTTAGATTTTTAAAAGAAATGGGATTTAAAAGGGTAGTACTTGCTAGAGAAGTTCCTATAGAAACTATAAAAAAAATGAAAGAAGAAGTAGATATAGAACTTGAAGTGTTTGTTCATGGTGCTTTATGTATATCTTGTTCAGGAGAGTGTTATTTTAGTTATTTTGAATGTAATAGAAGTGGTAATAGAGGAAAATGTGCCCAGGTTTGCAGACAACCATATACATTATTAAAGGGTGATAAAAAGATAGAATTAGAAGATAAATATTTACTTAGTCCAAAAGATTTATGTACTATAAATAATTTAGATGATTTAATTAAAATAGGTGTAGATAGTTTTAAAATAGAAGGAAGAATGAAAAGTAAAGAATATGTTGGGTTAGTTACTAGATGTTATAGAAATAAAATAGATTATGATAAAGTAAGTGATGAAGATATTACTAATATGAAAAAGGTATTTAATAGAGGATTTACTTTAGGTAATTTATATAGTAAAAGAGCAAAAGAATTTATTAATGGATTTAGACCTAATCATTTAGGTGTATTGATTGGTGAAGTAATAGATTATAAAAAAGGAAAAGTAAAAATAAAATTATCTGATTATATAAATCAAGGTGATGCGGTTAGATTTATACAAAATAATGAAGTAGGTTTTTATTTAAATAGAATATATAAAAATGATTTACTTGTTAATGGCGCTAAAAAAGGTGAAATTGTAGAATTTGATTCAAAAGAAGAAATAAAAAAAGGAACTAAAGTTTATAAAACAATAGATATAAAATTAAATAATTATATAAATGAAACAAGTATTAATTTAAGAAAAGTATTAATAGATGGAGATTTTAAAGTACAAAATAATAAAATTATATTTACTGTTACAGATAAAGAAAATACAGAAAAAATTATTCTTAATGATTCTGTTTTTAAAGCAAAAAATAAACCTACTTTAGAAAGTGATATAAAAGAAAAATTAAACAAACTTGGTAATGATATTTATGTATTTGATAATTTAAAAATAGATATTCCTTCTGATATATTTATACCAATGACTACTATTAATAATCTTAGAAGAGATATTATAAAGAAATTAACAGATGATAGAATTAGAGTAAAAAGTAATTATCAAAAGAATAATGTAATATTAAATAAATCAGGAATAAAAATTACAAATGATATATTTTTTGAGGTACAAAATAAAGAACAACTAGAATATATTTTAGAAAATACAGATTATAAGTGTTATGTAAATAATGTAGTACTATATTCAAAATATAAAAATAATGATAGAGTAATATTTAAAATGCCTAGAATTAATAATTCAAATATTAAAAATGAAAATACTTTAATTTCAGAAATAGGTGAAATTACAAAAAATACTATTACTGATACATATTTTAATGTTGTTAATTCATATTATGTAAATTTTCTTTATAATAAAGGTGTAAAAAAGGTAACACTTTCATATGAACTTACAATAGAAGAAATTGATAATCTTATTAAAAATTATAAGAATAAATATAATGAAGAACCTAATTTAGAAGTTGTTATTTATGGAAAACCAGAACTTATGATAAGTAAGTATTGCCTTTTAAATACATATGTAAATAAAGAAAAAGTATGTAATGAGTGCGCTAAAGATTATTATCTAGTAGATAAATATAATAAAAAATTCCCTATTAGAAGCGAAAATTGTTATATGAAAATACTTAATTATAAAGATATTAATTATTTAGATAAAATAGATAAGTTACAAAGTATTGGAGTTACTAATTATAAGATAATACTTGATAGAGAAAACATAGAAGAAATAAAATTAATTATAAGTGCTTTAAAAATAAAAGAAAATATATTATAATTTTGTTAGAGGAAAATGATATGAAGAAAAATGGTTTTAGTTTAATTGAATTACTTGCGGTTATTCTTATTTTGGGTGTTGTTTCAAGCATTGGGGTTATTAAATCAATTGAGATGAGTAATAATGAAAAGAAAAAAGAATTTGATAATTTAAAAGAAATTATAGAAGAAAATGCTAAATTACTTGTTAATGAAAATAATGATTTATATAAAGGTATTGTAAGTAAAACAACTACGGAAAATGGCGATATATGTAAATTTTCTTATAATGAACTTATTAAAAATAATTTAATGGATGAAGGAACAATTAATCCTTTAACAAATAAAAGTATTAGTGAAGAAGATTATTATATAATTGTGTCAAATAAAAATGGAAAATATAAATATACTTTAAAACAGTTATCAAATGATAAAGAAAATTATGAAGAGTGTATTAATGAGTAATAATATAAGTTATTTTATTTAAGTGTGTAAGTTACTTTTTCATATATTATATGTGAGGAAGTAACTTTTTATGTCTTGTCAAAATTTTGAAGAAATAAAGAAAAATCTAGAATTAAGCAAAAATTTGAGAAAACTTGAATTTTGTTCAGTAGTTATTGGACCCACTGGTATGACAGGCCCACGATGAGAAATTGTGCCTACAGGACCAACAGGTGCTCAAGGTATTCAAGGTGAAACAGGATCAACAGGTCCTAGTGGAACAACGCCACTTTCATCAAATGAGGAAATAGTTCATGCAAGTTTTTTTGAAAATGAAGATACTGGTGTTATGGAATTTGAGAATACTTGGTTTGTACCTAATCCATCAGAATATTTTAAATTATTAGATAATTCACATATAGATGTTGAACCAGGTATTTATAAAATATCATTTTCTTGCTATATAACAGGTGTTGATGTTGATCATGGTATAGAAGTTTATTTGATGGATGATACAGGAGCTGCTATTAAAGATTTTGACTATAAGTTAGAACAAGGTACGCTTAGTCAAATGAACTATTCAAGAGTAATACTATTCAGATTTGAAAAAACAACTATATTAAGTGTATCAGTTGTATTAATCGGTGGTAAAGTTACATCTAATGTAAAAGTCTCAGATACAAATTTAGTTTTAGAAAAAATACATGAATAAAAAATTAAAGACAAATGCTTTTAAAATTTGTCTTTTTTTGTTATAATATTAATGCTTATTTCTTTAGTAAAAAAATGAAAGGAGAAAATAATGAGTAAAATTAAAATTTTTAGTTTAGGTGGACTTAATGAAAGCGGAAAAAATATGTATGTTGTTGATGTTGATAATGACTTATTTATTTTTGATGCAGGACTTAAGTATGCTGATGATAAAATGCTTGGTGTTGATTATATAATACCTGATTTAAAGTTTTTGAAAGATAATTTAAAAAGAATAAAAGGTATTTTTATAACACATGCACATGAAAAATATATGGGCGCAGTAAGTGATATTGTTAAAAATATTCCAAGTATAAAAGTTTATGCAACTAAATTTACTGTGGATATTCTAAAAAAAGAGTTTGAAGATAACAATATTAAATATAATAATTTACATTTAATAAGTGCTCATAAAAATATTAAATTTGGTAAAAATAGTATTTTTCCAGTTAGTTTAACACATTCAGTACCAGATACTGTTGGATATGTTTTAAATACATCTGATGGCGCTATTTGTTATACTGGTAACTTTGTATTTGATTCTAGTATGACTGGTTCATATAAAACAGATATTGGTAAACTTGCTTATATCGGTAAACAAGGAGTATTATGTCTTTTAAGTGAATCAGAATATGCTGATAGACCAGGATATACAACACCAAATAATAGAATTGCGAGTGATGTAAGAGATGCACTTTTACATAACGAAGGTAGAATAATATTTACTGTATTTACAAATCATATATCAAGACTTCAAGAATTATTTAATGAAGTAGCTAAAACTCATAGAAAAGTAGTAGTTATGGGAAAAAGAATGCAAACATTAATTAATTATGTAATTGATGAAGGATATGTAAATTTTGATAAAGAACAAATTGGTAATTTAAATAATCTAAATGATAGAGATGCAATTATATTAATATCTAATGAAAACGAAAAACCATATGTAAATCTAGATAGAATTGTAAACGGATATGATAAATATGTTAAAATAAATCCTAGTGATACAATCTTTTTCCTAGAGCCTGTTCAAGTAGGTATGGAGAAAAAGGCTGCTAAAATAACAGATGAAATAAGCAAAATAGGAGCAAATGTTATAACATTATCAAGTAAGAATCATTTATTAAATCATGCATCACAAGAAGATTTAATGCTAATGCTTAATTTAATGAATCCAAAATATTATTTTCCAGTAATTGGTGAATATCGTCATCAAGTAGAAAATGCTAATATAGCATCTAGTATAGGTATGGATAAAAATAATATAATACTTAAACTTAATGGTGAGGTTGCTACATTTGTAGATGGAAAATTAACAGAAGATAAAGAAATCGTTAAGATTGATGAATTATTAATAGATGGTAATTCAACTCAAGATATTGGTGAACTTGTACTTAAAGATAGAGAACTTTTAAGTGATAATGGTATAGTTATAATATGTGCTACATTAAATAGAAAAACTAAAGAAATAGAAGCTGGACCAGAAATATTAACAAGAGGATTTATTTACGTAAAAGAAAATAATGAAATAATTGAAAAAATGAAAGAAATTTCTCTTGAAGTTATTAATTCAAATATTAGTGATAACTATGTTGAATTTAATAAAATAAAAAATGGTATTCGTGAAGAATTAGGTAAATATTTATTTAGTGAAACAGAATGTAAACCAATGATAATTACAGTAATAACAGAGATATAGAAAAGTAATAAATGCTTTTCTATTTTTCTTTTCTATGATATAATTATTAAAGAGTAGATGAGGCGTATAATATGGCAAAAAAGAAGCAAAAGAAAAATCAAAACAAATCTGGTTTTAAATATCCAATAGAGATTAAAGGTATTATTTTTATCGTTATAGCAATTATTGGTTTTTTAGGATTTAAAGCAAATATTCTTGGAACTATTATTAAAGGATTTGCAATGTTTTTAATGGGATCATTTGATTTTATAGTTTTATCATTTTTATTAATATTTGGTTCTTATATGCTTGTTAAAAGAGAAAATCCTAAGTATTTTTCATCTAGGATGATAGGAATATATATATTCTTAATTGGACTTTTATCACTTGCACATTTAAATTATATAAATGAAAGTGCTGGTTTTTTTGAAACAATGAAAAGTACTATTGATGAAGTAATTAAATGTATTAATACAAAGGTAAGCTTTGCAGGTGGTGGAGTAATAGGTGCATTCTTTATATCTATATTTAATATTTTACTTGGTAAAATGGGAAGCATTATAGTTATTAGTGTACTTATGCTTATTGGTGTTATTTTAGTTTCTGATTTATCAATTGGAGATGCAATTACTAATTTATTTAGTAAGTTTAAAAGAAAAGAAAAAAAATCTAAAGATAAAGAGGAAGATGATGATGAATATGAGTATGAGGAAGAAGACTATGATGAAGAAACTGGTGAAGTAATAGATAAAAAAGCAAAAAGAAAAGAAGAAAAAGAAAAGTTAAAACTTGCTAAAGCAAAACGACTTTCTTATATAGAAGAGGATGACGAAGAAGAAAGAGAAGAAGTTATTTCTAAAAAACAAGAAGAAGAGAGAAAAGAAGAAATTCCTGCTTCTAATAAATATTTAAATTATGTACTTCCAGATCTTAGCATACTAGATGCTGGTGATAATAATTCTAAGAAAAAAGGTCAAGCAAAAAATGAGGCTTTGATTTTAGATAATGCTAAAAGACTAGATGGCGTACTTAGAGATTTTGGTATAACAGCAAAAGTAAAAACTGCCCACGTTGGACCATCAATTACGCAGTATGAATTAGAAGTTAAATCAGGAACAAAAATAAGTAAAATTAAAGCATTAAGTAGTGAGATTGCTCTTGCACTAGCAGCAACAGATGTAAGAATACAAGCACCTATTCCAGGTAAGAGTACTGTTGGTGTTGAATTACCTAATAAAATATCTACAGGTGTATCATTTTATGAAATGATGCAAGAACTTTTAAAAGAAAATTCTGACAATAAACTTCGTGTTGCACTTGGTAAAGATATAATGGGACAACCTATATTTATGGATATTAATAAAACACCACACCTTTTAATCGCAGGATCAACTGGTTCAGGTAAATCAGTATGTGTTAACTGTATTATAAGTTCAATACTTATGAGAGCTAAACCAGATGAAGTTAAATTAATAATGGTTGACCCTAAAAAGGTTGAACTTACTATGTATAACTGTATCCCACATTTATTAATGCCAGTTATAACAGATCCAAAAAAAGCATCAGCAGCACTTCAAAAAGTTGTTGATGAAATGGAAAAAAGATATGAATTATTTAGTGATACAAAAACTAAAAATATAGAAGGTTATAATGCTAAATTAAGATCACAAAATGAATTATTACCAGTTGAATCACAAAAACCATTATTACCTTATATTGTAGTATTAATTGATGAACTTGCTGATTTAATGTTAGTTGCATCAAAAGAAGTAGAACAATCAATAATGAGAATTACACAAATGGCTAGAGCTGCAGGTATACATTTAATAGTAGCAACTCAAAGACCATCAACAGATGTAATTACAGGTGTTGTAAAAGCAAATATACCATCTCGTATATCATTTGCGGTATCATCACAAATAGATTCAAGAACAATACTAGATCATCCTGGTGCTGAAAAATTACTAGGTAAAGGTGATATGCTTTATGCACCAATGGGAGCAACTTCTCCAACAAGAATACAAGGAGCATTTATTTCAGAAGAAGATGTTGAAAAAATTGCAAATAAAACAATTGAACAACAAAAAGCAGTATATGATGAAAACTTTATGAAACTTGATGAAGTTGGAAGTAAAACAAGTATTGATAAAGATGATGTTGATAATGATGACCCTTTATATAATGATATAGTTGAGTTTGTTATATCAACTAGAAAAGCAAGTGCATCATTACTTCAAAGAAGATTTAAACTTGGGTATAACAGAGCAGCAAGAATAATCGATTTACTTGAAGAAAGAGGTATTATTGGACCTGCAAATGGATCAAAACCAAGAGAAGTATTGGTAGATAATGATGAGGAAGATGAAGAATAAGAAGGAGTACATAAATGTTTGATAATATAGAAGATGAAATAATGGATGACGCAGAATATTTAATAATTGTAAATCCTATATTAGAAAATAAAGAATTTCAGAGAATTGGTGGATGTATTCATCATGGTACAACAAGACTTTATCATTTAATGAGAGTATCGTACTATTCATATAAAATAGCAAGAAAATTAAATCTAGATTATGAAAGTACTGCTAGAGGAGGAATTATGCATGATTTCTTCTATAATGAAAATGGTGGAGCAACTATTGATGGAATAAAATCTACATTTACACATAATAAAATAGCTGTAAAAAATTCAGAAAAATATGTTGGTTTAAACTTTAAAGAAAAAGACATTATATATAAGCATATGTTTCCTTTAACTTTGAAGTTACCAAGATATAAAGAGAGTTATATAGTATCAATAGTTGATAAAGTTGTTGGTACTGTAGAATTTTGTAAAAAACTTAAATTAAATGTTAAATTAAGTGGTCTTACAGTATTAATGCATTTTATAATATTTTATAGAGGATGAATTGTTTCATCCTTCTTCTTTTGTTATAATGTAAAAGAAGGAACGTGATGATATATGGCTACACCATATCAAAATGTTGCTAAAGCAGCATTAATAAATTGGAATGGATTAAGCGAAGATGAAGCAATTTCAAAAATTAATAATGAGTCTATTTCTGAACTTGAAAGTCAAGTATATGCAATGAGTTCAATGAAATATGCAGTTATTGGAATTTCTAAACAGATAGGATTAAGTGAAGAAGAAACAACAAAGTTTTTTGATGCAGTTATAAATGGACCAGAAAATGCTGAAATATTTAATACTGTTAAGGCTAAATCTAAAGATTTCTCAGAAGAAAAACAATTAGGAGTTTTATCTACAATTCATGATGGATGGGTTATTGATAATTCTAATGAAAAAACATTTAATAAAAAATGTGATAGAAAACAACTTAGACAATATGCTCCTTTAGAATTAATTGGTTGGAATGAAGTAAAAAGTGATTTATTGTTTTTAAATCCAATTTTAAAATCAATAGACGTAAATGTTAATGAAAAAAATTTGGAACAGTCATATCATAATAGAGTTGCAAATTATATGAATCAAATGCAAATTAATAATCAAGAGGATTTAACAAATTTGGTTAAACAAGGCAAAGATTATTATCCAATATTACCTGAAGAATTAGAAAGAAAGTTAAAATTAATGAGTCATATAGTTTCAGAACAAATTGAACAAAATTGGAATGAAAAAGATTTAGAAACATCTCAAATTTTTAATGAAAGAAAAAAACAATATAAAATGAGTTTATAAAAATTGATAGAAATATCAATTTTTTTCTTTTTCTTAGGGGAGTTTTAACTGAAAAGAGAGAATAAAATAAGTGAAAGGATATTTTAAAAGTATTCTTATCCTAGCGAAAGGAGAAAAAATATGGGTTGTTCAATGATGGTGTTTGTCAATGTGACTGAGGACGAAAATGGCTGCGATATCATCGATCAGAAAGATCGCGAAGCATTTCGTATCCGCATACAGGCTCCCGAAAACCGTGTAAAATTAGCAGAACGTTTGAGAAATAAGATGGAATACGACTTAATGGAAGATTACAAAGGACATATTGACTACATCAAAGAATATGTTCCTGATGTCTCCCAGGACAGCGACAGCTTCATTTTAGGCACAGAATTTCCAGAGCGTATCAAAACATGCGTTCAGAACTGGAACGTAGAAAATGCCAAGCAGTGTATTCGCAAGTTTCAAAATCTGGAACAGCAGGCAGAAAAAGAAGGGTTCGAAACTCTGTCGCAGTTTTTAACCGCAAAGATCAGCAAAACCGGGACATTTGAAGAAATCCATTATCCTGCATCCTTGTATGAATTACGAAAAGCACTGGATGCGGCCGACGGAATCTTTTCTTACGGCTCCCTATCCAACCTTGCATACTTCACGTACGAGGATCAAA
>OGFG01001486.1_pt1 | contig 23086 bp, 22 predicted proteins | sample 1570761 | NCBI WGS metagenome assembly OGFG01 (sample SAMEA2581938, study PRJEB24529) | metagenome | biome: Human gut stool | place: China | collected 2011 | reverse complement strand
GCTGGGTAAATACTACGCATTGTTCACAGAAAAATTAAACGTTGACGGTGATATGGACTACAGCATTAAGATTGATTACGGAGGCGGTGACGAATGAACAAAATAACAGTACCGTTCAATCCGATATTTAAGCCTGTACACCAATGTAAAAAGCGTTATGTTGTAATGAAAGGCAGTGCCGGAAGTGGCAAGAGTGTTGATACCGCACAACTGTACATATTGCGTTTAATGCGTGACAAAGGGCGTAATTTGGTATGTGTGAGAAAGTCTGATATAACTAACCGTGACAGTACGTTTGCCGAACTCGAATCGGCTATAAATCGAATGGGAGTAGGCAGAGCGTGGAGAATCACTCAAAGTCCGTTATCATTTACCTGTGTCAACGGCAACAAGATTATATTTCGTGGTGTCAACGACAACAAGCAACGCGAAAAACTGAAATCAATCACATTTGCAAACGGTAAATTAACCGATGTATGGATTGAGGAGGCTACGGAGCTTGTGCAACAGGATTTTGAAATTATAGATGACCGTTTGAGAGGTGAACTCCCCGACGGTCTTTTTTATCAGATAAAATTGACATTTAACCCTGTATCGTCAAGTCACTGGATAAAGAAAGTGTTTTTCGACATACAGGACGATAACGTCTTAACGCACCAAAGCACATATTTAACAAACCGATTTTGTGACGAGGCATACAGACAACGTATGCTACGTCGTAAAGAGGTTGACCCTGAGGGCTACAGGATTTACGGACTGGGTGAATGGGGCGAAACAGGCGGATTGATATTCTCGAACTATCGCATTGAAGAATTTGATACAGATATGAGCCGTTTTGACGCTATGGCAATAGGACAGGACTTCGGATTTAATCACGCAAACGCCATATTAACGTTAGGTTATAAGGACGGCGATATTTACGTTTGCAATGAACTGTATGTACACGAAATGGACACGACAGAGATTATCCAAAAAGCTGACGGGAAGTTCAGTAAAAGTCTTGCAATGTGGTGTGACAGTGCAGAGCCGGACCGTATCAAGATGTGGCGAAAGGCAGGCTATCGCGCAAGGGCAGTTGTTAAAAATCCGAACAGCATACAATCGCAGATTGACTGGTTAAAAGGCAGAAAGATACATATTCACCCGTCTTGCGTGAATGTAATCAAAGAGATACAGCAATGGCGTTGGCGAGTTGATGAAAAGTCGGACGAGTATACTGACGAACCTGTCAACGTTTTTGATGACGCAATGGCGGCACTGAGATACGGCGTTGAGAGTTGGCGCAAGGATAAGAAAGCTAAAATCTATTCAAGAGAGGAGTACGGAATATGATAATTGATGAAGATATAGTCGCAGGCGGTGTGACACCGTTCATCATAACAAAATTGATTGAACGGCATGAGAGAGAGCGACAGAGATACCGATTATTACACGATTACTATATGGGCGATCACCGCATTTTAAGTCGCAGAAAAAGGGGCAAAAACGTGGCAAACAACCGCATAATGTGTAATCACGCAAAGTACATAACGGATATGACACAGAGTTATCTTGTCGGCAATCCTGTAACATACGCAGTATCGGACGAATACGATATTGAGGCAATCAAAAACGAATATTTGGAACAGGATATGCCGAGTGTGGACAGTGAAATCGTAAAAAATATGAGCATTTACGGCAAAGCATATGAACTGATTTATGCAGACGAAAAAAGCCAGCCGAGAAGTGTACGATTGGATCCGGAGCATACATTTGTATGTTACTCACAGTCGGCATTTGAAAAGCCGTTGTTTGCGGTGTATTACTACAAAAAATACGACCTTGACGGCTACTGCACAGGCAGTATTTGTCGCGTGTATGATGAATCGTTTATATATACATACACAGGTCTTGACAGTTATTCGGCGTTGTCATTGCAAAATGTTGAACCGCATTACTTTTTTGATGTACCTATTATCGAATACAGAAATAATACGGAAATGCAGGGCGATTTTGAACAGCTTATAACGCAGATTGACGCATACAATGTGTTGATGTCAGATAGAATTAATGACAAGGAACAGTTCGTTAATTCGCTGTTGTTTTTGTGTAACTGCGACCTTGACACCGAACAGGCAAAAAAATTATTGGTAGAACGTATCTTAATGGGTGACGGTGACGCAAAGGCGGAGTATCTGTCAAAGGTGCTGAACGAGGCTGATACAAAGGTGTTGCGTGATGATATTAAGGACGATATACACCGTTTGTCACACGTTCCCGACCTGTCGGACGAAAGTTTCGGCAACAACTTGTCGGGTGTAGCGATAAAGTACAAGCTGTTGGGATTTGAACAGCACGTCAAGAACAAAGAACGTAATTTTGCTAAGACGTTGAGAAAACGTTTGGAGATTTACAACAATTTCTTAGTGACATTAAACGCAATGAAAGAAGTGCCGTCGCACAGAGTTGATATAGGATTTACATATAACTTGCCTGCAAACGAACTTGAAATAGCACAGATGATTAATTACCTCAAAGGTCTTGCGTCTGACGAAACATTACTTGAACGTTTGCCATTCATCACAGACGCAAAGGAAGAAGTTGAAATCGCACGCAGAGAGCAGGCTGAAAAGTCTGCCGAAGATATGCGTATCGCTGAAAGTACCGCACGAAAGATGAATTACAATGAGGAGTAAGGCATATTGGGTAAAGCGTGCCGTTGAAGTTGAAACATATTTGCAATCGCAAGCGGACAGTGTTAAGGACGGTGTAATTAAGGCATATGAGCGAGCAATCAAGAATGTAAACAATGACATTGAGAAAACATTTAAAGCCTATATTTCAACCGATATACCCGAAAAAGAGGCACGCCGATTAATGAGCATAGCCGACAGCGACAAACAGTACGAAGAACTGCTCGAACTGTACGACGAAACAGACGACAAGACAGTCAAAAAGGAAATTCTAAACCGCATAAATGCACAGGCATACGGTGCGAGAATTAGCCGATTAGAGGGACTGAAACGTAATGTATATATTTACTTTAGACACGTTGCGAATGAGGCTATAAAGGAACAAAAGAAACTGTATGACAGCGCGGTAAAGACGGCGTATTATACGAATATTTTTGATACCGCACAAGGATTGAATTGCGGAATTGATTTTTCACTAATTTCGCAAAGAGCGGTTAATATGGTATTAAGAGAGCCGTGGCACGGTCACAACTACAGCGAGAGAGTGTGGATACATAACGACAGATTTATACAGGCAGTCGGACAGACGATTGAGGACGGTATAATCAGCGGTCACAGCGTAAGCCGTATGACTGATAAGCTGATTGATTACGTCAAAGATACTGCACCGGGTGGAATACGAACATCAGCCGAAACGCTTGTGAGGAGTGAAACGGCACATTTTATGAACCAAGGTCAGAGAATGGCATATGAGGAAATCGGCATAAAACAGTATCGTTTTGTTGCGGCACTGTCTGAATTGACGTGTGACAGGTGCGGAAGTCTTGACGGTAGCGTGTTTGATACGGATAAAGCCGTTGAGGGCGAAAACTTTCCACCGATACACCCACGTTGTCGGTGCGTTACGATTATGGCAGACGTGAATTTGACAAGTCGTATTGCACGCGATCCGCTTACGGGCGAAAATTACAAAGTTGACGGCAGTATGACGTTTGACGAATGGAAAAACAGTTTGTCGGACGAACAGAAAAATGCGTTAAAATATGTTGCAAATAGTGAAAAACGTGGTATAATAAAAAGTGAAAAGAGGTTATCGGAGTTAGGAACATTCAGAAAGAATATTGTTTCCAGTGCCGATATGAGCAAAGAATATAAAAAGGCGATAAAAGAAAAGTTTTCACACGGAAGTACAACAGCAAAAAAGGTGTTCAACAAGTATGTAACAAAAAATGCGGTAGCTGACGGCAAATATATAAATACTCCGTTTTTTGAACCGAGTACAGGCAAAATTTATATGAATTATGCCAACGATTTAACAAATGACAGAGGTTCGTGTGTAACGTATTTTCACGAACACGGACATTTAATTGATTGTGCAATGAGAAATGTATCGAATGATACAAAATTCTTTGATAAGCTATCTGATGATGCAGATGAATACATTGACCGAATAAGAATAAAAAGTGAATTAAAAACTCAAAAGGATTTGTTTAATAAAATATCAGACGATTTAAACGATATGCGGAAACATTCCGCTGTGTCAGATTTACTTGGGGCTTTAACCGAAGGTGAAATACAAGGTGTTGCGGGTCACGATAGCAAATATTGGGAAAATAATGATGTAATAACAACAGAGGCTTTTGCACATATGTTCGAGGCTCAATTTGACGAAGTCAGATACAAAGAGATAAAAAAGATTTTTCCGAATGCTTTAGATTATTTTGAAAATTTATTGAAAGGGGCGATATAAAATGATGAAAAAATGCAAAAAAATGAAGTCTAAATTTTTATATGCTTTTGGCTATATTCCGAAAGTCCCTTTTGAGGTCAGAATGGAAGATGAAAAGGCAAGTAATGAATATTGTAAGGTTTTGCAGAAAAGCATAGATGATAAATTTGATTATACGATAGAGAAATACGGAACAAAACCATCTGGCTTTTTTGGACTACCGGACGTTATTATTGATTAATTCAGGAAAATTGAATAGACTAAGCACTTACATTATGTGAGTGCTTTTTTAATGCTCAAATTCACAATTAATTGAGAAAAAAGAAAGGAAGATTTTTATGAAAAAAATATTCGGTAAAATAATTATGACACAGCGAGAGTTAAACCGAGAGTTGGAAAATGCCCGTGTACAGGGTAGACGAGAGGCACAAAGAACATTAAGCAGAGAAAAGCAATGCATTATGATTAACTGTGGATTTTTCCCTGTTACAGATGGTTTTTGGGAGGCAATAAGCGCACCCGAAATTATTGGACACGGTTTTGATTGGGCGTATTTTGAGCCGGAGGGGAAAAGACAAAAATTCATGCCGTTTCACGGTTGGTTATTTGTAGATAAGACAAGTTTTGAAATCCGTCACGAGGCGGAAAAAGCAAGAAAAATTTTAAGAGGCGAATATTAAAATATTATCAATTCGTTGAAAGGTGGTGATAGTGTGAGAGTAGGCACAACATACACATAGAAGAAAGGAATGGTGATCCGATTATCTCCCGTGCAGGGTTAAGCATTGTCCTAAACAAGACATAAAAAGGTTTTATTTTTATACAATTTTTCAGAAAGGAATGATTTGAATGGCAGAGCCAACACCAAATCCAACAAAAACAACGGAGCCAACACCTCCGACACCTCCGACACCTCCAGAGCCTCCCGCACCGAATAACGGCGACAATCAAAAGGCGATTGACGAAGCATTAGCTAAGGCAAAAGCGGAGTGGGAAAAGGAAGTTGAAGAAAAATTAAAAAAAGCCGAAGAAGAGGGCATGAGAAAAGCCAAGTTGACAAACGAGCAAAGAAAAAAAGAGGACGACGACAAGGAACGAGCAGAATTTGAAAAGGCAAAGGCAGAGTTTGAACGTGAAAAAATCGTTGCATATGCCGAAACGGAACTTGACAAAAACGGACTGTCTGCCGAGATTGCAAAGTACATTGTGGCAGAGGATAAGGATAGCACAAAGGCGGTTATCGACAAGATAAAAGAAAGCTACGACAAAGATGTACAAGCAGGTGTTACCGAGCGTTTAAAGGGTAAAACACCGGATTTAAACGGTGGCAGTGGCGGTCACAACACAGGCAGTTTTATGGACATAATCAGAGAAAATCAAAGATAGGAGTGAAATAAATGGGTTATTTAAAAAATGAATTGACAGGTTTTGTGCCTGTCGAGCAAGCAACAGACATCATCAAAATGGTGACAAGGGGTTCAAGTGTTTTAAGAATGGCGAAAGTCGAGGAAATGAAACACGAGAAAAAGAAATTCAACGTACTTACAGACGGTCCGGGTGCTTACTGGGTCGGTGAGGGTGAAAGAATTAAGACAAGCGGTGCTACTTGGATTCACCCTGAAATCGAGGCTAAGAAGTTAGCCGTTATTATTCCGGTAACAAAGGAAAAGTTGGAAGATACGACTATCAGCGTATTTGAAGAACTAAAGCCGGAAATCGCAGAGGCATTTTACAGAGCCATTGACGCGGCGTGCATTTTCGGTACAAATTCACCGTTCAAGACAAACATTATGAACGCTATCGACAGTAAGCATATGGTTGTTACAGACAACGCAAATATTGATATTGCTATGTCTGACGCAATGTCGATGATTGAAGAAAACGGCTATGACCCGTCGGGATTTATCGGTCGTATCGGTGTTAAGAATATGCTGAGAAAATTGCGTGACGCAAACGGCGCACCTGCATATGTCAACGGTACAACAGGCGGTGAGCTGTACGGTCAGCCTATCGAATTTGTACGTAACGGTGCGTGGGACAATAAACGTGCCGATATTATCACAGGTAACTTCAAGTATGCCGTTGTCGGTATGCGTGCAGGTATTAATTACGAAATTCTTACAGAGGCAACACTACAAGGCACTCTTGACAGTGACGGTAAACCGCTATCACTTGCCGAGCAAGATATGGTAGCTATTAAGGCTACTATGCGTTTAGGTTTCCTTGTTGTCAAGGACGACGCATTTGCCGCATTTAAGAACGGTGTTCCGGCGATGGGTGAATTGGACGTTGAATCGGTTGCCGGCACAACAGGCAACACTGTTATTACGGTATCGCCAAAGCCTATCGGCGGTCACAAGTTGGTTTACAAGACTGCCGCAAGCACCGCTCCAAGTGTTGCGTATGACGACGATTTGTCGAAGTGGACAGAGTTTAACAACGGTGATGAAATCACTGCGACAAACGGTCACAAGATTACAGTTGCGGAAGTTACCGCAGACGGCAAAGCGAGAAAGTCGGGCAGTGCCGACGTTGTAAGCGGTGAATAATATGGAACAGTTGGGGACACTAAAAATGTTGTTGGGAATTAAGGACGACGAGCAAGACGGCTTGTTGTCCTTTTTGATTGACGACACAATTAATATGATTATGTCTTACTGTCATATTGAGGTTTTGCCCCGTCAGCTTGAAAGTCTTGTTCCGAAGATTGCGGCGGATATGTACAGAATAAAAGGCTATGGGGACAGTAAAAGTCCCGAGGTAGTCAAGAGCGTAAGCGAGGGCGAACGTTCCGTGACATATGCCGAAAATGATAATGACGAGATTTTCAGCAATTATTATAAACGTCTTGACCCGTTCCGTAAACGAAAGGGGCGTGTTCCGAGTGATGTCGGTATTTAGTAGGTTTTATAATAAGGACGTCATAATTGCAGAATACGAGATTGACGACTATACAGGTAAAACCGAAAAGACTGTATTGTCCGAAATCAAAGCCGATGTACAACCGTACAGCGGTGGCAGAGCAAGAGAGCAATACGGTTTGGATATAGAATGTCAAATGCGTATGTTCTGCGATATGTCAGACGACGTAAAGGTCGGTAACAGGGTTGAATATGACGGCGACATATATGATATAACATATGTGCAGAAATGGGACAGCGGTTTGGTAGCAATGCTCGAAAGGAGTAGGCTGAAATGAATTTTTCAATCGAGGGGATAGACAACGTTGTTGACAAGCTGACACAGTATGCGTCGGGCGATAAAATACAGCGAGGTTTGGCAATGGCGGGCGAAGTCGTAAGAGCGCACGCAGTGGCAAACTGTCCTGTTGCAACAGGACGTTTAAAGGGCAGTATCGTAAGCCAAGTGGACGGTGACAGCGTTGCAATCGGTCCGACTGCCGATTACGGCATTTACGTCGAATTTGGCACAGGCTCAAAGGGCGACAAATCTGTTTCGCATACGTCAAAAAGACACTGGACGTATTACAGTGGCGGTCGATTTTACACAACGTCGGGGCAAGCACCACAGCCGTTCCTCGTACCTGCACTGAAAAATAACATCAGCGAGATAATCGCTAAGTTTAAGGAGGTGTATAACTCGTGAAACGAGTTATAGCGAGCAAATACGAAGTATTTGTGTTAGCGTAGGGAGGGTGATACGGTGTTTGATATTGGTTTGGAATTACGGGATATTTTAAAACAGATAGATGATGTAAGCGTATGTTTTGCATATCCCGATAATTTTAATAAATTACCCGCAATAGCATATTACACGCTAACGGACAAAGGCTCAATGTCATATGACAATACGGTCGTTACGAATGATACGACTGTTCAGATTGATATTTACGCCGATTATCCGCAAACGTGTTTTGAATTGTCGGAGAGGGTATATAAATTGTTGACTGATAATGAATATTATCACGAAATGACAATGGACGTACCAAATCCCGATGATAAAAGCATAAAACATAGGACAATGAGATTTACGAAAGTAGTAGAAAGGAATGATTGATTTATGGCAAATACAGAGAAAAGAAAACCACTACCTACAATAGGTGTGGACAAGTACACATTTTTCGCAGTTAAAACAGACACATCAGAGGGCGCAACATATGGTGACCCGTATAATTTAAGAGGTACTGTCGAAATTGCACCGACAGACGCAGGCGGCAGTGATGTTTTTGACGCCGATAACGGTGCGTATGAAACATCAAACTACATTGAAAAATTAGGTCACGACATCACAAATGCCGATATTCCACCGGAAGTTGATTCAATGTGGCGTGGACTGACACAAAAAGACGGTGTAGTAGAGGTCGGCAACGATACAAAAACAGTTTATTTCGGTGTTGCGTGGAGAATTATGAAATCCGACGGCTCATACCGTTATGTAAGATATTACAAGGGTTCGTACAGCTTTGCGTCAAACGTAGGCGGTAAGACTAAAGCGTCAAGCGGTGCGCCTGAAAAGCAAACTGCAAAGGCTACATACACAGCCGTACAACGTGATTTTGACAACAACTATTACGCATATTTTGACGAAAGCGATTTGCCGGAAGGCGTTACAAAGACAGAACTTGAGGAAAACTGGTTTAAGGATATGAACTACTATCCGGTGAAGAAAGCACTTTAAGACAAGGCACGCCGAAAGGCGTGCTTTTTTCGTATAGAGAGGAGCGAGTAACAATGCAAAGAGTATTAACATTTGTACACAACAAAAAGAAGTATGTATCAAAACCGTGGTGTTTCGGTGCGGCAACGTTGGTTGAAAAAGAATATATGGACGTTGCAGAGGGGGAAAAAGTAACGGCTACGTCGGTATGTGCAGATGCCGTTGACTATCTGTTTGAGGGTACAGAGGCGACACAAGATATTTTGGACACGGCTGTTTCAGCAAAAATGAGAATGTGTCGTGAAGTTATGAAGTGGTTTATGGACGATTTTACGGGAAAAAACGAGGAAAGCCTGCCGGAGCAGGCAACCGAAAAGGAAGATTAAGCGATTTATACGGGACAATGCTGAAATATCACGGTATATTGCCGAATGATTTGGCAAAACAAGACCCAAGATTATTACTTGCAGTTATAATCGAGGACGAGGAAGAAGAATATACGGGAAATGACCCGTATTTAAAAATGTTTTATGGAATGTAGTGAGGTGATTTGTAGTGGCTGACGCGGCGGAATTAATAGTAAGAATAAGAGGTGACGCGTCCGACTTAGAGGCGACAATTAGCAGTGTTGAAAGCGAATTGTCAAAATTGGAGCAGACGCAAAGCAAAAATAATAATACGAGTACAAAAGGTCTTACGGCATATAAAAAGCAAATGCAGGACGCACAAACTACCTTGCAAACAAGTCGTACGGCATTGACGAATACAAAAAAAGCGTATGAGGATAACGTCAAGTCTGTAAATAAAAATGTTACGGCACTGAAAGCACAGAAAACGGAATTAGACAAACAAATTTCTTTGCGTTCAAATGAAAAACGGTTGCTTACAGAGGCGAACAAAAGTCTTGACAAAAACAGTGTTGCATACAAAGACAATCAAAAGGCATTGAATTGGGTAAATACCGAGATTGAGGCATACACAAAGCAAAGTCAAAGTATATCCGATTCTATTCGTACGCAAGAGGCGGCATTGTCAGGAAGTAAAAAGGCATATACCGACGCACAAGCAACCGTCAAAAAAGCAACGGAGCAATACGAGGAATACGAGAAAGGCTTAAAAGCCGCTGAACGTGCAGATGAGGCGCAGAACCTACAGAATACAGGTAAGCGGTGGAAAGAAGTCGGTGAGGGTATAGATACTGTAACTAAACCGTTACAGTATGCGGCGACTGCACTTGCCGCGGGCGGTGTTGCGAGTGCCAAGTTTGCGATAGATTTTGAGGATAGTTTTGCCGGAGTTAAAAAGACGGTTGACGCTACACCGGAACAGTTAGCCAAAATAAAGCAAGGCATTATTGATTTGTCAACAACAGGTATTGACGGCAGAGGCGCGATACCACAAACAACGACTGAACTAAACGAACTTGCGGCGGCGGGCGGTCAGTTAGGCATATCCCAAGAAAATATCGTCGACTTTACGGAAGTAATGGCACAAATGGGTTCAGCAACAAACCTTGTCGGCGAAGAGGGTGCCGCAACACTGGCACGTTTTCAGAATGTTATGGGTGTCGGTCAAAACGAAATCCGTAATATCGGCAGTGCAATCGTTGATTTGGGTAACCACAGTGCGACAACAGAATCGGAAATCGCGGAAATGGCATTGCGTATGGGTAAATACGGTTCATCTGTACGAATGTCAGCGGCGGACGTGTTGGGTTATTCTGCCGCATTGTCCTCATTGGGAATTGAGGCACAAATGGGCGGTAGTGCGATAGGTCGTACGTGGCTGTCCATAGAAACAGCCGTTGCAAGCGGCGGAGAGGGTTTGACGAAATTCGCAAAGTACAGCGGTAAGAGTGCGGAAGAATTTAAAGAGCAGTGGAATACTGACAGCTCCGGTGCATTTAACGGACTATTAAAAGGCTTGCAGTCTGCCGAGAACCTAACTGTTGCGTTAGATGATTTAGGCATAAACAATACACAGGATATACAGGCTATGATGGCATTAGTCAACGGTTATGATTTAGTAACCGAGAGTGTCAATCGTTCAAACACCGCATACCAAGAAAATACGGCACTACAAGAAGAATTTAACGCAAAGAATGAAACGACCGCATCAAAATTGGCGAACACAAAAAACAATATTATTGAAGCGGCGAGAAGTATCGGCGAAACAATGTTGCCGTCAATACAAGACGCAAGCACCACAGTAGCCGATTTTGCAAAAGGATTGTCGCAAATGGACGACGAACAAAAACGTGCTGTTGTTAATACGGGTGCGACAGTTATTGCGATAGGTGCTATTTCAAAAGTCAGTGCCGGAGCAATCAAAGGTGTTGGCGGAATTGTTGAGGCAGTCGGCAACATCAAAAAGGCATTTTCAGCAGGCGGAGCATTGGCGAAGTTTGCACCGACACTTGCGAGCATAGGTTCTGTTGCCGGACCGGCGGCGTTAGCTGTTGCGGGTATTGCTACGGCGGCGATAGGCGGAAAGGTTGCATATGACAAATGGTATCAATCGCAATACAGGTGGAGCGAGGGACTATCCAAGGGCAACGAAAAGGTCAAAGAAAGCTTTGAAAAATACAAATCGCTGAATGAAGTACAGGGGCAAATCAAATCGTTAAAAATGGTTATTGAAAGCCCCGAAAGCAGTCAAGAACAAGTTGACAATGCAAAAAGCAAGTTAGAAGAAATAAAGGAAATGCTATCGCAGGAATACAATCTTGTAATCAATTCCGATAATTCTAATTTGGACGACGCTGTTGAACAAGTAACCAAACTGTCTAAAAATGAATTGCAGTCTAATATCAATAAGCAACGTTCAGAACTATCAAATCTAATAAATAAAGACGCAAAATACAAAGAGGACCGCCAAATCGCGGAAGATAACTATAACAAAGAATTAGCATTACAGACGAAGTATTCAGAGGCTAAATCAAAAGTTAGTGACATAACTGCAAAAATTTCAAAAAATGAAATAACTGCGGCGGAGGGCTACAAAAAAGCACAAGAAATTTATAAAGAAGTTTCCGGACACGCATACGAAAACGGTACAACAGACCAATCAATGAAGAATGCGCAAGGCGTGTTATCGTCTATTGCGGCAAATTATTCGGTAGCAACAACAGAAGCCCAAAAGTATTACGACCAAGTACAGGCTCTGGACCAATCTCATAAAGAACTACGCGACGTATCAGAAGAACTGGCAAACTATGAAACTGAATTAATTAAAATATCTGCATTAAATCAAGACGGCGCCGGAATTGAACAATCCTTAAAGGATATGAAAGAATTTATCGACGTCGGTAAATTAGATATGAACAGTTATGCACAGTCGGCGGCGTTGGCTATGAATGGTATAGATAACCTATCTACAGCGTGGAAACAGGCGGCAAACGGGGACGGTACCGCACTGAACAACATAATTAACGACTATGTTCGTTCAATGACAGAGTTCGGAGCATCATCTGCGGAAACGGCGGTCGGTGTTAGTTTACTAAATTCCGAATGTACGAATATGCAGGATGCAGTTAATAAGGGCAAAATTGATGATGTAGTTCAGAAAATGAATGAAACAGGTCAAACAATGGGATTGACGACCGAGGAAATCGTTGAGGGTACTGCTTTAATTAAAAACGGATTTGACAGCGTACGCCAAGCCGTTGAAAAAGGCGATATAAACGGCATATTAAAGGATATGATGTCCGAGGGAAGTCAGCAAGGTATTGATATGACAGCGGACAAGTTGACCGAAATGTCGCGTGCTATGGGACTGATACCGAATGAAAAACGTATCAAGATAACCGCAGACGGATTTGAAGTCGTTGATGATTTGACCGCCAAAGTTCGACAACTGGAGGGCAAAAAGTTTGTTGTAACTGTTGACACAGAGGGCAACACAGACGGTGTTGATAATGTCGAGAAAAAGACAAAACAACTTGACGGCAAACAGTGTGAGGTCATATTTACAGCAGACGGAACACCCGCCATTGCAACAATAGATAATACAGAATACAAAATAGCCGAATATGACGGTACAACCGGAACGGCGAAACTAATTGCCGAAAACGGCGAGGCTATCGGCGTTATTGATTTAACCACAGGCAAAATAAATCTGATTCCTACAACACACGATACAGAAATCACAGCACAGGATAACACATCAGCAGGCGTTGAGAGTGCAAAGGCTAATTTAGATACCGTAAAAGATAAAACAGTAACACTGACCGTTCAGACGGTTCAAGTTGGTGGATTGAGTAATCAAAATGTTCCGGCGGCCAAGTTTGGCAGTTCGGGAATGTTCGTAAAAAAAGCCAAAAAAGCCAAAGGTACACAAAATTTTGAGGGCGGTTTGGCAATGGTTAATGATGAAAAGGGTATATCTGACCCACGAGAATTAATCGTTGACAAAGGACGTGCATTTATACCACAGGGCAAGGACGTGTTGTTGCCATTGTCAAAGGGCGCAAAGGTGTACACAGCGTCACAAACCAAGGCGATAATGTCGGGTATGGGTATACCGCATTACGCAACAGGAAAAGACAATTCGGATGCGTTTACATCAGCCAAGGACGATTGGACGCATTACACAAAAACGCACGCAGTAACGACTGCACAAGAACTTGAAAAGTGGTTAGAATTTCAAGAGAAATTCAAATCGAACGACAAGGATATTGCCGATATAGAGGAACAAATTTTCTCTATTATGCAGAAACAGACGAAAGAGTTCAACGAACAGTCAAAGGCATACCTTGAAAAACACAGCGCTATAAACGATTGGGGTGATAACGGCGACACACCGCTTGACGCTTTCAAACGTATAAAAGACAGAAATTATCAAGATTTACAAGACGCAAAAATCACTTGGGACGATTATGTTGACAACGTGTCGGACGCAGGCGAAACGCTTTATGACGATATGAAAAGTTACTCTGACAGTTGGCTTGAACATCAGCAGAAGTATCACAATATGTCGATAGACGACTACATTGCAGGTATCGACAGAGAGGCGGAACGTCTTGAAGAATTTTATGCAAATGACGTTATTAATTATCAAAAATACGTCGAGGAAAAACAGACACTTGAAGAAAAACGTTATGACGCAGTGGCTCAAAAGAATGCTGACGAGTATTCGGCATGGCAAAAGGACGCAGACGCTTGGCAGGAGTTAAGAAGTACATATGATGATTGGGATAAGTACGGTGACAGTGAGGAAGATTTTCTAAAACGCAAAATTGACCGAGTAAAAGAGTTTTACAATGCGGGTAAAATCAGTTTTGAGGAATTTATTGACGACACAAACAAGTACAGTATGGAACTGTACAAGTCGCAATCAAGTGCGGTTGACGAACTGCTCCAAAAGCAACAAGACTATATTTCAAATATCAAAGACGAATTTTCAAAGCAAGAGCAAGAACTTCGTGACAGTTGGGACGTAGCAGATCGCAAAACCGATATGTCAGAGGTGCAGGCACAACTTGATGTGTACGCAAATTCAGTTACTGATAAGGGACAACAGAAGTACAAAGAGTTGCAGGAACAAATGAAACAGTTGCAACGTGATGAAGAATTGTACCAACTACAGAAAAAGAATAATGCCACTATTGAAAGTCTTGAGGCTGAATACAAGCAAATGGAGGACGGCAAGAAAAACATTCTTACAGGATTGCAAAATGCCGACATCAACATATCTGCATATGTAGCAACGATAACCGATAAGGTTTCGGCGACAGGCGGTAATATAGAAAGTTTACTAAGTCGAATGCTTGACAAATTCGATAGTTTCAAAATTGAAAACAATTCAATGAGCGACAACAGGAAGATCATAAATAACTTCATGCAAATGACACCGGAAGAAAAACAAGATGCATTGAACAAATACGTAGGATTATAGGAGGAAAGATATGCGTAACGGTTTTGAATTTAACGGCAAAAATACAACGGATTTTAAGCGAGTGACGGTCAGAACAAAGGACCGTCCCGTATTTCCACAGGTAAAGGAGTTTACCGTAAGTGCCGACGAAACAGACGGTGAATATGATTTTACTGACGTGTCGGGTCACGAATATTTCAATACACGAAAATTTCAGATTGATTTTAACATCGGTGCGGACAGTACCGAAGAATTAAACAAAAAGCTAACCGCTATAAGCCATTGGTTTAAGGGCAAAGGCACGCTTATTTTTAACGATATGCCGTTTGTCAAGTGGAACGTAAGGGTAATGGACAGCGTGTCATATACACCCGAACACGACGGCAGAAAAGCCGTTTTGTCAGTGACGTATAAGGCAGAGCCGTTCTCGGAGCTTATATTTGACGCTCTGAACGGACCTTGCCTTGACACCGATATTTCACTTGATACCGAAATTCCGATAGGTCAAGATGAATATTTAACATTGAACGGTAATGGCACATACAAAAATATACCGAATATCGGTGATGTACACGTCAAACCGATTATAACGGTAACGGGTGCAAAAAGTCCGTTTACCATAAGCAATAACGGTAAGAGTATCACTGTTAAATACACAGGTGACATAGTTATCGACTGCGAAAAAGAAATAGTTTATAGCGAAAATACAAGCCTTATGGCATATGCAGAGGGTGAGTTTTTTGAACTTGCTCCCGAACTGGATAACACGATAACGGTAACAGGCGGCGGTGTCGTACAGATAAATTACACGCCTAAATTTTTGTACGACGTAGATTTTGATAATATGAAATGGAGTGAATAACATGGCTTTTAAATTACACGAATGGAACGAAACAGACTTCACAGGCGGTTGCCTTGCATATCTTAACAAGGCGTATGAAGTGGCGGTGTTCGAGGGATTGCAGGAAACGCACACAGTTTCTTTTAAGTACCCTATGAAAGATGAAAAAGCGGAGCTTATCAAAGAAAATCGTATAGTATCGGTCGAAGGACAAGCATACCGCATTACACTTGTTAAGCGAGATTACAGCGGTTCAAGAATTATGACGGTTAAGGCTAACAGAATATTCTATGATGACGCACTTCATCATCACTTGCCGACAATCGGCAATGATACAGATGTATCAAAGTCAACGATTGGTGTTGACCCGTATGACGTTATAAAACTTGCAATAGCCGATACAAAGTTTGAGTTGATACCCGACAGTGAACTTAAAGAAATGGGTATGACGAGAATAGGCGCAGACGACGTTAAAATCGACTTTTATCCGACCGATAAGATAAATACATATGATGTTATACAAAACGTCATAGAGGCTTACGGCAGGGGCGAAATATACTATGATAATTACCGATTTGCAGTGGTTGAGCGTATCGGAAAAGATAACGGCGTGAGAATGTCAATAAAGAAGAATATGACAAGTCTTTCTGTCGAAAGAAACACGCAAGAACTGACAACAAGACTGTATATGTACGGCAAGGACGATTTGACGATTTCATCAGTAAACGGCGGTAAGCCGTACATTGACAGTAAAGAGGGTATTGAGAAGTACGGTATTCGTGAGGCGTACCGAGATTACAGCGATTACGATGACCCCGAAAAGCTAAAGGCGTTTGGTGAGTGGGACTTAAAGGGCGAGGGTAACGAGTATAGACTTGACCGCCCTCAACTGACAATCACGGGTGATGTGGTTGATTTGAGTAAACTCGCTGAATACGGTGATTTTTATAAAATCTCTTTGGGTGATACAGTACACGTTTTTGAAGATAATATCGAACATAAACAACGAATTGTATCAATGACATATTATCCGTACAGTGCAAAACAGCCGTCAGTAACAATCGGTCAGCCTACATTGGCTAATGCGTATTACCACGCGTGGTATATGGGTAAGCTGATTAAAACTATTCAGAAAAATTCGGGCAGAGCGAATAAGCTGAAAACAAGCTATTTTCACGGTACGGTGAACAGTACCCAAAACCCCGTCAGATCCGATAATAAACAGTTACTGTTGGACGGTGATTTGTTGACAATAAAGGACAGTCACAGAGATAGAATACATATAGGCAATGATACGGTTGACAATAAAAAGCAATTTGTATTTTTACTGTATGATGTTGACGGAAACCCCGTAATATTCTTTGACGAAAACGGTAACGGAATTTTCAGCGGTACAATCCGAGGTGCAAAGATTGAATCGGACACGGACATTAACGTCAATAAAGACGCAAGTGTCGGACAGTATTTGAGAGTTGGATATATAAGTTCATATGTAAATGACGAGGGCAAGACGGTATATAAATGGACTGATGAAAGCGGTATCTTACTAAGTGGATATACAAGCATTAAAACCACAAACGGCGGCAATAACCTATCTATAAGCGCCATGTCATCAATAGAACTTAATGCTACTAAAGTTATGCAGAACGGTAAAAGACTATTAAATGAAGCTGATTTGAACGATTTAAAAGACCAAATTTATGAAATAGAAAAGAAGATTGCAAGTATGACAAATTAGTAAAGTAGCTTCTCTCTTTTTGGGAGAGAAGCTATTGACTATCTTAAATCATTTATAGCAGGTATGACAGTTGATACGTAATAATCATACGGGATTAGAGTGTTGTCATCATTGTGGTGTGGTATATTTTCAAGAACCGATACCCCATCATGGCGGGTTTTATCATAAAAATATGACGCTGAAAATTCATAATTTCCTAAACCAATATTTTGGAGCATTTCTTCAATGTTTGATTTACGGACATATTGCACACCGTCAATAACTTCGATTGCAACTTCCGGCAAAGGTGACAAGTCGGAAGTGGTTGACGGCTTTACAGTCGGTGTTGGTGCGGCGGTATCTGTATCAATAGTAATTGTATTGTCACTGAAACCGACATTGAAAACGCCCACAGCGTCTGCAACGTCGCGTAATTTGAAATATGTGTTGTCGTTTATGTTGTAACCCTCAATCGCTGTTTCAGTACCGTTTACAGACACAGGGAACGGGTTAGCCGTTACGGCATATTCTACGGCGAAACCTGTCGCGGTCGCACAGATTATACCGCCTGTTATAAAACCTAATATAAATTTTTTCATAGCTTGTAGCCTCCTTTTTGTTTTTAATATATAATAATTTGTGCATTTTGTCAATATTTGTTTGACAATACAGCATTAATATGGTAATATAAAAATAAAAAGAAAAAAATTCTAAAAAACTATTGCTTTTTTTAAGCAGATAGAATATAATATAACGCATGAGATAGGCCTCAACACGCCTCTTCGCAATGCGAATGCGTACCATGTTGAGGCTGCTTTTTTATTTTAGGAGTATTGTATGGAAATAAAAAGACCGACTACAATAGAAGAACAAATAAAAATTTTAGGTGGTAGAAAGTTAGTTATTGAAGATGTTGAATTCGCTCAAAATGTACTTTTATCGGTAAATTATTATAATTTTACTGGTTATTTACATACATATAAAAATGCAGATGACAATTACGAAAACATTTCTTTTAATCAAGCGTATAGAATATATCTATGCGATAGACGTATTAGGTCTACTATATTATACGCGATAGAGAGTATTGAACATAATTTAAAGACGAAAATCGCTTATGTAATAGCGATGAATACCTGTGCAACATCTTACTTAAACAAAGATATTTTCGTGGATGAAGAAGAACACCAAAAACTACTACAAAAATTTGGACAAGCAATAAATAGAAATAGTAAAATACCATTCGTAAAACATCACATAAAGAAATATGACAGAAGATTTCCTATTTGGGTAGCTATTGAAATTTTTACCTTAGGAATGGTGTGGAATTGTTATAAAAATTTAAAGACACCTCTAAAAAAGAAGATTGCATCAAAATTTAATATAGGTTCCGTTTATTTGGAGAGCTGGATTGAATGTATATCTTATTTACGAAATGTATGCGCACACTATATGAGGTTATATAGATTTAAGGTACAGAAGACACCTAAAAAGAGTAAAAAACATAGTATGAATAATATATCTCACTGCATATATGACATTATAAATGTAATGCGTTTTTTAATGCCAAGTAAAGATGAATGGAATAATTACATAATTTCTAATATTGCTCAAATCTTTGAAGAATATAAAGATGTTGTAAGTCCTGAAGATTATGGTTTTCCAAAGGACTGGGAAAAAACTTTAACATTATAATATTGAAATTAAGCACGTCTTACGGCGTGCTTTTTTCGTACCCAAAATGAGGTGACACAATGTACAGACGAATACCACCATAGCACGCTTACGGCGTGTTTTTTTAATGAAATCCCAATCAATTACGATTAGAAAGGAATGATAAAATGAAATTAAATTTTAATTTTAGCGGAAAAACGCTGTTAAAGGATTGGTGGAAGATTGTTCGTGATAATTTCACGGCAATTCAAACCGACCACAACACACTGTCCGACAAATTGGACACAGAAATCACGCAACGCACCAACGCTGATGTAGGGTTGGCGGACAAAATCACCGCCGAAACCAAGGCGAGGGAAAGTACCGACAATACGTTACAAGGGAATATTGACGCAGAGGCGAAAAACAGGCGGGTCGGTGACAGTGAATTGCGAGAACAAATTTTAACCGAACAGACAAACAGAACAAACGCCGACGATATACTGAACGGCGAGAAAGCTGATAAAACCGATTTGTATGGCAAGGAAACAGATGTTGTCCATACAATAACGCACAGTTTGGAAAAATCAGATTTATCTATAGACATTAACACGTCATACGGTGACGGCACAATAACGATAAACAGTTTGGCGGTGCAGACTAAAATCTTTTTGGACGGGAATTCAGCGATACAAACAGAGCCGATTTCAGCTTCTTTTTCTGCGGAAAAGGGCGAAGAAGGCGAAAAGTGGGTTAATTTGCTCTATGACCAATATACAGGTAAACTCGGATTAGAAGTTACAGAGCAACCCGAAGCGGGAAATGTTGCAAAGATAGCGGTAACATATATGAAAGCCGAAGTTGCCGAAATGTATGCGGGTCAACTGAAGTTTGACGGTATCAAAGATTTGAGAGCATTAAAAACAGACAATAAAAATTCATTTTTGGCGGCGGTCAATGAAATTGCAACAAAACTGACAACTGAAATTTCAGACAGAGAGGGTGCAGAGCATTCACTGAATGAAAAAATCAGTACTGAAATTTCAGACCGACAGGCGGCGGACAACGAGTTGAAAGCAAAAATATCAGATATAAATACAGAACTGACAACGGATAACCTGTTTTATGATTTATCTAAATACGTCAACAGTGACAACACATTAGTCACTGACGACAGCGGTGTACAATATTTGTCATATTCGGATTTGTTTGAAAACGGAGTGTATTTGTATCACAATTTTGTTGTTGATAATTTTCGCCGTAAACCGAAAACGGAAACCACATTAGAATTGACATTCAATGTGGCGTCACGTCATATAGCTGGGGACGGTTGCGACATTGGCGGTTTGAATGTAGGTGAAACAGATGTACTGATTACATACACCGACCAAACAACAGCACGTTTTGGACAGTCGTATTACACAACAACCGATACCGGTGATAAAACAATCACGATAAACGGCACATCAGAAACGTATAAAACAACGAAATTTAAAATTGAAATTCCTGTAACCAAAGAAATTAAATCAATTTCATTCCGAATTGTATCGGATAACTTTTATACAAACGGTGACCCGACGGGAAATGCGTGTAAACAGAAAACATTAATACAGTCGGCTGTTTGTTATGATGATGAATGTGTAGCGGTATTACGTGATGATATTAACGCGAATACATCAAAAATTACTGCCAATACAACAAAAATCACCGAAATTGATAAAACAGTTACAGACATTGCAAAAAGTCAAATATTTGTCGTGTGTGACGGCGACCACGACGAATTAAAATTACAGGCGGCGATAGATAGCGCGCCGTATAAAAGTATTATATATCCTGTAGGTGAATTGTGCGTTATCACAAATGCAAATATGAAGTCGGGTTACGGAATGACGGGAACTAATAACGGTGTGGCAATTCCGTTGAAGGGCGGTATGTCGTTAGACGGTTCGATGTGCGATACAATTATGTTCAAAAACACAAATCCTGCTGAAAAACAGTATATTTTCCATTTGCCGGATGGCGCTAAAATGCAAAATGTAAAATTTACAGAGGACACGGACACTGTAACGGCGGACACGGTTAATCCGACAGTATTATCAGCGCAAAGTAGTTCACAGATAATATCCTGTACATTCTACGATATATTCAGTACACATCAATTCGGTGTATCAACGTTTGAAATGAGCAACGTTCTGTTTTTGAACAACGTCATAGATACGTTCGCAGGTGCACCGGCAAATAATTTGACATACGAAATAAAAATCGCAGGCAATTCGTTTGTTATGGGTAACAAATTTTTGAATTTCACGCAAAAAGAACAATCGTTAGGATATATGCTACAGGCGTCAACCGTTATATTTGTAAACAATTATATGTCCGGTTTTACAAATTGCAGTATTGATATAGACAAAAAAATAGTAGGCAATATATTTAAAACGTTTACTGATTGCAGTATCGAAATAGATGGCGAAATTTCGGACAATGAATTTACAACGATTACACAGAACACAAAAGGCCCATTTATATACGCTGGGATTGCATTAATCAGTGGAAACCGAATATCCAATGTAAAAATTAATTCCGCAAATATCGATTTTATCGAATGCGGAAATTATACCGTTATATGCGGAAATTATATGCACATTTCCGCCGGCCCTGCGTCGGGACAGTGTAACCTAATCACCGCCGGCAGTAAAACGTTCATAGCAGATAATATGTTTAGGGCAATGGCACCCGTAACGGCAAATGCGGATTTTTCAATTATATACAGCGACGGTAAAACAGTAGTCAAAAATAACGTGACAAACGCGACATCTATTGGAACGTTCGGCGATACGTGCGTTGTTGACGGAAATGTGACAGGGTGGTGATATTATGTACAAATTTTATATGAAAAACGGGCAGGCACGATTCTATGAACGTGGCGTTGAAATTGACGGCACGGTGTACGGAATACGAACTGACAGCGACATACTGCGAATTAAACGCAGTGTTGTAAACAGCAAATTTGCTGAAAGCGAAGAAGATTTTGATATGAATGTAGAAATCGCAAAAATTCAGCATACTGACATAACGTTGGAACAGCCGACATCAGAACAGCTGTCACAGATACAGTCAAAAACATTTGACAGTATGTCGGATATGAAACAATATGTTCAGTCTGTTATGAACGGTGAGCTGACACAAGACGAAATCAACGCAATGCTGATGTTACAGATTGCAGAGTTAAAGGCAGGTGTTGGCGGTGAATAAAACATTGATAAAAAAATACTATCAAATGGGTATTTACAAAGAAAAACATTTAGATATATTCGTCAAGGCGGGATATATCACAGAGAACGAGAAAAAAGAAATTATGGAGGGCTGATATGGAGGCAGAAAACGAAAAAGAAGTGTGGGAGCGTCTGACTGCCGTAGAGCAGTCCACCAAGTCGGCACACCACAGAATTGACGGTATCGAAAAACTGACCGAAAGCGTCCACATCATAGCTACGGAAACTAAGGCAATGCGTGAGGACGTAAACGATATTACATCACGGGTAGACGAAATAGAAAAACGTCCTACAAAGCGATACGAAACGGTAGTTACCGCCATTATTACGGCAATAGTGGGCGGTTTGATAGGTTATTTTGTTAAAATGTTAGGATTTTAGTATTTTAGAAATTAGGAGGTACATTAAAATGAAAGAATGGCTAAAATGCGCGGGTATTCGTGCAATAAAAACAGTAGCACAAACAGCAGTTGCCACTATTGGTACTGCTATTGCTATGGGAGACGTAAATTGGGTATTGGTAGGTAGTGCATCTGCACTTGCAGGAATACTTTCTCTGCTAACATCTATTGCAGGTCTTCCTGAAATCCAAGAAAAGAATTGAGGGGATACATATGCGAACAATAAATGATGGATTTCCAATCAAACAGTTCAATGGTATTGACATTGATACGTCAATACAGTCATCATCGGCAAACTATTACACATACA
>OGFG01001483.1_pt1 | contig 23116 bp, 23 predicted proteins | sample 1570761 | NCBI WGS metagenome assembly OGFG01 (sample SAMEA2581938, study PRJEB24529) | metagenome | biome: Human gut stool | place: China | collected 2011 | reverse complement strand
CTGTTTTGTTATTGCTTGAAGGATTATTATTTACACAGAATTTTATGGGGTGCCTTGTGAACTATCTCCTCAATTTTTGGCAACTTTTTTTCAAACAAATACTTTACATAGATAAAATAACAAAGAACATATATTGCAATCTTAAATATAGCATATATCGCATTAAAAGCAGTAAACTCAAACGCAAAAAAACACGAAAGCAAAAATAATATTATAGAAACATAAAAGTAAGTTATAGCACTATTTAGTATTACACTCCATTTTGTTTTGTAATGATACACAAATACAGTTACAATTGACATAATACAAGACAAAATTCCTGCAGTTATAAGAAATGGTACTACACGGTCATCAAAAAATGAAAAGCCTTCAAGTGGGTGAGCTTGCATTGTAAAAATTTGAAGTGTTATAACTGATACCATTAAAAAGTTGTATGCAAAATAGCTTAACATTTTAAATATTAAGTCAGGAATTCGCATTGATAAATATCTGAGATTCACAAATGTTTTAATTTTGCTATAGCTATATGTTTTAATATCAATATTCATAATCATCTATGCTACCTTTTAATACCAAGATTTTATATGTTCTCTTCCTGTTTTTTCGTTTCATTCAATTTCATCAACTAGTATGGAAACTCTTTCGAGCCTCCTTACCGCAAAATGTTCTACCAAATCAAAAGTTATATTTAGTTAAAAGCAACTTTTGATAGTGTTTAACAAATCGTATTACTTTTTGGAATTTGATTTTGTTTTTGTAACTTCGTCAAGTCCGATAAAATACATACCTTTTCTCTTTGTTTTTTCAAGATGGATTTTTTTTGAATCAACAATCAAATCCGTATAGGAATTATTTTCAGGTTCGATAAAACAGAATATTCTGAATTTACCGAAAGTTACGGTTCTGTTGGCTTTATGTGCAGAATCGGAATATGCGAGAATATTCGTTTCTCTATTCGGAACTGCTACAAAAAGAACCTGCTCACCTGTCTTTTTATCCCGCAATTTACAAGCTCTGATAAATGTATATTCGTCTGGACAACGAGTGTCAGAAAAATCAATATGTTCAAATACAGTATATTCGGCATTTCTGTTTATCATAGAAATTTTATTGTTTTTCTTTGTGTAAACGGCAGGTATAATTATTTTTGATTTCTTATCTAAAGAAACAACAAATACATTGCTACAACCCACCATAAACTGAAATAACACCGAATGTTCGTTCACTCTTCGATTATTTTTAGAAAATAGAACTTCCTCACTAATATCAGCAAAATATTTAAATCTGTATTTGTGCCGATCAATATATTTATATAACATACAAATCATCAAAACAATAGGTGAACAAGCAAGTATGATTATGTAAATAGACGAATCTCTTGTTTCAGTTGGACTAATAATTTTATTACTGTTTCTCTCAATCAATGTCACAATAAACATGATTACATAAAAAACACCAACAACTATAAAAGTTATTACCGCATATTTTTTATTATTTTTCATATTTTTAACCTCGATCAATAATAAGACGGACTGCTGCATTGCCAAGAATACTTATTTCCTATTGGGCGACCACAAGACCTGCATTGTGTTTGTCGTTTAGGAAGGTTAGCCACTGGATGCTTTCTTGGGGTCAAAGGAGGCTCTTTTGAGCCTCCTTACAGAAAATATTCTACCAAATATCAAAAATCAATCGAACAACAACGTTATACAATATGTGCAAAATATCAAAAAAACTAATTTCAATTGCAGAAAAATAGATATTTTAAAATTCTTTCTTACAATTATTTCGACACCTCTATATTTTACAATCTGGCGATATTTTATTAAAGTTGCAAGCAGAAGGCATAAACTAAAAAGCACACAGAAAATAAAAATCCAAAAGCTAATTGCATAACTGTCGATAAAAACATACCTAATATATATAATTGATAAGACTCCTATACAGGAAAATATATAATTAGGAACGGTGTAACAAAAAATAGTTTTTTCAGTAAAATACTTTTCAAAAGGTGGAACGATTGAAATATTGGTTGCGTCATATGCTTCTCTAGAATCATACAATCGTTTTAAGCCTATAATGAGTTGATATATTCCAAAAATAATTATTGAGTTCATGTACTGTAACTCTTCACTTTCATAAAATTCGGCGACAGACAAATAAATATAATTTTGAAAATGTGAATCAACCAGTATCCACGAAGACAATATTTGAGTTATAAAAAACCACAAGAGTAAGCTCGTATAACACAACGGTCTTTTGCTTTGATCATATTTTAACACATCATATTTTACGGTAAAAAATATGAGCAGAAAACTAATCAAAAACAACAATATTGTTAAAACGATACCAAACACATCTGTTGTTTTAATAGATTTATAGCATGGCAACATAAAGCTTAAAGTACTAAAAATGTATAAATGAAAACTACCAGTAATAATATTAACAATCATATTAACAACTGTAGTCAAATAAGAAATCAAAAAAAGCAAAAGAGAAAGTAGATATACTTTCTTTTTTTTACACACCACACCACTTTCTTTCATTTTCACTACTCCATACATTACTCAAATATGTCGATACGGAAATTGTTACTAAAGAAGCTGCCACTGAACACACTATACCTCCTATTCCGGGAAAACATGTAGAAGCCAAAATACCTACACCAGCCATAAAGATATCAAATACAAATAAAAAACCTTTTTGTGAGTCGGTTAATAAAGGATTAGAAAAATTAACTGCTGCATCAACACTAATTGAAAATATACTGAATGGAGCTGAAAGAGCCGCATTGAATTTTAACGCTGCTAAAAAAGGTTTTGGTGCTTTTGCAACCGCACCTGCTGCTGTACTAAGCCCAGAATTAATCGTACTAACTGCATGTGTAGCTCCAGTCGAACCTGAGGATTGTTTGTACTTTATAAAATCCCCTTTGTCATTCACTCCATAATAATTTGTACCATGACACTTATTATATAATTTTATTCCTTTTTCGGTTTGTAAAAAAGCTCTACGTGTAGAATCGCATTTTGGGCAAGTAGGAGCACCGCAAGAATGCTCTCCATTTGGATCAGAAAGATTAACTGGATTATTACCACAATAAGCAAAAGTATTAGCATCTAAAATGCTTCCGCCTGACTGGAAATAACCGTCGGCATTGATAAAACGGTGGGTTATTGTGTCATAGTAACGGCTCATCAGGTAGTAAAGACCTGTTTCTGTGTCCTGATAATAGCCTCTGTATCGGAATGGATTCAAATTACCGATATGGTTCGGGTTTGTGATTGCATTTCCGTTATTATCGGTTATAGAAATCACATTACCCCAAGCGTCATATTCATAGTGCGCTTTGAGTTCACCTACTCCGTTATAAATTCCGACAATATCGCCACGGGAATTATGGGTGTAATAATACGAATATTCGGTACCGCCGTCAGTCAGAGTATATCTGACATTATACAAAATTCCGTTTGCATCGTATGAATAATAGAACTTTGCGTCGCCACGGGTTTCATACAATAGCTGACCATTGAGGTACGCATATGTGTATTTTACTCCGTTTACGGCTTTAGTTGTACGAACACTGTCACTGTCATAGCCATAGCTTATGCTTGTATCACCGTTTGTGAGTGTTGCAAGCTGTCTGCCGTTTTTCCATGTCATTGACATTCCGTCACGGTATGTAAGCGGATTACCGATTTCATCATAGGTTATGTTCTGACCGTTATATGATGTGAGAACATCTCCCCAATTTGAATTGTTATATTCATACGCATTGCTTGTTGTACCGTTTGAATCGGTAACAGTTTCGGATATAAGGTTACCACCGGCATCATAAGTATAGTTATAAACTTTACCGTTCAGCTTATCATCTACGCTAACAAGCTGATTCATCATATCGTAACCGTAATGATACTGTAAAACTCCGTCTTTGGTAACATCGGTAATATTACTGCGAGCATCATACTTATATTCATACTTCTCACCGTTGATAGTTTCGGATTTCAACTTTTATCGTAGTAATAACCACGATAGCTGAACAGGCAGAATGTAGAAAAGTCAAAATAATATAGACACACAAAAAATAATGTAATCATTATAATGTTTTTATCATTTTTTCAATAGAGTTTTTTACAAGCTTTTTATCAAGATTTGTTTGAATTAATAAGGAAAGATTTTTAGCAATAAAAATATCATTAGCGTATTTTTTTAAATCTTTTAACGTGATCTTTTCATATTTTTCTTTTCTTTTTATTGGCTCAGATATTACTGATGGATATAATACAAAATCACATAAAACATAATTGCTATTAAGCTCGTTAGAGTTGTCTAAATCAAATAATTGATTTTTTGTAAAAAAGTTGATGGATGTCAAATAATCATTTGTTGAAATTTCTTTTCTAAAATCTACAAGCGATTTAAAGAAATGGTGCAGACTTTCAATAAAGTCAGAATTATTTACACTGAAAGAAATTGACAGTCGGCGAAATCCACAATAGCATGTTAAATTAGTATAGATATCATCTGTAAAATTATAATTTTCTCTTAAAATCATTGACAGCAGACTTCCGCAACCTTCACCAAGTATACTTGAAAGAAGTCTTACAGTTTCATAGTTATAATCTTTATTAATATCAAAAAAGATTGTTATATCACTAATATCTGTATCATTAGAGATTAGTGAATACCTGTTACTGATATTTCTTTTTTCAAAATGCAGTGGATAACAGATAATTGTTTCGGCGAGTTTTCCAGAAGAATTAATTTGGGAAAGAATATTTTGAACTGTCAAAAAATCCTCGTCCGAATAATTACCAGTGATAGCTACACAAGAATTGTTGCTGCAAAAATATTTATCTTTCCAAGAGTTAATATCTTTTAAAGATATTGATTGTACAGATTCAATCGTACCAATAATAGTTTTTTCGTATTTGGTATCTTTAAAGTAGTAACTATCAATCCAATTATCAAATGTTTGATAATCATTTTCAATTTGCTTGTAAACAACTTCTTTTTCAATTTTAACTATATCATCAGTCCAGTCAAATTTATTTAGGCATTTTGTGATAAGTTTAAATGCTTTAATAAATGAGTCGGGTGTTACGGTGATTGAAAAGCTAACATAATCGTGAAATGTTTTTGCTGCAATTTCTGCTCCCATGCACTGCATTTCATAATACAATTGTTTCTGAGGCAAATTATCCCATTGCCTAAAAAACAAATGCTCAATCAGATGCGTAATTCCGTTATTGATTTGATCTTCATATAATGAACCAACTTTGAAATTAACGCTGATAGTAACACTATGAACATTATCAAGTTTCTGTGATATAAAAGTTATTCCGTTTTTTAATTTAACTAATTTCTTTTCCATATTTTAACTAAAAGCCTTACTGGCACTATCCCAAAGCAATGCAATAGTAGGTACAAGTGCAACATCATCCGCAACTCCAGCACCGGTAACATCATTACCTACTAAATATATAACTGCAACCGCACAAGCTAAACATATACCAAAATTACCCATGCGCTCTTCAAATGGTGTTTCAGTTAAATGTTTTACTCCGTTGCCTTTAGGAACCCTACTATGTTCCTCGCCGTTGGGATGAGCAACATTACGTTCGCGATCCCGGATTTTTGCCTGTTTTCTGACCCTTTTTTAGAGTCTTTTCTTGTTGTCCAGTTACTATCTCCTTTTGTATTTTTATTATTTTTAGAAGATTCAACATAATACTTGTTAGATTCAACATAATACTTGTTCCCAGAATTTGAACCGTTAGATTTGCAACTATTACAAAAACCCGGTACACCCGGAACTGCTGTTTTTATAACCCAATATTTACCGATATATGTTCCCGCACTCGTATATTGAGGTTCATAACATAAGCCCGTTGGATCTGCAAACATAATCGGATTATTACCACAATATGAATGCATATTAGCATCCAGAATATTACCGCCTGACTGGAAATAACCGTCAGCATTAATAAATCTGTGAGTAACAGGGTCGTAATAACGGCTCATTAGATAGTAGAAACCTGATTCTGTATCGTAGTAATAACCTCTGTAACGGAACGGATTCAAGTTACCGATATGATTTGGATTTGTGATTGCATTTCCGTTGTTATCGGTTATTGAAATCACATTGCCCCAAGCGTCATATTCATAATGTGCTTTGAGTTTGCCTGCTCCGTTGTATATTCCTACAATGTCACCACGAGAATTGTGGGTGTAGTAGTATGAATACTCGGTACCGCCGTCAGTCAAAGTGTATCTGACATTATACAAAATTCCGTTTGCATCATATGAATAGTAGAATTTTGCATCGCCACGGGTTTCATACATAAGCTGTCCGTTAAGATAAGCATATGTGTATTTCACGCCGTTCACGGTTTTTGTTGTACGAACACTACCGCTGTCATAGCCATAGCTTATGCTTGTATCACCATTTATGAGTGTTGCAAGCTGTCTGCCGTTCTTCCATATCATTGACATTCCGTCACGGTATGTAAGCGGATTGCCGATTTCATCGTATGAAATATTACTGCCGTTAACCTTTTGTTTTACTTTATTGATACCATGATGCTGATAATTACTTCAAAGTATATTTGATTAATAATATGACGGACTTATGACATTGCCATGCATATTGAGTGCCTATGGGGCATCCACAAGCACGGCACTGAGTTTGTTTTAAGGTAAACAACGGTGAAGAGTACCAGTTTTGTTGATATTATGTAGATTCAAAAGATTCTGCAATTTGCATAAGGGTTTCGTCATTTACATTATCAGAACTAACATGTTACCATAAGATGCACCAATATCGGCTGCTTTAGAACTGGACTTTTTAATACCAAGCTTAAATGCAATATAATGTAATTGTATTTCAGTATTTACTCCCCCGATAGATCGTCCTTTTAAATAGTTTTTGTTAATTGATTTTGCAACCTTATATATTGCTTCTGCGAGAAGTTTGCCTCCTCCTCTCCACAGAACACTCCAACAAGTATTCTTTTCGAACGAAAATTTTACAACACCATTTTTGATAGTATATTTATAGGTCAAGTTAGTCCACATAATATTAATTTTTGTGGTTATATTGTATGTTTTCGAAGATTTATTTTATGTATAACTATTTTTATAGCTAGCATATCCATATGGATCAATATAATTAATGGGATCACTTTCACAATAAGCAAACATATTGGTGCTTAAAACAGAGTTACAAGTATCGTAGTAAGCATCCGCATTTAAAAATCTGCCTGTGAATGGATCGTAATAGCGACTTTGGAGATAATAGAGTGAAGTTTCGGTATCATAAACATATCCACGGTAACGAATCGGGTTCAGTTCACGGACTGTCGGGTCACCTTTGGTATCTTTTATGTTGCCCCAAGCGTCATAAACATAGCTTGCAACTTCTGTGACTGCGAGGTCAATAATTCTGATTACATCACCCTGCAAGTTCTTTACATAAAAGTACATTGTACCGTTATATGAGAATGAGGTTGTACTTCCGTCACTGTCATAGTAGAACAGCAGAGTATCATTACCATTTACAAGGGCAATAAGGTTTTTGTTGCTGTCGTAGTAATAGTTGGTCTTAACTCCGTCAACGGTTTTCTGTGTTCTCATACCGTTTTAATCATAGCTTGTCTGCATATAAGGCTTTGACTTATCAATGCTTTCAGATAAGACTTCTTCGTCAACAGCCTCTTTTTCAGAAGTTTCATTCTTAGAATCTTCGGAGCTTTGAATTAACGGTGAAATGTTTACTTCCGCATTATCAACCGTCATTTCATTCTCATTATAACCGTAAACAAACGCAAATGCAATATAATTTACAACTTCATTTGTTTTTTCAGGAGTTACAGAAAGTGATGTCTGATGATAGCCGTCTGAATTGAGAACAGAAACAATTGAACCACTATTATCAAAAATATGAGTTCCACTATATTCCTGCTTATTTGTATAGATAATTTGCTTCATCTAAAATTATCATATCCACCGTAAGCACTATAGGAATTTATGAAAACGATTTTATTCCGCAATCGTTTTGACAAAGAAAATAAAATAAATAATGTGAAAAAGCCACACAAGGGCAAGTATTATGCTTGGAATAATAATTCCCTTTAGCATCATAAAGACAAAGCCTAACAGCATAATTGCCGTTACAGATGAAAGTATTGTTACCTTGGTTTTTACTGTCATACCCTTTTTCTTTACAAACGAATCAAGGTGTTTTTTGTACATCTTTGTGTTCACAAACCAATTATGTAATTTTTCGGAAGAATTTGCAAAACAGAATACTGTCAGCAAAAAGAACGGTACGGTCGGAATAATCGGGAGAACTGCTCCGACACAACCGATTCCGAGCGACACACAACCGATTACTGTAAAAATTATTCTTTTGAGTTTCAAATTTGCTCTCCTTTTGTTATTTTTTATCATCTGTATGTTTGGTAAGTTTTCGCAAAGCGTTAAAACTTTCGGGGCTTACGGCATGTTCCATTTTGCAGGCATCGGATGCGGCTGTTGTTTTATCAACACCGAGGCTTTCGAGCATTTTACGCAGCACACAATGACGCTCATAAACATTTTTTGCAATCTTTTTGCCTGACCTTGTGAGGGAGATTGCCCTGTTTTCATCACGGGTTATGCAGCCGTCTTTTTCAAGGGATTTCAATGAAACCGAAACTGTCGGTTTTGACACACCGAGTTCTTCGGCTAATCTTGTTGCGTGAACTTCTCCCTTTAATGAAAGAATATAAATTGTCTTGAGATAATCCTCGGTTACTCGTTTCAGTTTCATCCCCACCTTTCATTTTTACACGGGTATTACAAACGGCTTGCCGTCAATCTCTCCTGTTTCGAGTGTGACACCGTAAACATCTTCTATAAGTTTAGGCGTTATAATCTCTTTTGGAATACCCTGTGAAAGTATTTTTCCGTTCTGCATTGCAACAATTTCATCGCTGTAACAGAGCGACTGGTTAATGTCGTGCAGAACCATAATCACGGTTATGTTGAATTCGCTGTTCAGCCGTTTTACAAGACGGAGAATCTGCAATTGATAGCGTATGTCAAGGTATGTTGTGGGTTCATCAAGAAAGAGAATTTTTGTATCCTGAGCAAGCGCCATTGCAATCCACACACGCTGTTTCTGACCGCCCGAAAGTTGCGAAACAGGCTTGTCCTCAAACTTTTTCGTATTGGTTATTTCAAGGGCAAACCTCACCTTTTTCCTATCTTCTTCCGGATTTGGCGACAAACCCAATGTGTGATACGGAGTTCTGCCGAATTCTACGAGCTTTTTAACCGTAATGTCCGGCGGGGCTGTGTTGTACTGATGAACAATTGCAGTCTTGTGGGCAAAATCTTTCAACTTCATCTGTTCAATATTCTGACCGCCGAGAAAAATTATACCGTTATCAGGCTTTATATTTTTTGTCATAAGGTTGAAAAGCGTACTTTTGCCGCAACCGTTTGCGCCGATTAGGGTTGTAATTTTACCCTCTTTAATTTTGAGGTTCAAGCCGTCAATAACCTTATTGTTTCCGTATGAAAACGAGAGGTCTTTGATTTCAAAAATATTATTAGCCATAGTTTTGCTTTGACCTCCTTAACAGGAAAATAAAGAACGGACCGCCGATTACCGACATTACAACTGCGGCGCTGATTTCGTAGGGTGATGCAACAGTTCTGCCGATTGTATCGGCAAGCAAAAGCGTGAACGCTCCGAGCAAAATTGAATACGGCACAAGAACCTTGTGGTTACTGCCGACAAGCAATCTTGCAATGTGCGGAACAATGAGTCCGAGAAAGCTGATTGCACCGACTACGGCTGTGCTAATTGATGCAAGAAGTACGGCTATAACGGAAATAACAATTCTGCTTCTTGTGACATTCATACCAAGACTGCGGGCGGTTTTGTCTTCAAGCGAAAGCAGGTTACATTGATTTGTCACAAAAAACGATGCGACAAGTCCGATTACAACATAAACGGCAAGCGTTTGAAAATCGTCCCATGTTTTCTGGGTTATGTTTGCGTTTACGATACTTGCAACACCTGTGTATAAACTGCCTGTTGCGGAGTTGAACGCACTCATAAGACCTGTGCAAAGTGCATTTACTGCGACACCGACAAGGATAATTCTAAGCGGTGAAAGTCCGCCTTTCCATGAAAGGCTGTAAACAAGCAGAAATGCAACCAAGCCGCCTATGAATGCAAGCATCGGTGTGAGGAAAAACAGGCTTGGGAAAAATGCCGTCACGATTACGGCAACAAGGCTTGCGCCTGAACTTACACCGATAATACCGGGGTCGGCAAGGGGATTTTTCATTACCGCCTGTAACAAAACACCCGAAACGGCAGTTGCCGCACCACCGAGCATCGCAATGAAAATTCTCGGGAATCTCAGGTCATAAATTGTTGCGACATCGGGATTATATTCAATAAAAAGTCCGCAGAAAAGCTCTGACGGAGTAACTTTCAGACTGCCTGTATTTACTGCAAAAATAAACAGTATGAACAGTCCGACAGCTGTCAGAACAAATGACAGGATTTTTTTGCGTGTGCTAATCAATGATAAAACCGCCTTTCACGCACAAACTTATTCATCACCGTAGAGCAACGGCTGAAGCACCTCAAGAGCATCGCTGTAGCTGAAATTTGCACTCATGTTAAAAAGCGATGAGTCGAGGTCATAGACTTTGCCGTTTTGAACTGCACGGAAATGCTTCCAAACATCGTTGGTTTCAAACTCTTTTGCAAACATTTCTTTTACTTCATCAGGGAGAGCGTGAGCGGCTCTGAGGATAATATCGGGATCTTTTGTCTGCATATCCTCTGTGTTAGCCGTCAAAAATTCCTCGCCGCCACCGTCACCGTAAACATTTGTTCCGCCTGCAAGTTTTACAAGACTGCCGACATAGCTGTTGTCGGTTGCAACGATGTATGAACCCGGAAGTCCCATAAGCACAAGCACCTTCGGACTTTTCTTATCCTTATTCTTATCCTTGTACTTATCCATAAATGTTTTGAACTCGTTAAGCATTTCATCAGCCTCGTCTTTACGGTCAAATTTTTCTCCGAGGTCCTCGATTGAAGCATACATACCGTCAACGCTTTTGAGATTTAAGAACAGCGATTTAACACCGATTGACGCATATTTTGGCTGTAAATCCGATTCAAGAGATGACGGAGAAAGTACATAGTCGGGATTGAGTGACCTGATTGTTTCAAGGTCGGGATTCATTGCCATGCCGACTTTTTTCACATTGTCATATTTTTCGGGCAGAGTCCCCGAAGTGTTGCACACACCGACAAGATCGAGATTCAGTCTGTTGCAAATTTGAGCAACGGCGGGAGAAGTTGCCACAAGACGAACTTCTTTATTTGCCTCTGTTTTAGTGGCAGCACTTTCGGGATGCTGATTTACACAACCTACAAGCGAAATGACTGCCGCAGCAGAAAGAATCAGAGCAATAATACGATTTACTTTCATTCGTAAAATCTCCTTATTTTTTCTTTTTTCTGAAGAAACCGAAGTACCATACGCAGAAACCTGCAACCAATACAACGGCAACACCGCCGAGAACATACCAAACGGCATAAGAACCGTTCTGAACTTCATCAACGGTTGCGGGAACAGTTACTTCACTGCCCTGCTCGTCAAATTCCTGTAAGCCGTTTACTTCCTGTGCAGAATCGGTTGTCGGCTCTGTTGCTACAGTTGTGGGAACGGCTGTACTCGGTTTTACGGTTGTTGGAGCGGTAGTTTCCTTTGACTTTTTCTTGTCGGAATTTTTATTGTTCTTTTTATCGGAGCTTTTTGAAGATGAGCTGTTGTTTGAACTTTCTACAGGCTCGTAGGACGAATTATTGTTGTTGCCCGAATTACCATTGTTGTAGCTGTTATTTGAAGGATTTGCGTTGTTTGAGCTGTTATTTGATTTGTTATTATTCACGGAAATGCTTGTAACAAAGTCGCCCGAACCCGAATTGAGGTTTGAAACCGTGATAAAGAAAATAACATCTCTGCCCATTGGAACAACATACATACTGCAACGGATAACGGAATTTTCGCTTGCAACTTTCATTCTGTAATCGGCAGTATTGGCGGAGTAGTCCTCCTGCATAAGAGATGCCGAAACGGAGCTTCCGTCAACCTTAAATGTCGGGTTCTGAATGTTATCCATAAGTTTAAGTCTTACCGTAATGTATGTATTGCCGTTTGAGTCAACCTCAACAAGAGCTTTTGTGTAGGTTGCCGATTCAGTCATTGACTGACCGAGAACCTCAGAATCTTCGCCGCCCGAGTCCTCAATTTTGCCCGTGAGTGGGTTCCTGTAGTGCGGAGTGGCGGTGGCTGTGTAAATTCCGTTAGATGTGGCATAGGCAGGGATAGCAGTAATGCCCGCCACAAGAGCGAGCATTACAACCATACTGCACAAGGTCTTAAAAAAGTTTGTACAATATAATTTTTTCATTTATTATTCTCCCTGAGATCTACGCTTTTTGTTGTAGTCAATCACGGCAAGAACTGCACAAGCGGCGAGCATTGCAATAAGGCAAATTGTGAGAGGTCTGTTGTCACCTGTTTTTACAGTATTGTTTACAAGCTGATTATTGCCTGAATTTGTGTTGCCTACTGTGTCGGAAGTTGAAGACTTTGCAACATTTTCAGAATTCTGCTTGTCTGTGATTGTGCTTCCCGATTCGGCAAGGGCATAATTACCGCCTGTTTTTGTAACAACAGTATAGAAACCGTCAGCGAATGTACCCTTAACAACAGTCTTAGAAGAACCGTCATTGATTCTGAATACAGAAAGTTTTGATGTGTCATAACCTGCAGGGGCAGGGATACTGATTGAAACAGTACCATTAGGAGTTACCTCGTTGCCGTTTTTGTCAAGAAACTTAACATTGTAAAGCTTGAACTTTTTACCTGTGTCCTCAAGAGCCTTAACGGCATTAGTGTAGTCTGTACCCTCGGTAATCTCGGTAACAACAACCTGAACACCCTCGTCAAACACACCCTTGTCAGCGCTAACCTTAACGCCTGTCTTAGAGTCTGTGTAGTCTAATGCCGGTGACTGCTCCTCAGGCTTATCGGGAATAATATCAGGGTCATCATTTGTTGTCTTTGTAAGTGAATCCCATTCAAGTTTCATAAGTACATTATGTTCACCGTTGCCCTTTGCAATTGCCTCCATAATCGGAACCATTACTTTAAGCGGAACATAACCGTCTTCATCATTAAGAGCTGTATCTACAAGCTTAATTTTTACAAGATCAGGATAAAGATTGTTTTCATCATTGTAAATGTCGATAACATCTGTACCGTCTACATTTTTCTGTGTTGTAAGAGTTTCAGCCTCTACGAGTTTACCCTGTGGTTCACCGCTGTTATCATATGTATAGCCTTCATCATAGTACCAGAGTTTTGAAAGATAACCGAATTTGTTTGTGATTGTCATTCCCTTGAAATCAAGAGTAAGATAACATTCACCGTTTACAACTTCGAGTTTAGCGACTGAATTAACCGCACCACCAGCCATTGACGGGTCTTTGCGGTTTACCTTTAACATCGAAAGGTTAATTTTGTAAATACCGTCATCAAGTTTATTATTTGTATCTTCTGTTGAAAGAGCATTTTTAGCGGAATAGAGTGCCTTGATTTCCTGCTCAATTTCTGCGTCTGAAACATCTTTTGATTCAAGCATTGACTGTGCCTTTGCAAGCTCATTCTTAAATGCTTTGATTGTCTTTTCTGTGTAACCGTCAAGTGCTGTGTCCTTAACATCATTGATTGCATTTTCAAGAGCTGTAAAGTCTGTAGCCTTTAATGCAAGTGCATCGTAAGCATCTTCAAGTTCACAATAAACAGTTGCAAGGTCTTTTGCGTAAGCCTCATTGCCCTTATCAAGAAGAGCCTGTGCCTTTGGAACAATTGCCATCATATTTTCATAAGAAGATGTTGTGTAAAGACTTTTGTCAACTGCATTTACCTTTTTAAGAATGAAATTTACATTCCAAGTAAGATTTACACCGTCACCCTCTTTAAGAGGAACAAGTTTTGCAAATGCTTCTTTACCAACCTTTACAGCGTTGTTAATCTGTGACTGAGTTGCACCTACATATGTGTATGCCTGATATACCTTCTGCCAAGCCGGAACAAAGTAATTGTTGTAGCTGTCATCAGTATAAACTTTTCTGAATACGCTCGCAGGATCACAAGCATTGATATAATCCTTAAATACATCTTCAAGTTCTGATTTGTCTGTTGTTGTCTTTACAACATAGTTATCAGCTGTTTCATTTGTTTTTGTGGGATTACCAACAAGGAAGTTTGTTGTGTTGTAACCTGCGTCTGAACCGTAAGCACCGTCATAAAGCGAATCCATAATATCACTACAGAAACCGATAAGGAATGTACCGTTACTCTGAAGACTGTTAGTAACATCAAGAGTTACATTATGAACAGCCTTGATTCCATTCTGTAATACTGTTGTATCAACTTCTTCTTGAATTTCAGCATCTGTACTGCCGTTAGCGCCTAAAGTACCGTTCTTTAATAAATCAAATGCAAATTTAAGTGCTTCATCATTATCATAATATGAATTAACAGTACCCGGGATACTTTGACCGTATTTCGGTGTGCCTGTGTTACTGCCCTTTGTAATATCAACCGAATAAATCTTGTTTGCAAACGCAGGCATAAACATTACAGAACCCATATTGAAGTTAATATTAAGATACATCTTACCGTCATTAACAATGAGCTTTGCGTTACGGTCAACTGTGTTTGATGCCATTGACAATGATTCATTTTTAACATCGCTGAGCATTGCAAGGTCAACATCGTAAACACCGTCTGAAAGTGATTTTACATCTGTCTGTGCAAGTTTTTGAACAATAAGAACTCTGTTGCTGTTCATAGGATAATCGCTGTCGCTGTTGTCCTCTGTATTATTATAGTTAACGGTAAAGCTGAGTGTTCTTCCTGAAACATAAGAAGTAGCAAGCTGACCTGATGAGAAAAGAAGATTTCCCCAAGTGCCTGTGCCAACCCAAGCAACCTTAACACCGTAGTTGATGTCCCAATCATCCGGAAGTGTGTACTTTACAGTCATCTCACCTTTGTAATCAACTTTGTTACCGTCTTTGTCTGTTAAGTTAATAACAGCAGACAAGCCGTGATTACCGTGCATAAGAGCTGTGTAGTTATGAACATAAGGTTCACTTACAAAATCGTGAAAACCTTCGTCGGCAGATTTGAAATCTACTGTAACTTTTTTAGCTGTACAGTTTTTGTCAATTGATACGGTAAAATCACCGTCTTTTAAGTTTTTGGTTGTAGTAGCCGCATAAGCTGTCATACTAAATGCACCTAAACACATAAGTACAGAAAGCACTAATGCTATGCTTCTACTAAATAACCTTGAATGAGCTTTCTTCATTTCCATAAAATCCTCCTTATATACACCCGAGGGTGAAATATATGTTAGCATATGCTAACTGGTGTTTAAAAAAATAATTGAATACAGACGGTTACAGCACTATGCTTAAATCAAAATCAAGTTAGTTTAGACTAACCTGAAACCTTTAAAAACAACAGCCGTTAGCTGTTGGGATTTTTAAAAATTTCGATTAAACTGCGTGCCGTTAATGCGGTGATATTCAGTCATTTTCTTTAGCGATTTAGAGTATATCATTTTTCATTTTGGCGTGCAAGCGTGGTTTTGTAACACTTGTGTGACAGAATAGGCTGATTTTTGCAGTCAGCTCGCTTTTACAGGCAAAATTTTATTATTTTATGTCACACTACCGTTACCATTTTGTATCGCAGGTGTGACAATTTTTGAAATAATACACTTTTCATATCATTATTGTAAAGATTGCCGTTGACTCGGGCATATGGTTTGTGCCGACCGAGCATTGCATTCTCAGGCAAACACTTCCGTGCAGGATTTGTCCCATTCCCGAACCGATGTTCAGGAAGAACATACTGTCAGACGGAAAGGTTATACAGCCGTCAGTGTCGGATGCTTGAACAAAATCGGTGCCGTCAAAGTACATCAGCTTGCGTACTCTGCCGTACATATCCTTGCCGTTCATCTGCGATTTGGCGGTTATGTCGAGAGGTTTCAGCACAATTGTACCCTTTCCGTCCGCCACCACAAGCTTGCACGGATGTTCAAATCCCGAATTTGCCATTGACAGATTTGTGCCGTTTGACAGGTTTTCTTTGTAAATCAAAAACGGGAACAGGTATTCGCCGTCACTTAGATGTTTGCAGAGTTCATCTCCGCCAAATTGGTTTTGTCGGCGCAGTTCATATTTTGCTCGGTAGCGCTGTTCGGAACTGCGGATGATTTCCATTACATTTTCGGAACTGTGCAACGCCCATGCGTAGGAATCGTGTTCCGCACTTTCTATGTCGAGTCCCTCATAGAGCAGGTGGTTGAGTATCACGCTTGTGCGCTCCTCGAAATATTCCGCCGACTTTATACCCTCATCCGTAAGTTTTGGATGTCTGAGGTCTGTGCGGTCAAGCAATCCGTCCTTTTCAAGCGACATTAACAATCTGCTGATTTTCTGCTTGCTCTCACCCAGTACGGACGAAAGTCCTGTTACCGTGCAAAATCGGCTGTCCTCATTGAGAAAACTCAACAGCACTCGCATTTTCAGTATTTCAAGCGATTCGTTCATAACCACTCCCCCCATGATTGCAACAAGTTAGTTTAAGCTAACTTGTTTGTATCTTATCACATTTCAATTAAATTTGTCAAGTATCACAAAAACGGCAGGGCAACAAGCTGTTTAAAGGTCATTACTCTGCCGTAAAATTTAATAATTTTGTTTATCCTCTTGAAGTTTCTTTTTCTCTTTATTGCTTTCTATGAGATGTCCGATTGCCATAATCGGATGGTAAAAAATCATTCTCGGACCTGAAAAGCGCATAATCTCCCGTATCTTTTCACGCATCTGCGGTTTGTAGCAATGCACCTTGCAATTTGAACAAAAGGTTTTTGTTTCCATAAACGGGCATTTACTGATTCTCAGTTCTGCGTAATCCTTTAAGGCTTGGCAATCGGGACATATTTCTCCTTTTGTTTTGTGCTTTTTACGGCAGTAGAGTTCAATCATTTTTGATACAACCTGTTGTTCTCTTTCTCGCTTTTCGTCAACGCTGAGTTTCTTGCCCATCAGCTTGTCCTCCCGTTTTCAACGCAATAAACCGTGTCGGCAATCTTCATTGTTGATTCTCTGTGTGATACAAGCACAACTGTTTTGTTATCTCTTTCTTCATTGAGTGATTTAAGAATGACCGCCTCGTTAAGGCTGTCGAGGTTACTTGTCGGCTCATCAAGAAGCATAAGCGGTGCATTGTGCAGAAAAGCTCTTGCAAGTCCGAGCCTTTGCTTTTCACCGCCTGAAAGTGTGTCGCCGAGTTCACCGACCATTGTGTCATAGCCGTTTGGCAAACTCATAATAAAATCGTGAACAGACGCTTTTTTACAGGCTGAAATTATCTCGTCATCCGTTGCGTCAAGCTTTGCAATTTTCAGATTATTCTTTATGCTGTCATGAAAAAGGTGTGTGTCCTGAGTAACATAGCTTTCAATATCACGCAGATTTGAAGTGTTTATATCTTCTATGCTTGTGTCCGAAATTTTAATATCACCTTTCTGAATCTGCCAAAAACGCATTAAAAGCTTCAGTAAAGTTGACTTTCCGCTGCCGCTCTTGCCGATAATTCCGACAACAGAATTTTCCTTTATATCTGCAGAAACATCGTTGAGTATAATTTCGTCACCGTAGGCAAATGTGACATTCTCAGCCTTTGCACCGTTGAACACAACATCTTTTTTACCTGTGATTTCTTCAACAACGGGACTTTCATCAAGGATGTTCAGCACACGGTTTCCTGCGGCAAAGGTGTTCTGCAATGTACTGCCTAAATTTGCAAGTGCAACAACCGGACCGAATGAGCTCATAAGTGCAATCACGGGAATGATTACACCGTCAAAGCCTACTAAACCCGACTGATACAAAAATGCGGCTGTAATCAGGAGAGCAACATCAAACACAAAAATAACCGTGTTTGTAACAGCCATATTTGTGCCTGTTTTCTGCTTCATTGCTTTTTCTGTTTTTAGCAAATTCTCGGTTTTCTCCGACATTTCATCAGAACGCTTTTTGCCGCTGCCGAATTGAATAAGCTCAGAAATTCCGTGCAGGCTGTCAAGAACAAATGCACTGAGCTCACCTGATTTTTTGCGGAAATTCTCACCGTCACTTCCACTAATTTTTGAAACAACAATCGGGATAATCACGCCTACCGTAACATAAGCCGCAAGCGCAATCATTCCGAGGATTATGCTGTACATACTTATGAACACAACCATAACAACGCAGAAAATAATTGCAATTGCAATAGGAGAAATCGTGTGTGCATAGAATACCTCAAGCAGTTCGATGTCAGATGTGATAATTGAAATGAGATTGCCCTTGTCCTTTCCCTCAAGCTTTGCAGGGCAAAGTCTGCGTAAAGCAACAAACACCCTGTCACGAATAAGTGCAAGCAGTTTGAATGCTATATAATGGTTGCTTGACTGCTCGGCATATCTTAAAACGCCACGCAAAAGCGCAAATACGCCTGCAAGTATAAAGGCTGTGAGCATTGAAATTTCCGTTGAAATATTGAGTGCGTCAAGGATTGCGTAGCCTCCGAGAACAGTTATGAATGCGGCACACAAATTTCCGATTACACCCATAATAATTGCAAGCACCATAAATCCCGCAAGCGGTTTTACAAGTGCCGAAAGTCTGAACATAATGCTAAGATTACTTCTTTTTTTCATTACTCACACCTCCTTTGTGTAGTTTTCAAGCTGAATCTGTGAATTATAAAGTTCGGCATAAACACCGTTGTTTTTTAAAAGTTCGGTATGTGTACCGCTTTCAACTGTATTGCCGTCCTGCATTACATAAATGTTATCCGCATCAACAACATTTGCTAGCCTGTGCGAAATCAAAATAACCGTCTTGCTTTTGGCAATCTCGGCAATCTGTGCCATAATATCATTTTCGCTTTCAACATCAATATTTGAAGTTGCTTCGTCAAAAATGTATATTCTGCTGTTGTGAAGTAATGCCCTTGCAAGTGCAAGTCGCTGTCGCTGACCACCCGAAATATTGCTCGCCTTTTCATCAATAACAGTATCAAGACCGTTTTCGTTCTTTAAGAAATCCGCAAAATTAACCTTTTCAAGCGTCTGCCACAATTTGTTATCATCAACATCATTTGCCATAAGAAGATTTTCTCTTACAGTACCTTTAAAGATATAGCTGTTGTGACCTATGTATGTGATTGACTTCATAAGGCTTGATTCGCTGATTTCATTTATCGGAACATTATCAATTGTTACGCTGCCCTTAAAGCCCTTGTTTTTACCTGTCAGTATTGACGCAACGGTTGATTTTCCGCAACCGCTCTTACCGACAATTGCCGTAAAACTGCCCCGTTTAAAATTCATATTAACATTATGCAGAATCTCTCTGTTTTCGTCATATGAAAAGCAAAGGCTTTTACACTCAATATCGATATTATCGGTGATTTCCTTTGTTGCCGGACTGCTCTCGTCAATATCAAGCAGATTAAAAATCTTATCGCTTGCCGCCATTCCGTTCATTGCAATGTGAAAGAAACTGCCGAGCTGACGCATAGGAATGAAAAAATCTGCCGATAAAAGAATGATAAAAAGGCAACCCGACACATCTATATTTCCGCATGCAAATTGTGTTACGGCAAGAATCATTCCGACAGCCGCTCCGCCGTATGCAATCAAATCCATAATCGTAATGGAGTTGAGCTGCATCGTAAGGACTTTCATAGTTATTTTCCTGAATTTTTCAGCTTCAATATTCATTTCATCATTTTTAAACTTGTCGGATTTATAAATTTTCAGAGTTGTAAGCCCCTGCAAATTTTCAAGAAATGTGTCGCCGAGTGCTGTGTATTGTCCCCAGTATTTTGAGAGCAGTTTTTTTGCCCATGTCTGTACAAGTGCAATTGCAATCGGAATTAACGGTACACATACAAGGAGCACAACCGCTGACAGTACATTGACAAAGCATGTCACAACAAACAACGTCAGAGGTGCAATCATCGCATAGAAAAATTGCGGAAGATATGCACCGAAATATGTTTCAAGCTGTTCAACACCTTCAACCGAAATCTGCACGATCTCAGAGGTCATAACCTTTTCGTTATATGACGCACCGAGTCGCAGAACCTTTTCAAAAATCATTTTTCTGAGTTTTTGCTTGACTGATTTTGAAGAAAGAAAACTCATTTTGGAAGAAATTTTGGTGCAGACAAATCTTATCGCAACACAAATTGCAATTGTAATCATAAGAAAAATAATATCGCTTGTCTGCGGTTTTTCAAAAGCGAGCCTGCCAATAAAATTTGCAATACTGCCCATAATCACAACATTTGAGCAAAGCGACACCCATTGACTTGCCACATTGCCTGCTATGTACTTTTTACTCTCTGCGACTGTTCCAATCAGCCGTTTGTTTATCATCATATTCTGACCACCTCTGTGTTAAAATCATTAATTAGTTTACGCTAACCTATTAAAACACAAATCTGCATTTTTTGCAAGTAATACTAATATACTTAGATAGGTAAATCAGAGCAAATTGCTCTCATTTTCTGTTACAACGAAAAGGGGCTGTAGCAAATGAGTAAAATTTGCAACAGTCCAAAATTTTTGATTGATTAAGTTTTGCTAAGAATGATATTTTTTAAAATGTTAAAAATATCCTCAATAGCATACGCACTGATTATGGGGGCAGTTAACGCGACACCCCCATAACGATTATATTTGCTCACATAAAAAAACAATCGAATGAAATCAATAATGCATAAGGAGATACCATTACAGCTGAAATTAAAGCACAAAGGAATTTTTTCATTATTGATAACTCGATTTTTCTAAAAACCAGTAAGAAATCAAATATTAAATTGAATAAAAATGAAATTGCAATTATACCAAACACAAATAGCACGGAACCGCTGTCAGAATAATCAGGCATAAAAGATAACTCCCCAAAATACATAAATAATTTATCTAAGCCCTCATATAACCCATTTGGATTGAAATACTCTGAAATTATAACAACAATCATAAATCCTGTAGTAAAAGATAGGACAGAATATAGAAAAAGTTTTTTAGTGTAATTTTTCGTTAATGTTGCCGTATCTGATTTTGTGATTGTTTTGTTCAGTAGTTTTACAGAAAGAAGACTCATTACCAAAGAAATAACTATAAGCAGTATGTAATAAAGAAGAGGTCCAAATGCTGACAATAAAAAGACTTGGCTGTCGTAACTACTCATATTATATCCTCCTCGTATAATATTTTTATCACCAAAATAATTATCATTAGTTCACCTGTGTCATTCGGTTTGGTACTGTCCGTGATATAATTGACATAGTCAATCAGGCAAATAGTTCTTTTCCTCCTTGTTGAACCACACGGTTGCTTCATTCATAAGTCTGTTTCCCTGATGCGGAAGTTAACTTCAAACCTACTGGCTGTTTGTCGGAGCTGCGGTTTGCCTTTCAGCAGTGAGCTCGCATCAAGCCGACTCCGACCGGATTCTGATATGCGAGGGTGTTGATGCTCCGCAATCACAGGCATTGCCAAGCCGATTGACTTCAAATCCATTACGAAAGAAGGTGATTCTATGAACCCGCTTTACGTTGGCATTGATGTCAGCAGCAAAACTAATGTTGTTTATTTAATGAAGCCTGACGGCTCCAAAATCAGCAACTTTTCTGTTGCCAATTCTCTTGACGGCTCTAAAAAGCTCGTCAAAATCATCTTATCAGCATTAGAAAACCATTCTCTTGACAAGGTCATCATAGGTCTTGAAGCTACCTCAATTTACGGGGATAATCTTGTATATTTTCTTCGTGAGGATAGTTCTCTTTCAAAACATCTCACCAAAATACACATTCTAAATCCCAAGCAGGTAAAAAAATTCAAAGACGCCTACAATGACCTGCCAAAGAATGATTTTGTTGACTCATTTGTCATAGCTGATTGTCTGCGTTTTGGAAGAATCAACAAAGAGGTATATCTTAGTGATTACCGTTATGCGGCTCTGAAAACATTAACAAGAGCCAGATTTTACGCTGTTCAAAACCTTGTTAAGGAAAAACAACGCTTAATCAATATTATTTTCAAGAAGTATTCTTCTTTAACGCAGGACAAGGTATTTTCCGATATATTCGGCACAACTGCTCTTGCTGTTTACGCCGAGTTTGATTCGGTTGATACGCTTGTCAATATGGACTTACATGAGCTTACTAAGTTTATTCAAAAGAAAGGTAAAAACCGTTTCTCCGACCCTGACTCAGTTGCTAAAGCCATTCAGAAAGCCACCCGAAGCTCTTATCGCTTACCGAAAACGGTTAACGATTCTGTAAATCAGGTGCTTTCTATTTCTATTAACTCCATTAAATCAATCGAGGCTCAAATTAAAGCATTGGAAAAAGCTATTGCTGAACAGATGGATTTAATACCTAATACTTTGACCTCTGTTAACAGTATCGGTCCGGTTTATTCAGTTGGAATTATTGCTGAAATCGGCGATATTAACCGTTTTGACAATCAAGCTGCCTTAGCGAAATATGCCGGTCTTGTTTGGAAACAACACCAGTCAGGTGGTTTTGAGTCTGAAAATACTCACCTTATTCATTCTGGCAATCGTATTCTGAAGTAATTATGGCTCTATAATAAAAAAGAGCCTACAGGCTCAGATGTTAAAAATATTAAATAAGTAATTGTTATTGATTATTTCTAATTTTGTGATGTTTCCTTTGTTTTCAAGATTTATAAGAAGGTATCGTTTTATTCACTCCAAGCTGTGGAGGGAAATCAATTACTTGCTCTTTTAGTGAAACTTTCTTTGAAATTTTGTCGATGAACGGAATTTTTACATGAAGTCCTGTTGACCAAGTTACATGATATGTGCCGAGTCTTTCAATTACATATGCGTGTGCCTGCGGTACTACTTTTACATTGCTTA
>OGFG01001464.1_pt1 | contig 23336 bp, 20 predicted proteins | sample 1570761 | NCBI WGS metagenome assembly OGFG01 (sample SAMEA2581938, study PRJEB24529) | metagenome | biome: Human gut stool | place: China | collected 2011 | reverse complement strand
TTTGCAACATGGCTCAACTTGGCAAAGGCAAATTAAATTATAGATGCCCATCCTGCTTTTTAAGAGATCTGGACATTGATATGTTTTATAATAAAGAAACAGGAATTTACAGCTGCATCCGCTGTCAGTACAGAGGAACAGAGGAGGACGTTTTGGAGAAAAACGAGATGATCCGTTTCCGTTATAAAGCAATGCACGATAGAATTACAAAATTTGATTTTGATTAAACCAAAGGAGGCTGTCTTGAATTTTTGAGGCAGCCTTTTTCCAAAAGAGGTAACAGCCATGGGGAAAAAGAAAAAAGACACGATGGAGCTTCGGTTTTACGAAGTACCACAAAATGAATATGTTCTTGCACTTTTAGGGGACAGCTGGATCCGTGACTATGGTCATGATGAGAGCAATCTTCATTTTCATAATCTCATGGAGATCGGTTATTGCAGACATGGCACAGGGGAATTGATCTTAAACGATGAGTCAAAACGCTATGAACCGGCAATGGTAAGCATTATCCCACAGAATTACCCACATGTGACCATCAGTGATACGGACAGTGGGCCAAGCTTTTGGGAGTATCTGTTTTTTGATCCGATGGTCATGATCCAGGAATTGTATCCGGATAATCCGGTCATACAGAAAAAGATTCTGCAGATGGTCAACCAGAAAGCATTATTTTTTCATGAGTGGGAAAATCCGGGGGTTTCCGTGCTGGTCAAAATGATCATGGATGAGATGCGGCAGAAGAAAAAACGTTTTCATGAATGTGTCCGGGGACTTATGATCGCACTGTTTGCAGAACTTTTACGAATGTGCGAAAATGATATTGCGGAGGATGAGATCCGGAAAAAAACAGGTGTGTCACAGATCACACCGGCTTTGGAATATGTCCGGAATGAATATGCCAATAACATCCGGGTGGAGGAGTTAGCGAAGGCGAGCCACATGAGCGAGACACATTTCCGCAGGGTGTTTGAGTCCTACATGAATATGTCTCCGATGGATTACATCAATCTGATGCGGGTACAGAAAGCCTGTGACATTATGAAAAAGACAAATGATTCCATGGATGTTGTTGCACAGAAGGTTGGATTTACCACGACTTCTACATTCAATCGGAATTTCAAAAAATATTTAAACACATCGCCGTATCAGTGGAAGATCAGCCCGGAAAATTACGAGAGAAAGCTGTTGAATTATAATATTTCTGCGTTGAAAGGCTGGTAAGGCATAAGGGAGACATTTCTATGGAATTTGATGTGAAAAAAATTCATGATCCAAAGTTTTTCAAAGAAAACTGCATGGCGGCACATTCCGACCATGTTACATATAAAAATGAAGCGGAGGCAATGGAACAAAACAGTAGTTTCAGACTTTCCTTAGATGGAATCTGGAAGTTTCATTATGCAAAAAATGATGCACAGACGATTCCGGGTTTTGAGGCGGAGAACTACAATTGCAGACCGTGGGATGACATCCGTGTGCCGGCGCATATCCAGATGGAGGGGTACGATATTCCACAGTATGCCAATATCCAGTATCCGTGGGATGGAAGAGAGGATGTGTGGCGTGACGCGGTACCGACAGACTTTAACCCGGTGGCAAGTTATGTGAAATATTTCACATTGCCGGAAGGATTTGTAAAAAATGGGCTATACATCTCGTTTCAGGGTGTGGAGAGCGGTTTTGCGCTCTGGCTGAACGGAAGTTATGTCGGTTACAGTGAGGACAGCTTTATGCCGTCGGAGTTTGATCTGACACCTTATGTGAAAGAGGGCGAAAACAAACTGGCGTTGAAGGTATTCAAGTGGACTTCCTCAAGCTGGTGCGAAGATCAGGATTTCTACCGGTTCTCCGGTATTTTCCGTTCCGTTTATTTATATACCATGCCGAAGGTGCATGTGTATGACCTGAAAGTGCAGCCGGTTGTTGCGGAATCGTTGGAGAGTGCCGATCTGGTGCTGGATATGGAGATTTGTGGAAAAGTAGAAACTGTTGAAAAATCCGCAGATGATGCCAAAATGCAGAATGTATCTGCCAAAATCACGCTCACAGGAAGCAGGGATGATTCAAAAGAGGGAGCTGCCGGAAGTGTTTCAGAAAACACAATTTTTTCCGAGACAATCAGCTTTCAGTCCAATAATACTTCAGATACGATCCGTTTCACAGATACAGGTGCAGCGACAGTTCACTTTGAACAGCAAGTGAGCCATCCAGCGCTCTGGAGTGCTGAACATCCGGATCTTTATACGCTTACGGTCGAGCTTTTTGATGAGAGTGGAAACAGCGTTGAATTTATTTCACAGAACATCGGATTCCGCCGTTTTGAGATGAAAGATGGCATCATGACTTTAAACGGAAAACGTATTGTCTTTAAGGGCGTGAACCGCCATGAATTCAGTTCGAAAACAGGACGTGCCGTTTCTAAAGAAGAAGTTTTGCAGGATATTATCACGATGAAGCAGAACAATATCAATGCGATCCGCACCTGTCATTACCCGGATGCCTCCGGCATCTATGAGCTGTGCGACCGGTATGGACTTTACATGATCGCGGAGAACAATCTGGAATCCCACGGTTCGTGGGATGCGGCAAGTCACGGACTTGTGCCGAAGGATACCATCGTTCCGGGCGATAATATGGACTGGGAGCCGATGATGTTAGACCGCGTGAACTCCTGCTATCAGAGGGATAAAAACCATCCGGCGATCCTGATCTGGTCGGTGGGAAATGAATCCTACGGCGGAAAAGTCATTTTTGACATGTCCGAAAAATTCCGTGCAGTAGATCCGCACCGTCTTGTACATTATGAGGGAATTTTCAATGACCGCAGATATGAAGGCACGAGCGACATGGAAAGCCAGATGTACACCAGCGTGGAAAATATTAAGAAGTTTTTGGCAGAGCATAAGGAAAAACCTTTTATCTGCTGTGAGTACACCCATGCGATGGGAAATTCCTGCGGGGCAATGCACAAATACACAGACCTTACCGATACCGAACCAAGATATCAGGGTGGTTTTATCTGGGATTATATCGACCAGTCTATTTTGAAAAAAGACCGCTATGGACAGGAATTTCAGGCATACGGTGGAGACTGCGGCGAGCGTCCGACCGACTACAATTTCAGTGGAAATGGGATTTGCTATGGCGGTGAGCGTGATGCTTCTCCGAAAATGCAGGAGGTGAAATTCAACTATCAGAATATCAGTGTGACTTTTGAGGAGCACTCTTTTACGGTTGTAAATAAAAATCTGTTTGCAGATACGAGCGAATATCAATGTATTGTAATTTTACAGAAAAATGGAACAGTAGTGAAAAAACAGAAAATGGATACAAATGTTGCACCGCTTTCGTCCGGCTCTTATGAGATCCCGTTTGTGATCCCGGATGATGCAGAGTACGCAGTGACGGTTTCATTTGTACTGAGAGAAGACACACTCTGGGCAGAAGCCGGACATGAGGTGGCTTTTGGTCAGAAGGTTTATAAAAAAGAAGCACCGTTTGCCGTACCGGAAAAAACATTACAGGTAGTCCGCGGAAAAGTCAATATTGGCGTGAAAGGTGATGATTTTGACTGCCTGTTTTCCCTGTTGAACGGCGGTCTGGTTTCCTACCGCTATGCGGGAAAAGAGATGATCGGAAAAATTCCGATGCCGAACTTCTGGAGAGCGCCGGTGGACAATGACAACGGCAGCATGGCACCGGGACGTTATGCACAGTGGAAGATCGCCAGCATGTACATCAGTCACAGAAATGGCGGCATGTTCGACAATGTGCCGACAACCGTGGAGGAGACAGAGCACAGTGTGACCATCACATACACCTATTATATGCCGACCACTCCGGCATCAAAATGTCAGGTCGCATATACTGTATATGGCGACGGAACCGTTGAGACAAAACTTACCTATGATCCGGTGGAAGGACTGCCGGATATGCCGGAATTTGGCATGATGTTCAAATTAAATGCCGATTATGACAATGTGGAGTGGTATGGCTATGGTCCGCAGGAAACTTATGCAGACCGCAGACATGGGGCAAAACTTGGCATTTACAAAAATAAGGCAGCAGACAATATGGCAAAATACTTAGTTCCGCAGGAGTGCGGCAATAAAGTCGGTGTGCGATATGCAAAAGTGACCGACGACAGAGGAAGAGGGCTGTTATTCTCCGGGGACGAGCTGAGTTTCTCTGCACTTCCGTATACGCCGCATGAACTGGAAAATGCAGCACATCCGTATGAACTGCCACAGGTACATTATACTGTCGTGCGTGTCGCACTGGCGCAGATGGGTGTCGGCGGTGATGACAGCTGGGGTGCATGGGTACACCCGGAATACCATATCGATGTGACAAAACCACTGGAATTTACGTTCCGTTTTAAAGGAATTTAGGTATAATTCGAAACTCAAATTAAGGTTGAGAGGATTGCGAAGAATTAACAAAATTTTCGAAGACACGTTTTCACTATGTGTCGCTCGCAGCGGTACTAAGAAGCCAGTCACAACATACTGTTGTTCCTGCCTTCTAAGTACCGGCGGCTCCCCAATGTCTTCTCAAGCTTTTGTCAATTTTTCACAATTCAATTCACGTTTTCTATGAGTTTCGAAATACCTATGAAATATAAAAGAAAAACAGGAGGAACAGGAAAATGAAATTTGTAAAAGGAATGGATTTATCCACTTTATTGGAATTAGAGAAATGTGGCGCAAGATACTACGTTGACGGAACAGAAATGGATATTCTGGACATTATGAAAAAGTATGATGTCGATATGATCCGCATCCGTCTCTGGAACAATCCGTGGTCTGAGAGCGGAGAATCCTATGGCGCAGGAGAAAATGATCTTAAAACAACACTTGCGATCGCAAAGAAAGTAACAGACGCAGGACTGGGCGTTTTACTGAATTTCCATTACAGTGACTTCTGGGCTGATCCGGGCAAACAGATTAAACCAAAGGCATGGGAAGGTTACAGTGTAGAGCAGTTAGAGCAGGCAGTGTACGATTTTACGGTGGATACCATGAAAGTATTTGAGGAGAATGGTATTAACACTACAATGGTTCAGGTTGGAAATGAGCTTTCCAACGGACTGTTATGGCCGGAGGGAAAAGTGCCAAATTATGATAACATTGCAAAGTTTGTCAATGCAGGAATCCGCGGTGTGCGTGCAGTCGACAAAAATGTGCCGGTCATGCTTCATCTTGACAATGGCGGTAACAATGCGCTTTACCGTGAATGGTTTGACGAGTTTACAAAGCGCGGTGAGGATTTCCAGATCATCGGTTTATCTTACTATCCGTTCTGGCATGGCACATTAGATATGCTCACAGACAATATGAACGATATCGCAGAGCGTTATGGCAAAGACCTGATCGTAGCGGAGGTTTCCATGGGGTATACGATGGAAGATTATAAGGATTACGAAAAGCTCTCTGACGAAGAGCGCAAAGGCTATGCAACGAAGCAGGAACTGGTAGAAAAAATCGAATACCCGATGACGGTTCAGGGACAGTATGATTTTATGGAAGATTTCTTAAACCGTATCAGTCACATCAAAGGAAACAGGGGAAAAGGATTTTTCTACTGGGAGCCTGCATGGATTCCGGTTCCGGGTTCCGGCTGGGCAACGGAAGCATCTTTAAAATATATGAACGATAAAGGACCTTGCGGAAATGAATGGGCGAATCAGGCACTCTTTGATTATCAGGGAAATGCACTGCCAACATGGAATCTGATCCGCGATTTTAAACCGGAAGAATCATAAAAAAACCACACTGGGAAAAGAAAATCCCAGTGTGGTTTTTTTGGCATAAATTTCCATTCAGACAAAATTAAGAATTTCATAAACTTTTGTATCTTGCTTTTCCATAAGGACTTCTATATTCTGAAATTATAGAAAAAACGTCCGCAGAAAGCGGCATTTTATGGGAGGAATGCATATGAACCGAAGTTTATGGAGAAAGGCGGTGGCACTGACACTTACAGCCGCAATGACAGCAGGGCTTACTGCCTGTGGCGGTGGCGGCAACAGCACATCCGCAGACGGAAAGAAGAGATATTTCAAAGCAGATTATCTGAGTGATCTGCCGGACAGTTTTAATGATACGACAAGTAATATACAGTTTAAGGGAGATGTGATGTATTACACTTCCAGCAATGAGGACTACACAAAATCCGGACTGTATTCCTATAATCTGATCACCGGAGAAAATGCACAGCTTTATGAGCAGGCGCAGAGTGACGGCAGCGGAAACAGCAGCTGGGTGTCAGGATATACCGTGGCAGACAGCGGAGAGGTTTACCTGTTTGTGACGAAGAACCAGATGGATGAGTCGAGTGTCACCGAGGATTATTCTGACGCAACACTGGATGATGTGTTAAGTTATATGGCAGACCAGTGGGGATACAGTGCCGAGGATGCAGAAAAGGACTGGAATGATTATTATGCAAAAGATTATACGGATGAGAACGGCAATGTAAACTATGGCAGATTTCTGCTGGCTCAGAATGCGAGATTCATTCAGACCTCTTCCATCCTCAAAGTGGACACATCCGGAAATATTGCGTTTGAACAGGACATGGATCTCGGAGCAAATGCAGAGAATGTAAGCTGTAACGGGATAGCAGTGGATAAGGAGGGAAACCTTTATCTTGCCCTGAATACCTGGTCTAATAATGACAGTGGCAACAGCGTCAGCTCAGATGAATATTTTACACTCGTAATAGGAGAGGACGGCAGCCAGAAGGGCAGGATCCCATCGGATGGATATACATCCAGACTGGTCGGGCTTGCGGACGGAACGGTTGCCTCCATCGGATATGGGGATGCCGGATGTGAGCTGCGGCCGTTAGATGTCGGCGCAATGAAAGAACAGACAGACAAGGCAATTGAAGTCCCTTCCGATACAGTCTCTGTGTTAGATGAGAAGAATCTGCTGGTCACAGAGGGCAGCAGTGTTTATAAGTACAATCTGGATACGAAGGAAAAAGAGGAATTTTTCAGCTGGATGGACTGTAATATTTCCAGCTCCAGCGTGAGCAGCTACGGAGTCCTGTCCGATGGAAGAATCGCAGCTTATCTTCAGAACTGGAACTCCAACGGAAACCAGACGGAGATCGCACTGATCAAAGAAGTGGATGCCAGTGAAGTGGCAGATACCGTAAATCTCACACTCGCCTGCATGTGGACAGGTTCAGACATGGAGGAGAAGGTGATCGCATTTAACAAGAGTCAGGATAAGTATCATATCACAATGAAGTCTTATGGAGACGGCGCAGAGGAGTACGAGGATGCAGTGAACAGCTTCAACACGGCAGTGACATCGGATTCCAACATTGATCTGGTGCTTTTTAACGATTATTCCCAGGCGATCAATTTTGCATCCAAAGGATTAAATGTGGATCTGTATGGACTGCTGGACAAAGACACGGAACTTTCGAGAGATGATTTCCTTCCAAATGTACTCACTGCATGCGAGTATGATGGAAAACTGGCGATCCTGCCGCAGACCTTTACGTTACAGACGGTGATCGGAAAAGCGGATGATGTTGGAACGACACCGGGATGGACCGTGTCGGATATGAAGGCGCTGCTCGCATCCAAACCGGAAGGAACACAGCTTTTCTGGGGTATGGACCGGACGTCTGCATTGACAGCACTGATGAGTCTCGGCTATAATGATTTTATCAACTGGGAGGATGCAAGCTGTAATTTTGACAGTCAGGAATTTATAGATGTACTGGATTTTGCAAATATGTTCCCGGAAGAGTTTGAATATAGAGATGATATGGAAGACAGCACGGTTCTGCTGAGTCAGGGAAAACAGCTTTTAGATACTTATTATCTCAGTGATTTTGAGCAGGTACAGATGTACCGTGCGATTTTTGGAGGTCCGACAACATTTATTGGTTATCCGACCAGCGAGGGAAACGGAGCAATGCTGAGTCTGAACAATATTATTGGAATTTCCAATAGCTGTAAGGATGTCGATGGTGCATGGCAGTTTTTAAGGACATTTTATCTGCCAAAGAAGAGCAGCGACGGCGACAGTGATTACACTTATGGATTTTCCATTAGAAAAGACGATTTTGAAAAATATTGTCAGAACGCAATGAAAGCAGACTCTGACGGCGGAAGTACCTGGGGCTGGGGGGAATTCGAAGTTGAGATCCAGCCGGCGACACAGGAGGATGTAGATCAGGTAAAAGATCTTGTATACAATACAACCGCTGTTTCCGGTGCCGTTTCCGATGATATCACCAATATCATCAATGAGGAGGCAGCAGCCTATTTCTCAGGACAGAAGTCCGCAGAGGATGTGGCAAAAATTATCCAGAGCAGAATGCAGGTATATTTAAGTGAGACGAAGTAAGAAAAAGGATTTTAGTAAGGTTATAAAAAAACAGAATAAATCATGGTTTCATAGGCTGGTGTCAGGAGCGTTCCTGGCACCGAGCGTTCTGGGAGTACTGTTGTTTTTTGTACTCCCATTTCTTGTAGTGATCTATTTTTCCTTTGTGAATAATCCGGTGGCAAAAAAGTTTGTGGGACTGACAAATTACATCAATGTCATTCAAAATGGGGCATTCCGGACAGCAGTTGGAAATACACTATTTTTTTCGGTAGTGGCAGTGCCGCTTGCCGTGATCCTTGGCATGGCACTCGCATTTCTGCTGGATGCAGGCATTCCGTTAAAAAGTGAACTGCGGAGTTGTTTTCTGACACCGCTTATGGTGCCGACAGCGTCTATCGTGCTGATCTGGCAGGTGCTTTTTGATTACAATGGTGTTGTGAATGTGGCAGTGCAGAAGTTCGGCGGAGGACAGGTGGACTGGCTGAAATCTTCAGCAGGTCTTTTGGTCATTATTCTGCTGTTTTTATGGAAAAACTTAGGTTACAATATGATCCTCTTTTTGTCTGCGATGGGAAATATCCCAAAGGATATTATCGAGGTGGCAGAGTTGGACGGGGCAAACCGCTGGCAGATCTTCCTGCATGTTAAATTGCGGTATCTGTCACCGACGATCATGTTTGTGACGATACTTTCCATGATCAATTCGTTTAAGGTTTTCCGTGAGATTTATCTTCTGACAGGCGAGTATCCGTACGGTGCACTTTATATGCTGCAGCATTATATGAATAATACGTTTGCTTCGGCAGATTACCAGAAACTTTCCACGGCAGCAATTTATATGTCCTTTGTGATGATCGTCATTATGGGAATTTTATTTTGGGTGGAACATCATTTTGGAAAGGATTTGGAGGAAGAATGAAAAAGAGATCAGAACGAAAAAAATTATGTATCCGCATCTGCCTGACGGTGATCGCAGTGGTTACGGCGCTGATTTTTATCATGCCGATCGTTCTTACCATCAGCAATTCGTTTATGTCGGCAGCGGAGATCACCTCCAACTATGGTTCCATTTTCCAGAAAACGGATACCGGGGGCAAGCAGTACATCTCTCAGACGGTAAACCTCAAATTTATACCGGATATGGTAACTTTCTCACAGTATGCGACCGTGTTATTTAAGAGTCCGGACTATCTGTTGAAGTTTTGGAATTCCGTGATCTTAGTGGTGCCGATCGTGGTATTCCAGCTGGTGGTGGCAGTGCTCGCCGCATATGGCTTCACAAGGACCAGAGGAAAACTTTCCGCAATCGTCTTTTTTGCATATGTGATCTTAATGATGATGCCATATCAGGTTACACTGGTGCCAAATTATCTGGTCTTAAACTGGATGAAGCTTCTGGATACGAACTGGAGTATATGGCTTCCGGGTATTTTTTCACCGTTTAGTGTGTACCTGATCACGAAGTATATGAGACGAATACCAGTGCCGCTCATCGAGGCGGCGAAGATTGACGGAGCCAACGAGTTTCAGGTCTTTACAAAGATATGTATTCCAATCTGTAAGGGTGTGATCACAACCTGTGCGATCCTGGTATTTATGGATTACTGGAATATGGTGGAACAGCCACTGCTGTTTTTTAACGATACAGATAAATACCCACTGTCGATCTTTTTGTCAAAGATCAATGCGCAGGAAGTGGGACTGGCATTTGCAGTGGCGACCTTTTACATGATCCCAAGCCTTTTGATTTTCTTATACGGTGAGGATCAGCTGGTAGAAGGTATCGCTTATCAGGGCGGTGTCAAAGGATAGAAAATGGAGAGTTAAAAAGATGACAGATAGAAAAGATAAAATAAAGAATATCACAATTATATTTTTACTGGTGATGCTGATACTTACCTTTTTTTCCAATACGATCATGAATTATTCGCTTGTGGAAGTCAGCACACAGCAGGTGACAAGCGGTCAGATCACTTCCAAGGTGCGCGGAAGCGGTTCTGTGGAGGCGAGTGAGAGTTATTCCGTCACGATCGAGGAGACAAGGAAGATCGCAACGGTCAACGTGAAAAAGGATGCGGAAGTAGCAACCGGAGATTTACTGTTTACCTTAGAGGATACAGACAGTGATGAGTTAGATGCTGCAAAGAAGAGTTTAAACGAGGCACAGGCAGCCTATGAATCCGCAGTGCTTACCGCAGGGATCACAGTGGCAGAGCGCCAGAGCATTGAGGCTGGAAAGGGATCAAGCCTCACCCAGAAACAAAATGAGATCGCAGCAGCAAATCAGAGAGTGAAAGATGCGCAGGCGGCAGTGGATGCTGCACAGGCAAGTGTCGATAAGATCAAAGCACAGATCGATGCGGTCAGCAACTCAACGACAGACACAACTGCAGAGGAAAAGGCAGTGTTAGATGCAGAGAAAAAGAACAGTGAGGCGCAGGACAGCCTGACGAGTGCGGAGAGTGCTTATACGCCGGTGAAGAGTGCGTATGATACGGCGCTTTCAGGTTTGCAGAGCGCACAGAGTACGTATGATGAGGCAAAGACAGCATACGATACCCTACCATCAACCGCCACAGAAGCAGATAAACAAACGGCAAAAACATCGGTGGCGATTGCAGAGACAAAGCTGAAAGCAGCCAAAGCCACTTACGACGCCCGCAAGGATGATTTAAATAAAGTCCAGGGTTCCTACGATTCTGCAAAGTCCGCAGCAACCGACAGCAAGAATGCTCTGAGCAATGCAAACTACAATCTCTCCGTGAAAAAACTGACTGGCACGAACACCGCGGAAGCAAACAATCTGCAGGCGCAGCTGAACACGGCAACGGCGGCACTGACCGATGCAAACACAGCATTGACCAGTGCAACCAATGATCAGAAAAAAGTGACCGATAAGATCAGTGGCGAGGTGACGATCGCATCTGCCTATAAAACAATGACAGATCTTCAGGAAGAAGTAGCAAAATTACAGGCGAAATCCATCGGAACAGAGATCACATCACCAATATCAGGAACTGTTACTGATATTGCAGTGACAGCAGGAACTACGGTCAACGCCAACGATGTCATGATGACCATTCAGCCGGAAAACAAAGCGTATGTGTTACAGTTCTCTGTGACTGAAAATCAGGCAAAGAAGGTCAGAGTCGGAGATACAGCGGAAATACTGAATAACTGGTACGGAAATGATGTTTCCGCAGTCGTGTCAGCCATCCGCAAAGATCCACAGAACCGCACCAACAGTATTATCATCTGTGAGATGAAAGGGGATGTGTCAGTCGGAGACAGCTATACACTGTCTATCGGGGAGCAGAGCTCCAACTATGACACGATCGTACCGACGAGTGCTATCCGGGAAGATTCCAATGGAAAATTCATTCTGATCATAGAGTCAAAGAGCACACCGCTTGGAAACCGCTACTATGCGAGACGTGTGGATGTGGATGTTATCACATCAGACGATACAAAATCAGCAGTGACCGGAGCTTTGGAAGGATATGAGTATGTGATCACAACGACTACAAAACCGATCAAGGAAAACGAACAGGTACGTCTGGCATCAGAATAAGCAGAAAGGAATGACACATGAAGGTAAAGCAGTACAGAAAAATACTTCTATTAGTGCTGATGATATGTGCTGCCATTCTTTTCGGCTGTGTGGAACGGGCACTCGGCAGACAGCTTTCCACACAGCAGATCGCATCAGAGTGGTCAGCAGAAGACAGTTATGCACAGATTTCCTGCTTTTTTTCCAAAGATGCAGCAGTGACGAAGGACTATGTGATACAGCTGGAACAGAAATTAAAAACTGCATTGCAGGAGGCGTCAGAGGATACATCGGATGTAAACGGAAGAACGCTGGTGGACTGTTACAGCACAAAAGGGGAACTTACCCTTTATTCTGACCGGGCATCCATCACGGCGAGAGCATTCGGTGTTGGAGGAGATTTTTTCACATTTCATCCGCTGAAACTGTTGTCCGGCAGCTATTTTGATGGAGAAGATTTAAACAAAGACGGTGTGGTCATTGATGAAAATGTTGCATGGCAGTTATTTGGTTCCAACAATGTCGCAGGAATGTATGTGGAGATCAACGGAGTACAGTATCCGGTGCGCGGTGTGGTAAAAAGCGATAAGGGATATTTCAGTGATGCGGCGGACGAGGAAGCAGCAACCGTTTATGTCTCTTATGAGATTTTAGAAGGCAGATCAGACAGCAGTACTGGCGGCATGGACAGCGAAGCAGCCAGCACACCGGCAGCAGGAACAACGGGGGCAAAGGGTGGAAGTTACGGACAGTCAGCAGGAACGACGCTTGACAGCTATGAGCTTCTCATCAAAAATCCGGTGCAGAAGTTCGGATTCAATGCATTAAAAGAAGCATTGGGATTGGATAAAAGCAGTTATGAGATCGTTGAAAATTCTTCCCGTTTTGGATTGATGAATCGTTTTACGGTATTAAGAAATTTTGGGATCCGTTCGATGAATACAAAGAATATTGTTTTCCCATATTGGGAAAACCGGGCGAGAGCTTATGAGGATCTTGCAGCGTTGCTGTTGATTCTGGAATTGTTATGTTTGGTCTATCCGGTCATTTTTGCAGCCGGGAAAATACACTGGCTGTGGAAACACAAGACTGAAATCCGACAGAAGCTGGTGCAGTGGATCAAGGTGTTCGTGAAAGAGCTGCGGATCTGGATGAAGCATGTGAAAGCACAAGAACGTCCGGTGAAAAAACAGTGACATTGGAAAAAATAAAGGAGTGGCGGTATTCAGGACAGAATACCGCCTTGATGTATTTATGAAAAGAATTGTTTTGTTGGTTGGCGGCGTGGAGACGCTTGCCTACTTTTCCATACAGATGGGAAATGAATGGAAGCGCATGGGCTATAAGGTGTTCTATTTTGACTTGGAGGATGAGATGAACAGCGCCAAAAAGCTACGCAGATTTATCAAGCCGGGGGAGACAGTGCTTGTCACGTTTAACTTTGAAGGTCTGGAAAAAGAGGCAGGCGTTTACCGTGAAGGCATTGGCTATGTATGGGATGAATATGCAGTTCCGTGTTACAACATCGCCGTCGATCATCCGTATTATTACCATGAGAGACTTGCTGATCTTCCGAAAAAATATTACCACATCAGCATCGACCGGCTGCATGAGGCTTATTTTAAACATTTTTATCCGGAGTTTATGCACCGTGGATTTCTTCCGCTTGCAGGAAGCAGATTGGAAGAATTATGTAAACTAAATACCGGTAAGGAAGAGGGAAAACAATCGGTTGAATATCCGGCAGAACGAATCAGGAAGCCTGTTGAGAAAAAATATAATGTTATTATGACAGGAAACTTTACCCCGACGTCTTTCTGTGAACCGTATATCCACTGGATCAATGATGAATATGCAGCCTTTTATCAGGGGATCATCGATGATATCATTGCGCATCCGCATCGCACGGTCGAGGAAGTGGCATTGGAACACTGTGAGCGCGAGATGGGGGAGAATACTTATAAGGATCTCCGCATGGCGCTGCACCGCATGATATTTATTGATATCTATGTGCGCAATTACTGGCGCAGGGAGGCGGTAAAAGTGCTGGTGGACGCAGGAATACAGGTGGATGTATTCGGCAAGGGCTGGGATGAACTCACCTGCGGTCACCCGGAAAACATGATCCTGCATCCGCAGACAACTTCAGAGGAGTGTTTAAAAGCAATTGCGGCGTCCAAAATATCATTAAACGTCATGCCATGGTTTAAGGACGGAGCACATGACCGTGTCTTCAATTCAATTTTAAATGGCACTGTCAGCGTGACTGATACGAGCAAATATCTTTGCGGGGAATTAAAAGAAGGACAGGGCGTATGTTATTACGATCTTGCCCATATGGAAAAACTGCCGGAGCTGGTGAGAGATCTGCTGGCGGACGATGCACGCCGGGAGGAGATCGTAAGAGCCGGTATCCCTGTGGTGGAAGAAAAACATACGTGGATCAGGCGAGCACATCAGCTGCTGGAATGGATCGAGGAAGATGCAGGCGCGGCAGACAGAAAAGATTGAGAGAGAAACAGGAGCGATTGGAGAAAAGCGAAGAATTCCGCATAAAACAGTTGCATTTTGCAGATAATGAGGGTATAATGTCGGAAGAAATTGGCAGTGACGAAAGCTACGACCGCAAAGCTGTTTCAGAGAGCCGGTGGCAGGTGTAAACCGGTGCAGTGAGTAAGGTCTTTCCACTTTCAGAGCCGGTGATGAAAGTCACAAGGTTCGTACCCTGTATCGTACGTTTGAGAGGTCGGAAGAAGATCTGTTCTTTAACATAGAGAAAGAGGGGCAGAGTATTCCGGCAATATGGGTGGCAACGCGGAAGAGAATACAGCCTTTCGTCCCATGTGTTTTGGCACAGGGGCGGAAGGCTTTTGTGTTATAAAAAAGAAAAAGGAGCTTAGAAAAAATGATCGATTTAAAATTTTTAAGAGAAAATCCGGAAATCGTAAAACAGAACATTAAGAACAAATTTCAGGATCAGAAATTACCGTTAGTAGACGAAGTGATCGAGTTAGATGCGAAGGCAAGAGCAACACAGAAAGAGGCAGATGAGCTTCGTGCAAGCCGTAACACCTTATCCAAACAGATCGGACAGTTAATGGGACAGGGCAAGAAAGAAGAAGCAGAGGCAGTAAAGGCACAGGTAAGTGCCAATGCAGCACGCCTTGCTGAGTTAGAGGAAACAGAGAAAGAGTTGCAGGAAAAAGTAACAAAGATCATGATGGTGATCCCAAACATCATCGATCCGTCTGTTCCAATCGGAAAAGATGACAGCTGCAACGTGGAGATCGAAAAATTCGGCGAACCTGTCGTTCCTGATTTTGAAATCCCATATCACACAGATATCATGGATCGTTTTGATGGTATCGACCTTGACGCAGCAGGAAAAGTTGCAGGAAACGGTTTCTATTATTTAATGGGTGATATCGCAAGAATCCATTCCGCAGTGATCTCCTACGCAAGAGATTTCATGATCGACCGTGGATTTACTTACTGTGTACCACCATTCATGATCCGAAGCAACGTTGTAACAGGTGTTATGAGTTTTGACGAGATGGATGCTATGATGTACAAGATCGAGGGAGAGGATCTTTACCTGATCGGAACTTCCGAACATTCCATGATCGGTAAATTCATTGACACGATCAACGATGAAGAAAAATTACCATACACACTGACTTCTTACTCTCCATGTTTCCGTAAGGAAAAAGGAGCACACGGTATCGAGGAACGTGGTGTATACCGTATCCACCAGTTCGAGAAACAGGAAATGATCGTTGTCTGCAAACCGGAAGAATCCAAAATCTGGTATGATAAATTATGGCAGAACACCGTTGACCTGTTCCGCAGCTTAGATATTCCGGTCCGTACATTAGAGTGCTGCTCCGGCGATCTTGCTGACTTAAAAGTAAAATCCTGCGACGTAGAGGCATGGTCTCCAAGACAGAAGAAATACTTCGAAGTTGGAAGCTGCTCAAACTTAGGAGATGCACAGGCAAGACGTTTAAAGATCAGGGTAAAAGGAAAAGACGGAAACAAATATTTTGCACATACCTTAAATAACACAGTTGTTGCTCCACCACGTATGCTGATCGCATTCTTAGAGAACAACTTAAATGAGGACGGAAGCGTCAACATTCCAAAAGCACTTCAGCCATATATGGGTGGAATTGAGAAGATCGTTCCAAAACACTAAGAAGAAATAGAAAAGTAAGAATAAATAAAAAAGTAAGAACAAATAAAAAAGAATGTATCCGGAGGAAATTAATCCGGATGCATTCTTTTTTTTAAAAATTATTTCTCATAAATACAGTGTGTTCCCTGATGCTGCATCAGCCCGCCAAGACATTTTTTGTTGCAGCGGACGCAGCGGTGGATCTGGTCTGCATGACCATCTTTCAGCTTGTTTACCCAGTCAGGATCAGCCAGTAACTGGCGGCTCATGGCAGCACACTGGATGCGACCATCGGCAAGCTGTTTTTCCACAAAATCAGGATCGGTAAGTCCGCCGACACCACAGATCGGAAGATTGGTGTACTGTCTTACCTCATCACAGAATTTTAGGAAACATCCCGGTTCACCAAAATACGGATGGTTTTTCGGTGGGATGGTATTTTCAAGATCAGAATGGTTTGCGAGCGTAACATGGAAGCTTGTAACGCCAGCTTTTTCAAGCATTGGAACAAATACCTTCAGCTCATCCTCGATAACACCTGCATTTCCGTAGTGTGGATTCTCCTGACGGACGGCAAGCTTGTAATCGATTGGCATATCCGGCAGTTTTTCGCGGACGGCAGAAACAGCCTCCACTGCAAAACGGGCACGGTTTTCGGCAGTTCCGCCGTATTCATCGGTGCGGTGGTTGTAAATGGAAGAACTGAAACTTCCACACATACGGTCACCGTGGATCTGGATCATATCAAATCCTGCTTTTTTTGCGAGAACAGCGGCAGTGCCGAAAGCAGAGGTGATCTCTTTTACTTTTTTGTGAGGCATATTCGTAATATATGGAGCAACCTCATTATTTAAAAGAGGGCGGAGTTCCTGCATGCTGATCCGTTTTGTGAGCACGCCCGGAACATATTTTAACATGGCTTTGATATTGGAATCGGACTGATGAAGCTGGGCGCATACCTTACAGTCATTGTCATGGGCGATTCCGATCACTTTTTCATAGAATGCAAAGCCTTTTTTGTCAAAAAGTGATTTTCCGAAATGACTTTTTCCAACCGGAACGTCTCCGACAATGATCATAGCGCAGCCGCCAGCTGCGATCCGGCGTATTTTTTCAAAGTAATCTTCATCCGATAAACCGAATGTTGTAGGGGCAAAAATAATGCGGTTTTTTAAGGTTAATCCTCCATAATTGAAGGGAGTCTGAATTGTTTCGTACATAATCTCACACTTTCTGAATTGATATTTTACACAGCAGATTAAAAAGGAGCTGCTGCTCCTCATTGGTAAGACCGGTCAATTTGGTGGCATCCCAGTCGAAAAGTACCTGATGGCAGACATCAAAAGCCTGTTTCCCAAGAGGGGTTAAGGTTAACCGGTAACTGCGGCCGGATTTCTTTTCTTTGATCAGAAAACCATCTTCTGCAAGTTTCGCAACGGAGCGCTGCGAATGTCCCCAGTCCAGTTTTAAGGCGCTGGTCAGTTCTGATGGGGTACACTCAGGATGTTTGCCCACATAAATGATAAAGTACATCTGACCAAAGTTAAGACCTAACTCATGGAGCTTTTCTGTTGTGTAAGCAGCAAATTCTTTATATAGTTCAGTTGTATAGTAGGAAAGAGTTGATATTAGCATAAATCCTCCTTACATCGCAAAGCGAAATCCAATTTTCATATCGAAAACTGAGTATTTACGTTTCCAACTGCACACAGTATAAAACCAATACTTGACTTTGTCAAGTAAGAAAATAAAAAAAGTTGTATGAGTTTTTGACCGGATGACTAGTGATCTTTTATCATTCGGGTGAAAACCCATACAACCGTTCCTGCTTATTCAGAAATATGATTTTCGCGCATATATTCACCAATTTTTTTATCACAGGCAAGAATGTGGTTTGCAAGCCAGTTCAGTAAAAACTGGATCAGATCAAGAAGATATACCTGCTGGTTGTCATCCAGATCCTCCATTTCATCCAGATCGATATTTACAAGACGGTCTACAAATGCAGCGTGTGCCCGTTTCTGTGAAGGAAGTTCAGGATAATGGATGCGCTCCATCAGAGCCTCTTCCTCGCTGAAATGTAATTCCGTATAATCTCTCAGTTCTGCCAGCAGACGCATGATCTCATCGTATTTATCATGTAAAAGCTGGTCGTGGATGAGGTCATTGGTATCACTGATGATCTCAAACAGCTTGCGGTGCTCATCATCGACAAATGTGATGCCGGTTTTGTATTTGTCCGTGAATGCAAATGGATCCTCTGTAGATTCTTCCGTAGGGATCATTTTCCCGATCATCATATCGCTGCTTAAAATATGATGATAAAGCCAGTGCACGAGGTAAGTAAGAAGTTCATTTAACGATCTCTTGGCATTGCGTGGTGATGTGGTATCCAGTTTAAATTCGTTGATCGTCTTTGCAAATGCAGCATGTTCTGTCTTCTGGAGAGGAAGCTCAGGATCATGGATACTCTCCATATAAGCCTCCTCATGAGCAAGGTGCGTAGCTGCGTAATCTTTCAGGTTTGCGATCAGGCTTTGACCGATGGCTGTCACATCCTCTGTTTTCTCAACTAATTCGAATGCTTCATTTATCATCTGGAACAGACGCTTGTGTTCTTCATCGATTGCATCAATATGAAGCATACAGTCTTCTGTAAATTCGTACATAAAATCCTCCTTCTGTGTGTCATAAATCCGCAGCGCTTACGGAAAAGTGCAGTGGAATGTCTTTCGTGTTGCTACATTTATGTCATCATCATAGCACATGCTGGAAGAAAATTACAGTTGTTTTCGTGGAAATTATGCCATACTTTTACAGGTACTGCGGATGAAATTTATGGATAAAAAATAATGGTTCCGTTACTGTGCAGAACGTAAAAAATCATATTATAAGGAGCACATTATGCAACAGCTGAGGAAAAGGTAAAAGCAGAGAAGTGTTATCTTTCTCTTGTAAAACAGTTACTGGATAAGGTAAACCATAAATTTCAATATAAAGAGGTCGAGCATGGAGGCCGGGCACAAAAATATTTTTCAAGTATTGAGTGGCTGCTTCGTGCGGATATGGTGCATTTATGCAAACTTGTAACAGATGTCAGATTTGATCTGAATGACTATGCAAGAGATGACTTTTTCAGGGCATACACAACGGATTTATCTCTTTTGATGGTGATGAAAGATTTTTCATTAAAGCAACATATCGTAGAAAATACGTTATTTGGAAACTCAAAAGGCGGTATATATGAATGTGCCATAGCAGATGCATTTTACAAGAAAGGATATCCGTTATATTTCTATAAAAATGAGGCAACAAAGAGAGAAATTGATGTTATGATCCAAAAAGATGGTGTGGTAGTTCCGATTGAGGTTAAAAGTGGAAATACGCGGGCTAATTCCTTAAAATCTATTTTGAAAACGAATGCAGATATTCCTTATGGATACAAGTTTGTTGATGGTAATATAGGTGTAAGTGATGATGGTATCATTACATTACCGTTATATATGATCGCGTTTATTTAAAGTATTATTTTTTTGACTTTGTGATATAATATTTTTAAAAGCTGTACCATTAAGCGTTTCGGACGTTTGCGAGAAGATGTTTACATCACTTGGCGTAATGGCAAGGCTTTTTCTTTTCCATTTATATTTTTTTAAAATATTATCACTGGATTCCCATAATACATTGTAGCTGTAGTTCCCGGTTATTACTTGGTATGTTATAATTATGGAAAGAAAGTACTGATGATTGATTTGCTGTAGTTCCCGGTTATTACTTGGTATGTTATAATCAAAACGCTTCTGCCAGTATTCACCGTTATGCTGTAGTTCCCGGTTATTACTTGGTATGTTATAATATTAAAAAGTTAATAACCTTATATAAGTATGCTGTAGTTCCCGGTTATTACTTGGTATGTTATAATTTTGTGGATAATAATATGGAAAACAGTTCAGCTGTAGTTCCCGGTTATTACTTGGTATGTTATAATAAAAATGAAGATGTTCAAGGAAATGACGGGCTGTAGTTCCCGGTTATTACTTGGTATGTTATAATCCGTCTAAATGAGCCGTTAAACGCTTGTATGCTGTAGTTCCCGGTTATTACTTGGTATGTTATAATTAGGCGGTATTGCTCTCGCTTTTCTCGTGGGCTGTAGTTCCCGGTTATTACTTGGTATGTTATAATTGATAGCAGTTATAGAAGAGCGAAAGGAACGCTGTAGTTCCCGGTTATTACTTGGTATGTTATAATAAAAATCGAATTCTGTGGAATTCTGGAAGGCTGTAGTTCCCGGTTATTACTTGGTATGTTATAATCTCCAGACAACATGGAAGAATACAGGAAAGGCTGTAGTTCCCGGTTATTACTTGGTATGTTATAATTGATCCGTTCTTCTTCGTCGTCCATGCCTGCTGTAGTTCCCGGTTATTACTTGGTATGTTATAATATAAACAATCTTTAGTTAAAGACGAACCAGCTGTAGTTCCCGGTTATTACTTGGTATGTTATAATATCTGAATAGTTTCTTCATCATCATCGTCGGCTGTAGTTCCCGGTTATTACTTGGTATGTTATAATCCGTAAAATTACGGTAGCAAAGCACATGGGCTGTAGTTCCCGGTTATTACTTGGTATGTTATAATTTTGACCAAGTAAGGCTTGGCGTAGGACTTGCTGTAGTTCCCGGTTATTACTTGGTATGTTATAATAGATTGGTTGTAACAATTGCAATATTGGTGGCTGTAGTTCCCGGTTATTACTTGGTATGTTATAATCAGATTGGTTTCTGTGACATTATATCCTATGCTGTAGTTCCCGGTTATTACTTGGTATGTTATAATGCCAGAAGAACTGGTGGACATTTTGGCATAGCTGTAGTTCCCGGTTATTACTTGGTATGTTATAATCAGAAAGATTATAAGTGACTTAACGGACCGCTGTAGTTCCCGGTTATTACTTGGTATGTTATAATTGAACCACTCCGCACGCTCGAAGAATCGCTGCTGTAGTTCCCGGTTATTACTTGGTATGTTATAATCACTATTAGGATTTACATATAAAATATTCGCTGTAGTTCCCGGTTATTACTTGGTATGTTATAATATAGCCAGCGCTTATGTATGCCTGTGTGGCGCTGTAGTTCCCGGTTATTACTTGGTATGTTATAATAAGCTTGTGTGCTATGCGGTAGCGGTTATCGCTGTAGTTCCCGGTTATTACTTGGTATGTTATAATTGAAGCTGCACAGCGTAGCGCTTACGAACGCTGTAGTTCCCGGTTATTACTTGGTATGTTATAATTCATAAGTATTCGATGTGTCAGCCAGCATCGCTGTAGTTCCCGGTTATTACTTGGTATGTTATAATACAGAAATTTTGACAATGATTGGGATTGAAGCTGTAGTTCCCGGTTATTACTTGGTATGTTATAATCAATCATTATGTTTTACAACACGATTGATGGCTGTAGTTCCCGGTTATTACTTGGTATGTTATAATATCAATGCACGCAGAGAAGCAGAGCGAACAGCTGTAGTTCCCGGTTATTACTTGGTATGTTATAATTGCTTCAAGAGGTTGTATGTCTCTTTATTCGCTGTAGTTCCCGGTTATTACTTGGTATGTTATAATCAGAAACTCTTATCCGAGAAGCAAGAGCTGGCTGTAGTTCCCGGTTATTACTTGGTATGTTATAATGGAACAGACCAGGGCAAAAGACCAGGAACGGCTGTAGTTCCCGGTTATTACTTGGTATGTTATAATATCCGGACATGGATTTCACGAATGCAGCAGGCTGTAGTTCCCGGTTATTACTTGGTATGTTATAATAACGGAGAAGTAACAACAGTGCATTCGATTGCTGTAGTTCCCGGTTATTACTTGGTATGTTATAATTTTTCAAGGGTTTCTGTGTGGGTCATATAAGCTGTAGTTCCCGGTTATTACTTGGTATGTTATAATATTTCAGGGCGGTACTTGATACCAAGGACTGCTGTAGTTCCCGGTTATTACTTGGTATGTTATAATACCAAGTGCTATTGTGTTTGTGTGCTTGTGCTGTAGTTCCCGGTTATTACTTGGTATGTTATAATCGGGCTTCTGACAGGTGGGTACGCTCTGACGCTGTAGTTCCCGGTTATTACTTGGTATGTTATAATCACTGTTACGCATGAGCAAGTTGCAGATTCGCTGTAGTTCCCGGTTATTACTTGGTATGTTATAATAGAACAAAAACAATGTAACATTCTTCGTTGGCTGTAGTTCCCGGTTATTACTTGGTATGTTATAATAAATTTTCGTTTCTCGTGCTTAAAATATCGGCTGTAGTTCCCGGTTATTACTTGGTATGTTATAATATATAATCAGTGACACTATTCATATTTATGCTGTAGTTCCCGGTTATTACTTGGTATGTTATAATTGAATATGTCCCACAAACTAATACATGGAGCTGTAGTTCCCGGTTATTACTTGGTATGTTATAATGTATCAGCCCAAACCTATCCCCTACGACCTGCTGTAGTTCCCGGTTATTACTTGGTATGTTATAATTTAATAACTGTCAATACACGTTTTATGCTGCTGTAGTTCCCGGTTATTACTTGGTATGTTATAATAGGGAACGGTAAACCCTGCATAATCCCAGTGATTATGCAGGGTTTTATCTTTCAAAAAACAAGTAAAAAGTGATTATAATAGATGAAAAAAATCATTTTAAGTTTTTGCATCGTAAAAGAAGCCTGCTCATTCGTGAATCACTTCTTTACGCTGCAAAGCAGCAAGTGTTTTACTGCCGAATGAACAATAACTTACTTTACGTAATATCTATAAAAATATCTGCCCAATAAAGTTATTTATATCATATCATGGATACTATAAATAAATCCTATTTGATGCATATTCATAGTTTTCAGTCAAATGAAGTAATTAATACAGGTGGTATATATTTGCACATAAGAAAGATGAGCAAATAGCATAAAAAATTCTGATCGGACAGAAGAAGATCTAAGTGAAGCAGGACAATGGATCAAAGCATACTTCAAAAATAATAGTTACATTAAGGAAAACAACAAGAGAAGTTGCCAACGATTACTTGACACAAACTACTGGAAGAAAATTACAGAGGTTTTCGTGGAAAATGTACTATACTTTTATAGGTACTGCGGATGAAATTTATGGATAAAAAATAATGGTTCCGTTACTGTGGGGAATGGGAATATCCGGGGATATGATAGAAAATCTCTGTGGTTATCTGC